>JGI25327J35509_1002218_pt1 | contig 13713 bp, 14 predicted proteins | sample HigsolmetaAR202D_FD_35509 | JGI IMG/M metagenome (IMG submission 35509)
TCGAGGACTCCTTCGACCAGCGTGACCTCAGCAGGCGAAGCACTTTCGGTCCGGCATGCCAGTGGAACTCCTTGACCATCTGCCACCACCAGCCACTTTGTCCCCTTTCCGCGTTTGGTCTTGCCGACTCGGTCGCACCTTTTTTGACAGGCGAGAAGCTGGCATCGACGAAAATTTCGTCCTAATCCAATAGCCCTTGCTCGTCCGAGCACCACTGCGCAGCACCCATAAAATGTCTTCCCAGCAGGCGCGATCGTCCGCCGGGGGGCGGCCGCCCCGGGCCGACTTTGGCCGCTTGGGCAGATGCGGCTTGAACCGCTCCCAATGCTCATCCGTTACATAGACTTCTGGCGTTCTGGCCATCGAACGGGCTCCTTTCGATGGCCCTGATACAGTGACTTCAGCCAGGGCGCAAGGTTACTTCAGCAGAGTTTTGAAACTGGTTCTAGGCTGGCACTCTGGAATTCTTGCCGATTCACATCACGTGTTGTGGTGCAAATGCCGTGACGATTTATGCGCGGTGCGGGGCGAAAATGTGCGGTTCTAGACGACAATCCAATCCGAGTCGGGCGTGTCGATGTTGCCGTTTTATTGGATCGGCAGATACCCGTAGCCATCCATCTGGCTGTTGATGATGACGGTAAGCGCGGAGTCGGCGATGCGGATCGAATTTTCGACCGCGTCTTCCGGGAAGCCTTTGTAGTTGAGGGCCTGGCCGCAGACCAAGATCTCCACGCCGGCGTCCTGCAGCAGCTTGATCAGCGGCAGATTGGGATTGCGCTCGACGCCAAAACGTGCCTGGTAGAAGTCGTCGTTCAGAACGGTCTTGGTCGCATCGCCGTGGAATACGAGCGTCAGCTTGATGTCCGACGCCTTGAGCCCGGCCAATCCGTACAGGTTGAGCAGCCGGGCGGCCCGCTGGAGGCCTTTGTGGACGGTATCCGCCGGCGATGAGGCGGTCACGTCGAACAACAGCTTGGCTCCGGCACGCGGTTTCTCGGTCGCCTTGGCTACGTCGACCACGCCGCCGTAGCCGGGAATGATCGGATACTGCGGCGGCTTCGAGCCGGGCGTGGGGCTCTTGGTGAACTCGATGAAGTAGTTCTCGTCGAGGATGCCTTTGACCTCCCGGGTCTTGAGGAACCCGCCGCTTTCCACGATCTCGCTTTCAAACACCTCCTGCCCAGCCCGGACGTGGTTCAGCGTCCATTCCTTGGTCTTGCCCGGGATACGATGGAAATCGATCACGATCACCCGGCCGCCCGGCTTGAGCGCGCGCCACAGCGAGGCCATCGTTTTGAGCGGGAACTCGAAATGGTGATACGTGTCGCAGATGAACGCCACGTCGATGGAGTTCTCGGGCAGCTCGGTCGAATCGGCCGTGCAGAGCACGGTTTCGACATTCTTCTGCCCAAGCTTGGCACTGGTTGCCCGGATGTGGTCGAGGAACTCCTTGGCGATATCCACGGCGATGACGCGGCCCTTCTCACCGACGGCATCGGAGAACAAGCGCGTGAACAAGCCGGTTCCGGCGCCGATGTCGGCCACCGTCTGGCCGGGCCGGATCTGGCAGGCTTCCACGATCTTGTGGCGATGCAGGAAGACCTCGCGGCTCTCGCCTTCGAACCGCTGGACATACTCCTGGACGTTGGGGTTACGGAACGCATCGTTGATGCCCGGCTTGACGCTCTTCTCTTGGCCGGCAGCAGTGTCCGCCAGGCACCACGTCACCAGCAGCAAGGACAGCAGGCGAAACGGCAAACGCGTCATGGCTCGTCGAGACTTGGGCTTGAGGTAGGTGGCCGCATGTGGCGGCGCAGGAGTTTGGGAGTGCTCCACCTACTCTACCATTCCGGGGCCTGGGGCTGAACTCGGCAAGCCCCGTTGACGAGAACGACGCACCACAGCGGGGGGGCGGGTACGATGTTCTGGAACCGCCCCCCAGGGCTCAGAGAAAAGTAGCGAAGAACTGCGAAAAGTGTGCTTTCGCGGCGGTGGCCTGCTGGTTGTGTCGTAAGATCAGATAGCCGCCCACGTTCAGCCAACGCGCGCGGTGCCAACCGCAAACGGCGTTTGCGCCGGGCCGTTTACTCATCAGCCATGTGTACCAGCAGCTTGTCGGCCTCTTCTTTATCGAGGAAGAGATCGATTCCGTTGGACAAGATCACGTGACCATCGCCATTGTCCATGATCTTGAGCAGGGTGATGTGATTCAGACAGATGTAGTGAAGGTTGTCCCCAACGCGGCACTTAACAAAGTGAAGATCCAACAGCCTGTCTCCTTGCTCGAAATGAATCGGTGACGTGGTTCAACCTATTCTACGCGAGCCAAGGACACGGCCCAGGGCTTGACTTTGCCGATGCGATGTAGTGTGAAACAGTACGGCCGTTCAAAGCCTTTTGAGGCGGCCGAGCTCATCGACAGATGTGCGATGCTTGGGAGCGAACGTTTTGAAAACGATCCGAGAACATTCACGCGCCGAACTCTACGGGCACATTGCGCATGCCCTTACGCCAACGAAAAAGCCCTGCGGCAGTTCTGCCGCAGGGCTTTGTGCTTGGAAGAAGTCGGGGTGGGGAGATTCGAACTCCCGACCTTCTGGTCCCAAACCAGACGCGCTAGCCAGACTGCGCTACACCCCGGAGGTTGCTCACGTTGATTGCGAGCCGCCGGTGAAAATTACCGGCGCTCACCAAGAAATCTAGCGTTCCGGCCGCCAAATTCAAAGTGCCCCGCCGGGCGGTTCCCGCATTTGGCCGCAAATCAGGCAGCCGGTCAGGCGAGCCTTGCGGCCTGCGGCTGTAACCACCAATAAGACAAAACGCGGCCCGGCGTGGCTCGCGCGGTTGGTCGAAGAGGCCGCCACCTACAGTTCACCCAAAGTCGAGAGGTCAGGCGGTTCCTGCCACTCCTTCCAGATCTGCCAGAACTCCGGCAGGTCTGGGCCATAGGTGGTTTCAGCCAGGCGGAAGGCTTCCGCCATCGGCACGCCTTCCAGTTCGGGCAGCAGGCAGCCGCTGCGCTGAGCCAGCTCCTCCATCGCCGCCAGCAATGCCCGACTGGCTCGGGCACGGTAGAAGCGATCGTCGTCGGGGCGTGGAATGTGCATGCTTGCCGTGCGTTTTTGGGGCAAGGTAGGGCGGCCTAGCTCACGCGGCGCGGCGCCGAGAGCGGTACAGCGTCCTGGCCAGCCGCGCGGCGGCAGGCGGCGACAATGCCTGCGGTATCCAGGCCCAGGTCGGCCAGCAGCTCTTCCCGTTCGCCGTGTTCCACAAAGTGGTCGGGGATTCCCAGCCGGCGGACGTGGCTGGCGTCCATCCCGGCATCGGCGGCGGCTTCCAGCACGGCGGACCCAAAACCGCCCATCAGGCAGCCTTCCTCGATGGTGATCACAAAGGGACTGTCGGCGATGGCCGCCAGCATGGTTTCGGTATCCAGCGGCTTCACAAACCGGGCGTTGACCACGCCCACGTCGATGCCTTCGGCCGCCAGGATATCGACGGCGTTCATGGCTTCGTTGAGCAGCGTGCCACAGACCAGCAGCGTGCCGTCGCGACCGGTGCGGAGAACTTCCGCCCGGCCCATTTCGATCGCGGCCGGGCGGCGGTCCAGCTTCACGGCCGTGTCCTTGGGGTAGCGGATCGAGGCCGGCGCATCGAGGGCCAGGGCAAAGTCGAGCATCAGCCGCAGGTCGGCTTCATCGCCGGGCGCCATCACCACCATGTTCGGGAAGATGCGCATGTAGGCCAGGTCGAACACGCCGTGATGCGTGGGGCCGTCGGGACCGGTGAGTCCAGCCCGGTCGAGCATGAACGTCACCGGCAGGTTTTGCAGGGCCACTTCCTGGAAGATCTGGTCGAAGCTCCGCTGCAAGAACGTGCTGTAAATATCGACGATGGGCCGCAAGCCGGCCTTGGCCTGGCCGGCGGCGAAGGCCACCGCGTGCGACTCGCAAATGCCGGTATCGAAGAAGCGGTCCGGGAACTGGTCGCGGATCGGCTCCAGCTTGTTGCCCAGGCACATGGCCGCGGTGAGCGTGGTCACGCGCGGGTTGCGGCGCATGTTGTCGAAGATGGCATCGCTGGCCACATGCGTGTAGGTCCGCGACGTGCTCTTCTGGATGCTGATCACGCACTGCCGTTCGCGCGTGAACGGGGCCGGCGTGTGGAAGTATACCGGGTCTTCCTCGGCCGGTTTGAAGCCCTGGCCCTTGCGGGTGATGACGTGCAGCAGCACGGGCCGATCGGCCTTCTTCACCATCTTCAGGTAGCGGCGCAGCTCGGCGATGTTGTGGCCATCGACCGGGCCCACGTAGCGGAAACCCAGCTCCTCGAACAGGATGCCGCCTTGCAGGCCGCTCTTGACGCCTTCTTTGATCTGCCAGAGCAGCTTCTCGGCCGAGTCGCCCACCAGGGGCAGCCCCTTGAGCAACCGCGACACTTCGCTCTTGAGGCCCTGGTACATCGGGTTGCTGCGGAGGCGATCCAGGTAGTTGGCCAGGCCGCCCACGCGGGGACAGATCGACATCTCGTTATCGTTGAGGATGACGATCAGCTTCTTTTGCCGCATGCCGCCGGCATTGTTGAACGCCTCGAACACAATGCCCGAGGGCAGAGCGCCATCGCCGATTACGGCCACGGCGTAGCGGTCGGTTTCGCCCAGCAGGTCGTCGCCCGACTTCAGGCCCATCACCGTCGACACGCTACAGCCGGCGTGCCCGGTCATGAACAGGTCGTACAGGCTTTCGTTGGGGTTGGGGTACCCCATCAAGCCGCCCTTGGTGCGGATGGTCGAGAACTGCGGGTAGCGGCCCGTGACCATTTTGTGCGGGTAGATCTGGTGCCCGGTATCCCAGATCAGGCGATCGCGGCGGAAGTCGAACGAGGTGTGCAGGGCCAGGCACAGTTCGACCACGCCCAGGTTGGACGCAAAGTGGGCGCTGCGGGCGTTGACCAGGTTGCACAGCGCCTCGCGCATTTCGCGGGCGAGCTGTTCCAGTTCAGCGAGCGACAGCTTGCGCAGGTCGGCCGGCGATTCGATCCTGGAGAGCAATTCGTCCATTACCGATCTCTTTGAATTACGAAATGGGCCAGTGCTTCCAAGCCATCCGTGCGAGGAGCCGCCAGAGCCGCCGCGGCCAACGCCTGGTCGACGTAGTGCCTGGCGCGTTCGACGCTTTGCTCCACGCCCAGCAGTCCCGGGTACGTCAGTTTCCCGCGATCTGCATCCTTACCGACGCGTTTTCCCATCGCGTCTTGGGTCCCCAGCACGTCTAACACGTCGTCCATCACCTGGAACGCCATGCCGAGGTTATAACCGTAGTTTTCCAGCGCATCCAACCGGGCAGTTTCAACCCCGGCGCAAATCCCGCCCAATTGGGCTGATACGGCGAACATGGCCGCGGTCTTGCGGGCGTGGATGGCCGCCAATTGCTCGACCGAGCCTTGCTGATGCTCGGCGGCCAGGTCGTCGGCCTGCCCTCCGACCAGCGCCGTGGGGCCTGCCGCCCGGGCCAGGGCCGCACAACAGGCAGCGGCCGCCGCAGCCGGCTGAATGTCGCGGGCGAGGATCTCAAAGGCCAACGCCTGGAGGGCGTCGCCGGCGAGGATGGCCGTGGCCTCGTCGAATTTCTTGTGGCAGGTGGGCTGACCGCGGCGGAGGTCGTCGTCGTCCATCGCCGGCAGGTCGTCGTGGATGAGGGAGTACGCGTGAATCAGCTCCACGGCACAGGCGGCCGGAATCGCCGCGGCGGCCTGTCCGCCACAGCTTTCGGCGGCCAACAGCACCAGCACCGGCCGAATCCGCTTGCCGGGAGCCAGCACCGAGTATCGCATGGCGTCGCGGAGACGGGCTGGGCAGCTTCGGCCCAGGGGTTCCGGCGCGTCGGAGAAGGTCAGGTAGCGGTCCAGCGCGCGGTCGGTTTGTTCGCGTGCGGCAGCCGCGTAATCCTTGAGATTGAATGGAGCTGAAGCAAAAGGCATAGCGAGCGTGTGCCTGCGCAACCGGGGCCAGACCGTGCGAGAGCTCCTCCCTCCCGCGACGAAGCTGCCTTCCCGCTACCGGCTTCCTTCCCGAGTCGCTGACGCACGCTAGTGCCACATCAGGCGGGTTCTGCCGTGCCGGACAGGCACAAATCGATTGTAAATCAAGGCTACCAAAGATTCCACGAGCCGCAGGCGGGGGGCTGCCTCCCCGGCTGACGAACCAGCCGCGAAGCGGCCCGAAGCGGCCGTGGCCACACGGTGCCTAAGCATTTTCGCCAGACTCCGTTGGCTCTTTATTATCCGCGGTCTGCGCAGCAAGGGAAATGGGCGCCTGTCCAGTTTTCCCGCCGTTCGCCGCCGCGGAACAGGCAGCTTGCGGAAGGTTTGCCGGCGGCGTTCGCTCTGTGGGCCGCTGGCAGAGCGCGCATCGCGTGCAGCACAGGCTGCGCGCCCTGCAGGGGAATGTGAGCGATCTCCAGTCGCTTGCGATCCCCCCGTCTGACGCTGCGGGTGGCGGGCGATAGGACCGGCGCAGCCGTCAAAACTCAATTCTTCGATGCATCCGGCCGATTCGTACCCGAAGGCGGCACGGTGGCTGACCGTGCGCCGTTTCCCGCGAGACGTCCCAGGAGGCGGGCATGGATCGGCGACAGTTTCTGCGAATGTCCGGCGCCCTGTGCATGGCAGGCATCTTCCTGTCCGGGTGCCGCATGAAACAGCACGCCCAGGTCCTGCGCGACGATCAGGCCGACCTGGTGGGCAACAAGACGGCCGGGGCCGAAACCTGGGGGCCGCTGGTCGAAGAAGCAGTCGCCAAGCTATTAGGCCGCCATCACTCCGGCATGCAGACGGTTAGCCCGCTCGGCGAGCCGCTGGTGGTGTGCTTCCTGGGCGTGGAGAACAAGAGCGCCGAGGAACTGGGCGACTTCCGCGAGCAGATCTATCAACTGATCGATACCAAGATCGAGCAGTCGAACCTGTATCGGCCCGTAAGCCGGCGCTATGTCGATGCCGCGCTGCGCGAAACCCGGCTGCGGCCCGACCAGTTGTTCGTGCCCGAGAACATGGGCATTTTCATGGCCACGTTGGGACGGTACGGGCAGCCGATCAACTGCCTGATGTATGCCACCATCACCTCTGGTACCACGCACGAGGACAACGCTTACCAGCGCGATTACCTGCTCACGATGGAGATCGTGAACGTCCACACGGGCGACTACGACAAGGAGTCGGCCAAAATCCGCAAGGGCTACGAGCGCAGCCGGCTGCCGGGCCCGCTGGCCAAGAGCAAGTTCTTCAGTTGGTGGTAATGCGGTGCTCTGAACCGCCAACGGCGAGTTGCAAGCCATGAGCCGTGTGCTTTCGCGCAGGCTGTGCTGGCTCCTGATGTTGCTGGTTGCCGGCTGCGCAACCCATGCCGATCGCATTCGCGATGCCCGACGGGCTTTCTACCGCGGCGACCTGCTCCAGGCCTCGCAAATGATCGAGGAGGGGCTTGCCCGCAAAAAGCCCGACCAGGACGTACTTCAACTTGATAAGGCGATGGTTCGCCTGGCGGAGGGCAAGCCCGACGAGGCCGAGCAACTGCTGCGCACGGTGCGCGATCGATTCGACGAACTGGAGCAAAAGCACCTGGGCGAGCTGGCGCTGTCGATGCTCACCGACGATCAGGTGCTGGCCTACGCCGGCGAGGATTACGAGCGCGTTCTGATCCGCGCGATGCTGGCGCTGGCCAACCTGATGCAAGGCGGCGAGGATGCCCTGGCCTATGCGCTGCAAATGCAGCAGAAGCAGCAACAGATCATCGATGCGGCCGCGGCGAAAGATGGCGAAGACGCCAAGCTGGTGTACAAGCAAGTCGCGTTGGCGCCGTATCTCCACGGCGTGCTGGCCGAGCAGACGCACCGCGACTACGACCTGGCTGCCCGCAGCTACCTGCACGTGGCCTCGTGGCAGCCGGAGTTCTCGGCCGCACGGTTCGACTTGCACCGGGCTCAGTTTGGCCGCCATTCGGCGCCCGGTAATGGCGTGCTGTACGTGTTCGCGCTGGTGGGACGCGGGCCATACAAGGAAGAAAAGATCGAGGTCGCCAGTTCGGTTTCATTGATCCTGGCCGAGCACATCTTGAGGGCGAGCGGCATGAAGAAGATGCCGCCATCGATCGCGCCGGTCAAAGTGCCTGCCCTGGTGGTTCCGCCGTGCTCGGTGCAGAGCGTGGTGGTTTCGGTGAACGGGCGGGACTGCGGGCGGACCGAAACCATTACCGACGTCGCCAAGATGGCCAAGGAACAGTACGACGCGGCCTATCCACAGATCGTGGCCCGAGCAATTGCCCGCCGGGTTGTCAAAAAGTCGATCGTTTACGCGGCCAAGGAGGCGGTGGACGATCGCGCGATGGGGTTCCTGCTGGATATCGGGAACATCGTCTGGGATGCGACCGAATCGGCCGATACCCGGTGCTGGGCATTGCTACCGGCGAAGATCCAGGTGCTGCGTCTGGAACTGCCGGCGGGCATGCACCAGATCAGCCTGCGTACCGACCACGGCGGCGTCACCTCCGGCAACGGCGGCACGGCTTGGGTTCAAATCGTTGATGGCGCCAACACTTACGTTCTGGCAAACTTCCCGGAGGATCGCCTGGTCGGTAGCCTCGTTACAAATCGCCACGGTTTTCCGCCAACGCTACAGGGGATTCAGCGTTAAGGCTCCCGGATCCACTTGCGGTCCCATTTCCACAACCTCGCCCCCCGCAAAGCGGTGGCCTTCAAGGGAAGCCGGCCCCGGCCTGCGGCGCTCAGGCGCGGGGGCAACCGACAGCGACCCATCAAGTTTGAGAGTCCGCTGGCACGTCTTACGCAGATTGTGCCATGTGAAGGTTTGTTGTTGTTTTTCTAGACCTCCAAGCCTCTCCAAACTATTGTGAAGGGGAACTTGAGTTTGGGGCGAAAAGGATAACTGGCCGGTGCGGTGCGCCTGGGTGTGCATTGGTGCCCCCTGCCGTTGATCGCTTCGCCCGTTGATCTTCAGCGGCCGCCAGCGACGGCGGTCGCCGCGTCGGGGTTTGTATCCGGCACACGTTTCCGGGTGGTTGGGCAGCCATCTAGGCGTCCACCGTCCGTGGACTTTGGAAGCTCAAGCCAACACTCCGCCATGAGCATTGCCCATTCTTCCGAGCACATTGCTTCGTCGTTTTCGGGCTCATCGGAATCGAAGACGCACCGGGCTACTGCTGAATTCTCGATCGCCGAAACGCGGCATATTGTCCGCGATCTGTTCGAAGCCAAGCCGGCCATCTATTGGACCGACTTCTTGGTTTCGATGGGGATCGGCGCGTTCTGCTTCACGGCGCTACTACGCGGGCTGTTTGTGCCGCGGCTGGCCGGATGGCTGGGGATTGAGTCGGCCGCCTTCTACTGGGGCTGCTCCGGCGCGCTGTTTGTGATCATGTGTCTGGCGTTTTATCGGGCCACCTTGTTCACGCACGAGCTGGTCCATCTCCGCGATAACGCGGTGCCGGGCTTCCGCATGGCCTGGAACATGCTGTGCGGCGTGCCGTTTTTGATGCCGTCGTTCTTGTATCAAACCCACGTCCATCACCACATGCGCAAGCACTACGCCACCAAGGAAGATGGCGAGTATTTGGCGCTGGCTTCGTCGGTGTGGGCGATTATCGGTTACCTGGCTCAGAGCTTTGTGATTCCGGTGATCGCCGCCGTGCGGTTCCTGGTGCTCACCCCGGCCAAGTGGCTGCATCCCTCGATTGCCCGCTGGGTGAACGCCCGCGCCTCGTCGATGGTGGTCGATCCGGCGTACGTGCGGCCGCTGCCCACCGATAAGGAGATGCGGCTCTGGCGGCGGCAGGAGACCGTGTGCTTTATCTACTGCCTGACGATGGCCACGCTGCTCATCTCGGGCGTGCTGCCGATCAAGTGGCTTTTCCTGGCCTATGCGACGGCGGTGAGTGTGATCACCCTCAATGCGGTGCGCACGCTGGGGGCTCACCGTTACATGTTTACCCGCGAGCACGAAGTCACGTTCTTGGAGCAACTGCTCGACAGCGTGAACTATCCCTATCACCCGATCATTTCGTCGCTATGGGGACCGGTTGGGCTGCGCTATCACGCCCTGCACCACCTGTTTCCCTCGATGCCGTATCACTCGCTGGGCAAGGCCCATCGGCGGCTGATGGAGCAGCTTCCGCCCGACTCGCCGTACCGGCAAACGGTATCGCCGAGCTTGTGGGCTTCGCTGCGGCAGTTGTGGCGCACCGCCCGCCAGGCCAAGCAGCATCAAGCTGCCTAGAGCGATACCAAGCATTTCTGCTCAGCGGCCCAATGGGCGTACGATCTTGCTGATTGATGGGCGGCCATCACATGGCGGCGCCTGAGATTGCGCTGCGGTGTTTTCGCGTGGTATCGCAATTTGCAGGGCCGAACGCACCTTGTGTGCGACAAAATGTCACTTGCCCTATTTCGTCCTTGCTGATCTGTTGAGCAAGGAACAGACGCTAGAGTCCGCGCCGCTGATCGTATGCACGCTTTGCCTGGCAACTGGGCGCGAACTTTACTGCCTGCTGCGTTTCTTTCCTTTAGGCGGCCGCTGCATGTAACGACTGCAGCGATTGTCCGCCTCACAAGGTTGGGGCCGCCTGATGTTGTGGCCCGGCAGTCATGGCTGGCAGCGTTGGAACGCGTCATTTCCGTACTCCACGCCACCGCCGCTGCCACTGCCGCCGCACAACCTCCCGATCCCCGATAATTCGTGTTTTTGGTTCAACGCGTTCCTGCCCGCGGTACGAAGAACAGAGGAAGAAGGGCCACCGCGTCCGGCCGCAACGTGCCGGCAGCGTATGGCCTGAGCCGCGGCGTCCTGCCTGTTGGGGGGCCGCAAAACCGGGGGCGTGTTCCGCAGCCACGTCGCACCCGCATAAGGTTGTGAGTCGATGTCCACGTACGTTTCCGTTCCGCACGTCGAACGCCCTGCGCAGCCCCGGTTCCTTCGGGCTGCGAGCTCGGTGGGCGGCCAGCCTCGCCACGTTCGCTTGCAGCGCCGGCTCCAGGCTTCGGACGAGTGGGAGCTGATTGCTGTCTACCACCGGACCGAAGAAGCCGAAGCCCGCGCCGCGGAGCTGGCCTCGCAAGGCGAGGAAGTCCGCGTGGTGGAGTTCATGTTCTGTCCCAGCGCCCGCTAGTCGGTCGCTGCTGACCTGCTTCCTAAGGGAGCCGCCCTGGCGGCCGTGGGGAATCTGACTGCACGCCCAAGGTAGCTCACTGGGATCGCGAGCCGCCCTGGCGGCCGTGGGGAATCTCTTGCCCGCATGCGGCCCCCACGCCGGGGTGCATCACCATCGGTTTGTCTTCTAAACGGCAGACCGCCCCCTCTGGGTATTCTCGCTGGTCTTGTTAAAGCCCCCAGTTGGCCCGTTGCGGATCGATTGCGCGCTGGCCGTGGGGCTCTGTGGGGATGAGCCGAGCAAAACGCCCCGCTTTGCCCGCGGGTGACAGGACGCATTTTGTAAGTTGCTTCTATATAATGGTTTACAAAGACATGTTTTTCCCCACGCCAAGCCACTTCTCGCTCGTGGCGGGTGCGAAGCGATGCCGGCAGGCAAAAATTTTCGGCCTTTTGCGGCTGCAGCATGTCTCCCAAGTTCCTTACCTGCAATGGCCTAGGGCAGCCGCGCCTGCCGCAACGTGGCATCCGCTCAACTCGGTAGTTGACGCCGACCCAGAACGCACTAGATTTGGGCTTCAGTGGGAGTGAGTGGGGACAAGTGGGAACCGAATGATCCTGACGGGAAGCTACAGCCGCTCGCTCGATGAGAAGCTGCGCGTGGCTATTCCCAAGGAGGTTCGCGACGTCCTCGCGTTGCAACCCGGCGGCGTCATGTACGTGGCGCCGGGGACCGACGGCAGCTTGGTGTTGTTCACCGAAGCGGAGTTCGCCCGCTTCGCCCAACGCCTCGAAGCCAGCTCTCCCACCCAACAGAACGTCCGGGCATTCATGCGGCTGTTCTACGCACAGGCGCACCGGGTGGAGGTGGACAAGCAAGGCCGAGTCCGCATTCCGCCGGAGCTTGCCGAACGGGCCAAGTTGAAGAAGGACGTGATGCTGCTGGGAGTCCGCGATCACCTCGAACTTTGGGACTTGCAGCAGTGGCAGGCGTACTGGGCCGACAAGAGTGGCGATTACGACAGCCTCGCCGAGTCGGCTTTGAAATAACCCAATTCCACCTGATCACTATTTCCAGCATGCAGGGCCGTTTCCGCCGGGCACGCCGCAGCGCCTGGCCGAGACACCAGCCCGGGAGCGATTGGAGAAGCGTATAGCAGGCGACGTCCGTCCGTTTGTTCGCCACGCGTAAGAACGTGAGCAATGGGTTGCGGCCACCGACTATTGCTCACCAGGCTCATTGCGAGCCTGGCGGTGTCTTGCGGGTACGGATGCAAGAGGCCTCCGGCTGCGAACAGCGTGTCTGGTCACTTTGGTGACACGACACTGCAAGCACCCTCCCATCCCCAGTTTCACGGAAGTCGGGGAGGGTGCCTTTTTCTTGTTTCGCCAGGCAGCGTGTCGATGCTGCCCGCCTGCTTTCGCCGGCCGACGCGGCCGGCTCGGCTGCGCTGCGGCAAAAGAGCTTGCCGCGTTCTCACCCCGAGAAACGCCAGCCGATCACCCTGCGCGGTGGTCGGCCGCTGGTTGCTTCTGGCCCTGGGTCGCGGTACGGTCACGGGCACCGGCAGCGGTGTTTCTGCCGGGAATGCCCAATGCCGCCGTGTGCGGTGCAGCGACAACCCTTCGCAGCCCGGCCGATGCCAACGGCCACAACCGCCATGGCCTACCAGCGACTGGATGCCCGGCGCATTGTCAGCACGCTGTGTGGGATTACGCTGCGCATTCAGCGGCGGTTTCCCAATGCGGGCCTGGCCAAGGTGGCCAAGGAGTTGGAAGCCGTGGCCGAGCAGGCCGCGCAGCGGGCCGACGAAATCCGCCGCCCTTACATCGGTTTGCGGATCGTCGTGGGGCTGTTGGTGCTGAGTGCCGCAGCAATGCTGGTGATGCTGGCCTCGAAGCAAGATCACCTCGCTGTATATTCAGGATCTTCCTGACCCGCTGGCGGTAACGGCCGTCGACGATATTGAAACCCTTTGTGGCGGTCTGGCGAACCGGATCTGGCAGAAGCTCCAGATCGTGGATCAATTGCTCAAGCCGGAGCAAGCCGTGGCGGCTTCGATGGCGAGTAGTGCCGCTACCCCGGCTGTTGAGACACCCTTGCCGCCGGCGGCTCCGGAGTAGGCACGCATCACCGCCGACAGACGAAGTACCCCCAGGAGTTGGCTTGCCCTTGCCATTTGCCCGCACCGATATTCTTGCCCTGTCGCTCGATGACCTGGTCGCGTTCAGCAACCGGGGAACGGTCAAGCGTGCCCTGAAGGAAGTGACCGAAAACCTTGTGAGCGTCGCGATCGACGAAACGCCCGAGGGCGAGGTCACCTTCCGCTGGAGCGATGGCCGCGTGTCGACGCTGCCGGCCCAGCGTACGCTCCGCGAGGGCCGCTGCACGTGCGCGGCTGCCGGCATCTGTCGGTGCCTGGTTCGGGCCGTGCTGGCCTACCAGCAGCAAGCTTCCACCGGAGCCGCGAGGGTTCCCCCAGTCGTACAGGCAGCACCTTCTGCCGAGGCGACGGCAGCGCCGGAGCCCACGCCTATCGCCGATGTTGCTCCGCC
>JGI25327J35509_1002225_pt1 | contig 13681 bp, 12 predicted proteins | sample HigsolmetaAR202D_FD_35509 | JGI IMG/M metagenome (IMG submission 35509)
AGTTTCGACCTACTACACCCTCGGCCTCACGGCGCATCCGAGGCAGACATGCCTCGGCCTCATTGAAGCTCCTTCAGAGCCTCGAGTCGGGCGACTATGTCTTGCCACTGACATTGTCCCTGAAGTGCCTACGGCTTGAACTGGATTCCGTCGAAAGGAGACGAAGATGAAGAGAAGCTGGTTCACGGAAGAGCAGGTGTGCTGAAGGAGCATCAATCGGGAAGCCCGATGGCAGAGCTGTGCCGCAGGCGCGGGATCTCGGATGCGACCTTTCCAAAACTGGCGCAACCGCTATGGCGGCATGGAAGTCTCGGACGCCCGGCAACTGAAGAGCCTCGAGGACAAGAATCAGAGGCTGAGGAAGCTGCTGGCGGACTTCATGCTGGACGTCGCATGCCTAGGCCCAGGGGCAGCGATGAACTCCTTGACGCGCAGCCCAGACCTGGGTACGCGCATACACAGGTCACCGCGTGAGAAAGTCCAATTTTGTGGACTTTCGATAATGACTTGGCGGGCTTTGGAGGTTCGGATCCCTCCTCCGCTACCATTGTCTGAAAGTCCACAAAAATCAAGCAGTTGGCGCCGAACGGAGGTTCGGACGACTGTGAGACATCTCACGCAGATGTACGCGGAGATGCCATGGCGCTGCCTTCCTGCATGTCCCGGCGCGAGGGACGCTACTACCTGCAGGTTCGATTCGCCCGGCCTCTGGCCAAGCTGGGAGGTCAGCCCTGAATTTGGCCATGAGTTTCACGGCAACGGATGGGGCCGATAGAGACCAAGGTCGATGCCGCGCAGAGCGGGAACCTCGACCTCGCCCGACCGATAGGTCTTCGTTGCTGAGCGTGCGGGGCAGACCGGCACTGCACGGACCCCCTGATTGCCGAACCGTAACGGCATTCGACGCGGAAGCCTTGATACTGGTCAGGTACGACAGGCTGCCGCGAAACAGGCGGCTTCCGGCATCGCTGCCTGCCCGACGCGATCTGCTCGATCGTCGCCAACGCCTTCAGGTCGTCGGCGCGGCCCCCCTCAGCGCGGTTCGGTCATCAGGCCACGCACCAGTGCGTAGCAGCCAAGCAGCAGGACAATCGTGAACGGCAGTCCGGTCGATACAGCCGCTGCCTGCAACGCGGCGAGGCCGCCGCCCAGCAGGAGCGCGATCGCCACCAGTCCTTCGAAGATTGCCCAGAAGACACGCTGCGCGACCGGCGCGTCCACCTTGCCGCCGGCGGTGATGGTGTCGATGACCAGCGAGCCCGAATCTGACGAAGTGCAGAAGAACACGACGACCAGGATGATGCCGACGAACGAGGTGATTGTCGTCAGCGGCAGATGCGACAGCATGGCGAAGAGCTTGAGCTCGAGCGCCGCGTCCGTGATGTCGGTGAAGCCCTCGCCAATCAAGCTGATGGCGGTGCCGCCGAAGCTCGTCATCCAAAGCACCGATACGAGCGAAGGTATCAGCAACACCGCGATCATGAATTCGCGCACGGTCCGGCCGCGGCTGACGCGGGCGATAAACATGCCCACAAAGGGCGACCACGAGATCCACCACGCCCAGTAGAAGGCGGTCCAGCCTTGCCGGAAATTGTCATCCGCTCGCCCAAATGGGTTCGACAGCGCCGGCAGATACTCGACATAGGCCGCAAGGTTCAGGAAGAAGCCGTGGATGATCGTCAGCGTAGGTCCGGCAAGGATCACGAACAGCAGCAAGAGCGCTGCCAATACCATGTTGATCTCGGAGAGCCGCCGCACGCCAGCATCGAGGCCCGCTACGACCGACAAGGTCGCGATCGCCGTGATGCCGACGATCAGCAATACCCTCGAGGTGTCTGTATCCGGCATGCCGAATAGGAAGTTCAACCCTGCATTTGCCTGCTGCGCGCCGAGTCCCAGAGAGGTGGCCAGTCCGAAGAGGGTGGCGAAGACCGCGAGTATGTCTATCACATGCCCGGGCCATCCCCAGATCCGCTCCCCAAAGACCGGATAGAAGATCGACCGCATCGTCAGCGGCAGTCCTTTGTTGAAGGCGAAGAGTGCCAGTGCTAGCGCGACGACGCCGTAGATTGCCCAAGGGTGCAGTCCCCAGTGGTAGATCGTTGCCGCCATCGCCAAGCGTCTCGATCCCTCGGCGTCGCCTTCCGCACCGCTCAGAGGGGCCCAGTCGGTGCGTGCCCCATCCTCTACGATAATTCCTCCGAACGCCGCGTCATAATTCCCGATCGGCTCGGCAACACCGTAAAACATAAGGCCGATGCCCATCCCGGCGGCAAAAAGCATTGCAAACCAGGCCGAATAGCTGAAATCAGGCGTGGCGTCGCAACCACCAATGCGGATCGATCCCCAAGGCAGCACGATGACCGCCAGACATACCAAAACGAAAATGTTGCCGGCGATCAGGAAAAACCAGTCCAGGTTGGCCGTCAGCCAGTCTCGCAAGCCCGTGAAAAAGGCGTCTGCATCATTCTGGAGCGCCAGCGTGATGATGACGAAAGCAACGATCACCAGCCCTGAAATCGCGAAGACGGGGTTATGAACGTCGAAGGAGAGCGGCCCAACCTTCCTCTGGACATTGTCCCGACCGATCTCGTAGTCAGTCTCGATGATATTCGTCGGCCCCTCGGGGTAGGGAATGCCAGTATCGCTCATAGGTTNTCCCCCTTCTGCCAAAATGGCTTTCCTTTCGATTCACCCTTCTAAGCCTATCACGACGTTCAGATATTGTAAGGCGNACCCACAATTCTTTGCTGGCTGGATTGTGTAGTCGGGGAGATTGAACAGTTTGCGGAAGTGCTTCTCGCGGCTGGTCGGCATTGTCCAGTTTCTTCGATGGGGTGGCTACCACCATCCACGCGCGTACCAAGCAGCCGACACGTCCGCGCTCCTTACCCGAGCCGCGCTAGAGTGGGGCACTTGGATTCTCTCCGCAGCGAAGAGAAGATAGTCCCTCGTTGAACGCGGTGGCGGGGCTGCTGCCGCCCTCGCTGCAGTTCTTCCCACCAGCAACGACGGTTAGGACAAGGTTCGCTGACGCAGGAAACCGGCTATGTGGTCAAGAAAACTGCGGGTCTTGGCGGGGGTGTAGCGCCGCGCAAGGTATGTGGCAGATGCGACAAGCGATGGGCATTTCCAGTCCAGNGGAACACGGATGAGTCGACCTGCGGCAACATCGTCGACGCACATGATGTCGGGCATCAGACCGAGACCAAGGTCNCGNAGGACCAGTTTCCGCANAAGCAAAGCATTGTTGACGACAGCGCGGGGCAACAATTTNAGGGTGTCTTCTTGAGGCCCGTCGCTGTACCAGGGGAAAATCTCGTCACGTAGCTGGTACTGATGGACAATGAGTTGATGGTTTGACAGCTCTGAAGGGCGCGCGGGTGTGCCGTGCCTTGCGAGGTAGGTAGGCGTCGCATAGAAGTTGCGCGGCAACTCGGCCAGTATCCTACTCGGATGATAGGTCTCGACAGGCTTTCCGAAATGAATGGCGATGTCGAACGGCTCTTCGGCCACATCGACATGCCGGTTGTGCGCCTGGATGTCGAGCCGGATCGCAGGATAAGCCTCCGCAAATTCCGCGATGGCCTCGGCGATCCAGCCTACGAAGAAAGAGGGCATACTGACACGGAGCACGCCACTCATGTCATCCTGAAAAGCGGCCGTCTCGAGGCTCGCATTCTCAATCTCTTCGACAATCCTTTGGCACCGCTCGTAGAGTGCCTGACCGGTTTCAGTGAGGCTCAAGGATCGTGGACCACGCCGAAGTAGGGTTGAATTGAACTGCTTTTCGAGAAGACGGAGGCGGCGGCTGATGGTGGACTTCGGCATGGCGAGCAACGCCGCGGCCTTATTGATACTGCGGGCGTTGACAGTTTCATAGAACAGCAAGAGCGCATTCAGGTCGATCTGACCGGAACGCACACGCGCCAATCTGCGAAGCCTCGAGGAGTGTTCCATATTCGGCACTTTGGGTTCGCGCGCCTTGGCTAGTCAATACTCTGAGGATGGCTATCCTGACTTTGCGACACGGCGCGAGCAACTCGGGCCAAAGCGGGATCCATTTGTCCCTCAGACCGCAGGCACTGAAGGAGAACAACACTCACATGCATCTTGCGGGGACCGAGGACGCAACCATTTCCCCATTCTCGGGACAGGATGTGGCGACTTTTCTTGTCGAACGCGCCGCAGCCTTCGCTGATCGAGATCTGTTGATCTGGGTACCGGTTGACGGGCCGGAACAGCGGTGGACCTACAAGCGGTTCCTCCACGACGTCAGCCGTCTTGCCGGAGGACTGGCCGAACACGGCATTCGCCCCGGGGACCGGGTTCTGGTCCATCTTGAAAACTCGCCGGAAGCGCTCTTGGCGCGATTCGCATGCTGCTGGCTCGGTGCCATCTGCGTTGCGACCAATCCGATGCTCACAGGCCCGGAACTGGAAAGTATTGCCGGAGCCGTCGGAGTCAGGGGAGCGATCACGCAACCTGATCTCGCAGAGNTCGTGTNGAAGCATGTGAGCGGGCTGGAGTGGATTGCCGTCACGGCGAATCCGTCATCATCGGGTCTGCCCGCACATCATGCCGACTCCTTTGCTTCTCTGTACGGTCAACCCCTGCCGCAGCGCAGTCCGGGTCCCTTGCAGCCCGCCTTGATCCTGTTTACCACTGGCACGACTGCGCGGCCAAAGCCGGTGCTGTGGACGCACGAGAACTTTCTGTGGGCGGCATGTCTCGGTGCTTGCCAACAGNGTATTGTTTCCACTGATGTCTTACAGCTCTATCTGCCACTNTATCATGTGGTNGGGTTCTCTTGGACGCTTCTGCCCGTGATGTGGGNGGGAGGTACCGTCGTTCTGCAACCCCGGTTCTCTGTGAAGCGCTACTGGCCGATTGCGTTGAGGCATCGGACCACCCTGACGGCTCACGTCCCCTTTACGATCACCGCTCTGCAAAGTGTCGAACGTCCCTCGGAACACTTCTTCCGCCAATGGATCGCCAACCGGCAGATGCCCNCGGAACAGGCGCATTTCGGAATCGAGCATTTCTCTTCCGCCTGGGGAATGACAGAAATGGTCTCTCAGCCCATCATCGGAAATGCTCTGGCGGGCCGTTTGCCACCCGGAGCGATTGGCCGCCCTTCGATCGGCTACAGGGTTCGCATCGCTGATGGATCCGGTCGGGACGTGGACACAGGCGCTTCGGGGGAGCTCCTGGTCCGGGGCATACGCGGACGTTCGATCTTCTTGGAGTACTTCGGCGATCCCGATGCCACGCAATCTGCCTTTGACGAGCGGGGGTTTTTCCGTACGGGCGATCGCGTCCAGCTGAATCCCGATGGTTCGATCTCATTCGTCGACCGCATGAAGGATGTCATTAAGGTGGGCGGGGAAGGAGTGGCCGCCAGCGAAATAGAAGCCGTCATCCAGAAGGTCCCCGGTGTGCGCGAAGTTGCCGTCGTGGCCGGGCCTGACCCCATACGCACCGAAATACCGGTCGCGTTCGTTGTCCGCACGAAAGACCCCGATGTGACTGACGATCAGCTTCGTCTGGCCATTGAATCTGAGTGCAGCCGATCCCTCGCTCGCTTCAAGGTACCGCGACACGTTCTCTTCATTAACGAACTGCCGCGAGTGGGCTTCGGGAAGATTTCCAAGGCCAGGCTGCGTGATATCGTTGCGGAGAGTCTTGGGAAACCACCGCTTGCTGGAAGATCATGAAAGCATCCATCGAGTTCTTCTTTGATCCCATTTCGCCGTTCTCTTATCTCGCGACGACGCGGATCGATGAACTCGCCTCTCGTCATGGTCGCAACGTTATCTGGCGACCGACACTTGTCGGCGTAACCGTCACGAAGGTCATGGGACTCAAACCGGTTCCGGAAACGCCTTTGAAGTCAACGTACTTCGCTCGCGATGCGCAAAGGCTTGCGCAAATCTTTGGGGTCCCCCTTAGGCGGCACGGGCTCAAGAATGTGAACTCCCTTGCTGCCTGCCGGGCATTCCTGTGGGTACAGGAACGCGACGATGCCAGCGCGCGCCGGCTCGTCCGCCATCTTTCCGCGCGCCTTTGGGTCGATGGAATCGACATCACACCTAGGGAAACGGTTGTGGCCGAAGCGGCGTCTCTCGGTATTGAGGTTGGCGATCTGTCGTCCGAGGAGGTGAAACACAAACTGGCCGCGGCAGTGGATTACGCGATCAGGAAAAATGTGTTTGGGGTTCCGTTCTTCNTAGCAGATGACGAGCCTTTCTGGGGCTGCGATCGGATGTGGATGCTCGACTACTGGCTTGCCACNGGGAGACTTCCAAGTTTCGACGATCTGCTCTGCCGGCTCTTCCAGGACTGAGGATTTCTCCCTGTTTTCCGGCGTCAGTTGATCTGAATCGTTTTCTTGCCTATCCACGCCTCATAGCCAACAAGAGTCGCTCCGAGAATGACGCCGACGATGTCGGTGTACAATGCCCCGGAAAACGCCCCAGCCGGAACAAGGGCCAGCAGCCCCGCGCAAAAAAACGCAGCACGGCGGGCGGGACTTACGGGACGCACAAGAAACCCCACGATCCCAACAGAACCGAGGAACACACCAAACACTGCCGTGGCAACAGCCAGGGCAATGTCGAAAGGTTCACCGTGCATGATCAGGGCAGGCGAGAACACGAAGAGAACCGGCACGACATACGCGGTCCAACCGAATCGCATGGATTGGATGGCTGTGCGTAACGGGTCCGCTTTGGCAATTGAGGCCGCTGCGAATGCTGCGACTGCGACCGGAGGCGTGACGAATGACAGAAGGCCGAAATACATCACGTAGAGGTGCGCAGCGAGCGGGTTGACGCCCAGTTCGACGATGGCCGGAGCAACCAGGGCTGCAAGAAGAACGTACACACCGACCGTCGGCAGTCCCATTCCAAGAATGATGCAGACGACGGCGCCTAGTCCCAGCAGCAGGAGCAAGCTTCCCTTTCCGAGTTGCACGAGCGTCATCGTGAGGCTGAAGCCCAAGCCCGAGATCGAAAGGACGCCTATAACGATGCCGGCGCCGGCGCAGATGACCACGATATCGAGCGCGCCAAACCCTGTCTGACAGATACTTTCTGAGATCGACTTCAGGGTTGGTCGTCGTCCCTTGTATCCGAATGTCCATGCAAGTGCGAGCAAGCTAGCAATGGATGCGACCACCGCCATCTGGGGCTGCCAGTTCAAGGAGAACAGCGCATAGATCATTACGGCGAAAGGCACGAAGAAGTGCCAGCCGGAACTCAGGACCCCGAACAGGGTCGGAAGCTCGGATCTCGGCATCGCCGCGATGCCGGCTTTCCCCGCTTCGAGGTCGACCTGTACGAAAAGGGCAAGGTAATAGAGGACGGCGGGAATGAGGGCCGCGAGAAGTACGTCCGAATATGGGACCTGGAGAAACTCGGCAATCAGGAACGCCGATGCTCCCATGACAGGCGGCATGATCTGTCCGCCCGTCGATGCCACCGCCTCGATGGCGCCGGCGCGCTCGGGAGAGTAGCCTGAGCGTTTCATCCAGGGGATCGTCACGACCCCGGTGGCGACGACATTTGCAACGGCGCTGCCCGAGATGGTTCCGAAGAGTGACGAGGCTACTACAGCAATTTTGGCGGGCCCGCCGCGAAACCGACCCATGAGAGCAAGCGAAAGGTCCGAAAGGAATTCCGCTCCTCCCGTTGAGGATAACAGGTTCCCAAACAGAAGAAACGGGATGATCACGGTGGTCGCCACGATGATCGGAGTGCCGAGCATCCCGTTGACATCGATCGCGAGATAGGCCCCAAGCCTCTGCGGATCCGTCGAGCGCCCGACAAGGGGTTCGGGAATCACGTCCGCAAAGAGTGCGTAAAGAATGAACAGGACGACGATGATGGGCAGGGTCTGGCCGCTTGAACGGCGCAGGGCCTCCACAGTCAGCAGAATCATCACAGTGCCTGCGATCACCCCGTCGACAGGTCGGGTGAGCACAAGGTCCACCAGCCGGGGGATGTAGACGGACAGGTAAAGCCCCGAAATTAGCCCCGTCAGCGCCAGAGCATAATCGTACCAAGGTATCCGGTCACTCTGCACTCCCCGTCTGGCGGGCAGATGGAGGTAGGCCAGCGCAAGACAGAGCGCCAGCATACCCACCACAAACTGCTGGGTGAGAACGTTTATTCCCAGCCGTCGGAACAGGTCTCCTCCCCAGGAAAGAGCGCCGACGGTGATGATCGCACCGATAGCGCGTTGGAGGCGTACGGCGCTCCTGCTGTCCGATCTGGTCGATTTCGTCATAGTACCCAACAGAGAAGGCCGGACAGACTCTAGTCCGATTGACTGCGGAGGCCGGCCTCCTCGAAGTACCGCAGGGCTCCGGGATGGTACTGGATGGGATCGAGGGATCGTGCCATGGAATCCGGATCGAACCCTCGGAACGCGCCAAAACTGGCCACTAGTGCGTCCTTGTTCTGATGAAGCGTTCGCGTAATTCGGTAGATCACATCGTCGTCTGTGCTGGCGCTGGCAAAGGTTATGGCATCGATTGCAAGGACCATCGTGGGTTCGGTCACGCCCGGATTAGCGGGGCCTGGCTCCTCCTCATAGAAATACGCCTGAGGCAGGTGTTTCCGGACTGCCTCCAGTTCCTCTGTTGTATTCTTGAATGGAAGTACCCGAAGACCGCCAACCGAGGCCGCGACCTCGCTCACCTTGGCTCCACCAAGCGCAAAGAAGAACGCATCCACGCGTCCGGCGGCGAAGTCGTCGGCTCCAGCCACAGTGTTGGCGACGGTCACCGTCTCTACATCGGATTCCGAAATCCCGGCTGCGGCATAGACGGCATCCATCATTGTTGCAGCTATCTGCTGGCTGCTGTATCCGTCCGGGATGCGCCGGCCTCGCAGGTCTTCGAGAGACCTGATGTCAGAACCAGCTCTGACGAAGACGCCGAAACGAAGCGGAAACATGACGCCAACAGCCCGAAGCCCCTCCTGAGGACGCCCCTCGAAATGCTCGCGTCCTTCGACTGCGGCACCAACTTCGTGTGCGGTACCGACCCCGAGATCGATGTCCCCTTCGCTCACGGCCGGAATATAGACATTGGCGCTGGCGAAGGGTTGCAGGATCGTGCGCATGCCCGTCGTCTCGGTAATCACGTTGGCTACTGCAGTCCCGGCGGAGTGAAACAGGGAGCCCGGAGTAGCTGTCCCGACAGTGACGGTTTGCGCATTCGCGTAAATTGGTACTAGCGCAAGCGTGCAACTCAGGAAAATGGTTGCAAGTCTCATCGTCTTCCTCCTCTATACAGTACCTCGGACGGCCTCCCTGACCACCGGCGAACTGTTATGGTCACTCCCTACCGGCGGGATTCTATGGTGATCGCATTAGGTCGACTAGGGAAACCCGAACGAACAGCATGTTCGAAACATGGAACACCGAAGCGAGTGATGTGGAGGAGATGGATTCGGCTACCAAACGAGGTGTTTCCGATCCCCAACAGCCACCCGCAGGAGGAAGAGAACCGCGACTTCTCCTACGCCTTCCTCGGCTTCCAGCAGGACGGCAGCGACCCGCCGCAGGGCCGCTGGTCGAAGGGTGAGTCAATCGACGGCAACGGTTCGTTCTCCTCGCGGCCGATGGAGCCGCAGGGCGAGAACCCCAATCTCGGCCGCGCCAAGCCAAACTCGGGCGCGCAGGCCGAACAAGAGTAGGAGGCAGCAATGGACCGCCGGCGCTTCTTCACCTGTGCAGGCGGCGGNCTGGCGGGNACGGTGCTCGNCAANCCCGCCTTCGCACGCGCCGCGACAGCCGCGGCTCCCGTCGTCAGCACCTACATCACCGGGTTCGCGCGGGTNGCAGGCAGTACCCTGCCGCCCGCCGGCACCGAGTAGGGCGGAACGAGGCCTGTCCCGGTCGGCTAAAACGAGGCCTGTCCCGGTCGGCTAAGAAGACCACCCAGAGAATGAAAACCGGAGTTCGCTCTTGCTGGCCAGTCGATCTTTTGGCGACCAACTCGCCGCGCAATGTGCGCGTTGCCCCGCGAGCTCTACATTTCCCAATGTCCTGAGCGGGCCCCGCGGTGAACCTTTGCAAATTTCCTTGTCCATTTCTCGGCGCTCTTGATGCGGCCTCTCGCTTCAAAGTCCCTGAAGCGCTGTGGCGACGAACACCACGGGCATGCTCCATCGCCTTGAAGTTCAGGCAGTGCGGTCTAGTTAGGCTGGGAACGAGCCAAATCGAAAGGATTTCTCCTCATGAAGAGGCTGTTTCGGTGCGTGGCCCTATCTGTCACGCTTCTCCTGGCCGGGTTTCCGGCAACAGCGCAGACTCCCCCAAACGTCCTGATCGTCGGTCAAATCGCTGAACCGAAATCACTTGATCCGCATGCGGTTACCGCTACCAACGACTTCCGCATCCTCGTCAATCTCTATGACGGCCTCGTTCGCTTCAAGGACGGGACACTTGAGGTGGAGCCCGCTCTTGCAGAGAGTTGGGAGATCTCCGAGGACGGGAAGACCTACACTTTCAACCTTCGCCAGGGCGTTACCTTCCACGACGGTTCGCAGTTCAATGCAGAGGCCGTGAAATTCAATTTCGACCGGATGCTGCGCGAGGACCACCCTTTTCATGATACCGGGCCGTTCCCGTTAGCCTTCAACTTCTCCACCGTTGAAGCCGTTGATGTGGTTGACGACTATACGGTCGTGTTCAAGCTGAGCGAACCTTTCGCACCCTTCCTTTCGAACCTTGCCTATCCGACAGGATTGATCGTCTCGCCGACCGCCGTAGAGCAGCATGGCAAGGATTTTGGGCGCAATCCTTCAGGGACGGGCCCGTTCAGATTTGCTGAGTGGCAGTCAAACCAGCTTGTCGCTGCCGAGCGTAATGACGCCTACTGGGATGGTACACCAACGCTGGAGGCGGTGGTGTTTCGGCCAATCGCAGACGCAAATACCCGTGTCGCAGAGATGATGGCTGGCGGCATCGACGTCATGGTGGAGGTACCACCGGACAATCTCGCCGCCTTCAGGGGAGACCCGAACCTTCAGGTGCATGAGCAGGCGGGTCCCCATGTCTGGTTCGCCATCCTGAACACCAGCGAAGGCCCGTTTGCTGACAAGCGCGTAAGACAGGCAGCGAACCTTGCTGTCAACAAGGAAGTGCTAGTCGACAACGTGCTTCAGGGCACCGCGACGGTAGCTGCCGGGCCTATACCGCCTGCCTTCAACTGGGTGGAAAGTGAGGTCGAACCTTACCCCTATGATCCGGAGCGCGCAAAGCAGCTGCTCACCGAGGCTGGTGAAGCAAATCCGAAAGTGACCTTCTATGTCACCGAGGGCGGCTCAGGCATGCTCAACCCAGTTACCATGGGCACTGCCATCCAGGCGGACTTGCAAGCCGTCGGCTTCGATGTCGCCATTGAGAGCTATGAGTGGAACACCTTCCTGGGGAAGGTGAACGAGGGCCTCAAGGGCAAGGCCGACATGGCCGAGATGGCCTGGATGACCAACGATCCAGATACCGTCCCCTATCTGACGCTGCGTACCGAAGCTTCGCCCGACAATGGCGGCTTCAATTCCGGCTACTATTCCAATCCCGAGGTTGATGACCTGCTGGCCAAGGCTCGTACCACGACTGATCAGGCCGAACGCGGTAAGCTCTACGCGAAAGTCCAGGAGATCGTGCATGAGGACGCGCCCTGGCTCTTCGTAGCCAACTGGGTCCAGAACGCGGTCACCACTGCAAACGTGCAGAACTTCAAGCTGCAGCCGTCGTTTCTGCTTCAGCTGAAGGACGTCACCAAGTAGCATCCCCTTGAATCCTGCCCGCGCACGTCGCGGGCGGAATTGTCCCGGAGGCTATTCTTGACCGCCTACATTCTGAAGCGGCTGATTTCCCTCGTACCAGTCCTTTTTGGCTTGTCCATCATCGTCTTTCTCGTGATGGCGATGATCCCTGGCGATCCGGCGACAGCCATTCTCGGCTCCTATGCCACGNCAGAAAACGTCGCGCGTATCAATCGCGACCTCGGTCTCGATAAGCCGCTGATCGAGCAATATTTCATCTGGATCAGCAACGTACTGCAGGGTGATCTTGGTCGTTCCTTTGCCCTCAATCGTCCGGTCATTGATGAGGTGCTGGAACGCTTTCAGGCAACGTTGATCCTTGCTGGCGTGTCGCTTGTGTTCTGTTCGATCATCGGGCTTCTCGCAGGCGTGGTCTCAGCAGTGCGCCAGTTTGGCTGGGTTGACCGCACCGTCACCTTTGCGGTGCTTGCCGGAATCTCAATGCCATCTTTCTGGCTTGGCCTGATCCTCATCTTGCTGTTGGCCGTCAAATGGCAGCTGCTGCCCGCAAGCGGCATGTACGCGATCTATGGCGGTGGGGGCCTGCGCGATTTGCTGCTCCACCTGATCCTGCCGGCGGCTACGCTCTCCGTTGTGGCTGCAGGGATCATTGCAAGGCTGACGCGCGCAGCGATGCTGGAGGTGCTGCGCCAGGATTATATCCGCACAGCCCGAGCCAAGGGGCTGGCTGAGCGACGGGTGATTTGGCGTCATGCATTTCGCGCGGCGCTTGTCAGCGTCATCCCCGTCATCGGCATTCAGGCAGGGTTTGTGCTCGGTGGTGCGGTCTACATCGAGACAGTGTTCCAGTGGCCGGGCGTCGGTGCCATGCTCGTCAAGGCCATTTCGACGCGTGACATCTTGCTGGTGCAGGGTGGCGTCCTGGTGGTTGCAGCGAGCTACGTCCTTTTCAACCTGGCGGCCGATGTGCTGCAGACGATGCTTGACGCGAGGATCCGCACATGAGCGACAGCCTGCTTGCCGCAGCGGCTCCGACCGCAGCTCCCGGACGAATTTCGTCCTGGAGCCTGCTCCTTGGCAATCGGTTGGCCGCGATCGGGTTTTGCCTGCTCGTTGTGCTGGCGCTCACTGCGCTTCTTGCGCCGCTGCTTCCGTTGCCGGACCCGAATGCCACGGCACCTGCCGAACGACTGCAACCAGTCCTGTCCGAAGGGCACTTGCTAGGGACCGATCAGCTCGGCCGGGACATGCTGAGCCGGCTGGTCTGGGGCAGCCGTGTTTCGATGGCAGTGGGTTTTGCGGCAACGATCGTGGCGGCGCTCATTGGCTCGGTGATCGGTCTTGTCGCTGGCTACGCAGGAGGGCGGACCGACAACCTCGTCATGCGCGGCGTCGACATGCTGATGGCGTTCCCATACATCCTGCTGGCGCTCGCCATCGTGGCGGTTCTCGGACCGGGGTTGATGAACGCGCTCTACGCGATTGCAGTCGTCAACATCCCGTTCTTTGCCCGCAACGTGCGCGGGGTGACGCTGGCATTGGCGCGGGCGGAGTTTGTCGACGCAGCTCGGCTGTCGGGCAAGGGCCATCTGTCGATCCTTGCTACCGAGGTCCTCCCCAACGTCCTTCCCGTCATCGTCATCACCATGTCAACGACGGCAGGCTGGATGATCCTGGAGACAGCGGGGCTCAGCTTCCTCGGGCTTGGTGCTCAGCCACCGCAGGCGGATCTCGGCTCCATGCTCGGGGAAGGTAGGGCTCAGCTTTTCACAGCGCCGCACGTTTCGATTGTTCCGGGTGTGATGATCTTCCTGATCGTCATCAGCCTGAACCTCCTTGGCGATGGCGTTCGCGACGTTCTCGACCCGCGCCTGCGCTCC
>JGI25327J35509_1002236_pt1 | contig 13626 bp, 10 predicted proteins | sample HigsolmetaAR202D_FD_35509 | JGI IMG/M metagenome (IMG submission 35509)
GCCCGGCATCCTCCCAGCTCACCACGCCGCTTCCAGCAGCCATATACCGCCACGATCCCAGGAAAGGGCGTACCGAAAAATCCTGCTGCGGTGCCGGGCTTACCGTTCTCGAAAGAATATTCCTGCCTTGTTTCCTCTGATCGCTCGGCACACCCTGTTGCACACAAAATCAGCGAATCACCCGGCCACCCAAAGCTCTGCTCTGCGGTGTACGAGGTGACCGCGGCGGCCGACGGCGTGCCGCATACGGCTTCTCGATGGTGATTCGGTGACATGCGGCGGCCTCGAAAAGGATGACCGGTGATCGAGGCCGGGCTGAAAGCGCGTGTCCGCGATCCCGAAGTGCCGCGGGCGCGCACAGACGAAAAGCCGGGCATCGGCGGGGACGGTCCGGCCACCAAGCAGTACAACCGGAGCCGCCCTGCGCGCCCGGTCCCGATCAGTCCGGCCACCGAAGGGACACCGCGGACCGTGTCTCCTCCTGCCGGGCCGCTCCGCCTGTCTGGTGGATGACGCTCCGGTGGCCCCGGACGCCGAAGGCGGGACCCGGCGGCATCCGAGGTCATGGCACCTTTCCCGGTTCCGGGGCTCCTTGAAAAAGTTCATTGAGGGCGTCAACGCCCTGGTGATGGGGCATCCCCCGGCAGAGTGTTTTCTTCGGGACGGTCCGGTCAGGCGGCCGGGTGGAAGACGACGCGGACGCAGCCGTCCTTGCGGTGTTTGAACAGCTCGTAGCCGCGCGGTGCGCGTTTCAAAGGCATCCGGTGGGTGGCCAGGTGGCGGGTGTCGAGTTCACCCCTGGCGATGCGTTGCAAGAGCATCGGGATGTAGCGCTGGCCGTGCGTTCGGGCGGCGCGCAAGGTCAGGCCCTTGTTCATCAGGGCGCCCAGGGGGAACTTGTCCGTCGTGCCGGTGAAGAAGCCCAGCACGAAAACCGATCCGCCCTTGCGGCAGGCGTAGACGGCCTCACGGACCGCCGAAGAGCGGTCGCTTCGCCGCCGCAGGCGGCGTTCGATCCCGTCGTAGAAGCGTTCCAGGCCGGAGGCTTGGGCCTGCATGCCGGCCGCTTCGATGCACACGTCCGGCCCTCGCCCGCCGGTGCGCTCGCGCAGCTCGGCGCACACGTCGGTGGCGGTGTAGTCGATGGTCTCCGCGCCGGCGTGCTCGGCGGCCATGGCCAGCCGCTCGGGGTGGCGGTCGATGGCGATCACCCGGTCGGCGCCCAGCAGCGCCGCCGCGCACGCCGCCATCTGGCCGACCGCGCCGCAGCCCCACACCGCCACCACATCGCCGGGTTTGACGCCGCCCAGGTGGGCGCCCATCCACCCGGTGGGCGCCGAGTCGGAGACGAACAGGGCGCTGATGTCGTCCACCTCGTCCGGGACGGGAAAGGCGCCGTAGTCGGCGAACGGCACCCGGACGTACTCGGCGTGGGCGCCGCGGAAGCCGCCCATGGCGCGGGAGTGGCCGTAGGCGGCGCCGGGCTCATACCCCCAGATCGCCCGGCCGAGATCGGGGTCGGGGTTGCCGTTGTCGCACAGCGACCACTGGTCGTCGGCGCAGTACCAGCAGCGTCCGCAGCCGATGACCGAGCACACCACCACCCGGTCGCCCACCTTGTGGCGGCGCACCGCCGGGCCGGTCTCGACGACCTCGCCGACGAACTCGTGGCCGAGGACCTCGCCACGGCGCATGGCCGGGACGTGGCCGTCGATCAGGTGCAGGTCCGAGCCGCAGGCGGTGGTGGCGGTGACCTTGACGATCATGTCCTGGTCGTTGCGGATCCGCGGCTCGGGGACGTCTCGGACCGCCAGCCGGCCGGCGCCCTCCCAGCACAGCGCCTTCACCGCCGCCCCTCCCCCGCGGCATGCGCGGTCACCGTCTCCGGTCGAACCGGACGGGCGGCGGCCGGCTCGTCCGGGAGCAGTACCTCCCCCGTCTCGGCCAGGGCCTTGGCCTCCCGCAGCGCCGTGCGCACCGCCTGCCGTGCCTCCTGCGGCCCTCCGGCCGCGGAGAGCCCGTTGCGGGGACGGGCGGCCACCTCCGCGCCCCGGCCGCCGGGCGCCGTCTGGATCCGCAGCTCGATGCTGTTGCGCAACCTGGCCAGCGGCTCGGGAAGNTGCTTCGACAGCAGCTCGGGCGGACGGTTGACGGTGACCGTCAGCCACCGTCCCGCGTCGTCTCCGCAGGGCGCCCGCCCGGTGGCACGGGCCTTCATCCGCCGGGCGACGCCCACCGCAAGACCCGCGGCCAGGGCGGCGAAGGCGACCGTAGGCTTCATGTCTTCTCCTCGTCGGCGACCGCCACAGTTGTCCCCGCCATGCCGCCGCGAAACCTNGCGGACGGGGTGGGTGCCGTCAGGCTTGCGGGCTTTTCTTGTGGCGGTGGGTGCTGCGGTGNCGTGCGGAGGTGTGGCGGCCGGTGGGGAGGGAGGGGCGGCCGGCGACGATGTTGGCGATGCTGTCGAAGACCTCCTGGGCGGGGCGGTGCAGGCGGCGTTCGCGGATGCGGGAGCGGCGGTCCTTGCGGGAGCCGGGCGGGTAGCGGTAGCGGGCCCACGGGGAGCCGGGGCGGGCCAGGCGGATGGCGCCGACCAGGGNCAAGGCGGTGATGAACAGGCCGAGCAGGCCGGTCCAGATCTTGCCNTTGAGGAGGGTGATGACCGCCAGGGTCAGGTTGAACAGGACCAGCAGGACGACCTGCCAGAGGGCGTAGGGGTTTCCGTCGCCGTCGACGGCGTCGTCCACGCCCAGCGGGTGCAGGCCCAGCAGGACCAGGCCGCACAGGGCGATGGCGATGAAGACGACCTCGACCGACAGGCGGCCCTGTTCGCTCCAGTAGACGTCCTTCAGCAGCAGCACGAGCGCGAATTCGTCCAGGACCAGCGCCATGCCCACGCCGAACAGTGACGCTGCGATCGCCGCCCATACCGAGTCGGTGTCGATGACGGTCAGGCCGCCGACGCCGCCGACGCACATGAGCACCAGTCCGAAGACCACATGGTGGATGTGGTGGCCGCCGGGGGTGATGTTGCCGGGCCACCAGCGCACCTGGCGGCGGATCATCCGGACGCTGCAGCGGATGAACAGGAAACCGCAGATGAACGCCACGAAAAAACACAGCAGGCGAAGCCGTCCGGTGTCGATGATCTCCCGCGTGAACCACTGGTCCATGCCGGGCTCCTTCCCCGGCCCGGTCAAGGCAGGGCAAGCCCGGCCCAAGGATGCCCCCGTACGGGGGCGTCTCGGCGGGTGCGGCCTGGTCGCAGGGGTCCGGCGGGCTCGTCTCAGCGCACAAGAAGCCAAAGACCCGCCCGGGAGCGTGTCCTGGACGGGTCCTCGACGGTGACGCCGGTGTGCGGGTCGCCTCTCGGCGAAAGGCACAACACGGCTCCAGCCAGACGGGCGAACCGCCGCGGTATTCCGTGAAGGCAATAGGTGAGGCCCGGGGACACCAGGCACACCGGCGACAAGAAGTAGAACTTACACCACTGCGGGATTGTTCCCGTCCCGTGAAAGCCGGTGCGTCGGCCCGGCGGGCCGCCTGTCTGTGCGTCCCGGCAGGTCCTGCGGGTGATGCCGGATGAGACGGCGGTTGTGGGCGTGTCGTCCCGGTTCATCGGGTCAGGGGACGCCCCGGCGGGCCGCCCGGTGCCGGGCGGGGCGGCCTTTGGACGGTGTGCAGCGTCACATGTGTGAGGCGGGCCACACCCACGGCGTGGCCCGCCTCCGAGTGAGCGCTAGACGCCCCGCGTTCCGTCCCGGACCGGGTGGGCGGCCCGGGACGGGGCGGCTCACGTGTGCGGGCAGGTGTCCCGGTAGNCGGAGATGTCCCCGATCGCCCGCGGCGGCGGGCACAGGAACTGGTCGTAGCGGGTGTCGTCGTCGATGAACCGCTTCATCCAGGCGATCATGAACTTGGCCATGGTGTCGTTGGAGAACTGCGGGAAGAAGTGGCTGGCGTTGTTCAGCTCCAGGTACGCCTTCTCCCGGGCGTTGGTCAGGCTGTTGTAGAACGGGATGGAGTGCGTGGCGACCGGGGCGATGGAGTCGAGCTCACCGCCGATGATCAGGGTCGGGGTGCGCACTTCCGGCCAGGTCTTGTCCAGGTTCCAGGGCGCGATGGGGATGGCGGCCTTCAGCGAGGTGCGGCTCTTGGCGGCCTCCAGCGTGCCGCCGCCGCCCATCGAGTGGCCGGCCACCGCCAGGCGCGAGGCGTCCACCCGGTTGCGCACCGAGCTGCGCTGGGTCAGGTAGTCCAGGGCGGCCAGCAGCTGACGGCCCCGGCTGTCGGGCTGGTCCAGGCGGGTGTTGGTCTCGATGCCGATGACCACGAAGCCGTGCGAGGCCAGGCGCGGGCCGAGCCAGGCCAGGCTGGACCAGGAGGCGGTGAAGCCGGGCGAGATGGCGATGGCNCCGAAGGTGCCCTGGCTGGTGGTGGTCGGGTAGTAGATCCGGCCGCCGCCGAAGCCGGACACGCTCAGCCTGGAGACCGACTGCTCGGAGACGGCGAACGGACCGCGCGCGGCCCTCAGAAGGGATTCGGTGGGATCCGGGCCGCGCTGGTAGGGGTTCGCCGCGGCCTGCGCGGGGGGCGCGGCGACCAGGCCGGCCACCAGGGCGGCGGTCGCCGACAGCAGTCCGAACGACTTCCTCAGGGACATGAGCGTCCTTTCACCGGTGGTCCCGCACTGCGGGGGGTTGCGGGCTGTTTCCGCCGGCGAGGGGAATCGATTCGTCCCGCTCAGACTCCGACCTCGCCGACGCCACCGAGTGTGTGCACGTCCTCACAGGTCAGAAATCGGTGAAATTACCGGCCTTTTCAAGATTGTGCAGAGCACCAATGCACCGCCTGGAGCACCGGCACCGATGGGGCCGGTAATGGTGTTTTCAACATGCGGTCTGAGCCCCGGGGGCGGGCGGCGCCTTGATGCCACCGGCGCGCCTGACCGCACTGCGGCGCTCCCACCTGCGGAAACAGTACCCAGAAAAGGTTCAGCCGGCGGCTTCGGGAATGGNGGAGGCAGCGTTTCCAGACGGCTGCATGCGGTTTTCACCGTGCTCAGGAATTGCCGTGAGGGCAACACACAAGGAAGCCGCGGAAATTGTCCTCGCACACACCGCCGCACCGCGGGTTCGCAGCCCGTTCGCCCGCTCTCCGCCCCGCCCGCGGAACGGCACCGGCAGGCGGCCGTGCCCCGCGGCCCCGCATCGGCGAAGCTCCGTCCTTCGGCTCTGATGAGCGCAAGTCACGGCCGCGGGAACATTCCGTGCCGCCGTCGGACCGGCGCTAAGGAGGTCACCTCCCCCGGCGCCCCGGGGCCGGTCCGCGTCCCTTACCGGGACGGCGCGGACCGGCCGGGCCGGTGCGTCGCCGTGGGCGCGGCCGGCGCCCCGGCTCAGCCGCGGTACCACTCCAGCGCCTCGGTGAGGATCGCCTCGGTGCGGGCGGGCGGCTCCGCCTCGGTCACCAGGGTGTGGAAGGCCTGCCAGTAGTGGTCGATCTCGGCCTGCCGGTCCGGGTAGACCGCGCTGTCGAGCTGCTCGAGGTAGACCACGTCCTGCAGGTCCGGGTGGGGCAGCCGCACCAGGGTGACCGAGCTGAGGCCCGCCGCATGCCCGCCCGCCGCGAACGGCACGATCTGGATGGTGACGTTGGGCATCCGGTGGGCCTTCAGCAGGTGCTCCAGCTGGCCGCGCATCGTCTCCGTGCCGCCGATGGGCCGCCGCAGCACCGCCTCGTCCAGCACCGCCCACAGGTTGACCGGCCGGTGCGGCCGGGTCAGNATCCGCTGGCGCGCCATCCGCAGCTCCAGGCGGCGGGCCTGCTCGGCCGGGTCGGCGCCGCAGTCCAGGGCGATGACCTCGCGGGCGTAGTCCTCGGTCTGCAGCAGGCCGGGGACGAACTGCACCTCAAAGCACCGGATCTCGGACGCCTCCTGCTCGGCGCCCAGGTACGTCCGCAGCCAGGAGGGCACGATGTCGTGGTACTCCTGCCACCATCCGGGGGTGTTGGCCTGTTCGGCCAGGGCGAGCAGGGTGGGGCGTTCCTCCTCCGGCAGCCCGTACAGCTCCAGCAGGTCGGCCACGTCCCGCAGCTTGCAGCCGGTACGGCCGAGCTCCAGCCGGCTGATCTTGGAGGCGGAGGAACGGATCGNCCAGCCCGCCTCCTCGCGCGAGATGCCGCGGGCCTCCCGCAGCCGGCGCAGCCGGGCGCCGAGCACCATCCGGGCGACCAGTGGGCCGCCTGTTTCGGTTTCGACGGTATTGCCGGAATCGCTGTCGATGCTGGTGGCAGAGGACAAGGCGGGTCCCCTCACATCACTGCCGCGCCCAGGCGGGCGGATCGATCGGTACTCGATTTCATGACCATATGAAACTTGCAAGAAATTGACCAGACCCGGCCACGTCCTCTCGCCGGACGTCTTCGCGACGGGACCTCCCCACGGTCAGGGCTTGCGCCCCACTCCGGCCAGGNTCGGCTGGTCCTTGTGCTCCAGCGGTTCGACCTCCGGACGCCACAGCGGCACCTGCACCAGTCCCGGCTCCACCAGTTCCAGNCCTTCGAAGTACTGGCTGATGAACTCGGGGCTGCGCAGCCGGTAGGGGACGGCGCCGGTCTCGTCGTAGCCGCGCTGGGCCTCCTGGAACTTCTCGTCGGTGTTGGTGGCGTCGCAGCAGACCAGGTAGCCGCCCGAGGGCAGCGCCGCCACCAGGTGCCGGACGACCGACAGCGCCTCCTCGTCGGTGAGGTGGCCGAGCACCCCCATCAGCATGATGGCGACCGGCTTGGAGAAGTCCAGGGTCTTCCTGGCCTCCTGGAGGATCTTTTCCGGATCGCGCATGTCGGCGTCCAGGTAGGTGGTGACGCCTTCGGGGGTGCTGGTGAGCAGCGCGCGGGCGTGCGCCAGCACCAGCGGGTCGTTGTCGACGTAGACGATCCGGCACTCGGGCGCGATCCGCTGGGCGACCTCGTGGGTGTTGTCCACGGTCGGCAGGCCGGTGCCGATGTCCAGGAACTGCCGCACGCCCATCTCACCGGCCAGGTAGTGGATGGCACGGGCCAGGAAGTGCCGGCTGGACCTGGCCAACTCGACGATCTGCGGGAAGACCGCCTTGTACTGCTCGCCGGCGATGCGGTCGACCTCGTAGTTGTCCTTACCGCCCAGCCAGTAGTTCCAGATACGGGCGGAGTGCGGCACCGATGTGTCGATCTTCGGGTTCGCCTGACCGGGAGTGTTCTCGGTCACTTCCAGGCTTCCTTCCGTCCATAGGGCTGCGTCGGTACAAACCCTAAGGGCAAGGACACCTGGACTGCCGGAAATCGGCGATTTGAGCCGCCTTCGGACGTTGGACGTCCACCGCCCTGATAAGCGAGCATTATCTCCGCCCTCGAACGCGTTAGCGCATTACCCAAAGAAGTTCAACAGCGTGACCGAATCCGGCCACACCGTCGTCCCGCTGAGCGTCGCCGTCCGTACTCCCCCATGTCGGCCCCGTTCCCTGCGGTGGCGCCCCGCACGCCCGTGGGCCCGGCCGGGCGGACGGGACCGGGCCCACGGAGCCTGCGGGGTGACGGCGGGGCGGAGGTCCTCCGGCCGCCGTCCCTCCGGTCCGGGAGGCGTCCCGGACCGGAGGGGTCAGGAGACGTAGTCGTTGAAGCAGACGGTGATGGTGTGGTTCGCCGAAGGCCAGTTCGGGATGGTCAGCCGGGTGGGACGGCCGCCGCCGCGCTGCGTGACGGACAGCGTGACGGTGCCGTTCGCCGTCGCCGAGGCGGGGACGTAAAGGTCGACGGCGCTCATGAAGGGCAGCACGTTGAACAGGCCGAAGGAGCGGCCGGGGTTGGAGCGGCGGTCGGAGAACCGGTCGAAGGCGAAGATCCCGATCGCCCGGCCATCGCGCGGCGCGGTGCCCTCGTTGACGATCGACACGCCGTTGACGGTCAGGGTGTCGCTATTGGATCCCTGGTCGCCCCACCACTCCTTGTTGCGGTAGGCCAGCAGGGCCACGTGGTTGCGGCCGCGCTGGATGAGCCGGTCGATGCCCTCGCCGGGGTTGGAGCTGAGCAGGCGGATGCCCAGGTCGGTGCGCCGGAACGGCTCGAAGTACAGGTGGTGCTGCTGGTCGGTGCCGGCGCGGGTGAGCAGGAACTCATAGTAGGCGTCGCCCCGGCCGGGGAACGGCCCGAAGGAGCCGTCGGCGGCCACCCGCATGGAACGGATCGGCTGGGCGGTGGTGCGCCGCCCGGTGGCCGGGTCGATCTCGAACACGTCCACCACCGCGTCGCCGGGAGAGGCGTTGCTGGGGAAGCGCACCGCGCGCCCGGCCAGCTGGATCTGCCCGGATTCGGGGACGACGTCGGTGGTCCGCGGCTTTTGGCCGGTGAAGAACTCGTACATCGCCGCGAAGGTCGCCGGGGAGGAGGCGTTCTCCACGTGCGACTCGTTCGGCAGGTACACGTTGGTGGCGCCGCGGATGGAGCTGCTGCCGCGGCCCTCCGCCCACACCGCCAACGTGGGCACGCCGCCCGGCGGGGAGCCGGCGGTCGCGCCGTCGATGTTGACGTAGTGCGCGACATTGGCGGCCCGGCTGGGCGAGCTGTTGAGGTACTNCTGCGAGATCGCGGTGCCCAGCGAGTGCCCGACCAGCTCGACCTTGTCGGCGCCGGTGGCCGCCTTCAGCCGGGCGATGCGCCGGTCGAGCGAGGCGAGCACGTCCTCACGGCTGTTTTCGGCGAACAGCGAGTCGTACTCTTCGAACTCGATGTAGGAGGCCGGGTAGCCGTTGGAGGCGAAGCGCTTGGCCTGCGTGGCGAACTGGCTGCCGGAGCCGAAGAAGCCGTGCACGAAGACGATCGGCCGCAGCGTCGCCCGCGCCGCCGCGCCGACTGCCGGCGCCAGCGCCGTCAGCAGCACCACCGCGGTCAGCAGGCCCAGCACCCGACGCAATGCGCCCGGGGGTGGAATTCGTTTGACATGGCGCATCTGGGTTCCTCCAGCACGCGGAGACAACTGGCCAGACATTTGTATGCGCCCGTCCCCCGGCGTCCCTCGCGGCCGAATGACAAACTCCTCCGCGGCGCTTATCAGACGGCCGTGTACCTCGCCAGAGCGCACAGGTCAAGTCGGCGGCATCGGTACGGTGAAAACCACGGGCCGGAAGTGACCCGGGTGTCGGAAACCAGATCCTCATGTGCGTTTGCACAAATCGCCCCTTCTGTAATTGAGCGGGTCGTGTCACGATGTTCGCTCCCGGTACACACCGGCGCGACGAAAAGCGGAGGTTCCTGTGACGGCGGCGACGGCCAGGCCCCCGGTATCGCACCGGGAACACGTGGTCATCCAGACGGCGGTGCGCGGGCTGTTCGACCGGCTTCCCGAGCTCACCGACCGTCTGGTCGAAGAAGTCCGGCGCAGGCAGGACCCGGCGCTGCGCGGCGAGCTCGACGACCGGGCGTTCTGGAAGTCCACCTACATGGGGCTGCGCGCCACGCTGGAGGCGGTGGCCACCCGCGGCGGGCGCCGTCCCGACCTGGGCTTTGCGCACCGGCTCGGCCGCCGCTACGCCGAGCGGCGGATCCCGCTGGACACCGCGCTGCGGATCTACCGGCTGGCCGGCTCGATCCTGTGGGACGCCATGGTGGAGGTCACCCGCGCCAAGCACCCCCAGGACCTGCCGGTGCTGGTGATCGGGGCCCGGCGCACCTGGCTGATGATCGACGAGCTGTCCACCGCGGTGGCCGAGTCCTACCGGGAGACCGAGCGGCGGCTGCGCCACACCGACGTCGGGCAGGGGTATGAGCTGCTGGACGGGCTGCTGGACGGGCACGGCGGCGCCGCCGAGGCCGCGCAGGCGGCCGGCGCCCTGGACCTGCCCGAACGCGGGCGGTACGCGGTGGTGGCGGTGCGCGTGGCCGCGCTGCGCGCCGCCGACGGGGCGGCGCTGCCGGAGGAGGCACGCGGCATCCGCTTGATCTGGCGCGGCCGCGGCGGGGTGCGCTACGGCATCGCCCACCTGGGCACGGCGGGCCTGGACGACCTGGAACGGGCGCTGCGGCCGTTTTTGACCCGGGACGTGGGCATCGGCCTGGTGGTGGACGGGCTGGCCGAGCTGGCGCAGGCCCGGCGCCTGGCGGAGATCGCGCTCAGCACCTGCGCCGGGGCCGAGCCGCGGATCACCCGGCTGGACCGGCATCTGCCGGAGGCGCTGGTGGCCACCCAGCCCGACCTGGCGGCCCACCTGCGCGAGATCGTGCTGGGCCCGGTGCTGGCGCTGGAGCCGGCCGAGCGGGACACGCTGCTGCGCACGCTGCGGGTGTGGCTGGACTGCGCGGGCTCGACGGCCGCCGCCGCAGAGCGGCTGTACTGCCACCGCAACACCGTGCTGAACCGGCTGCGCCGCCTCGAACACCTCACCGGCCGCAAGCTGGCCCACCCCCGCCAGGCCCTGGAGCTGGCCCTGGCGGTGGAGGCGGTGCGGCTGGAGGCGGGCTTCCCCGCCGGCGGCGACCCGCCGGGGGCAGGCGGCTCCCCCCAGCCTTCCCGCGCCTGAGAGCCGGGCGACCTTCGTCCCTGATCCTTTCCGGCTCTGCCGGGTAGGGNTGGAGGCGTGAACACCACGTCCATCCCCAAGACCGCGCACACCCGGCCGGCGGCCGAGGTGGTGCGGGAACTGGACGGCGACCCCGAAAAAGGGCTGACCTGGGCCGAGGCCGCGGCGCGGCGGGAGCGGACGGGCCCCAACGAGCTGCCCGCCACGCGGCGGCGCGGCCCGCTGGCGCGCTTTGCGCTGCAGTTCCACAGCCCGCTGATCTACGTGCTGCTGGCCGCGGCGCTGGTGACGGCGCTGCTGGGCGACCATGTGGACGCCATCGTGATCATGGCGGTGGTGCTGCTGAACGCCTTCGTCGGGTTCGTCCAGGAGTCGCGGGCCGAGCAGGCGCTGGCGGCGCTGGTGGCGATGACGCGCACCGTCGCCACGGTGATCCGCGACGGCCGGCGGCACCGGGTGCCCTCCACCGAGATCGTGACGGGCGACCTGGTGGCGCTGGAGGCCGGCGACAAGGTGCCCGCCGATCTGCGCCTGGTGGAGGCGGCCGACCTGCGGCTGGACGAGTCGGCGCTGACCGGCGAGTCCACCCCGGTGAGCAAGGACCCCGCCCCGGTCGGCGAGGTGGAGCTGGCCGACCGGCGCGACATGGCCTACTCGGGGACGTTCGTGACCGGCGGGCGGGGCACGGGGGTGGTGGTGGCCGTCGGCGGCGCCACCGAGCTGGGGCGGATCCACCGGATGGTGGGCCGCACGCCCGGCGTGCAGACCCCGCTGACCCGCAAGATCGCCCGGTTCAGCCGGCTGGTGACGGTGGCGATCCTGGCGCTGGCGGCGCTGACCTTCCTGATCGGGCTGGCGCGCGGGCAGCCGGTGGACGAGATGCTGATCGCGGCGGTGGCGCTGGCGGTGGGCGCCATCCCCGAGGGGCTGCCGGCGGTGGTGACGATCACCCTGGCGCTGGGGGTGTCCCGGATGGTGGGCCGCCATGTCATCATCCGGCGGCTGCCGGCGGTGGAGACGCTCGGCAGCACCACCGTGATCTGCACCGACAAGACCGGCACGCTCACCCGCAACCAGATGACGGTCACCGCGGTGGCCGCCGGCGGGCGGCTGTATGAGGTGACCGGCGGCGGGTACGCCCCGCACGGGCGGTTCCTGGTGGACGGGCGCGTGGTGCGTCCCGCCGACCACCCCGCTTTAACGGCGACGCTGACCGCCGGGCTGGCCTGCAACGACGCCCAGATCACCGAAAAGGACGGGCGCTGGGAGCTCAGCGGCGACCCCACCGAGGGCGCCCTGGTCGCCAGTGCCCGCAAAGCCGGCGTGGCGGACGCCGCCCGCCGCGTGGCCGTCATCCCGTTCTCGTCGGCCCGGCAGTACATGGCCACGCTGCACGCGGACGGCGCCGTCTATGTCAAGGGCTCGGTGGAGCGCGTCCTGCCGATGTGCGCCGACCGGATCGACCACGCCGGCGAGCGCGAGCCGCTGGACCGCGACGCCATCGCCGAACTGGCCGACGACCTGGGCCGTCAAGGGCTGCGGGTGATGGCCTTCGCCCGGGCCGAACTGGAGCCGGGCACCGCGCAGCTGAGCGAGGAGGAGCCGCCCCCGCTGACCTACCTGGGGCTGCAGGCCATGCAGGACCCGCCCCGCGAGGCCGCCGCCGGCGCGGTGCGCAACTGCCTGACCGCCGGGATCCAGGTGAAGATGATCACCGGTGATCACGCCGCCACCGCCCGGGCCGTCGGCGAGCGGGTCGGGCTGGGCGGCGGCCGGCCGATCCGGGTGATGACCGGCGCCGAGCTGGCCGCCACCCCGGATGCGGACCTGCCGGAGGCGGCCGAGCGCACCGACGTGTTCGCCCGNGTCTCCCCCGAGCAGAAGCTGCGCCTGGTCACGGCGCTGCAGCGGCGCCGGCACGTGGTGGCGATGACCGGGGACGGGGTCAACGACGCCCCGGCCCTCAAACAGGCCGACATCGGCGTGGCGATGGGACGCTCGGGCACCGAGGTGGCCAAGGAGTCGGCCGACATGGTCCTCACCGACGACGACTTCGCCTCCATCGAGGCGGCCGTCGAAGAGGGCCGCGGCGTGTTCGACAACCTGGTCAAGTTCATCGTCTGGGCGCTGCCGGCCAACGTCGGGCTGGGGCTGGTGCTGGTGGCGGCGATCGTGACCGGCGGGCAGCTGCCGATCCTGCCGGTGCAGGTGCTGTGGCTGAACATGACCGCGGTGCTGATCTTGGGCCTGCCGTTCGCGGTGGAGCCCCGCGACGCCGACATCATGCGCCGCCCGCCCCGCGACCCGTCCCTGCCGCTGCTCACCCGGGCGCATGTGGCGCAGATCCTGCTGGTGTCGGCGGTGCTGGTGGCCGGGGCGTTCGGGCTGTTCCACCACGAGCAGGGCATCGGCTCGACCGAGGAGGCCCGCACGGTGGTGGTGAACGTCTTCGCGCTGACCTTGCTGGCCTACGTGTTCAACTGCCTGTCGCTGCACCGGCCGCTGCTGATCGGCGGGATCCGCCGCAACCGGTGGATCGGGGTGGGCGCGCTGGGATTGATCGCGGTCCAGCTCCTGTACACCTACGCGCCCTTCATGAACGAGGTGTTCGGGTCGGCGCCGCTGGGCGCGGGGCCGTGGCTGCGGATGGTCGCGGTGGCCGTGGCCGCCTACGCGGTGGTCGAGGCGTTCAAGGCCGTGCTGCGGGTCCGCGAATCCCGCCGGGTCAAGACAGCAGGACCCGGCGGACACCGGCGGCGATCTCCAGATCCTCCCGCGAGGTGACCACCAGGGTGCGCACGGCGGCGCCCGGCCGGGTGATCTCGGCGTCGCCGTGGGCGGCCTCGTTGGCCCGCTCGTCCACCTCCAGCCCCAGGTAGCCCAGCCGTTCGGTCACCTGGCGCCGCACGTGGGCGTCGTGCTCGCCGACGCCGCCGGTGAACACCAGCACATCCAGCCCGCCCAGCGCGGCGGTCATGGCCGCGATCAGGGCGCACAACCGGTGCAGGTAGACCTCCAGCGCCAGGCGGGCGCGATCGTCGCCCTCGGCGGCGCGCTGCTCGATGCGGCGCAT
>JGI25327J35509_1002246_pt1 | contig 13578 bp, 19 predicted proteins | sample HigsolmetaAR202D_FD_35509 | JGI IMG/M metagenome (IMG submission 35509)
GTTTAGGGGCTGCCTGGTCTCACTGCTGATCTATGCGGTAGTAGGGGCCGTGATAGGACTCATTTATCTGATTGTGAGGTGATAGACGTTGAGCAAGGAGTACCAAGCAGCTGTACAAGCCTGGCAGGTCGCCCAGCAGCAGTTTGAGCAGGCGGATCCCGATCACATCGACATCGCGATTCATCAGCTGAGGGCGGCGGAGTTAAGGCTCGATGTGGAGCTGATGAAGGTGAAGACGGATGGTGAGATGGTTGCATCTTGAAGTCTCTCAATCTACTGAACTCGATCGTTGGNTAGCCGAGAGACATTATCTCAAGTCGACACCAGCTGGTGCACGTCTCCGACTCTGGATACTGGATGACTTCGGCAACAGGATCGGTGCAATGATGTGGGGCAGACCAACGGCTCGCAGCCTTGACCAACAATCGTTGCTTGAGTTGACGCGCATGTACTTGGTAGATGGAACTGAGCACTGTGCAGAGAGCAAGGCACTCGCAATGGCCAGAAAGTACATACGCAAGCACATGCCAGAGATCAAAGGGTTGATCGCATATAGCAGTATTGGCGCTGGTCACGAGGGGACGATCTACAAGGCCGATGGTTGGTTCGTAGTAGGGCTGACAAGTAGACGGACATCTGGCTGGACGTCACGAGCCGATCGAGAAGATCGCGACCTATCGCAGAAGATCAAGTGGGTGAGAAGTCCGTGAAAGATGCCCTGATCAACTGGATTCGGGATGAGCTCAAGCGCAGATCAGCGTGGGTGTATATTGAGCAGCACGGTGGGTATCGAGGATATCACACAGGTTATATGCACGCGCTTAAGGATGTTCTGGAAGTACTGAAAAAAAAAGGGGGTGACGATAGCTGGTGAGACGATTGACTAGCATTTACACACCGCCAGAAATCGACGATCTGATCCGAAAGGGAGCGATCTTTTACATCTCACACTCCGGCGGTAAAGACTCGCAGGCCATGTATGCGCTGGTCCGCCAGGTGGTGCCACATGACCAGATCGTCGTCGTACATGCCAGCCTGGGCGAAGTTGAGTGGCCGGGTGTGATTGAGCACATCGAGTCGAACATCGTTCATCAACTCAATGTTGTGCGCAATGAAAACAAAACCTTCCTTAGTATGGTCGAAGCCCGGGGCAAATGGCCGTCGGCCGCCTATCGACAGTGCACGTCTGATCTGAAACGCGGTCCGATCTTTACATTCATTCGCCGCGATCTCAAAGTGCGCGGCGCGTCGATCGCGATCAACTGCATGGGCCTGAGAGCTGAGGAATCGACCGCCAGGGCGAAACGTCAACCGCTCGCCTACAACAAGCAGGAGAGCTGCCCAGGGAAGCGGGATGTATGGGATTGGTTGCCGGTATTCTACCTCCGAACGGAAGAGGTGTTCCAGGTCATCTCCGACGCCGGCCAAAAACCGTTCTGGGCGTACCGGCAGAACGAAAGACTCAGCTGTGTGTTTTGCATCATGGGATCAGTCAACGACCTGCAACACGGTGCCAGACAGAATCCAGAGCTCTACAAACGATATGTAGAGCTGGAGAAGAAGATCGGGCACACGATGTTTACGAGAGGCAAGGACCCGATCAGCCTGGAGGATCACGTTGGGATCAGAGTGTGTGAGGTGGACAGCCGTGCCAGACAAGCCAATCGCACGTTGCGCTAATCGCAAATGCCGCTGGCCGATCTATCAAGGTGATCAGGTCTGGCGGTGCGGAGCGATGTTGTACTGCCATATTGAGTGTTTCGTAAACGATCCTGGAAGGAGGTGACTAATCAATGAACATGATCATGCGTACAAGCAACGGCGATCTGCGACACAACCCGTACCGTAAGCTGCTCACGGTCCAGGATTGCATCATGCTGCATCGTCTGGAGATGGACAAGGAAGGAGGTGACGATAGCCAATGAACATAACAGTTCGGATCTGGATGGCTCTGACGCAGATCGAGAGACTAGCGATGCTGGAGTTTGCCAGCGAGCAAAACGCGAAGCGATGGAGGCGGTGACAGTGGAAGTTTTTTGGATCGGCGAGGTCTGTGATGCGGATCGGCGCGCCAAGCTCATTACCAAAGAGGCGCGAGAGTGGTTTGCGACGCGGACGATCGAGCAGGCGATTGTCTCGCACCAGGAAAAAAACCACCGCGGCAACGGTGGCTGAAGAATGACATATTATTAGCCCTATCTTACCACATAGGGCAAGGGAGGTAAAGAGAGTGACACAAAACAAGGTTAGGCTGCCCCGCGCAGTGGCCGAAGCGATAGAAAAGCTGAGAACCGCGGGACATGTAGATCATTATATCTTATGGAAATCATGCCGTGATGATAATGAATCATATTCGGAACCTTGGAAGGTGCTTAGAACATTCACCGCATACGATAGCTATGCCGCATTTCGATTGGCAGACGCTCTCCGCTACGGCTACATCGTCGAGGAGCCAATCACGGTGACGATCACGCCAGAACAGCAGGACTGGATACGCAAGCATTACCGCAACATGACTCTTGGCCAACAAGAAGCTATCCAATTGATTCTCAGTGATGTTCTCGGTATCAAAATACCGGAGGTGAACGACTAATGAGCAAGAAAGCAACCGGCATTGTGCGCCGAGTGGACGAGCTGGGCAGGATCGTCATCCCGAAGGAGCTCCGCCGCGTGTACGGCATCGAACCTAACGACCCTGTTGAGATCTTTACATCTGGCGACGAGATCATCCTGCGCAAGTATCAGCCTGTAGGCGGCTGCTCGCTGTGCGGCACAGTGGCTGATCGGCACGCGGAAATGGGCGAGCATCGGATCTGTGTTGAGTGTGCGAGGTTGATCGTAGAGAGGTTACAGTCATGATTAACGGCACGGTTTGGGTTAATGACCGTCATGAGATTATCCGCAACGCTGAGGATCTCGTCCAGCTGGTCCGCGAGCACATGGGCGATGATGTTGCCAGGATGGTCCGGACGCTTGCGGATATGACTGACAAGGCCGCGCACCTGGCTGAGACGGATTTTGCAGCTTACGAACGGGCATTGGATGGTGCGCTGGGAACGATGCGAGAGATCGACGAGACGGTCGAGCTGATCCGAAGCGAGTTAGATGAGCATCGAATAGATCGAGCTGTGATACGCGACATGCTGAATGGCATTGAACGATTGGTAGGTGAACATATATGAGCAAAGTGCTTATTCTGATACATTCGCCAGAGTGTGAAGTCTGTGGGCAACACGTCGATCCAAGGTTCTTACAGCCGTGGAACGGGAAAGACGTTTGCAAATATTGCATCAAAGAGATCAATGAGGAGAGTGAACTTATCTATGCAAATCACTGTTAACATCAACGCGCCTGAACTGGCACAAGCAATTCATGCGCTAGCTGCAGTGCTCAGCCAATCCGGCGGTATTGTGCGGAGTACACAAACAGCGCCGCAACCCGAAATCCAACCTACAGCGCCTCAGCAGATCCATGTGCATCAGCCCATTGAACAGTCTGCACCGGCTGCTAACCAAGCTCCTACAGCTCCTGTAGCGCAACAGTCCGCGCCTATCGCGCAGCCTGCAGTCCAGCAGCCAGCTCCTGTCAGTCAGCCTGCTGCAGCTCCAACGGCGGCACCGACATACGATTTCAATCAATTGGCCACTGCAACCATGCAACTGCAGCAAGCCGGGCAAAACATTCTGGAGCTGTTTGCTCAATTCGGCATCCAGTCTCTCAACCAGTTGCCAAAGGAGCGCTACGGCGAGTATGTCAACGTGCTGAGGCAGCGAGGTGCAAAAATATGACGCAGATCGCGCACGCAGAGCGGAGCCATGCGCTCCTCTCTGCCAGCGGAGCGCATCGGTGGCTAAGGTGTACGCCATCAGCCAGGCTCGAAGAAACGCTGCCCGATCGTCGGACAAGCTACTCTGCGGCCGGCACCCTCGGGCATGAGATCGCGGAATTTAAGCTCCGGAAGCACTTCATTGAGCCGATCGGCGCACAGAAGGCAGCCGCTCAGATGCGCAAGTTCAGAGCCAATGAGCATTACAGCAGTGAGCTGGAGCAGATCGTAGATGTGTTCGTCGACTACTGCAAGTCGATCGACATGCTCTTTACATCTCGCCCATACGTGTTGGTTGAGCAACAAGTCGACTTTTCGCACATCGTCCCAGAGGGATTCGGCACTGCTGACTTTATCGCGGTCGGTGATGATCTGATGGTTGTAGCGGACCTCAAGACGGGACAAGGCAAGCCTGTGCCGATCCAGGGCAATGAGCAGATGCGGCTGTATGCTCTAGGAGCGCTACGAGCGGTTGCAGGCATCTTCCCAGTCAGCCGAGTGCGTATGGCGATTGTCCAGCCGAAAGTCTACGACGAGCCTCAGGAGGATGAGATCACAGTCGAGGAGCTCGAGCGCTGGGCTGAGGAGATCAAGCCGATCGCGCAGCTCGCGTATGAGGGTAAAGGTGAGTTCGTAGTCGGCGATCACTGCGGCTTTTGCCGAGCTCGTGAGACGTGCCGGGCGCGGATTGAGCAGTTTTTCGGAGCTGCGGAGCAGATGCCCTATAAACCGCCGATCATCGGATGGGACGAGGTCGGCGAGGTGTTGCGTAAAGCTGAAGGGGTTGTGTCCTGGTACAACGACCTGAAGGAGCTCGCACTTGCACACATCCTTGAAGGTGGAGAGGTTAACGGTTGGAAAGCTGTCGAGGGACGCGGATCCCGGGCGTACAGCAACATCGACGAAGCGTTCGGAGCCCTCACGGCCGCCGGCATTGACGAGGCCATCTTGTATGAGCGTAAACCGCTCACACCGGCGCAGATCGAGAAAGCGCTCGGCAAGAAGCAGTACAGAGAGCTGCTTGAGGATCCGGGTTATGTGGTCAAGGAGCCTGGTAAGCCTACTTTGGCACCGATCGAGGACAAACGTCCTGCTTATTCAAAGGCTGCAGCGGTTTTCGCCGCTGATGCTAATACAACTAACAACTAAAGGAGTCGAAGAGATCTATGAGTCAAACGAATGTAACCACCGGCGAGGTAAGACTGTCGTATGTCAACTTGTTTCAACCACGAGCAAATCAGCAGGGGCAGGAGCCGAAGTACAGCGTAACGATCCTATTACCCAAGACTGACACGGCCACATATCAACGCATTCAGGCTGCGATTCAAGCGGCGTATGAGAGAGGTGTGCAGGAAAGCTGGAACGGTGCCAGACCGCCGCTCAAGCACGTTATCCACGACGGTGATGGGGTACGCCCATCAGGTGAACCGTTCGGTGAGGAGTGCAGAGGGCACTGGGTGTTCACGGCATCGAGCAAGAACAAGCCGGAAGTTGTGGATGCGCATCTCAACCCGATCATCGATCAGTCCAAGGTGTACAGTGGCGTATACGGACGCGTAAACATCAACTTCTACCCGTACAACAACAGCGGCAATCGCGGAGTTGCTGCCGGTCTTGGCCCGGTACAGATCCTGCGTGACGGTGAGCCGCTCGGCGGTCGAGTGTCCGCAGCAGATGCGTTTGGTGCTGGGTATGTGCCTCAACAACCGCCTGCAGGTTATAACCAGATCCCGCCGCAGCAGTACGCGCCGCAAGCACCTCAACAATACGGGCAACCATACGGAGCACCTCAGCAATACGCGGCACCTCAGCCGCCGCAAGCTCCAGCGCCGCAGATTGACCCGATCACAGGGCAGCCGCTTGGCGGAGGCATCTACGGCATATGAGCCGGTTAAACATCGACATCGAGACATACAGCTCAGTAGACATCAAGAAATCAGGCCTGTACAAGTACGTGCAGGCCTCTGATTTCCAAGTGCTGCTCTTTGCGTACAGTCTTGATGGTGATCCAGTACAAGTGGTTGATCTGGCTCAAGGGGAGCAGATTCCACAGCAGATCATTGGTGCATTGTTTAACCCTAGTGTAGAGAAACGAGCCTGGAATGCTGCGTTTGAATGGTACAGCTTAAGTAAACTCTTTTGTTTGCCCCACGATCAGATGGTCACCTGGCTCGATCAATGGAAATGCTCTATGATCCACTCCTATTATTGCGGCTATCCGGGTAGTTTGGCAGCCGCCGGCGAAGTGGTCGGGATACCCAGTGACAAGAAGAAAATGTCCGTCGGAGGCGCGCTGATTCGGACGTTTTGCATACCGTGCAAACCAACAAAATCAAACGGCAATCGAACCCGAACATTACCTCACCACGAGCCTGAGAAGTGGCAAACCTTTAAGCATTACTGCGCCGGTGACGTGTACGCCGAAATGGCCATAGCCGACAAGCTCGATGCTTTCCCTGTGCCAGAGCCGGAATGGCAGCTATGGCGACTCGACATGAGGATAAACGAACGCGGTGTACAGTGTGATCGGCAAATGGTCGAGTCGGCAATCCGGATGCTTGATGAAGAGACAAAAGCGCTCATCACCGAAGCAGTGCAACTCTCAGGCATAGAAAATCCGAAGTCTGTCCAGCAGCTGACGCAGTGGCTCGAAGAAGAGACCGGCGAAGTGGTTTCGGATCTCCGGAAGGGCACCGTCGCGAAGATGGTTGAGCGGCTGGATCCGGGGAAGGCCAAAAGAGTGTTGGAGATCCGGCAAGAACTCAGCAAGTCCAGCACAAAAAAGTATGCGGCCATGCGCGAAACGATCTGCGATGATGGCCGGATCCGAGGGTTACTGCAGTTCTACGGAGCGAACCGGACGGGTAGATGGGCCGGTCGGTTGGTACAGGTCCAGAACCTACCGCGGAACAATCTGCCTGCTATTGAACTGGCGCGGGAATACGCTGCTAAAGGTAACGCCTTTTTTCTGAAACTTCTTTATGGTAGCCTCTCCGATACGCTGTCCCAGCTTATCCGGACGGCCCTCATTGCCAGACCAAACACAACGTTGCACGTTGCCGACTTCTCAGCGATCGAGGCCCGCGTATTAGCCTGGCTTGCTGGCGAACAGTGGCGGATTGACGTATTCCGAACACACGGCAAGATTTATGAGGCGTCAGCCAGTCAGATGTTTGGCGTACCAATCGAGCAGATCGGCAAAGGCAGTGAGCTACGACAAAAAGGCAAAGTCGCAGAGCTCGCACTCGGATACCAGGGCGGTCCTGGAGCGCTAATCAGCATGGGTGCACTTGAACAAGGACTGACTGAGGAGGAACTCCCGGAGATCGTTGAGCGCTGGCGCAACGCTAATCGGGCTGTCGTAGAGTTTTGGCGATCGATCGAAGGAGCCGCCCTGCATGCCGTCCAGACTGGCGAAGCTGTCGGCCTTCGAGGACTCGTGATTGCCCGGGAGATGGATAGCAGGACAGGGCAAGACTTTATGACGATTCGATTGCACAGCGGCCGTAAGCTCTATTATCCAAAGCCGTATATCTCTGAAAACCAGTTTGGTCGGCCGGCTATTCACTATTACGGCGTTGAGGGCGGCAAGTGGTCCGTACTGAGCACATACGGCGGGAAGCTAACAGAGAATGTGGTGCAGGCGATCAGCAGAGACTGTCTGGCAAATGCGCTGATGAAGCTGGACGCGGCCGGTTTTGAGATCGTGATGCACGTTCACGACGAGATCGTGGCGGAGGCGGAGGGCGATCACCTGGAAGAGATGCTCGATATTATGCGCGCGCCGATTCTTTGGGCACCAGGGCTGCCGCTCGATGCGGCTGGTTTCATAAGCAATTTTTACATGAAAGATTGAGGTGATCGTCTCTTGTACGGAACTAATGGGACACCGGTCCCGAAACGAGAGATCGAGGAAATGTCTCGCGGATCCGGTCCGGTTATCACCTACAAATTAACGCCCAGGCAGCTTGAGATCTATCTGGCGACTGGGCAAATCGTGAAGGAGGAAGAAAAGATGAGCTTAACGAGAGATGAGTATTTGAAGTTGAGATATAAAGGAAGAGGCCGAACAGAAATCATGCGTAACCACTTCAACGGCAATACACAAGTCTTCTACCGCCAACTACAGGAATGGGGTATCAAGGAAAAGGACGCAGAGGAGCGTGAGCTCGATATGATGGCGGCGTCCAGGAAATCCAGCATCGAGCCTGACACATCGACTGCAGTACAACCTGCCGACGAACAGACAAGAACGCCTATTCTGCTTGAGGACGAGCCGGATGCTGCGTCGTCAAAACCGATTGAAACGGCTCCACACGACATTATCAAACAGCTGGAGAACCTATACAACGCACTTGGCGTGACTAATGCGATCCGCGCGGTCATCGATGAGCGCCGACGCCAGGATGCTAAGTGGGGTGTGCATAATCACGCGCCTCATTATTGGTCGGGTATCCTGGGTGAAGAGTTTGGCGAGCTCTGTGAAGCGATCAACGAGACAGTGTTTGATAACGGTGCGGAGGCTAGGGCCAAGGGCGGTTATGAGAACATGCGCCGTGAGGCTGTTCAAGTCGCCGCAGTGGCGATCGGCTTCATCGAAGCACTAGATCGGAGATATGCACCAGCTTAAACCCTGAGAGGAGTCGCTTGCGATGCAATTTGACCGTCAAATCATCATATCCTCATCCGGCAGTCGCAAGTCGACGCACTGGCCGGCGCAGACGCTGTACTGGTCTGAATTGGTGCAGCGCCTGCACACCGCTGTACGCGGCACAGAGACGCTCGCTGAGTACCTCAAGATGCCCAAGAGCCAGCAGGACGATCTCAAGGACGTGGGCGGTTTTGTTGGCGGCGAGCTGGAAGGCGGAAGGCGTAAGGCAAATGCAGTCAAGGGACGCGATCTGGTCACCCTCGATCTGGACGCCATCCCGCCATTTGAGACCGATAACGTGCTGCGCCGCATTGAGTCGCTTGGCTGCGCCTATGCCGTATACAGCACGCGTAAGCACTCGCCGGATCGGCCACGCCTGCGTTTGATCGTGCCGACAGATCGCACCATGACCGCTGATGAGTATGAACCGATCGCACGTAAGCTCGGTGAGATGGTCGGCATTACCCTGTGTGACCCAACCACGTTCCAAGCTGTACGGCTCATGTACTGGCCTAGTTGTTCGGCTGACAGCCAATATGTCTTCCACTACAACGACAAGCCGTTCCTCAGCGCCGACGGCATGCTCGGCTTATACGCCGACTGGCGTGACTGGATGAGCTGGCCGCAAGTGCCTGGTGCAGATGTGCAGCATGTCCGCCTGGCCGCCAAGCAAGGTGATCCGCTCGCCAAGCCCGGTGTCGTTGGAGCGTTTTGCCGGCAGTACGATGTCATAACTGCTATACACACGTTTTTGCCGGGGCTCTACGAGCCGACAGAGGACCCGACGCGCTGGACGTACACAGGCGGTTCCACAACCGGCGGGGCGATCATATACGACGATGGCAAGTTTCTGTATAGCCACCACGCCACAGACCCGTGTAGTGGCCGCTTGGTCAACGCCTTTGACCTGATCCGGCTGCACAAGTTTGGTGATCAGGACGACGACGCGGCACCGGGCACACCGACTAATAGACTGCCGAGTTTCGCGGCGATGACGGCCTTTGCGCTGCAGGATGCAGGCGTTGCATCTGTCATGGCACAGGAGCGCTATGAGCGTGCTGTCGAGGCGTTTGGCCAGGACTCAGCCGAGACTCCAGCGGCTGACACGGACTGGATCAAGAAGCTTGAGCTAAGCCCGACGACAGGCCGCCCAGCCAAGACTACTGATAACATCATCGTCATCCTGGAGCATGACCCGAATCTGCGCGACAAGATCGCCTACGACGAGTTTGCTGTGCGAGGTATGGCCATGGGTGCGCTGCCGTGGGATCCGTATCCGGAGCGCCGCCCATGGACGGATATCGACGACGCGGGCCTACGCCACTATCTGGAGCGGGTGTACGGGATCACTGGCAAAGAGAAAGTGCTCGACGCTGTGGCGCTCGTTGGCCATCGGCACAGTTACAACGAGGTGCAGGAGTATCTACAGTCTCTTACGTGGGACGGCGTCAGGCGTCTCGACACACTTCTCCACGACTATCTAGGTTGTGAGGATAACGTCTATACGCGCGCTGTTAGTCGCAAGGCTGTCGTAGCGGCAGTAGCCAGAGCGATGCAACCGGGGTGCAAGTTCGACAACATGCCGATCCTCGCCGGGCCGCAGGGCATCGGGAAATCAACGTTCCTCCGGATCCTCGGCCGCGAGTGGTATAGCGACAGCCTGACCACTTTTGAGGGCAAGGAGGCGTCTGAACTCATCCAGGGTATCTGGATCAATGAAGTTGGAGAGCTCAACGGCTTCAGCAAATCGGAGACGGGAGCCATTAAGCAGTTTCTCAGCCGTACTGAGGACATCTACCGGGAGCCTTATGGCAGACGCACATCAAACTACCCGAGGCGCTGCGTGTTTTGGGGTACGACTAACGACGCTGAGTTCCTTCGCGATGCGACCGGCAATCGACGTTTTTGGCCTGTTGATGTCGGCATACAACCTGCGAAGAAATCGGTTTTCGAGGACTTGGAGTGTGAAGTCGACCAGATATACGCAGAGGCGATCATGTACTGGCGGCTGGGTGAACCTTTATATCTGACTGGTGAAGCAGCTGAGATCGCCAAGCAACAACAGGAAGATCACCGAGAGGGTAACGCCAAGGAAGGCCTCATCCGCGAATTTCTCGAACGGCCAGTGCCTCTGGGTTGGGAAAAACGTGATATAGCTTCAAGGCGGTTATATTGGTCGGCCGAGTTCGGGCGCGGGGAAGGCGAGACGGTGCCGAGGGATAGAGTCTGTGCAGCCGAGATCTGGGTGGAGTGTTTGGGCGGAGACCTTAAGCACATGAGGCGTATCGAGACGATGGAGATTAACGGCATTCTGTCCCGGATGCCGGGGTGGAGCAGCAAGCCGGTGACTATGAGGTGCGGACCGTACGGGCTCCAGAAAGGCTTTTATAGAGAGTTCTGAGGAACGAAAAGTCTGTTACTTTAATGTTACTTTGCCTGTTACTTTGTTACTGGAAAGTAACACCAATTGTTACTTTGAATTTGAAAGTAACAGCAAAGTAACACACAAAGTAACAGCGACAAACCGCACCACACCTGGCTTTATGGGCTATTTGTTACTTTGTTACTTTGATTCTTATTAAAAGGAATAAATAGAGAGAATAGAGAGATTAGGGCGTACACGTATGCCTCTAATACGCCTAAACGCGCACATAACATAACGCGCGCGCGAAGAAAGTAACACAGGAGGGTTGAACGTGCTGGAGCGAAACATTGAGTCGTATCTGCGGAATAGCGTTAAGAAGATCGGCGGAGTGGCCTATAAGTGGGTGAGCCCTGGCAACAGCGGTGTACCAGACAGGATCGTTATCGCACCAGGCGGCAGACTCGCGTTTGTCGAACTGAAAGCACCGGGAAGGAAGCCAACGGCGCTGCAGTTGGTGCAGCACGATAAACTTCGAGCACTGGGCTGGGATGTCAGAGTGATCGACAGCCGCGAAGGTGTTGATGATTTGATCAAGGAGCTGACAGCGAATGAATTTACTTCAGCAGACCACAACGCAACGTAAGATCTTTGTGCCGCATCCATACCAACGCTACTGCATCCATCGCGTCGTAACGGATCCATACCTGGGCCTGCTGCTGGATATGGGACTTGGCAAGACGGTGATCACACTGACTGGTGTCAACGACCTGATGTATAACCGGTTCGCGGTCCGCAAGACATTGGTTGTTGCGCCGAAAAAAGTCGCGGAGGCGACCTGGACGGATGAGGCAGCGATCTGGGAGCATCTGCAGCTTTTAAGGGTGCAGACAGTGCTGGGTACGGAACGACAGCGGCTACGTGCGCTAGCTACGCCGGCTGACATCTACGTGATCGGCCGAGATAATCTGCAGTGGTTGGTGGACCACTACCGGCAAGCCTGGCCGTTTGACATGGTCGTGCTGGACGAGTTGTCGAGCTTCAAGAATCCGAGCTCAAACCGGTTCAAGGCGATGAAGCGGGTCAGACCGAAGGTACAGCGTGTGCTGGGGCTCACCGGCACGCCCGCACCGAACGGGCTGCTTGATCTCTGGGCTCAGGTGTATCTTCTGGATCAAGGGCAGAGACTGTATACGCGGTTCGAACAGTACCGGAATCGGTTCTTTGACAAGGTGCCGCGAGGAGACTTTAGCAAATACGAGCAGAAGATCGGCGCGGAAGAAGCGATCAAACAGGCCATCGAGGACATCTGCATCAGCATGAAGGCAGAGGATTATCTGGACCTTCCGGAGTTGGTGCAGAACCGGATCCCGATTGAGTTGGATAGCAAAGCCCGAAAAGCTTATCAGGATTTTGAGCGAAAACAGGTGCTGGAGCTGAACGGCGAGATCATCACAGCTGCACAGGCTGCAGCTGTGACTAACAAGTTGCTTCAGTTTTGCGGCGGAGCCATCTACGACGAGGACCGGAATGTACACGATGTGCATGATGCTAAGATCGAGGCATACATGGAGTTGGTTGAGAGCTTGCAGGGTAAACCTCTGCTGACGTTTTACGGATACCAACATGACAGAGATAGGATCCTGAAAGCCTTGCGGAAGTACAAAGGGTTTGAAGTTCGAGAGCTAAAAGGTCCGCAGGACTACGCGGACTGGAATGCCCGTAAAATCCACGTGGGTTTGGCGCATCCGGCCAGCACAGCTTACGGCTTGAACCTGCAGCGTGGTGGCAATCACATCTGCTGGTTTACACTGCCATGGAGCCTGGAGCTGTATGAGCAGGCACAGAAGCGTCTGCACCGACAAGGCCAGCAGGAGAAGGTGATCGAGCATTTCCTCATGGTGCGAGACAGCATGGACGAGGAAGTGGCGAAGCGACTGGAAGGTAAAGCAAAGACTCAGCAGGCGTTGATTGACGCGCTGAAAGCGCGGATCGAGAAGATAGCGTGAGGTGATGAGGCATGAATGACCGCCAAAAGCGAAGAGCATTTCAACGTGTGAAGGCGATGACGAACGACCAGTTCTGGGCCTGGATGAATTGGCTACACAGCCAAGCCTACGCCAAGGCAGTGGAGCACTATACCGACGCGGCAGAGATTGTGCTTCCGCCTCGGCTGCAGAAGCAGCTGCACGCTAAGGCGACCGAGATCCGGGAACGGTGGGACGGCATGGCGACGATCACGCTGGACGACACAACAGGCACGGAGTTTGATCGGATTATGGGACGGATTAACAAGGAGGCTGATCAATAGTGGGTTTTACACCGGAGCAAGAAATGAGATTGGATAAGGGTGACGTGGTTAATCACCCGGCACATTACACTGCCGGCAAAGTCGAATGTATCGACGCGATCGAGGCGGCGACAGTAGGGCTCGAAGGTATACAGGCGATGTGTACGGGTAACGTGATCAAGTATGTATGGCGCTGGAAGCGCAAAGGCGGAGTGCAGGATCTGCGCAAGGCCAGGTGGTATCTGGATAGGCTGATCGAGGAGGTCGAGCAAAATGACAATCTGCAAACATGATAAACTGGCCCGATCCTGCGAGACATGCCTGCTTGAACAAGAGGTCGGCATATTACAAGAACGTCTGGATCGCGTCGCCGCTATCGTCGATGTGATCGAAGAACACGGTGATCTGGACGCGACGACATTGACGCAGTTGAGGCAAGCGCTGAGCTG
>JGI25327J35509_1002254_pt1 | contig 13542 bp, 8 predicted proteins | sample HigsolmetaAR202D_FD_35509 | JGI IMG/M metagenome (IMG submission 35509)
GGCGAGCCGCGGGAGGGGAAGCTGCTGCCGGCGGTGCTGGCGATCCTCGGGGTGGCGGTGTGGAAGGCGGCGGCGATCGTCCTGCGCCGCAACGCCGCCGGCTACCTCCAGTTCAAGACGCAACAGGACGTCCGCGAGAGGCTGATCGAGCACCAACTGGGCCTGTCGCTGTCGTGGTTCGGCCGCCAGTCGATGGGCGACCTCCTCGCCATCGCCGACAACGACACCCGCCAAGCCACCGGTGTGCTGGCCCCGTTCCCGTACGCCAGCGGCGTGTCCCTCCTCATCGTCGGCACGGTCGTCCTCATGTTCTTCATCGACTTCTGGGTCGGCCTGGTGGCGCTGGTGGGGATGGCCCTGGTCGTCTTCGTCGAGGTGCGGGCGGCGGTGACCGTCTACCCGGCGTGGGAGGGCATCCAGAAGCAGATGGGCAAGGTCACCGGCGTCGCCCACGAGTCGTTCGACGGGGCGCTCACCGTCAAGGCCCTGGGCCGGGAGGAGCACGAAGTCGCCCGGCTCCGCACGGAGTCGGAGGACCTGGCCCGGCGCATCGCCGAGACCAACTCGCTGTGGGAGACGTACCGGGTGATCATCACCACCCTGATGCCGGCCATCAGCCTCGCCGTCCTGGTGGTCGCTGTGGGAGACGTACCGGGTGATCATCACCACCCTGATGCCGGCCATCAGCCTCGCCGTCCTGGTGGTGGGAGCCGTCCGCGTCGACGCCGGCGTCGCCTCGGCGGGCGATGTCGTCTCCGGGCTCTATCTGCTGGGCCTCCTCGCCTTCCCGGTCCAGCTCATCGCCTTCGTCCTCTTCGACATGGCGGCGTCGCTCCCCGCCCAGCGCCGGGTCCAGACGGTCCTGGAGGTGGACGAGGTGGTGGAGTACGGCACCGAGAAGGCGGCGCCCGGATCCGGGCCGGCGCCGGTCGCCGGTGACCGCGTCAGCTTCGGCTACGAGCCCGACACGGTCGTGTTGGACGACGTCGTGCTCGACATCCCCGCCGGGCGCACGGTCGCCGTGGTCGGGCCCACCGGGTCCGGCAAGTCGACGCTGACCATGCTGCTCGCCCGCCTGTGGGACCCCGGGAGCGGGCGCATCCGCATCGACGGCCGCGACCTGCGCAGCTTCGCCCGCTACGAGCTGCCCCGAGAGATCGCATTCGTCTCCCAGAACTCGTTCCTGTTCGACGACACCGTCGCCGGCAACATCACCCTGGGTGGGGACTACCGCGAGGAGGCGATCGTGGAGGCCGCCATCATGGCCGGCGCCCACGAGTTCATCACCGAGCTGCCCAACGGCTACGACACCCGCATCGGCGAGCGGGGCGCCGCCCTGTCGGGAGGGCAGCGCCAGCGGATCGCTCTCGCCCGGGCCCTGATCCGCCGGCCGCGGGTCTTGATCCTCGACGACGCCACCTCGGCCGTCGACCCGTCGGTGGAGGCGCAGATCCTGCGCCGTCTCAAGTCCGCCGACCTGCCTTCGACGGTGATNCTCGTCGCCTACCGGCCTTCGTCCATCCGCCTCGCCGACGAAGTCGTGTACATCGAAGACGGACGGGTCGTCGCCCAGNGCAGCCACGAGGAGCTGATGCAGACCCAGCCCGGGTACGCCCGCCTCGTCCGGGCCTACGAGGAAGACGCCGCCGAACGCGCCAGGAGCGCCCGATGAGCGACGCCACCTCCACACCGAGGATCTCGACTGTCGCCGGCATCCGCCGGGCACTCAAGGAGGCGCCGAGGCTCGGGCATCGCCTGTGGCTGATCGTCGTCCTCAACGGCTTCGGCACCCTCGTCCACGTGTTGGTCCCGGTGCTGATCCAACAGACCGTCGACCGGGACCTGACGGAGGCGGGCGTCGACGTCACATCCGTGCTCGTCAAGGTGGCGGTGGCGGCGGTGGTGCTCGTCCTCGGGGCCGTGGCGAGCCGGCAGGCGATGGTGCGCCTGGCTCACCAGGCGGCACACGGGTTGTCGGACCTGCGAATCAAGGTGTTCGACAAGCTGATCCGCAGCTCGATGCTCCACGTCCAATCGGAACGGCGCGGCGCCCTGGTCTCGCGGGTCACCTCCGACATCACCACCGTCCAGGAGTTCACCGAATGGGGCGGCGTCGTGTTCATCGTCAACAGCGCCCAGGTGCTGATCGCCATCGCCGCCATGGTGCTCTACGAGTGGCGGCTGGCGCTCCTCGTCGTCGGCGCGGTCGTGGTGTACGCCTTCGTCCTGATCTGGTTCCAGCGCATCCTGCAGCGCAACTACGACCGCGTCCGGCGGGTCGTGGCCGACTCGCTCGCCGTGATGGGCGAGGCGGTGACCGGCCTGCCGGAAGTCCGCGCCTTCGGCATCGAAGAGAAGACGATGGAGCGGGTGCGCAACGCCCTGGAGCGGCGGTCCCGGACGGAGTTCCGCACCGCCGCGTTCGGCAACGCCCTGTTCTCCACCGCCGAGGTATTCGCCGCCGGCCTCACCGCGGCCGTGGTCGTCGTGGGGATCCTGCTCGGCCCGTCCGAAGGCGTGACGGCCGGCGTCCTCATCGCCTTCCTGTTCCTCGTCAACCTGCTGATCGAGCCGGTGCAGAGCCTGGTCGAGATCCTGGACTTCGCCCAGAACGCCGGCGCCGGCCTCCGCCGCGTCGTGGGGGTGCTGGACCGCGCCGACGAGATCCGCGAGCCGGCCGACCCGGTCCCGTTGCCCTCGGGGGTGCTGGGCGTGGAGTTCGAGAACGTCCGCTTCGCCTATCCGGGCGGCCCGGACGTGCTTTCCGACGTCGACGTGGAGATCCGGCCCGGCTCGCGGGTGGCGGTCGTGGGCGAGACGGGCTCTGGCAAGACCACCTTCGCCAAGTTGTTGGTGCGGATGCTCGACCCGGTCGAGGGCACGGTGCGCATCGGAGGCGTCGACCTCCGCCGGGTGGCGCGGGCGGATCTGCGGCGGCGGGTCGCCTTCGTGCCCCAGGAGGGGTTCCTCTTCGAGGGGACCATCGCCGACAACGTGCGCTACGGGTCGCCGCAGGCGACGGAGCGGGAGATCCGCACCGCCTTCATCGAGCTGGGCCTCGACGGCTGGTTGCAGAGCCTGCCTGCCGAGATGGCCACGGAGGTCGGGGAGCGGGGCGGCAACCTGTCGGCGGGCGAGCGCCAACTCGTCGCCCTGGTCAGGGCGTGGATCTCCGCCCCGGACCTGTTGGTCCTCGACGAGGCGACCTCCGCCGTCGACCCGGCCCTCGACGTCCAGCTGCGGCGGGCGATCGACCGGCTCACCGCCGGCCGGACCTCGGTGACGATCGCGCACCGCCTGGCCACCGCCGAGGCGGCCGACGAGGTGCTGGTCTTCGACGCCGGCAGGCTCGTCGAACGCGGCCCCCACGCCGAGTTGGTCCAGCGAGGCGGCGTGTATGCCGCCCTGTACGCCGACTGGGTGACGGGCACCCTGGCAGGCTGAGAGTCCCCGTCGGTCAAGAACCCGCCCTTCCTACAATCGGGTGTATCCCGATGTTCGAGACCTCCCGAGCCGGACGCAACGACTGGCTGATCGAGGAGATGTACGAGCGCTACCTCGATTCTCCTCAGTCGGTCAGCGAGGAGTGGCGCCGCTTCTTCGAGAACGGTGGCCGCCCCGACGGCCACCAGGCATCCGCCAGCCCGACGCAGGCTGACCAGGCGCGTCCGCCGGCCGCCCCTCCCCAGGCGGGAGACGGCTCGCCGCCCCCGTCGGCCCAGCCGGCGCCGCCCGCCCGACAGGCCGACGCCGCCCCGGAGAACGCCACGCCGCTTCGCGGGATCACCGGGGTGATCGCCGAGCGGATGGACGAGAGCCTCGCCGTGCCCACCGCGACGTCGGTGCGGACGATGCCGGCCAAGCTGCTCGAGGTCAACCGCCGGATCCTCAACAACCACCTCGGCCGCCTCCCGGACGGCGGCAAGGTGAGCTTCACCCACATCATCGGCTGGGCGGTGGTGAAGGCTCTGCGGCAGATGCCCGAGCTCAACGTCTCCTTCGCCAGGATCGACGGCGCCCCTTACGCCCTGCGCCATCCCCACGTCAACCTCGGCCTGGCCATCGACCTGGAGCGCCCCGACGGCAGCCGGGTCCTGCTCGTCCCCAACATCAAAGCCGCCGACCAGATGGAGTTCCGCCAGTTCTGGCTGGCGTACGAGGACGTGGTGAGAAAGACCCGGGCCAACAAGCTCACCCCCGACGACTTCGCCGGGACCACCGTCACCCTCACCAACCCGGGGACGCTGGGGACGCTGCAGTCCGTCCCCCGGCTGATGCCCGACCAGGGCCTGATCGTCGGGGTCGGGGCGATCACCTACCCGCCCGAGTACCAGGCGGCCGACCCCGAGCACCTCGCCCGCCAGGGTATCGGCCGCGTCATCACCCTCACCTCCACCTACGACCACCGGGTGATCCAGGGAGCCCAGTCGGGCGAGCTCCTCGGCCGCATCCACTCCTACCTGCTGGGCGAGGACGGCTTCTACGACGAGATCTTCACCTCGATGGGAGTGCCGTACACCCCGGCGCGATGGGCGATCGACGACAACCCGCCCGTGGGCAGCACCGAGTGGATCGCCAAGCAGGCGAACGTGTTCCGGCTCATCAACGCCTACCGGGTGCGGGGTCACTTGATCGCCGACCTCGACCCGTTGCGCATGGAGCCGCCGCGGATGTACGAGGAGCTCGACCCGCTCTCGTACGGCTTCACGATCTGGGACCTCGACCGCGAGTTCGCCACGGGCGGGATCCTCGGCACCGAGACGATGAAGCTCGGGCGGATCCTGTCGATCCTGCGCGACGCCTACTGCCGGACCATCGGCATCGAGTACATGCACATCCAGGAGCCGGAGCAGAAGCGCTGGATCCAGGAGCGGGTGGAGGTCGAGCAGCGGCCGATCACCTCCGAGGAGCGCCGTCGCATCCTCCACAAGCTCAACGAGGCGGAGGCGTTCGAGGCCTTCCTCCACACCAAGTACGTGGGCCAGAAGCGCTTCGGCCTGGAGGGCGCCGAGAGCCTCATCCCCCTCCTCGACTGCATCCTCACTTCCGCCGCCCAGGCGAAGATGGACTCGGCGGTGATCGGGATGGCCCACCGCGGCCGGCTCAACGTCCTCGCCAACATCATCGGCAAGCCGCCGGCGCGGATCTTCCGCGAGTTCGACGGCGACCTGCTCCCCGGGATGGAGGGGGGAGCCGACGACGTCAAGTACCACCTGGGCGCCAAGGGGGTGTACCAGACGCCGGCGGCGCCGATCGAGGTGGAGGTCGTCGCCAACCCCAGCCACCTGGAGGCGGTCGACCCGGTGCTCGAGGGCGTCGCCCGGGCCAAGCAGGACAAGCTGGGCAGTGGCGGCTCAGACCGGGTGCTTCCCATCCTCCTCCACGGCGACGCTGCCTACGCCGGCCAGGGCGTCGTGGTCGAGACCCACAACCTGTCCCAGCTGCCGGGCTACCGGACGGGCGGGACGGTGCACATCGTCATCAACAACCGGGTGGGATTCACGACCTCGGAGGAGGAAGCTCGCTCCAGCCACTACGCCACCGACGTCGCCAAGACGGTCCAGGCGCCGATCTTCCACGTCAACGCCGACGACCCCGAGGCGGTGGTCCGCGTCGGGCGCCTCGCCTTCGCCTTCCGTCAGGCGTTCCACAAGGACGTGGTCATCGACCTCGTCTGCTACCGCCGGCGGGGCCACAACGAGAGCGACGAGCCGTCCTACACCCAGCCGTTGATGTACAAGAAGATCGAGGCGCACCCGTCGGTGCGGAAGCTGTACCTCGAGCGCCTGGTCAGCTCCGGGGAGATGTCGAGGGAGGAATGCGACCGGATGCTGGCCGAGTACCGCCAGCTCCTCGACGCCGCCTTCAAGAGCAGCCGGGAGCCGACCACGGTGCCCGCCCGGGTGGTGGAAGACGAACGGGAGACCGAGCCCGAGACCGCCGTCGACCGCCAGACCCTCGACTACATCCTCGACCGGATCACCGACGTCCCGGAGGGCTTCACCGTCCACCCCAAGCTCGTTCGGATGATCGAGCAGCGACGGTCCGCCCTGGCAGACGGGCAGGTGGACTGGGCCACGGCGGAGGCGCTGGCGTTCGGGTCGCTCGCCCTCCAGGGGGTCCCGGTGCGGCTCGCCGGCGAGGACTCCCGGCGGGGGACGTTCAGCCACCGTCACGCCGAGCTGGTCGACTACGAGACCGGCGAGAGGTGGGCTCCGCTCGAGCAACTCACCGACGAGACGCGGGTGAGGATCGTCGACTCCCTGCTGTCGGAGTTCGCCGCCGTCGGGTTCGAATACGGGTACTCGATCGAATGGCCGGAAGCGCTCGTCATCTGGGAAGCCCAGTACGGGGACTTCGCCAACGGCGCCCAGGTCATCATCGACCAGTTCATCGCCGCCGGCGAGGCGAAGTGGAACCAGAGGTCGGGGCTCACGCTGCTGCTGCCCCACGGCTACGAGGGTCAGGGCCCGGAGCACTCGTCGGCGCGGATCGAGCGGTACCTGGAGCTGTGCGCCGGCAACAACCTGCGGGTCGCCCAGCCCGCCACGTCCGGCCAGTACTTCCACCTGCTCCGCCGGCAGGCGCTGACCCGGCCCCGGAAGCCGTTGATCGTCTTCACCCCCAAGTCGATGCTCCGGAACAAGGCTTCGTTCGTCACCGCCGACGCCCTGACGAGCGGGCGGTTCGAGCCGCTGGTGGTGGACCACCGGCCGCATGCCACCCGGGTCGTGCTCTGCACCGGCAAGGTCTTCCACGACCTAGACGCCCGGCGCAGGGAGCTGGGGCTCGACCACGTGGCCATCCACCGCGTGGCCCAGCTCTATCCGGNGCCCCGAAAGGCCCTGGAGGAGCTGGCGGCCGTCCACTCGGATGCCGAGCTGGTGTGGTGCCAGGAGGAGCCCGAGAACATGGGTGCCTGGAGGTTCATGTGGCCGATCCTGCGCGAGGTCTTCGGCCGGGAGCCCCGGTACGCCGGCCGGGCGGCGTCGGGCAGCCCGGCTACCGGCTCGNTGAAGGTCCACCTCGACCAGCAGGCGAAGCTGGTCGACGAGGCCCTCGGCGTCTGATCCGTTCGGTGTAACGCAGATCCGGTCGCGCAGACCTGATGGGTGGATGCCGCCGGGCGGGTGCGTCCTGAGGGGGTCTGGAGAACTCGGGAAAGCGCCCCCGCCACGGCGACGCCCGCCATCGTACTCACTCGTCCCCGTGTGGGTGGGGTCTCCTCAGGCGCCGTCGGAGACCGGGGGCTCCACGTAGAAGGCCTCCCGGTACTCCTCGCCGTCGTGGGAGACCACCCACGTCGAAGCCTTCTGGCACGCCGCCGGGGAGAGGAAGCGGACTCCCATCCACTGCAGCCGTCTCAGCATCTCGGGGATCACGTCCCCGTGCGAGCAGAGCACCACGGTGCTGCCCGCCACCTCGTCCAGCAGCTCGGCGATGAGCCGGGGGCTGGCCCCCTCCCGCAGGGCGTCGTGGTGCTCCACCTTGCGACCGATGCGCTCGGCGAGCGGCGCCACCGTCTGGCGGCAGCGCAGGTAGTCGGACGAGAGGATGCGGGTGATCCCCACCCCTTCGAGGGCATCTGCGATCGCCCGGGCCTGCCTCTCGCCCTTTTCGGTCAGCGGCCGCTCGGCGTCGTCTCCCTCCCACTTCGTGCGGTCGCCGGCGGCGGCGTGGCGGACGATGTGCAGGGTCGTGTGCCGGACGGGCCCGGCGAGGTTCCCGTTGCTGAGCATGCGGCGGTCGAACTGGTAGGTGAGAGCCGCCCGCGCCGTCGCTATCGGCAGCCACACCACCTGGTCGACCTCGCTGTTGGGCTGGAAGCCGTCGAACCGGTAGGGGCGCATCCAGAAGTACTCGACCTGCTTGTCGCCTCCGTCGATCCGGTAGCGGTTGGTGGCGGCGTGGCCGATCACCCGGGCGGCGAAGCCGGTCTCCTCGACGACCTCGCGGGTGGCGGTCATCTCGATGGTCTCGCCCGGGTCCTGTTTGCCCTTGGGGAGGGTCCAGTCGTCGTAGCGCGGGCGATGGACCACCGCCACCTCGATCTCGCCGGGGTCGTCGCCCCGGATGAGGATCCCTCCGGCGGCCGAGACGACGATGGGCCGACCGGTGCTCACAGGCTCGCCCGGTGGTGGGGGACAGGGCCCGGGGCGGGAGAGGATGGGGGATCGGCCGCCGTCAGGTCGATCGACACCGCCCCGCAGACGAAGCACGTCTGGCGGGTCAACCCCCCGCCGACCGGCTTCGGGGACCCGTATCTGTGGACACCGCGCCGGCAGTCGTGGTGGCTCCTCCGCCGGCGCAACCTGGCATGTCTACCGGAACCCATCGGTCATCAGGCTAGTGGCGAAACGCGCCGGTTCAGGGTCGGCGGCGCACCGATTCGAGATGGTCGAGCACCAGCTCGTGGAGGCGGTCACGGGAGGGGTCGAGCAGGGCGTTGTGGGCCCCCGAGATCCACTCGAGCCGCCCGCCCAGGCGGGCGGCCAGGAGCCTTCCCGAGACGGGCCGCACGGTCGTATCGTCCCTCGACTGGGCGACGAGAGCCGGTCGTCGCAGCCGGCCCGCCGCCACCCATGCCCGTCCGATCGTCTCCACCAGTTCGGCCACCGCGGCGGTGGAGTGGCGGTCGGGGGACGTCCACAGATCTGCCAGGTCCGGGTCGGGCGGCGGGTCGACCTCGGCCGGGTAGGAGGGGACGAAGCGGCGGGCGAGTGGCGCCAGGTAGGCGCGGGTGCGGCGGAGGAGCACGGGCGAGTTGATCGTCACCAGCGACGCCGCCGCCGTCGGGCCGGCGGCGAGGATCGACAGCAGCCCGCCGAGAGACAGCCCCACCAGATGCACCCGGCGGTGGCAGGCGACGCTCTCGGCGGCCGCCTCCACCGACACCAGCCAGTCGCGCCAGCCGACCCGGGCCATCTCCTCGACGGAGCCCCGGTGGCCGGCCAGCAAGGGGGCCACGACCGTGTAGCCGCGGCGCCGGAGGAGATCGCCCAGCATCCGGAAGTGCCCCGGATGGCCGGTGTAGCCGTGGACGAGCACCACGGCATCGCCGTTGCCCCCTTCCAGCCGGAAGGGGCGGCCCCGGCTGCGGTGGGCGCCATCCGTCAGTCTCTCAGGAGCAGCTCCAGCTCCATCGTTACCCGGGCGGCGTCGACGAGGCCGTGGCGCTCGATGGCGAACTGCGGCCACGGCACGTCGAAGCCGGTGACCCGCCGGATCGGCGCCTCCAGGTCGTAGATCGCCTCCTCGGCGACGACCGCGGCCACGTCGGAGGCCACCCCGGCGGTGCCCTGCGGCTCTTGGACCACCAGGAGCCGGCCGGTGCGGCGGACCGACTCGAGGACCGTCTCCCGGTCCCACGGGAAGAGCGTGCGCAGGTCGATCACCTCCACCGAAGCGTCGACGCGTTCTGCCGCCTCCAGGCACACCGGGACCATCCCCCCGTAGGTGACGATGGTGGCGTCGTCGCCGTGGCGGCGGACCCGGGCGCGGCCGATGGGCAGGGTGTAGTGGTCGACCGGCACGTCCTCCCGGCCCGCCCGGTACAGGACCTTGGGCTCGAGGAAGATGACCGGGTCCTCGCCGGTGAGGGCGGCGGCGAGGAGGCCCTTGGCGTCGATCGGCGACGACGGGCACACCACCACCAGCCCGGGGGCGTGGACGAAATACGCCTCGGGTGAGTCGCAGTGGTGCTCGTGGGCGCCGATGCCGGCTCCGTTGGGGAATCGGACCACGACGGGGACGGCGGCGTTGCTGCGCGTGCGGTACCGGAACCTGCCCAGGTGGGAGACGATCTGGTCGAACGCCGGGTAGACGAACCCGTCGAATTGGATCTCGGCGATCGGCCGGGCACCCGCCAGGGCCATGCCTATCGCCGTGCCGACGATGCCGGACTCGTTGAGAGGCGAGTCGATCACCCGGTCGGGGCCGAACCGCTCGTAGAGCCCATCGGTGATCCGGAACACCCCGCCGGTCACCCCGACGTCCTCGCCGAGGACGATGGTGGAGTCGTCCCGCTCCATCGCCTGGTGGAGGGCGGCGTTGATCGCCTGGGCCATGGTCCAGCTCTCCGTGGGGCCGTCGGGGAGCTCGTCGTGGCCCACCTCCCAGACCTCGTCGGCGGAGAAGACGGTCTCCGGTTCGCCGTGGGACCGCTGCATGGCGTGGAGCTGGTCGACGACGTGGGCGGGGATCCGGGAGAAGGCGTGGCGGATGGTGTCGTCGCGGCCGGGGAGAGGCCGGGCCTCGATCTCGGCGATGGCGGCTTCGACCAGGTCGGCGGTCTCCATCGCCACCTTCTCGCCGGCGGTCTCGTCCCACTCGCCGCGTGATTCGAGGAACTTCTCCAGGCGGCGGATGGGGTCGCGCTGGCGCCATTCCTCCTCTTCGGCCGCCGGGCGGTAGAGGCGGGCGTCGTCGGCGGTGGCGTGCGGCCCGTAGCGATAGGTCATGGCCTCGATCAGGGTGGGCCCGTCGCCCCGGCGGGCCTTGGCCACGGCCTCCCGGGTGGCCAGGTAGACCGCGATCGGGTCCATGCCGTCGACGCGCACCCCTTCGAACCCGTAGGCGATCGCCTTCTGGGCGATGGTCTCCGCCGCGGTCTGCTTCTCGTAGGGGACCGAGATGGCGTACAGGTTGTTGGAGCAGATGAAGACGGTCGGGGTCTTCCACACGCCGGCGAAGTTCATCCCCGTGTGGAAGTCGACCTCCGAGGTGCGCCATCGCCGAAGTAGACGCCGGTGACCGTGTCCTCGCCCCGCAGCTTCGTGACGTATGCGTACCCGACGGCGTGGGGGAGCTGGGTGGCGATGGGGACGGTGACGATGTTCTGGCGGTAGCGGTGGATGTCCCATCCGGAGTTGGGGAGGCCTCGCCAGTACGCCATGAACACTTCGATGGGCAGGCCGCGGGCGATCTCGACGCCGTGCTCGCGGTAGGACGGGAAGATGAAGTCCCGCTCCTCGAAGGCGAGGGCGGAGCCTATCTGCACGGCTTCCTGGCCCTCGAGCATGGGGTAGGTGCCGACCCGGCCCTGCCGTTGCAGCGCCAGCATCCGCCGGTCGAGGGTGCGGGCCAGCACCATCTTCCGGTAGAGCTCCTGGTACAGCTCGGGAGGCAACCCCGGGTCGTCGCCCACGAGGCGTCCCTCCGCGTCGATCACCTCGAGCATGGGGACGGAAGGGGCGCCGACCGCTTCACGAAGTGGTGCGCTCATAGGGGCGAGTGTGCCACAAGTCTCATGCGCGCGCCGGGACGGAGTCGACGCCCGTAGGAGAAGGTGATCCGTCGTCTAATCGAAGACAACGCAATAGGCGCTAATCGAGCGTCTTCTGTCACTCGACCGGTATGTGTGGCTGCATACGGTGTCGCTCCCAGCCGACACGCCAGTGCGGCTGGCAAGGGCGCGCCTGAAGGTTCGTATGCAGGTCGTTATGCTCCCGGAGTAGATGCCGACCTACCGTCCTGATCTCGCTGCCATCGAGCCCTACGAGCCCGGCCTGCCGATCGAGGAGGTGGCCCGCCAGTACGGGCTGGATCCGGCCGAGATCGTGAAGCTCGCCTCGAACGAGAGCCCGCACGGCCCCTTCCCCGAAGCCGTCGAGGCGATGGCGGCCGCCGCCGCCCACGCCAACCGCTACCCCGACAACGAAGGCTACGAGCTGCGGGAGGCGCTGAGCCGACACCTCGGCGTGCCGAGCGGCGCCATCTGGCTCGGGGGAGGGTCCTCGGAGCTGCTGCGGACGATCGCCCTGGCGGTGGGCGGCCCCGGCACCAACGCCGTGTACGCCTGGCCGTCGTTCGTCATCTACCGGCTCGGGTCGATGTGGGCGCTGAGCGAGCGACGGGAGGTCCCCCTCGACGGGGAGCACCGCCACGACCTCGGGGCGATGAAAGACGCCATCGACAACGACACCACCGTGGTGTACGTGTGCAACCCCAACAACCCCACCGGCACCCACCTGCCCACCGACGACGTGCTGGAGTTCGTCGATTCGCTGCCGGAGAGGATCACGGTGGTGGTCGACGAGGCGTACGCCGAGTTCGTGACCGCCGCCGACTACCGCAGCCTGGCGGCCGAAGCAGCGGAGCGTCCCAACCTGATCGTCACCCGCACCTTCTCGAAGATCTACTCGCTGGCTTCGNTGCGGGTCGGATACGCCATCGCCCACCCCCGGACGATCGCCGAGATGCGCCGTGCCCAGGCCCCCTTCACGGTCACCCAGGTCGGCCAGGCCGGGGCGATCGCCTCGCTCACCGCCCAGGCCGGGGTGGCGGCGCGCGTCGAGGAGAACGCCCGGGGACGGCGGATCATCCTCGACACCCTCGAGGACCTCGGGATCCCGCATGCCGACAGCCAGGCGAACTTCGTCTGGTACAAGTCGCAGGCTGCCGACCCCCGCGGTGACTACATCCGCGCCGGGATCATCGTCCGCACCTTCGGCAGCGAATGGGTCCGGGTGACGGTGGGCACCGACGCCGAGAACCGCCGGTTCCTCGAGGCCCTGCGCGCCATCCGCTGAGCTGCGCGGCGGCCTCAGCGGATTCCCTGAATCTCCGCTCTGTCGCTACCTTTTCTCTCGTTTCCCTCCCTAGGTCCTCATCAGGAGTCCGTTCGTGAATGCCTTGGTCAGGGGGTTCGTGGCTGCGGTCCAGCGCGTGCCCCTGCTCGTCGTCATCGTGTCCCTGTTGGCCGCCGGGGTGCTGAGCTCGTTCGCCACCCAGGTGGAGATCGCCACCGGCAACGAAGGGTTCGCCCCCGACAACGCCGAGATCCAGGCTCTGGAGCGAATCGGGGAGCTGTTCGACGGTGACCAGCAGCTGGTGTTCCAGGTCATCGTCCGCGACCCCGGCGGCGATGTGATCTCCGCCGAGGGTCTCCGCACGGTCGCCGCCGTCGAGGAGGTGATCCGCCGGGAGGCGGGCGACGCCCTGCTCGAGTCCGAGCAGCGGCCCGGCGTGATCAGTTACCTGGCCCCCGCCCTAGCCGCCGCCGAGATGCAGGGCATCCCCCTCGACGCCCTCGACGACGCCGCCGTCGACACGCTCTACCAGGCCGCGCTCGAGCAGATGCCCCAGGAGCAGGCCGGTTTCATGTCCGGCCTCCTCGCCTCGGGCAGCACCGGCACTGAGGCGACCTCCGGCCTGATGCTCGCCTTCTTCGAGGTCCCCGACGGGGTGAGCGACGCCGCCGTCTACGACGCCCAGATCGAGATGGAGGAGCGGATCGCCGCCGCCATCGAGGGGATCGACACGTCCCTCGAGGTCCGGCCATTCAGCACCAACCTGCTGTTCGGCGAGGTCGATTCCTTCATGGACGAGGTGGGACGCCTGTTCGCGTTCGCCGGCGGGATCATCGTGGTGATCCTCCTCTTCGTGTACTGGCTGAACCCCAAAGGCTCGGTCACCTACGCCCAGGCGGGGCGGCGCACCTTCGTCGACATGCTGATCACCCTGCTCACGATCCTGATGGCGATCGGGATGATGCAGGGCACGGGCGTCCTCTTCGAGAAGGCAGGGATCATCGATGCCTTC
>JGI25327J35509_1002264_pt1 | contig 13512 bp, 11 predicted proteins | sample HigsolmetaAR202D_FD_35509 | JGI IMG/M metagenome (IMG submission 35509)
AGCAGGGACCGTACCGCGGTCAACAGGTTGATCCCCGGCTTCCATGCCGAGACGACGACCGTCACCTTCGCGGCACTGGAATCCACCGGCGGCACGCTTGCGCAGAGGCGGTCGAACCTCACGCCGGGCCCATCCATGAGCGACAGCGGCTCCAGCCCGTGCCTCTCGAATTCCCTGTTGAAGGCTTCCAGCCATCGACTTTCGTCCCGTCCCCCCAGGGCTGGATTCAACAGATCAATCCTGATCCGGCGCCTGTCAGTAGCAGTTAACGCGAGATTTGCGGCGAAGAGCCTGGCGATGGAAGCACGGCGCATGCGGATAGCGGTGTCTATGAACACCGNNGACATCTGCTTGTNGAAAACCTTGCCGCCGTGGATGTCGAACATGGCCATGGCGAGCGAAAGGGCATTTTCCTGATCGTCCGGCAGCCAGGTCTGCAATGCCAGCGTGCGCGCAAGGCGCAGTGTCCACGATGGATCCAGTNCGGCCAGCTGCGCCATGACCAGGTGGCGCCGATGCGGACTGCGGTAGGACTCCGCCAGGTGCATGACCCCCTGCAACGAGAGCCTGCCGCGGGACGCCGCATACGCCAGCAGCTCGCGTCCGTTGACCGAGGCCGTCCGCCGGATGGTGTCGTCAAGGCACGTGGAATCCTTCCGGGCCAGGGCCCGGTCCAGATACTGTTGGAAGATGTTCCCAGCGCCTCTTTTTTCTGTCCCGTCCGTCGCCCGGGATTCCTTATCCCCGCCCCTGCCATCCAGTCCCAGCCATTCGGCGAGGTGTTTCCCGGCATACCTGGACTTCAGGTAGTCCAACCCGGACTCGACCTGGCGGCGGAAGGCTTCGGGGTCATTGGCCAACCGCCGGATGACCCCAAGGACTTCCACCTCATCGGCCCCGATCACGGCATTGCCGAAGCCGGACGCCAGTTTCTTCGACGTGATGACGACGCAGCCGGAGGCCAGCGCCTGGGCAACGATGCGCTCTGGAATCGGGCCGCGCCCGGAATCGAAGTGGACATAGAAATCACACGACGCAAGAAGGGTCGCGTAATTGCCCCATTCGGCCGGGAGCTGTGACCAGTTCCCGGGCCAGGGATGATTCGCCAGGGCGGATTTCAGCCTGGCCGTGCTTCCAAGGAAACAAACAGCAACTTCATCTGTAGCCGGGTATGCCTGCAGGAGGCGTGTCGAGGGACGGGGCACCTCGCCCGGCAGGTTTTCCAGCACGCGCCCGATTACCGGCCGGCGTCCATTGAAATTGCGCATCGGCACGCGCCAATGCGCAGGCTCCACGACCACGGGATACGGCCTGGACGCAAGCCTGCCCACCTGCTCCTTGAGTGCCTCGACCACAGTCCGTCGGGCAGCCCATTCCACCGGGCCCTGTATCAAACGGGCCGCTGTCCTTTCACAGGCTTCCGGGCAGTACCACGTCCTCCCACGCGCGTCCTGCATGGGTTCGTCGGCGACGATCACCACGCGCCGGGCACGCAACGCGCACTCCAGTCCGTCGGCGAACATCAGCACCTCGGGACTGCGGACGACCACGACGTCCGCCTCCGACTCCTCGCCCGGCACGACTTCGTGCACTTCCCCCTTGTGGATCATCGCCTGGAATGGCTGCCACAGGGGCTNGACCTTCCTCAACGCCAGGGCGCGGAAGGAGCGGACATGGACGATGCCCACCTTCAGCCCCAAGGACAGGCAGGCATGGATCTCGTCGCGAAGCGAAGCCAAACGTGTTTTGTCTCCCCGTGGGCACAGGTCATCCATGAAAACCACGTCGAACCTGCCAACCGGGGTTGCATTGCCAAGGATGCTGCCGGGAGCCGGGAATGACCGCGGAGCATCCGGCCGTTCTTCCAGGCGCAAGCCGCCCCCTGAGGCCGCCAGTCCATGCCAGTATCCAAAGTTGCGCCGGTATGCCCTCATGGCCTCGTCATTGCGCCATGCAACGGCATCACCAACGGGATCGACCACCCCATCACGGCGCTTGATGACAACAGGCATGTCCATGTGGCAATGCGCCTTGTCATCGAAGGCGCGCAGCATGCGCTGCAGGTATTCGACCTCGGCCCCGTCACGCACGGAATCATAGAACCCGATCCGCTCCAGGACCGGCCCGCGCCGGAACACCGTGGAACAGGGGTCTTCCTGCGGCCCGATCGGACCGATCCTGTTGAAGACGAGATTGACGTCGCAATGCAGGGCTTTGCCAGTCACGCCCACCAGATCCGGGCGTTCAAGCAGGCTCGCGACCTGCATTTCGATGCGCTGCGGATGGGACCAGCTCTCCGGGTCATGACTGGTGACGAATTCACCGGAAGCAAGGGTAAGCGCAGCGTTCCTTGCGTGGACCTCCGCCGCACCGCCTGGCACTTCAACCAGCCGGATCCGCGGGTCCATGGCTGCCAGCTCCCGCAGGGCCGGGGCACTGGCGCCCGTCGCATCGGCATCGACCAGCAGGATCTCCAGGTTGCGCCAGGACTGGGCGAGCAACGAGCCGACGCCCGTACGCAGAGAAGGACCCGCCTGCCGGCACTCCGCGATGACCGACACCAACGGGCCGTCGTTGATGGCATGTGGCGCTTCCGCATGCAGGCGGTCAAATGGCGCTGCCGCCTGCACCGTGCTCCCCGCCAGCTTCAGTCCAGCCAGCCGGTTGCCAAGCAGCCCGAATAGACGCTGCTCCCACGTCGTTGCGTCGGAAAACGGGGTCTGGCGCCGTGGATTCAACAGGTCGCAGCTGCGGATGCGAACCTGCAATCCAGTGCCGACAGCCTTGTATGCTTCGAACAGCCTGTGGGCCAAGCGGTATTCGCCAAGGTCGTAGGCCAGGCTCTGGTAGATGCCCAGGCTCCGGGCGTCGAAATCCGCCAAACCACGCGCGCGGCGCGCCCATTCGAACAACGCAAGGGCCCGCTCCAGATCCCGACGTTCGCGGCTTGTCCGCGCGGACGCCCGGGCCAGCGCAAGAAAGTCGCCCACGGAAACGTCACCCGCCCGCAGGCGCCCTGGACTGGAATCGGCCTTCCGGTTGTCGTGACCCAGTGCGCCAGCCAGTTCCTCCAGGACCATGCGCCCGCCTGTAGCACGCAAGGCCAAAACGTCCAAGGCCCTGCGCGAAGCCGTGCGCAGGGCCAGGATCTCGGCCGCATGGGGATCGGGATGCCGCCTGGTCCATGCGAGGTAATGCCGGAGCGATTGCCGCAGCAGACCTTCGCCGATCCCGGCCGTCACCCGGGCGGGTCCCTTCCCGGCCATGCCATCCCGCTCAAGACCTTCCATGCTCATCGGATGAAACAGCTCCCCACTCCATCAATACGGTCCTGTCTCCGATGGCCACCGGTTTGCCCAGTTTCGGGTATGCCTCAAGCCACGAATCCAGGATCTCTTTTTCGTCCTTGCGATTGATGTCATCGAACACGACGACGCAGCCATTGGAGAGACTGCTCCCAAGGGCCGGAAGCGCCGGATAGCGGGCGCGCGGCCCGGTGGCCTTGGGTGGCCCATCAACCAGGAGCATGTCGATCCCGGACAGGTCGCGCCAGGCNTCCTTGCAATACCAGGGAAACACCTGGCCATCGAACTCGATGTCTTCCAATGGAGCCAGCCGCACGTCGGCTACGTCCAGCAGCCCGTGCCGGCGCAGGTCGTCCCGTGTTTGCTCCGCGAACTTTTCCTTGTGCTCCAGCGCGACCACCTTGCCGCCGAATTCGCGGGCGGCATAGGCCAGCCAGACCGTGGAAACACCACTCCCGCATTCCACGATGGTCCGCGGCCGATGCTCCAGGACAGCCTCGATCAGCCTTTCCAACGAGACGGCATCGAGTGCCCAGCCGCTCATCATCGGCAGTGATGCCGGGGGAGAGAACCGCTGCTGCAGCCGGTTCATGGCATTGATGTCGTTCAGCAGCGGGAACCGCAGATCCCCATTGTCGATGGCGTGGGTCACCTTGTCGATNTTCGCTGCCAGCCGGGCCTCGATGTTCCGGTCGATTTTTTCCAGGAGCCCCTGCATGGCTTCGCTGCGCGCCGACACCACCTCCCTGGCCGTCTTCAACTCGGACAGGGCCCGCTTCACATGCTGGTCGACACTTCCCGACTGGCGGCTGATTTCGGCCAGCATGTCCGCCACCTGGTCGAGGGATTGCCTGAACCGCTCGATGGCCTGGACAGTCTGGCCGGTGCCTTCTTCCTGGGACGCCAGCCTGTCCTCGACGCTGCCAAGCAGATCGGCCATCTGGCCACCCTGGCGGAGAAGCTCCGCCAGTTGTTCCAGCAGCCATTTTTCAAGCTGCGCGTGCCGGGAAACCGCCTTCTGCTCGTTCTGATCCAGGGCTTCCTGCAGGCTGCGATCCAATTTCGCCAAAGTGCGGGACAACCCTTCTTCCTGCCCAGCCAAACGCATGTTCAACGCCGGCAGTGTTTCGTCGAGGGATCGGGAAAGCACACCCATATCCGCTTGGAGCCTGTCAATCCGCTGTTGCACCTGCGCCAGCTGGTCCTTTGCCTTCGAAACAGCCTCCCCGATGGATTCCTGTGATTGGGCATGCTCCCGGTATGCGCCGAGCAGCAATTCCCGATAACCAGGCAATCCCCACCGCACGAGGTCTTCAGCCAGACGTTGCTGGGCACGGGACAGGTGGTTCACGCTGTCCTCCAGCCGTCCCTGCCTGCCGGACAGCCGGTCCAGGCCATCCTTCAGCCGCATCTGCTCTTCGGCCAGCAGGGACAGCCCCTGCCCGGTCGCCCGATGCAGGACGATCAGGTAGCCCACGCGCCGGAACACCAGGAGCAACAGGAGGGCAAATGCGCCACCACCAGTGGCCACGGCTCCAGCCACAAGCCATTTCGATTCGAGCCAGAGGCCAAGCAACAGCATGGCCGCACAGGCAGCTCCCGTAACAAAAACCGCCACCCTCTTGCCCCATGGGTTGGACGACAACCACGTCACCCTTCTCTGCGGACTCATGATCCAACCTTCGCCTTATCCGGAAGAAAACCGCCTGCCATGATCATCGGCTGTTTCGTCCCGGAGCCGGCCGGGTAGTACGCCATACCTTCACGTTAACGGACGTCGGCATGCACCCGGCAGCCTCCGCCACGCCTCCGAAAAACAAGTGAAAAAAACAATGCCTATGTTATTGGAAGATCCGGTTGCGCCTGCACGTCAAACGACATGCCTACGCACCCTCCCGCAGGGCCCCGTCCAGGTCCGCGCGCAGGTCATCCACGTCCTCCACACCCACGCTCAGCCTGACCAGGCTGTCGGTGATGCCCAGCCGCTGGCGCTTCTCCGGCGGGACCGAGGCGTGGGTCATGATCGCAGGGTGGTTGACCAGGCTTTCGACGCCGCCCAGCGATTCGGCCAGGGTGAAGATCCGGGTGCGTTCACAGAACCGCTTCGCCGCCTCGGGGCCACCCCTGAGTGTGAAGGAGATGATGCCGCCGAAGCCGGACATCTGGCTGCGGGCCAGCTCGTGCTGCGGGTGCGACGGCAGGCCCGGATAGATCACCTGCTCCACGGCCGGGTGGCCTTCGAGGAATTCCGCCAGTGCCTGCGCGTTTTCGCAGTGCGCGCGCATGCGCAGGTGCAGCGTCTTCAGGCCACGCAGGCCGAGGAAGCTGTCGAACGGCCCCTGCACGGCGCCGCATGAGTTCTGCAGGAAGGCCATGCGTTCGGCCAGTTCGGCGTTGTCGCCGACCACCACCATGCCGCCGACCATGTCGGAATGCCCGTTGAGGTACTTGGTGGCCGAATGCACGACGATGTCGGCGCCCAGCTCGAGCGGGCGCTGCAGGATCGGCGAGGCGAAGGTGTTGTCCACCACGACCAGCAGCCCGTGCCCATGGGCGATCTCGGTGATCGCGCGGATGTCCACGATCTTGAGCATCGGGTTGGTCGGGGTCTCGATCCAGACCAGCCGGGTCTTTGGCGTGATCGCGGCCTCGAAGGCCGCCGGGTCGGTCAGGTCGACGAAGCTGAAGTCCAGGCCCGCGCTGCGCCGGCGTATCCGCTCGAACAGGCGGAAGCTGCCGCCGTACAGGTCGTCCATCGCGATGACGTGGTCGCCGCTGTCGAGCAGCTCCAGCAGCGTCGCGGTCGCGGCCATGCCGGAGGCGAAGGCGAAGCCGCGGCTGCCGCCCTCGAGCCCGGCCACGCCCCGCTCCCAGGCGAAGCGGGTCGGGTTATGCGTGCGCGAGTATTCGAAGCCCTGGTGAACGCCCGGGCTGGACTGGGCGTAGGTGGAGGTGGCGTAGATGGGCGGCATGACCGCGCCGGTGCCGGGGTCGGGCGACTGTCCGGCGTGGATCGCCTTGGTGCCCACCCCCCAGGACGGGCTGTCGCCGCTGTCCCTGCGGTCCCTCGTCATCGCTTGGATCCTGTACCAGTCTGGAATCGCCTGATTCTACTATGCACCCGCGCCCCCGATGCCAAGGACTTACTGCACGCGCCTGCGCAGCCAGTTCAGCAGGTCGATCCGGGTGATCAGGCCGAGGAATTCCTGGCCGTCGACCACGATCGCGACGTGCCCGCGGTCGAACACCGGCAGCAGGGCCTCGACCGGGGACTTGACGTCGAGGATGTCCAGCTTGCTGACCATCGCGGTCGAGACCGGGTCGCGGAACCGGGACTCGTCGCCGTACACGTGCAGCAGCACGTCGCTCTCGTCGATGATGCCGACGATGCGGTCGCCGTCCATCACCGGCAACTGCGAGATCTCGTACAGCTTCATCCGCTGGTAGGCGGTGGTGATCAGGTCGTTGGGCGCCACGACCACGGTGTCGCGCTGGCGATAGGGGCGCATGATCAGATCACGCAGGTCGCCATACTGCTCGCGCTCCAGGAAGCCGTTGTCCAGCATCCAGTAGTCGTTGTACATCTTCGACAGGTACTTGTTGCCTGTGTCACAGACGAACACCAGCACCTTCTTCGGCTCGGTCTGTTCGCGGCAATACTTCAGCGCCGCGGCCAGCAGCGTGCCCGTGGACGATCCGCCGAAGATGCCTTCCATGCGCAGCAGCTCGCGCGCGGCGTGGAAGCTCTCGCGGTCGGTGATGGGGTAGGCCTTCTTCACCCGGCTGAAGTCGGAGATCGGCGGCAGGAAGTCCTCGCCGATGCCCTCGACCATCCAGGTGCCGGACCTGGTGCTGAGCGTGCCCTCGTTGATGTACTGGGCGAGGATGGAGCCGACCGGGTCCGCGAGGACCAGCTCCACGTGCGGCGCGTGCTTCGCGAAGCAGCGCGACAGGCCGGTCATGGTGCCGGAGCTGCCGCAGCCGAACACCACCGCGTCCAGCCCCCCGACCTCGGCCATCTGGCGCAGGATCTCCGGGCCGGTGCCGAACTCGTGCGCGGCGGGGTTGTCCGGGTTGCCGAACTGGTTGATGAAGTAGCCGCCGGGGGTTTCGCGGGCGATGCGCTCGGCGAGGTCCTGGTAGTACTCCGGGTGGCCCTTGGCCACGTCCGAGCGGGTCAGGATGACCTCGGCGCCCATGGCCTTGAGGTTGAAGATCTTCTCCCGGCTCATCTTGTCCGGGACCACCAGGATCAGGCGGTAGCCCTTCTGCCGGGCCGCGAGGGCCAGGCCGAGCCCGGTGTTGCCGGCGGTGCCCTCGACGAGGACCGAACCGGGGCCGATGTCGCCGCGGCGCTCCGCGGCCTCGATCATGTGCAGGCCGATCCGGTCCTTGATCGAACCGCCGGGGTTGTGGCTTTCCAGCTTGAAGTACAGCTCGCAGACGCCGGTGTCCAGGCGCTGGGCCTTGATGATGGGGGTGTTCCCGATCAGTTCGAGGACGGATGCGTGGATCGTCATGCGCTTGCGGCTGCTCCCGCCAGGAATGGGACAGCCGCGATTATGGCATCCGCCGCGCGACCGGCCCCTCCCGGGCCGGCGGGATTGCTCGCNGGCGACGGCGACAGACGAGGATGCCNCCGCCGCCCGCGGCCAGGTAAAGTCGTCAATTCTTCAGGGCGTCGTACATCCGGACGAGGCGATCCTTGGCAGCCAGTTTCTCACGCTTCATCTGCGCGAGGGTGACGTCGTCGATCGGCAGCACCCCCAGTTCGGCATCCATGACCTTCTTGTCCAGTTCCTGGTGGTGCAGGTACAGCCGCCGGAACTCCGGGTTGCCCTTCATCAGCGCCTCGATTTCGGCCTGGGACTGCCCTTCGAACATGGGAACCTCCTCGTGAAATACAAACGCCCCGGCCGGCAGGCACGGGGCGTCATCGTGGGGTTGCGTCCGGACCGTCGCGGCGGGCTCCTCCGGGAACGCCGCGCGGACATGGATTGCGGCATCTGGTTCCTTGGGCAGGGCTGCGTCGCTCATCGGTCCGGCTCCAGCCCGGACGGGCGGATCGGGAAAGGCCGCCGTCCGGGTATCCGACCCTACTCCTTCCCGGCGGGAGGGGCAAGGATCACCCGGCAAGTCCCTGATTCTCCGTACAGAAACGTGCCGGCGCCGGCGCGCGATGCGCACACATCGCAGCAACCCGTTGATTATTTGCATTTTCATGAATCAGCCCGGGCCGGGGCCATGCCCCGGCCCGGCGATGGCGGCAGGGCCGGTCAGGGCTGCTCGCCCAGGGCCTTGAGCAGCTCCTGCTCCTGGCGCTTGAGCTCGGCCTCGCGCTCGCGGGCCGCCTTGAGCCTGGCCGCCTCCCTGGCCGAGACGTTCTGCAGGACGGTCTCTGCCTCCTGGCGCGCGGCAGCCTCGGCCTCGGCCATCTGGCGCAGGCGCTCGGCCTCCTCCGCCTGGATCTGCGCCTGGATCCGCAGGCGCTCGGCCTCGGCCCGGGCCAGCGCGGCCTCACGGCGGATGGCCTCCAGCTTCAGCTCGTTCAGCTCCCGCTCGAGCCCGGCGATCTGGCGCCGCATGAGTTCGGTCCGGGTGGCCAGCTCGGCCGTCTCCACCCGCCATTCGGCCAGCTGCAGGGCGTCGGCACGCTGACGGCTGCCAGCCGTGGCCAGCGCGTCGACCGCGCGCCGTGCCTGGAGCCGCTCGTAGGACGCCAGGCCCGCGGCCGCGGCGTCGGCATCGAGCGCCTGCAGGCGCTGACCGAGCCGGGCCACGTCGGCATCGGGGTTGGCGGCCTGCACGGCGGACGCCGCCAGCAGCAGGCCGGCAAGGCAACACTTCCACATCCGGCTCATTTCCCGTCCTCCCTGCGCAGGCGTTGGCGCAGTTCCTCGATCTCGGCCTGGCGCTGCGCCAGCTCCGCCCGGACCGTGGCCTCGTTGCTGCGGGCATGGGCAAGGTCCGCCAGCGCGGCCGCGCGGTTGGCCAGCACGCGAGCTTCCTGCTCGCGCCCCGCCGCGAGCGCCGCCTGGGCCGCGGAAAGGGCGGTACGGGCGCTGGCCAGCTCGTCGCCGGCGTACTGGTCGGCGTCGGCGTTCTCGGCGCGCACGACCGCCTGCTGGGCCAACTGGATCTCCCCGGTCGGGGGCGGCAGGCTGGCGCATGCCGTGAGCGCGAGCACGCATCCGAATGCCGATGCCTGCAGGATCGTACGGATTTGTGCGAAGCTTTGACTCATAGGGGAAACCGCCGCAAAGGGACTTCGGTCATTGTCATCGGCCCGGGACGGCCGTGCAACGCTCCTGCCAGGGCATTGGGGGAAGTCAATGGACATCGGCTACTTCCTGAAGCTGATGACGGAAAAGAACGCGTCGGACATGTTCCTGACCACCGGCGCGCCGGTCTACATCAAGGTGGAAGGCCGGCTGTACCCGCTGGGCAGCACCGGGCTGCCGCCGGGGATGGTCAAGAAGATCGCCTATTCGCTCATGGACGAGGGGCAGGTCCCCCAGTTCGAGCGTGACCTGGAGCTGAACATGGCGATCTCGCTCCAGGACTCGGGCCGCTTCCGCGTCAACGTGTTCAAGCAGCGCGGCGAGGTGGGCATGGTGATCCGCGCGATCCGCAGCACCATCCCCACCATCGAGGAACTGCAGCTGCCGCAGGTGCTCAAGGACATCGTGATGACGCCGCGCGGCCTGGTGCTGATCGTCGGTTCCACCGGCTCGGGCAAGTCGACGACGCTGGCGTCGATGATCGACTACCGCAACTCGAACATGCCCGGGCACATCCTCACCATCGAGGACCCGATCGAATACCTGCACCGGCACAAGAAGTCGATCGTCAACCAGCGCGAGGTGGGCCTGGACACCCACACCTTCCACAACGCGCTGAAGAACGCCATGCGCGAGGCGCCGGACGTGATCATGATCGGCGAGATCCTCGACGCGACCACCATGGAGGCGGCCATCTCCTTCGCAGAGACCGGCCACCTGTGCCTGGCCACGCTCCACTCCAACAACGCCGACCAGACGATCGAGCGCATCCTCAACTTCTTCCCGGAGGCGGCGCACCGGAACGTGCTGATGAACCTGTCGCTGAACCTGCGCGCGGTGGTCTCGCAGCGGCTCGTGGTCGGCCTGGACGGCCGCCGCCTGCCCGCCACCGAGGTGCTGATCAACACCCCGGTGATCCGCGACCTGCTGCGCCGCGGCCAGGTCCACGAGATCAAGCAGGCGATGGAGGACTCGCTGGAGGAAGGCATCGAGACCTTCGACCAGTGCCTCTACCGGCTGTACAAGGAAGGCCGCATCGACCGCGAGACCGCGCTGCGCGCGGCCGACTCGCGCGAGGGCCTCGACCTGAAGTTCAGGCTCTCCGAGGGCGCCACCGGCGAGCACGACCCGTACGCGGACGTGTTCGACACCGGCACGACCTGAGCCCGGGCCCGCGCGGCCGGAACCCGGCGTGCGGGCCCCGGAACCTCAGGCCTGCGGCGCGTCTGGCTGCCGCTCCGGGCGCGCCGCGTCGAACGCCGGCAACGCCAGGCAGGCCTGCTCGATCCGCACGATGGTCGGGTAAGGCGACAGGTCCAGGCCGAAGCGGCGCGCGTTGTAGACCTGCGGGACCAGGCAGCAGTCGGCGATCGTGGGCACCTCGCCCCCGCAGAATCCGCCGGTGGCGGGATCGTCGCGCAGCATCGCCTCCAGCGCATCGAAGCCGGCCGCGATCCAGTGCCGGACCCAGCGGTCCCGCCCGCCCTGCGGCACGTTCCATTCGCGCTCCAGGTACTGCAGCACGCGCAGGTTGTTGAGCGGGTGCACGTCGCAGGCGATGAGCTGCGCCAGCGCGCGCGCGCGCGCGCGGCCGCGCGCGTCCGCCGGCAGCAGCGGCGGGTCGGGCCAGGTCTCGTCGAGATACTCGAGGATCGCCAGCGACTGGCTCAGCACCCGGTTGCCGTGCTGGAGCACGGGGACCAGGCCCTGCGGGTTCTTCGCCCGGAACTCGGCGCGGTGCTGCTCGCCGCCCTCGCGCACCAGGTGCACCGGGACGATGTCATAGGACAGTCCCTTGAGGTTCAGGCCGATGCGCACGCGGTAGGCGGCGCTGGATCGCCAGTACGAGTACAGGCACAGTTCTTCGCTCACGCCGGGTTCCTCCTGTGCGGCATCGCCGCGATGCACGGGGTGGACACGGGGCAGTGCGGTGGCGACGGTCGCTCAGCCGTCCGGGTAGCCGGGGTCGCCATCGCCCTGGAACCCGTTGGCCCGGAAGGTGAGCACCAGGGTGTCACGGTGCCCGACGCCCTCGCCCGCCGGCTGGATCGGCGTGGTCTCGTGGATCACCCGCTCGTCATCCATGAACAGCATGGACCACGGCTCGAGCAGGGTGAAGCGCCGGCCGACCGGACCGTCGGCCTCGAACACGCGGGTCTCGCCGCCCTTGATGTCCTTGCGCGCGACCAGGAGCACCGCCACGAAGTCCACGCCGTCGCGGTGCGCGCCTTCCGGGGTCGGCCGGCCGATGCCACCGGTGGTGTCGATCCGGAACTGGTGGGCCTCGATGTACCAGGGCTGCTCGCCCTTGAGCGCCGAGCACCAGCCGGCCAGCGACAGCAGCAGCGGCCGCCACGCCGGCAGCGCGACCGTCTCCGGCCGGATCGGCTCGAACCAGCGCAGCATGCCGCCGTGCAGGGCGTTGTATTCCACGGACTGCCAGTGCGCGCGGTGCGGGGTCTGCTCCAGCGTCCCGCCCCTGGCCACGAAGCACGAGTGGCGGCGACGCCGGTAGCGGCCGCCGTCCTTGAGGTAGTTGTCCGGCGGCANGTCGTCCCAGGACGGGACCATCGCCGCGAAAGCGGCCGGATCCACGCCCGCCAGGGCCGTGAGCGCGTCCGGCGCCAGCGCGGCGTAGCCGTCGCTGCGGACGTCGTCGAGCGCCCTGTCGAGGGGGGAATAGGAGGGCGTGAACAATCGGCTCATTGACATCGGCGGATTCTAACGCCGGCGGGGCCGGCGCGCCCCGGTTCGGCCCGCGCCTGCGGACCCGGGCCCGGAAAAGCACAAGGCCCGCCAGTGGCGGGCCTTGTCGTTTTCCCGGCATCCACCGGATGGATGCCGGATGGATCTGGCAGCCCCGGATGGATTCGAACCACCGAATGCCTGAGTCAGAGTCAGGTGCCTTACCACTTGGCGACGGGGCTGTGGAACCAATTGTAGCGCCATTGCGTCCGCAATGGCAGGGGGCCGGTCAGCGCTTGGAGTACTGGGTCGCGCGGCGGGCCTTGTGCAGGCCGACCTTCTTGCGCTCCACCTCGCGCGCGTCACGGGTCATGAAGCCCGCCTTGCGCAGCTCCGGCTTGAGCGAGGGGTCGTACTCGACCAGCGCACGGGCGATGCCGAGCCGGATGGCGCCGGCCTGGCCCGTCGTGCCGCCGCCACTGGCGGTGGCGACCACGTCGAACTTGTCCAGCGTCCCGGTCAGCTCGAGCGGCTGGCGCACGATCATGCGCGCGGTCTCNCGGCCGAAGAACTCCTCGAGCGAACGGCCGTTGATGGTGATGTTGCCGCTGCCCTGGCGCAGGAACACGCGGGCGGTGGAGGACTTGCGGCGGCCAGTGCCGTAATTCTGGGTGATAGCCATCGTTTAGATTTCCAAAACCTGGGGCTGCTGGGCGGCGTGCGGATGCTCGGGACCCCTGTAGACCTTGAGCTTCTTGAACATGGCCCGGCCCAGCGGGTTCTTCGGCAGCATGCCCTTGACCGCGATCTCGATCACGCGCTCGGGATGGCGCTGCAGCGCCTCGCTGAGCGTCTCGGTCTTCAGGTTGCCGATATANCCGGTGAAGCGATGGTACTTCTTGTCGGACAGCTTCTTGCCGGTCACGGCGATCTTCTCGGCGTTGACCACGATGATGTAGTCGCCGGTATCGACGTGCGGGGTATAGACGGGCTTGTGCTTGCCACGCAGGCGGCGGGCGAGCTCGGAGGCCAGTCGGCCCAGGGTCTTGCCGGTGGCGTCGACGAGGTACCAGTCGCGCTGGACGGTCTCGTTCTTCGCGGTGAAAGTCTTCATGGCGCGATGGCTTCTCGGTACATGGTCGGGCTGATTCCGGCGGGCCGGAACTTCGCCTCGCGTTGTGGGTACGGCGGAAAAGAAGCGGAATTGTACGAAGCCCGGACTGGCATGGCAACTCCCCCCC
>JGI25327J35509_1002337_pt1 | contig 13208 bp, 10 predicted proteins | sample HigsolmetaAR202D_FD_35509 | JGI IMG/M metagenome (IMG submission 35509)
GCTCAGTCCTCAGTCCTCAGCAGGAGAGCCGCGCCTGGACGAGACCGCGAGGACGGCGCCGACGTACTCCCGTTCCCGTTCCCGAACGCGCGTACGAAGGACCGCGCCGCCTCCCTTTCCGAATTGCGCACTCGAAGAACAGTCGCGCTAACCCCCGGCCCGAGGACGCTGCGCGGCGGCACGGGAGCACAACAGCGTGAGTTTCGCTGTTGCGTCACAGCGTGAACGCGTTATCTGGGTACGCATTGTCCATGGGCGTCCGTCACTTCCTCTCCACCCTCGACTGGTCACGCCCGGAGCTCGAGGCGATCCTCGCCGATGCCGCCGAGCTGAAGGCCACGCGCAAGAACGGGAGGCGAACGGACCTCGCGGGCAAGAGCGTCGCGCTCGTCTTCTTCAATCCGTCGCTCCGCACGCGGTCGTCGTTCGAGATCGGCGTCTACGAGATGGGCGGCCACGCCGTCGTCCTCGAGCCCGGCAAGGGCGCGTGGCCGATCGAGTACCGCGACGGCGTCGTCATGGACGGCGATGCGGAGGAGCACGTCGAGGAGGTGGCCCGCGTCCTGTCGCGCTACTGCGACCTCATCTGCGTGCGCGCCTTCCCGAAGTTCCAGCGATGGGAGGAGGACCGCGAGGACCTCGTCATCCGCCAGTTCGCCCGGTACGCGACGGTGCCCGTGATCAACATGGAGACGATCACGCACCCGTGCCAGGAGCTGGCGCTGATGCTGACGCTCAAGGAGCGCCTCGGCACGACGGACGGCAAGAAGTTCCTTTTGACGTGGACGTACCACCCTCGCCCGCTCAACACGGCGGTCGCGAACTCGGCGCTGATCATCGCGGCGAAGTTCGGCTTCGACGTCACGCTCCTCTGCCCCACGCCGGAGTACGTCCTCGATCGTCGCTACATGGACGCCGCCGGCGACCGCGTGACGGTGACGCACGACATCGAGTCGGCCTATCGCGGCGCGCACGTCGTGTACGCGAAGAGCTGGGGCGCGCTCCCGTACTTCGGCCGCTGGGAGGAGGAGAAGCTCATCCGGGATCGGTACAAGCATTTCATCGTCGACGCCGACAAGATGCGGCTTACCGACGATGCTTGGTTCAGCCACTGCCTGCCGCTCCGGCGGAACGTGAAGGCGACCGACGAGGTCGTGAGCGGTCCGCGCTCGCTCGTCATCGAAGAGGCCGAAAATCGCCTCCACGTCCAGAAGGCAGTGATGAAGCGGCTCGTGTCCGAGCACGAGAAGAGCGGGACGCAATGACCAACAAGGGGAAGGAGACGCAGGACGTCATCGTCCGGCTCCTCACGAACATCGGCAGCCGCAAGGAGGTCGAGCAGTATCTGCGTCACTACGCGAGCGTCGACGCGCCGAAGTTCGCCGTCGTGAAGGTGAGCGGCGCGATCATCGACCGGAGCCTCGACGAGCTCGCCTCGTCGCTGTCATTTCTCCAGCGTGTCGGGCTCGTACCCATCGTCGTGCACGGGGGAAACGTCCAGCTCGATCGCGCGCTTGCGGAGGCGGGCGTGGACGCGCCCGTCGTGAAGGGCCTGCGCAAGATGACGCCGGCTGCGCTCGAGATCGCGCGCAGGGTGCTCCACGAGACGAACCTGCGCCTCGTCGAAGCCCTCGAGCGGCTCGAGACGCGCGCGCGCCCGTTCACCTCGGGCGTCCTCGAGGCGAAGAAGGTGGACTCGCCGGATCTCGGCCTCATCGGCGAAGTCACGAAGGTCCGCGAGGCGGCGATTGCCCAGACCGCGCGCGCCGGCGCGCTCCCCGTCGTGGCACCGCTCGGCGAGACAGCGAAGGGGCAGATCCTCGTCATCCACGCCGACGCCGTCGCCCGCGCCATCGCGCGCGCTCTACTGCCTCACAAGGTGGTGTTCCTCAACGAGACGGGCGGGCTCATCGACGGCTCCGGCATCGTCCGTTCCGCGGTGAACCTCGCGGAGGACTACGAGGTCCTCGTCAACGACCCGGCGCTCAGCCCAGAGTCGCGGCGCAAGCTCATCGAGATCAACGCACTCCTCGCGGAGCTGCCGCCGACGTCCTCGGTCTCGATCACCTCGCCTGAGCACCTCGCCAAGGAGCTCTTCACGCACCGAGGTGAAGGCACGCTCGTTCGCCGTGGCGAGAAGGTCGTCCTCCACCACGACTGGAGCACGATCGATCTCGCGCGTCTGCGTGCGCTGCTCGAAGAGGTCTTCGGGCGGCGCCTCGACGAGCGCTACTTCGAGGAGAAGCGGCCGTATCAGGTGTTCCTCGCCGAGTCGTACCGCGCGACGGCGATCCTCACGATGGAGCACGGGGTCCCGTACCTCGACAAGTTCGCGGTGACGACCGAGGCGCAAGGCGAAGGCATCGGCGGATCGATCTGGCAGCGGCTGCGCCGCGAGAACCCGAAGCTCTTCTGGCGCTCCCGCGCGAACAACCCCGTCAACGGCTGGTACGCGCAGAAAGCCGACGGCCTCTACAAGAGCGACAAGTGGTGGGTTTTCTGGTGCGGTATGCGCGACTTCTCCGAGATCCAGCGCTCCGTCGAACGCGCGCTCTCGATGCCCGCCACGCTCCACGACGCACCCTCCTCGCAAGTGCAGGAGGCCGTTTCTACGAGGGAAACCGCGCCGCCTCCTCCGTCGGAAGTCCCGAAGGCNCCGGTCTCCAAAGCGGTCTAGTCGCGGGTCACCGAGCAACTACGTCACCCAGTCGAGGCTCTACCGGCCTGCATTCGGGCGACATCGCGCAACTCTCGGTTGTGTAGTCTGAAGCGTATGACGAAACGCCACGTGCGTACTTCCATCCTTGCGTTGACTTTCACCACCGCCAGCGTGACGCTCCTCGCCGCCGCGTGCGGCGATGACGAAACGACCAATCCACCTGCAGCCGCCCCGGACGGCGCGACACCGCCCTCGGACGATGCCGGCGGAAACGCCGAGCCACAGGCCGACTCCGGCGGTGAGGAAGAAGGAGAGCTCATCACCTCGGACGGCGGCGTCGATCCGCCTGCCGAGGAGGAGGATGGCGGCGTCTCCGTTCTCGACGCCGGTCCCGCATGCGAAAACCTGAGCCCAGGCGAGTTCACCAACAGCGAGTGCGTCTCCACGCCGATTCGCATCGGGCTCCCGGAGGCCTTTTCGAACTCGAGGTGGGTGCTGAGGCAGGTCATCGTGCTCGGCACCCCTGATGCGTGCGGGCCGGGCGGCGGATTCGAGCCGCGCGAGCACCGCGGCGCTCTACGGATCACCGCGACGTCCAGCACCACGGCGAAGTTCGAGCTCATCGATGAGTTCCGGCGTGACAGCACGTCTCTGAGGCTGACCACGCGGCGTTACGACGTGGATGTCACGGCGACGGGAAACAGGCTCAAGTTCGAGCCGCTCGAGTGCAGCTTGACCCCGCCTCCGTCCGAGGCGCTCTTCTTCGTATCGACCGAGAACGGCAGGAAGGTGCTCACGCTGCGGCTGCCTTGGGGCGCGACCTCGCAAGCGCTCTACCGCTTTGCCCTGCAGGAGTGAGCGCGTTCGCGCCCCCGGTCCTTGGTCAATGGCGCGGGTCCTCTTCGGGCCCGCGCCGTCGTTTTCGGGCGGAACCTACCGGAGGGACCGGCGTCGCCATCGCCGACGCCGTCATCGTCCATCTGTCGGCCGATCACCGCTTCGACGACGACGTACGAGCGTGTCTTCGCGCGGTGGACCGACTTTGGCGAGATCCAGCGCTCGGTGGAACGCGCTCTCGATACCGCCCACGCTTCATGCCCCGCACTCGTCGCAGACGCAAGTGAGCGCCACTACGAGGGAAAGGCCTCCTCCGCCCTCGCCGCTTCCGAGCCCCCCGCCCCGAAGGCCGTCTGATCACGCTGCCATGGTCACCGGCGTGACCTGGCTCCGTCCCTGCACTTCGGTGACGCGACGCCGGCTCGATGCAGATACGCTCGAGCTCATGACCAAGCGCCGCATCCGATCTTCTCTCTTCGCGCTCACCCTGACCACGGCAGGTGTCGCGCTCGTCGTCGCTGCGTGCGGCGGTGACGACGACTCGACGCCGACGACGAATGACGATCAAGACGGCTCCGTGCCTTCCCAGCCGGACGGCGGCGGGAGCACCGGCGACGACGCCGGCGACGAAGAAGGGGGAGCTCGTCACCTCGGACGGCGGCGCGGACCCGCCTCCCGAGGACGACGAGGACGGCGGCCTCACCGATCCCGACGGAGGATTCGACGCCGGTCCGGCATGTCAGACCGTGGAGATGGGCGATTTCGTCACGACCACGTGCGCAACCAGCCCGACTCGCCTCGGACGCGCGGGCGCCCTGACGACGACGACCTACGAGCTCACGGCCGTCACCGTGCTCGGCAACCCGACGGTCTGCCGTTCGGGCGGCGGATACGAGGCCCGCGAGCATCGTGGCGGTCTCAAGGTGACCGCCACGTCCGGCACCACGGCGACGTTCGAGTTCCTCGATCAGTTCCGCCGCCCCGGCGCCGCGAGAGTGAGCGTGCGCCGTTGGGACGTCGACGTCGAAGCCAAGGACGGCCGTCTCACCTTCACGCCGCGGGCATGCAGCGTGAACTCGCCTCCTACCGAAACGTCGTACAGCACCGGACCCGCAGCCGGCGGGAAGAAGACCCTCACCCTGCGGCTGCCCTGGGGTGCGTCGTCGGAAGCGATCTACCGCTACACCGAGAAGTGAGCGTCTCGGGTGCACCGCACGCCGAGCGCGCGTGATGCGCCTTCGACGTGCTCGGCCGGTCTCCCATCCAGAAGCGCGGGCCGGATCCGTTCCGGCCCGCGCGGTCGTCCTGGAGGCACCGTGAGCTCGACGCCCCGATCGACGAAGCGAAGCGCCCGTCGACCCACCACCGCGGCCTGGTCCAGGTGCACCATGCCCTCGCGGGCTCGCTCCGAGCCGCCGCCTCCGCGGTGGATGCGCCCCTCGACGTCCTCGTCCAACAGGCGTTGACCGCCGGCTGCTCCCTGTTCGCCCATCACGCGGTCGAGACCGAGGTGCTGTTCCCGGTCCTCCGGCGATGCGGCCGCCTGCGGTCGGCCGACGCTGCGTTCCTCGAGGCGTGCGATCGCGCGCACCGTGAGCTTCATGCCCTCTGCGAACGGATGGTCGCGAGCGCGACCGCGCCGCACCCGAGCGCGCACGAGATCGCGCAGCTCGCGCACGAAGCCTCGAAGGCCATGGCGGCCCACATCGTGGAGGAGGAAGCCGGGCTCGCCCCCGACCGAATGCGCGCGATGCTGAGCCCGGAGGAGCTCGTGGAGCTGGGTCGAGAGCCGAGTCCTGCCCGAGGCGGTGCGTCGGCGGATGGGGCAGTAGCCGCGACCGGCGACTCCGCTGGTCGCGGGCGCACCGATCGGCTAGATCGGCCTGCACCTCGCGATGAAGAAGGCCTCGCTCGGCATCGTCGGCGCCCGCGGCTATGTCGGGCGGGAGCTCGTCGATCTCGTCGGCCGTCACGAAGGCCTCGCGCTCGAGCTCTCGACGTCGCAGCGCGACGGTGCGTCGCCCGAGGCCGTGGCGAGCGCGAAGCTCGACGCCTACGTGCTCGCGCTGCCCAACGGCAAGTCGGGCGCGTACGTCGAAGCCATCGACCGCGCGCGCCCCGACGCCGTCATCGTCGACCTGTCCGCCGATCACCGCTTCGACGACGCCTGGGTCTACGGGCAGCCCGAGCGCGTTCGCGATCGCATCCGGGGCGCTCGGCGCATCGCCAACCCCGGGTGCTACGCGACGGCGATGCAGCTCGCCCTCGCCCCGCTCGTACCCCTCCTTTCGGGTCCTGCATCGGTCTTCGGCGTGAGCGGCTACAGCGGCGCGGGGACGACGCCGTCACCGAAGAACGACCCCGAAGTCCTCCGCGACAACCTCCTGCCGTACTCGCTCGTCGGTCACGTCCACGAGCGCGAGGTCGAGCGGCAGCTCGGACATCGCATCTTCTTCTCGCCGCACGTCGCCCCGTTCTTCCGCGGGATCACGGTCACGGTGTCGGTCGCATTCTCCGCGCCGACGAGCAAGAGCGCGCTCGAGGCGCTCTACCGCGACGCCTACGGCGACGAGCCCCTCGTCCGGCTCTCCACCGAGCCGCCGCTCGTGCGCGACATCGCGGGCAAGCACCACGTCGTCATCGGCGGGCTCGAGGTCTCGAACGACGGACGCCACGCGGTGGTCGTCGCCACGATCGACAACCTCCTCGGAGGCGCGGCGACGCAGGCGCTCAGGAACCTGAACCTCGCGCTGGGGCTGCCCGAGCGCATGGGCATCCCGGAAGACGGAGCGGAGCGAGCGCGCGATGCCTCGGCGATCTGATCTCCACCGCATCCTCGTCCTCGGCGCAGGCCCGATCGTCATCGGCCAGGGCTGCGAGTTCGACTACTCCGGCACCCAGGCGATCCGCGCGCTCAAGTCCGAGGGGTACGAGGTCGTGCTCGTCAACTCGAACCCGGCGACGATCATGACCGATCCCGAGCTCGCGGATCGCACGTACGTCGAGCCGCTCGACCCTCGCGCGGTGCGCGCGATCGTCGAGAAGGAGCGGCCGGACGCGATCCTGCCCACGCTCGGCGGACAGACCGCGCTCAACCTCGCGCTCGCGCTCGACGAAGACGGAACGCTCGCGCGTCTCGGCGTCGAGCTGCTCGGTGCCCGGCCGGAGTCGATCCGCAAGGCCGAGGACCGCGAGCTCTTCAAGGAGGCGATGGACAGGATCGGCCTCGAATGCCCTCGCGCGACCGTCGCGCGGTCGCTCGACGAGGCCCGCCGCGCGGCGCAGGAGCTCGGCTGGCCGCTCGTCCTCCGCCCGTCGTTCACGCTGGGCGGCACCGGCGGCGGAATCGTCCGGAGCCCGGCCGAGCTCGACGCGAAGGTGGCGCTCGCGCTCGCGGAGTCGCCGACGCACGAGGTGCTCGTCGAGGAGAGCCTCCTCGGGTGGAAGGAGTTCGAGCTCGAGGTCATCCGCGACCGCGCCGACAACTTCATCGTCGTCTGCACGATCGAGAACCTCGATCCGCTCGGCATCCACACGGGCGACTCGATCACGGTCGCGCCCGCGATGACGCTCACCGACAAGGAGTACCAGCGCCTGCGCGACGCCGCGCGCGCCGTCATGAGCGAGATCGGCGTCGAGACGGGTGGCGCGAACGTGCAGTTCGCCGTGCGGCCCAGCGACGGCGCCGTGCGCGTCATCGAGATGAACCCGCGCGTCTCGCGATCGAGCGCGCTCGCTTCGAAGGCGACCGGGTACCCGATCGCGAAGATCGCGACGAAGCTCGCCGTCGGCTATCGACTCGACGAGCTCGTGAACGATCTGACCGGCACGAGCGCGGCGTTCGAGCCCGCGATCGACTACGTCGTCGTGAAGTGGCCGCGCTTCGCCTTCGAGAAGTTCCCCGACGCCGACGACGCCCTCGGGACGCAGATGAAGAGCGTCGGCGAGACGATGGCCATCGGGCGGACGTTCGTCGAGGCCGTCCAGAAGGCCGCGCGCGGCCTCGAGACGGGCCTCAGCGGGCTGTCGTCGGGCCGAGCGCGGGCTGCGGGCCCCGGCCAGAAGGAGCGCGCCCTCGAGCTCGCGGCGCGCCCGAGCGACCGCCGGCTCCTTCACGTCGTCGACGCCCTGCGGGCAGGCGCGACCGAAGAGGAGGTCACGGCGGCGACGTCGATCGATCGCTGGTTCGTCGCGCAGCTCCGCCGCATCGTGGACGTCGAGCGCACCATCGAACGCGCCGCCAAGCGCGGGCTCACGGACGCGAGCCGACTGCTCGCGTACAAGCGGTTCGGGCTCTCGGACGCGCGGCTCGCGGAGCTCGTCGAGGTGAACGAGGACGACGTCCGGAAGCTGCGCGAGGCGATGGGCATCCGGCCGTCGTTCTCGCGCGTCGACACCTGCGCGGCCGAGATGCCCGGCACGACGCCGTACCTCTACGCGACGTGGGAAGGCTCGAGCGACGAGCCGCCGGGCCGCGCGCCGACGCAGCCGCCTCCGCGGGACGCGAGCCATCGCAGGGACTCGAGCTTCCCCCGAGAGAAGCGCCGCGTGATCGTCCTCGGCGCGGGGCCGAACCGCATCGGCCAAGGCATCGAGTTCGACTACTGCTGCGTGCACGCGGTCACGGCGGCACGCGAGCTCGGGTTCGAGGCGATCATGATCAACTCGAACCCAGAGACCGTCTCGACGGACTACGACGTCGCAGACCGGCTGTACTTCGAGCCGATCACCCTCGAGACGGTGCTCGCCATATGCCAGCACGAGCAGCCGTACGGCGTCCTCGTGCAGCTCGGCGGACAGACGCCGCTTCGCCTCGCGAAGGCGCTGGCGCAGAACGGCGTCACGCTCCTCGGTACGAGCGCCGACGCGATCGATCGAGCGGAGGACCGCGGCCGCTTCGACGCCCTGCTCGAGAAGCTCGGGCTCGCCCGCCCCGAGAGCGCCGTCGCGAAGACGCGCGAGGAGGTGCACGCGGCGGCGGCGCGCCTCGGTTGGCCGGTGCTCGTCCGACCGAGCTACGTGCTCGGCGGCCGCGCGATGAAGATCGCGCGCAACGCCGAAGAGCTCGACGCGCACCTCGCGCGGATGTCCCTCGAGCCGGGCGTCTCGACCATCCTCGTCGACCGGTTCCTCGACGACGCGATCGAGGTCGACGTCGACTGCGTCGCGGACGGCACGCGCGTCGTCATCGGCGCCGTCATGGAGCATCTGGAGCGCGCGGGAGTCCACTCGGGCGACTCCGCGACCGTGCTCCCACCCTTCTCGCTCCGCGCGGACGTCATCCTCGAGATCGAGCGCATCGTCCGTGCGATCGCGCTCGAGCTCGGGGTCGTCGGTCTCATGAACGCGCAGCTCGCGGTCAAGGACTCGCGCGTCTACGTCCTCGAGGTCAACCCCCGCGCGAGCCGCACCGTCCCGTTCGTGTCGAAGGCGACGGGCGTGCCGCTCGCGCGCATCGCGACGAAGGTGATGCTCGGAAAGACGCTCGACGAGCTCGGCGTCTTCGATCGCCCGCTCACGCGTCACGTCGCGGCGAAGGAGTGCGTGTTCCCGTTCAAGAAGCTGCCCGGTGTGGACACGGTCCTCGGCCCCGAGATGCGGTCGACCGGCGAAGTGATGGGCGTCGGCGAGACGGTCGCGCGCGCGTACGGCAAGGCACTCCGAGGGATCGGCGTCCACATCGATCTCCCGAGCGCGGACCGCCCCGGCGTCGTCCTCTTCGTGGTCTCCCCGAACGACCGCGCCGACGCGTTCGAGATCGCGCGTCGCCTCCGCGCGCTCGGCTGGTCGATCGCCGCCGACGCCGGGACCGCAGCGTCGCTCGGCGCCTGCCGCTTGCCGTGTGTCGCGATGACGCTCGAGCAGGCGGAGGCCGCGCTCCGTAGCGGCGACGTGACCGTCGCCGTCGTGACCGCCGCCGGCGACGCCGAGATCGCGCGCACGCGCCCGCTCCGCACGACGGCGCTGGCCCGCAAGATCCCGTGCTTCACGACGACGGCCCTCGCCCGCGCCGCCTGCTCCGCCCTCGAGGAACATGCAGCGGGCGAAACGGTCCGCTCGCTGCAGGAGTGGTACGCGTCTTCGTGATCTCAGGATTTCACAGGTAGATCGGAAGCTCGAGAAGGAAGCTGTGGTCGAGGCCCTCGCCTCCCGACGACCGCGGTGACCGTGCAGCGCCAACGAAACGCGGTCGGCGTGTCGATCGAGAAAGGGGTTCACAGGAAGAGCGATGCCGCGGCAGCGCGAACCAAACGCTGTCGGCGAGTCGCCCGAAGAAACCCTTCTTCCCCCTTCCGCCCTTCCGCGCTTCCTGTGAGATCCCTGAAAGCCGGGCGCAGAAGGCAAGCCGGCAACAGCCCAGCCCCATGCTGGCAGCCTGCCCCCCTGGAGCCCGGAGCCTGGAGCCTGGAGCCTCCAAGCAGCTGACGACTGACGACTGAGCCGAGCCCCGCAGCCGCTAGCGAATGTTGTAGTCCAGGTTGATCGTCTTCCCGTCCCGCTGGATCTGCACCGTCAGCTTGTCGGCGGTGCGCAGGCGGGCGTAGGCCTCGAGCGCCTTCTCCGGGCTGCCCATCTCGAAGCCGTTGATCGTCTTGAGGACGTCGCCGTTCTTCATCCCGAGCACGCCGAGCAGCGCGTCCTGCCTCACGCCGAGGAGGCGAACGCCGACGACGCGGCCGTTCTCCTGCACCGGGACGATGCGTGCCTGCCTCATGAGCTCGGCCTGGTTCTCGAGGATCTTGTCGACGACGCCGCGATCGATGTTGTACTCGGTCGGGCTGACCGCCTGGATGCCCTTCTTCAGATCGGGATCGAGCGGCTTCGCTCCACCGATCCGGGAGACCGCGCGCGACGCGGAGGGCTCGGGCGGGGGCGACGGTGCCGCCGCCGGTGCGTCGTCCTTCTTCGTGTCGAAGAGCTTCGCCTGACAGAGACCGTCCCCGCTCGAGAACCAGAGACGGTCGCGTCCGACGTAGTGGACCTTCTTGCTGTCGATCTCCACGCCGCGCCGGACGAGACGCGGCTTCTTGTCGGAGCCGTACACGGCCGCGAACGACCAGTCCGCGTCGTCGCTCGCGGCGATCGCCGTGACGGTGATGTTGTCGCAAGCCGGCGCGCTCCAGGGATCGCTGGTGTCGATGCCCGGCGAGCCGTCGTCGTCGTCGTCCGACGCGCTCGGCGCCGTCACGAGCGGCCCGGTCTTGTGATCGAACGGGTTGCGCTTGAGGATCGGGTCGGCGCTCACCGAACGCTCCACGCTGGTGGGCGTCGGCGCACGGTTGGAGCCCGGAGACGGCCGAGCCAGCTCCTTCGGGTCGAGCTCCATGCCGCTGCCGATGAGCTGCGAGATGGCCTGCGCGTTGAGCAGCGCTGCGATCGCCACGAGCGGCAGCGGGACGATCCAGAAGTGTTTTCGCAGCAGTGCGTCGAACGCCATCGAGGTCTCTACGGTGGAGCTTTACGCGGTCGGCTAGCCTAGCAGCCAGTTTAGACGACCGCGCGAGACCTCGCTTCAGCGGAGTATCGCAGGCGCTGGAAATTTCGAAGCTCTGCCCCGCCGGACCGCGAAACGCTCGGAGCGGCGGGGGCTGCGCGCCGCAGCCGTCGAACGCCGTCGTCGCGTCAGCGCTTGCGGATCGCGACGTATTCCCCGGTCAGGGACGTCTTGAGGAAGCTCGCGACGCGCGTGTGCGGCGTCGTCTGCTCCCAGAAGCACGCGAAGCCCAGGTAGTCGGTGCCCGCGTACAGCATGATGTGCCCGTCGGAGCTGAAAAACGTCGGTCCGCGAGCGACGGCGTCACCGACCTCGAGCTCGTCCCACGGGATTTCGCGCGCGATGCTCGACGAAGGAGAGCGTGGGGGCACTTGGTGCGTGGTGAAGTCCGGACGGCCCCACGCCATCGAGACGAACCCCGAACAGTCCGTCCGGTGCCCGTCCTTGTAGGCGGTCTTGCTGTACGGAACCGGATTGCGGATCCACTTCGCGGCCCGCTCGAGAATCGGACGTTTGTCCGGCGGCGCGTTCCTGATCAAGCGATCCGGGTCGCAGCCACCGAAGAGCGCGTCCTCCGTCGACGCCACGTCTTCCTCGTCCTGTTGTTGTGCGTCGGCCGCGCATCCGCTCACGCAGAGCGCCGCGACGAGCGCGGAGGCGAAGAGACCACGAACGAAAACCCTCTTGGACCCAACATGTATCCCCATGAAGGGCGATGTAAGCAGCGCCTGGACCAACGCCCCGCAGAACGGCCAAGGGCGCGGACAGGCGTGGCGAGGGGGTCACGAGGTGGATCGCCGATGTACCAGGCGGCGTCGCGGGGGAGAGACAGCGGGAAGAGAGGCTCCGGGCTCCAGGCTCCAGAGAGCGGTCTCCAGTCTCCAGAGTCCGTCTCCCGAAAGCATCTCCGGTCTCCAGATCCGGTCTTCGGGAGAGCGCTGCGCCGTGCCGGAGAGGAGTCGAGGGGTCGCGCAGCGAAGAGGCCAAGTCTGGAGCCTGGAGCCCGGAGCCTGCGCGCAGCGCGCAGCGCCCTCAGGCGAGCACGTTGCGCGCGATGACGATCCGCTGCACCTCGCTCGTGCCCTCGTAGATCGTCGTGACGCGCACGTCGCGCAGGTGGCGCTCGGCGGGGAACTCGCGGATGTAGCCGTAGCCGCCGTGGATCTGGACGGCGCGGTTGCAGATCCGGTTCGCGGCCTCGGTCGCGAAGAGCTTCGCCATCGACGCCTCGCGCGAAAACGGGCGCTTCTGCTCCTTCAGCCAGGCGGCGCGCATGGCGAGCAGGTGTGCGGCGTCGAGCTCGACCTGGCTGTCGGCGAGCTTCCACTGCGTCGCCTGGAACTCGGCGATGGGCTTGTCGAACTGCTTGCGGTCCTTCGCGTAGGCGATGCTCTCTTCGAGCGCCGCGCGTGCGATGCCGATGGCCTGGCAGCTGATGCCGATGCGCCCGCCGTCGAGCGCCATCATCGCGATCTTGAAGCCGCCGTTCAGGTCGCCGAGGAGCGCCGACTCCGGGACGCGGCAGTTCTCGAACGTGAGGCTCACCGTGTTGGAGCCGCGGAGGCCCATCTTCTGCTCGGCCTTGCCGACCTTGAGGCCCGGCGTGCCGGCCTCGACGAGGAAGCAGGAGATGCCGCGCGTGCCCGGCAGCTTCTCGCGGTCGCCCGTGCGCGCCCAGACGACCATGACGCCCGCGAACGCGCCGCTCGTGATCCACTGCTTCTGGCCGTCGATGACCCAGTAGGAGCCTTCCTTCCGCGCCGTCGTGCGCATCGAGCCGGGATCGCTGCCGGCCTCGGGCTCGGAGAGCGCGAAGGAGCCCGCGAGGTACTCGCCGCTCGCGAGCCGCGGGTTGTACTTCTTCTTCTGCTCCTCGGTCCCGAAGGTGGCGATCACCTCGCCGACCATGTTCGTGACGGCCATCGTCACGGCGGTCGACGCGCATGCCCGCGCGACCTCTTGCATCGCGAGCGCATACGCGACCGGACCGGCCCCGGCGCCTCCGAGCTCCTCGGGGACGTTGACGGCCATGAGACCGAGCTCGGCGAGCCCCTTCAGGATCTCGGGCGGAATGCGCTCCTCGCGATCGATCGCGGCGGCCGCCGGCTGGATGACGCGCGTGGCGAAGTCGCGCGCCGTCGCCTGAACCATGCTCTGCGTCTCGTTCGGAGTGAAATCCATTTGGAGTCCTCAGTCCTCAGTCCTCAGTCCTCAGTC
>JGI25327J35509_1002339_pt1 | contig 13203 bp, 10 predicted proteins | sample HigsolmetaAR202D_FD_35509 | JGI IMG/M metagenome (IMG submission 35509)
GGCCGGCGGCGGTCTGACCGAAGGCGGGCCCGACGGACGGCCCAACCCCTCGCGCCCCTTCGGCAGCGGCGGCGGCGCCACGCTCCGCGGCCCCGATGCGGCCTTGTCCGTCGGGAGCTTCGGCGGCGCCTGACGCGGCGGCGTCCGCAGCGAGGGCCGCGAAGGCTCGTCCTCGGGCGGCGGCTCCGTCTTCGAGCCGCCGAAGTCGTAAGGGGTCGGCAGGGAGACGGACGGCCTGCCGTCCGACACCGGGTCCTGGGACTCGCGGGCGTGCGCGTCCTTGTCCTTGGTCTTGTCCTTCGCGGCTTCCTTGAGCGTCTCGCGCTGGGCGTCGATCGACCAGTTCTCCCCCGTCATCGCGAGGAGCTTGTCGACGGTGCCCGGATTCGACTCGTCGAGGTCGATGTCGATGCCGCTGAGCTCTTCGATGCTCGCGGGGATCTCCTCGACGTCCTCGAGATCGACGGACTCGTACTCCGGACGCGGCGGCCCGCTTCGGAGCGTCGCGTCGTCCCCACGCGGAAGCGGGGGAAACCTGGGCCCGGGACCTTCCGCCATGCGGCTCCATGGTCGCATACGTCGGGCGGAACCCGTGGGAAAATCACCGCGAGGCCGCCTGCGGCGCCCGTGCGCTCGGATGACCCGAGAAAGCCGTCGGGAAGCCTGCCGCCCGGAAGGAGGGAACGCAGGTCAGGGCGGGAAGACCCCGTCGAAGGCCTGCCCGGTCGAGCTCGTCCCGACGGCCGCCTGCTCGAGCGTGGTCGCGTCGAGCGTCCGCTCGCCGGCGGCGTCTTCGCGGACGAGGTTGACGAAGAGCGCCTTGACACTCGCGGCTCCGTGCGAGCTCACCGAGACGCCGCGGAGGGGGAGGGGCACCCCGAGCGTCGTCGTCGTGATCGTCCACCACGTCTTGCCGTCGCTCGAAGCGGATGCGGTGACCTTCGTTCCCGGTCCGGTCGTCTCGATGGCGAGTCGGAGGAATGCGGGAACCTCGACCGTGACGCCGGGGATCGAGGGGGCCTCGGTAGAGGTCGTCGCGCCGCCGGACGTCGAACGGATCTGTGCCCTGGGCAGGTGATTGTCGAAGATCCGGCACACGGCGGCGCTCGCGGCTCCCGGATCCTCGGACGCGCGCGCGACGAGGCATGCCTTCGCGAACTCCTCGACGTGCGAGCTCGGGACGGAGACGAGCGCGCTGTAGATCGCGTCTCCCGAGCCCTCTTCCCAGGCGAAGAACGCGCTGTCGGCGCTCCCGAACTGGTCGCCGCTCGTCGCGCGCACGCCGAGGATCGGGCCGGGCTCGACGAGGTCGTCGCCGCAGCCTTCGCACGTGAACGGGAAGCCTTTCGGCCCGTGGGTGGCCGCCCAGGGATCGCGCTCGATGTTGACCTTGTCGGTCGCGAGGTGGACGGCGCCGGCCTCGCGCGCCGCCGCGAAGCTCTCCGGCGTGTCGAGGCCGCCCTGTGCTCCGCCGCCGTAGATGCGCGCGACGAGGCCGCGCTCCGCCACCTCGGTGGCGCGCGCCTTCTCCGCGAGCGGCATGTTGAAGAAGACGACGTCGGGCCGCGCGTCGTACGACGCGACCGTGCACGAGCCGCTCACGTTGGGCGCGACGAAGGCGAGGCGCGCCTTCGGATCGTCGCCTCCGTACCGGGCCACGGGGCTCGCCGTGTCGCACGAGCTGCCTCCCGTCGTCACGAAGAGGAACTTGCCGCGGAGCGCGCGCAGCGTCGGGAAGCGGCACGCTCCGGTCACCGCCTCGCGCAGCGTGGAGGCGCCGGGGCAGGCTTCGAGGAGATCGGCCGGAGCGAGGATCGCTTCGCGACCGAGCGCCTTCGTGAACGCAGCGTCGAGGTTGGCCGGCTGGTGTCCGTCCTCGAAGCCGTCTTTCAAGTCGACGAAGACGGTGACGACCTCGTGCCGAGGGATCGCCGCGTGGAACGCGGCGAGCTGACCGAGGCAGTCCGACAGGCGCATGCACGACGTCTTGCGCAGGAGCGGCTTGTCCTCGTGGTAGACGAACCAGTCGCCCGCAGGTGCAGTGGCCCCCTCGCGGCGCACGTGGATGTCGAGCTCGAGGCTGCGCACGCGATGGTAGACGAGCTGATCGATCAGCGGCTCGTAGCGCTCGTACGCGTTGTGGACGGATTTCTGGATGGCGCGGTCGTACGGGACCTCCGCCCCGGGCTCCTCCGCGGGCGCGTCGTCGCCGTCGCCCGCGCCGCCGTCCGTCGACGCCGGCGGCCGCTCGCGACCTCGGTCCGAGGTCGGGGCGTCGTCGGGAGCGCTCTTCGCGCCTCCGCAGGCGAGGAACAACGACGCCACGACGAGGCGCCCCAGGTGCATCGAAGGAAGTCTAGCGCCACGCGATCGCGGGTCGAGGGTCGGCGAGAGGAAGTCGCGCGCGGGGAGTATCCCGGCGTCCTTTCCTGGAGCCAGGAGCCCGGAGCCTCCTCTCCCCATCAGAACGGCCGCTTGCCGGCGCTCGTCCCCTCGGCGATCGGCAAGAGGTCCGCGCACTCGGAGATGTCGAGCGGCCGTTTCTCCTCGGGATCGTCCGCGACGTCGTAGCAGTTCCACGCGCGGTCGCCTTGGTGCGCGATGAGCTTCTTCGTCCCTTTGATGGCGCCCCAGTTCCGGAACGCGCATGCCCAGAGCTCGCTGCAGTTCGTCATGGCGAGCGGGCGATCGACGGGGGAGCCTCCGCGGAGGAGGCTCTCGCCGGCCACGCGGGCGCGGAGCGCCGAGAGCTCCGGGGCGTCCCAGAAGCCGAGCAGGTCCATGATCGTCGGAAAGACGTCGATGTGCGTGACCGGCGTCGTGCGCAGGGACAACAGGCTCGCGCGCTCCTCGTCGGTGAGCGTCCCCTCCGGAGCGCGGATCCAGAACGGGATGCGGATCTCGGGCTCGAAGAGCGTCCCCGTGTGACCGACGGCGCCCTTCTCGCGCATCTGCTCGCCGTGATCGGACACGTAGACGATCACCGTCCGGCTCGCCTCCGGCCGCGACGTGAGCGCGCGGAGCAGTCGGCCGAGGGCCTTGTCCTGCAGGTAGATCGAGTCCTGGTAGCGGTTGAGGATCTCGGTCTCGTGCCCGGGCGCCGCGTTCAGCTCCTGAGGAGTGAACGGCATGTCCTCGGGATCGACCTTGTAGGGGAAGTGCGTGTTCGAGAGGTGGACGACGGCGAAGTACGGCTCCTTGAGCACGCCGATGTCGCCGATGACGTAGTCGACCAGCTTCCCGTCGTCGGCGCCGATCTCGTAGGTCGCGTCCGGCTCGATCTGCGTCGCGCTGATGTGGCGCGTGAACGGCGTGCCCTGGAGCCAGAGGCCCGAGTTCCCGAAGAGGAGGTGCTGAGAGGTGTAGTAGGCCGTCTCGAGCCCCGCCGCGGCGGCGTACTCCCAGAGCAGAGGCGCGGTGTGCAGCTCCTTGCGGCTCTCGGTGGGGAGCAGGCCGTTCCACATCACCGCGAGGGAGATGGCCGTCGTCGAATCGAGCGCGCGCATCTGCGTGAGCGGGATGCGATCCTTGACGGCCGCGTTCGAGAAGGGCGTGTACTTGCAGTCGGGCGTGTACTCGACGCACACGCTCTGCGCGCGCACCGACTCCGTGATGATCATCACCACGTTCCGTTGTCGCGCCGGCCGCGGCGTGAACGGCGGGACCGGCGCGGGCGTCCGGGGACCGGGGTGCACGCGCTCGACGGTCTCGTTGTGATCCCACCGCGCGCGAAGGAGCTGTCCCATCGCGGAGACGTACATGACGTCCGGCGGCTGTCCCTGCTCGGCGCCGCGCTCGGGCGAGACGAACGCCGCCGTCAACGTGGCGACGATCGCCAAGTCGAGGCAGAGCCATCCGCGAGCCCGGCGTCGCATCGGCGCGAGGCGCGTCGCGACGAGGGGAACCGCGATCGCGGCGACGAGGCACGGCAGCAGGGCCTTCGCGAACGTCCACCGGTCGAACCAGAGCTGCTGGCCGATGCTCGGGAGGAACGACGTGCCGACGAGCACGGCGCGGTGGTTCATGTACGCGCCGTACCGGGCGAACGTGTAGAGCTGCCCCCCGACGGCGAGCAGCGCCCAGACGGCGACGACGACGCGGACGACCCAGCGACCCACGCCGCGCGTCCGCGTCGCCGCCCCGAGCAGAGACACCCACAGCACGACGCCCACGACGGCGCTCGCGGCGTAGAACGCGGCGTCTCCGGGCTCGAAGGAGAAGATGCGAGCGCCACGGCGCGACAGATCGAGCAAGACGATCGCGAGCGGCGCGGCGACGAGCAGGCCCCGCGCGAGCCACCTCCGCAGCTTCACCGCGCGGCGCCGCCTCCACCACGCGGCGGCGCTCCGGCTCCGGGCCTCGCCACGAGCGAGGGGCTCGGCGTCCGTCGTCGATGCTGCGGGACCCGTCGTCTGCGACGTCGCCGCCTCAGACGTCGCCGCCGCGGACGTCGAGGCGCCGTCGTGCGAGCGCTCGGCCTCGCCCCAACCACTCCGATGGGACGCCGGAGCGTCGACGCTGGTCGTTTCGAGCGGAGAGGCCATGTGGTGGACGGCCCAGAGTAGCCGAAATCGCCGTGCATCGGCGGCGCGCGAGCGTCGCTCCGCGCGTGACGTTCGCCGAGCGGCACGACGGGCACACGTGCGTGTGCGGCGCCGTCGGCCCCTACGGGCGTCTGCTATCTTCGCGTCCTGATGCCGCCCATCGTTCCGCGCCCGCTCACGCCCGAGGCGTACGCGCCGTACGGCCGCGTGATCCAGGCCTCGCCGCGCGGCGAGCCCGGGGTGCTCGTCAATCTCGGCACCGCGCTCCGCTTCGACGACGTCGTCGACGTCGTCAACACACGCGGAGCGAGCGCGAAGCTCGCGGTGAAGGTGTTTCGGTCGCGCCCGGTCCCGCGCGAGAAGAGGGCCATCCGGGTGCTCGAGAAGCACCCGTGCTCGACGCAGCTCTTCATCCCGATGAACGCGTCGCGGTACGTCGCGCTCGTCGCGCTCGGCGAAGACCGGCCCGATCCGTCGACGCTCGCCGCGTTCGTCGCCGAGGGCGCGCAGGGCATCAGCTATGCGCCGGGCGTCTGGCATCACCCGATGCTGACGCTCGACGTCGAGACCGACTTCGCCGTCTTCGTGCACGAGGACGGCTCTGACGAGGACTGCGTCGTGGTCGAGCTCGAGGGGATCTGGCCGGAGCTCGATCTCGCGAGCCTCCCGCCGAAGCGCTGACCGCCCGCGCGCCCGCGGTGTCGTCGCCGGCTCGCCGGGCCGAACAGCCCCTCCGCCACGCTCGTGGCTACTGGGTTACATGGTTTTCCAGTCGTCGGCGGCCCGTCGGCGGCCCCTCGCCCGGCGTGAGGGCGGCTCCAACGGTCGAGGCTACTTGCATCCATTCGTATGAGGGAATAGATCGCTCCGAGATGGTGGTGGACATGGCCGCCGGAGGCCCCGCGCGATGGGAGCTCTACCGCGTGCTCGCGGAGCCGGTCCGCCTGCGTCTGCTCGCGCTGGCCGCGGAAGAGGAGCTCGCGATCGGCGAGCTGGCGGTCCTTCTCTCGGAGAGCCAGCCGAACGTTTCCCGCCACATCGCGCCGCTGAAGGCGGCGGGGCTCGTGCTCGCGCGGAAGCAGGGCACGCGTGCGCTCGTGCGGATCGCGGAGGCGGCCTCGGCCGATCCCGTCGTCGCGGACGCGCTCGAGAGCGGTCGCGCGCTCTGCGAGGCGGACGGGAGCCTCTCGCGCATCGCGGACGTCATCCGCGAGCGCGATCGCGTCGCGCGCGAGTTCTTCGCGCGGGCGCCTGCCCGTGACGCCGCCGTCGGAGATACGTCCGACGCGACCGCAGCCTACGTCGCGGCCCTCGCGCGCCTCTTGCCGGACCGGGCGCTCGCGATCGACGCCGGCACCGGCGACGGCGCGCTGCTCGACGTGCTCGCGCCTGCCTTCGAGCGCGTCATCGCGGTCGACCGCTCCGAGGTCCAGCTCGAGCGTGCGCGCGCCCGCGTCGCGCGTCGCGGCTACGACAACGTCACGCTGCTGAAGTCCGAGCTCGGCGCGCCCGAGCTCCGCTCTCGGGTCGGGACGGGCGCGGACGTCGTCTTCGCGTCGCGGCTTCTCCATCACGCGCCGCGACCGGTGGATCTCGTCCGGCAGCTCGCGCGGCTCGCCCGTCCGGGCGGCGCGATCGTTGTCATCGACTACGCGCGCCACGACGACGAGTCGATGCGCGACGAGGCCGATCTCTGGCTCGGGTTCGAGCCTGCCGAGCTCCGTCGCTTCGCGCGCGAGGCCGGCCTCGAGGGCGCCGAGGTCATCCCGCTGCCGCCGTCGTTCTGCGGACGAGGCAAGGACGCGCACCTGCCGTGGCAGGTGCTCGTCGCCCGGACGCCGCGGACGGCGTCGGAGCCGATCGACGCCCGGAGCGAATCGAGGAGCGAATCGAATGGAGGCGCCGGAGAGGGCCGGCGCGCATCTGACGACAACCCAACCGTCCGCTCGCCATCACGAAAGAACGGCGGACGCACGCAGAGGAACGAAGGAAAGGGAAGGAAGCCATGAGCACGAACTACAAGATCGCCGACATCTCGCTCGCCGAGTGGGGCCGCAAGGAGATCACCATCGCCGAGAGCGAGATGCCCGGCCTCATGGCGATTCGCAAGGAGTACGGCCCGTCGAAGCCGCTGAAGGGCGCGCGCATCGCGGGCTGCCTCCACATGACGATCCAGACGGCCGTCCTCATCGAGACGCTGGTCGAGCTCGGCGCCGAGGTCACGTGGACCAGCTGCAACATCTTCTCGACGCAGGACCACGCCGCCGCCGCGATCGCGAAGACGGGCGTGCCGGTCTTCGCCTGGAAGGGCGAGACGGAGGCCGAGTACTACGAGTGCATCGAGCGGCAGCTCAAGGCCTTCGCGGGCGGCAAGGGCCCGAACATGATCCTCGACGACGGCGGCGACCTCACCGCGGTCGTGCACGAGAAGCACCCCGAGCTGTTCGAGGGCTCGGACCCGATCCGTGGACTGTCGGAGGAGACGACGACGGGCGTCCACCGCCTCTACGAGATGGCGAAGAAGGGTACGCTGAAGGTCCCGGCCTTCAACGTGAACGACTCGGTCACGAAGTCGAAGTTCGACAACCTCTACGGCTGCCGCGAGTCGCTCGGTGACGGCCTCAAGCGCGCCACGGGCGTCATGTTCGCGGGCAAGACGGCCGTCGTCGCGGGCTACGGCGACGTGGGCAAGGGCTGCTGCCAGGCGCTCCGCGGCCTCGGCGCGCGCGTCCTCGTGACGGAGATCGATCCCATCTGCGCGCTCCAGGCGGCGATGGAGGGCTACCAGGTCGTGACGATGGAGGAGGCGGCCCCGCTCGCCGACATCATCGTCACCGCCACCGGGTGCAAGGGCGTCGTCCGCGCCGAGCACATGAAGGTGATGAAGGACCAGGCGATCCTCTGCAACATCGGCCACTTCGACTGCGAGATCGACGTCGCCTGGCTCGAGAAGAACCCGGAGATCAAAGAGGTCAACATCAAGCCGCAGGTCGATCAGTTCGTCTTCCCCGACGGCAAGCGCATCACGCTCCTCGCCCGCGGCCGCCTCGTGAACCTCGGCTGCGCGAACGGCCACCCGTCGTTCGTCATGAGCTCGTCGTTCTCGAACCAGACGCTCGCCCAGATCGAGCTCTGGCAGAACCACTCGAAGTACGAGAAGAAGGTCTACACGCTCCCGAAGAAGCTCGACGAGAAGGTCGCCGCGCTCCACCTCGACAAGCTCGGCGTCAAGCTCACGAAGCTCACGAAGGAGCAGGCGGATTACCTCGGCGTCCCGGTCGACGGTCCGTTCAAGCCGGAGCACTACCGCTACTGAGCCACGTAGCCCCGGCCGGCACCCGACGCCGGGGCTCGTCGCAGCGCGCGGCGCCGCTCTCTCCGAGGGCGGCGCCGTTCGCTTTTCGACGGCACGCGCGTCCAGGAAGGCGAGGACGCGCCGATGCTACGATCCCGTCCGGGAGGCTCGGATCTCGCCGTGACGCCGAAGGAGCTCGCCGAGCGGGAAGGGAAGCCGATCGCCATCGCGTGGATCGACGCCGCGACGCGTGCGCTGCGCGATTACGACACGTGGCTCGCGGGCGGCGTCGAGCCGGCGACGCGAGCCCTCGTCGCTTCGGCGCTCGCGACGGCCTTTTCACTGTCGCCGAACGCCGACCCTCGCGAGCTCCGCGAGTACGTCGCGGACATCCTCGAGACGTTCGCGCGCTCGCGCGAGATCCTCGTTCGGAGCGACCGTTGGTTCGTCGGCGTGACCGAGCAGGCGGCGCGCAACGTCTTCGGCGGCGCCGCGGACATTCCGCCGGCGTACGCGATCTACGACGAGGCGATCTATTTCACGCCTCGGTTCGCGCCATGGGACCCGGCGACCCGGCGTGGCTTCGGTCCGCTCTGCCGCGCCGCGATGGTGCTCCACGAGAGCGTCCACGTCGTAGACCCGCGCTCCGGCGAGTCGGAGGTGCACGTCTCGGAGTGGGACGAGCCGAGGTTCTCCGCGCAGACACCGGACCAGTCGGTCCACAACCCGTCCTCGTACGCGTGCTTCGCCGCGCAGGTGCACACGGGGGCGATCGAGTGGCCCCGCGCCGCTCGGTTCGGCGCGGGGCGGCCGGCGGACTGAGCTGCGGTTGTCGTCAGCGCGACGAGGGGCCGTGCGCTCAGCCCCGCACGTCCTTCTGCGCCGCCGCGGCGAGGTCCTTCGCCCACTTGCGCAGGCGGTCCTCGTCCGGGCCCTCGAGCATGATGCGGAGCTTCGGCTCCGTCCCGCTCCAGCGGACGAGCACGCGTCCATCGGTGCCGAGGGCCTCCTTCACCTTCGCGGTGACGGCCGAGAGGTGGCGCATCTGCTCGAGCGGCTGCCGCGATCGAAGGGTGACGTTCTCGAGGACCTGCGGGACGCGCTCCATCGCCTCCTGCGCGAGCTCGGACAGCGGCCGACCCGTCCGCACCATGATGGCGAGCACCTGGAGCGCCGCGACGATGCCGTCGCCCGTGGACGCGTGGTCGAGGAACACGAGGTGACCCGACTGCTCGCCGCCGAGGTTGTAGCCGCCCTTGCGCATCGTCTCGACGACGTAGCGGTCGCCGACCTGCGTGCGGACCAGGTTCCCGCCGCGCGCGTGCATCGCGCGCTCGAGGCCGAGGTTCGACATGACGGTCGCCACGAGCGTCCGCTTCTTGAGCTCGCCGTCGTCCATCATGCGCGCCGCGCACATCGCCATGACGACGTCGCCGTCGACGATCTGGCCTTTCTCGTCGATGACGATGAGTCGATCGGCGTCCCCGTCGAGCGCGATGCCGACGTGGGCGCCGCGCTTCACGACCTCCGCGCGCACGTTGTCGGGGTGGAGCGCGCCGGACTCCTTGTTGATGTTCACGCCGTTCGGCTTCACGCCGATCGACGTCACCGTCGCGCCGAGCTCCGAGAAGACGAGCGGCGCGACNTTGTACGCGGCTCCGTGCGCCGCATCGACGACGATGCGCATGCCGTCGAGCGTGAGCCCGCGCGGGAACGTCGCCTTCGCGAAGACGACGTAGCGCCCGGCGGCGTCGTCGAGCCGCGAGGCCTTGCCGATCCCCGGGCCGGTCGGGCGGGGNCCGAGCANCGCGTCGTTCGCCATGAGCTGCTCGATCTCCGCCTCGAGCTCGTCGTCGAGCTTGAAGCCNTCGGGGCCGAAGATCTTGATGCCGTTGTCCTGGTACGGGTTGTGGCTCGCGCTGATGACGATGCCCGCGTCGGCGCGCATGCTCACCGTGAGCTGGGCGACCGCGGGCGTCGGGATGGGGCCGCAGAGGATGACCCGCGCGCCGCGCGAGGTGATGCCCGCCGCGATCGCCTGCTCGATCATGTAGCCGGAGAGNCGCGTGTCCTTGCCGATGAGGATGCGCGGGACGTGGGCCTTCGTCTTGAGGTTCCGCGCGGCGACGAAGGCGATCGCCTTGCCGAGGCTGAGGGCGACCTCGGGCGTCATCGGCCACTCGTTCGCGGTGCCACGGATGCCGTCGGTCCCGAAGAGCTCGCGCTTCGGCGGCGCCGGCTGCTTGTTGGCTGTCTTCGCAGGCGCTGCCGCTGTCGCCGTCGAGGGCGCGGTTGCCTTCGACGTGGCGGTGCTCGAGCGGCCATTCGATCCGCGGCCGTTCGTGCGGCCGTTCGTCGTCGCGCCGTTCGCTTGCCGCCGCGCGCTCTTCTTCGTGCGCGTCGTCTTCGGTGTGTCGAGTGCCATGGTGCTGCTCCGCCCCTCAGTCGCGGAAGTTGACGAACGAGACCTCGATGGGGAGGTCCATGCCGCGCACGAGCGCGATGGCCTTCTGGAGCTCGTCCTTGCTCTTCCCTGACACGCGCACCTGCGCGTCCTGGATCGAGGACTGCACCTTCAGCTTGCTCTCCTTGATCGCGGCCACGATCTTCTTCGCCGGCTCGCCCTCGATCCCCTCTTTCACTTTGGCGAGGATGCGCGACCCGCCCTTGCCGGTCGGCTGGGGATCCTGCACGTCGAGGAACTTGAGGCTCACCTTGCGCTTGACGAGCTTCTCCTGCAGGACGGTCAAGGCGGCCTTCGCGCGATCCTCGCTCGAGGAGCGGATGACCAGCCCTTCCTTCGTCTTCTCGATCTCGGTGCCGGTGTCCTTGAAGTCGAAGCGCTGGGAGATCTCCTTCTGCGCCTGATTGACGGCGTTGTCGACCTCGTGCCACGGGACCTTCGAGACGATGTCGAAGCTCGGCATGATGACCCTCGCTTTACCCCGTCATCTCCCAAGGATGAAAGGGGCCGGGAGGATACACCAGAACGGTCGACTTGGGCGGCGTCCGTCGGCCTGGTGTGCTATGCGACCGGCTCTCCGGCCGCACGCGTACCGGCGCGATATCGGGCGGAAATGAGAGGCAGACGATGAGCAGTGAGTGGCCCGACAAGAAACCCGGCGGTCTCGATGCCAGCGAGAAACCGAGCATCGGGAAGGGCGTCTTCCGGAAGTGCGAGGGCTGCGGCGAGACGATGCCGACCGAGGAGCTCGAGCGGAACTTCGAGGTCTGTCCGCACTGCGGTCACCATCACAAGCTCGTCGCAGAGCGCTGGCGGGAGCTCCTGCTCGACGACGGGAAGCTCGAGCAGTGGGACGGCCACCTCGAGCCGTCCGACCCCCTCTCGTTCACGGACGGAAAGCCCTACCCGGATCGCGTCGCTGCGGCGCAGAAGTCGACCGGCGCGCGCGAGGCGATCGAGATCGGCAAGGCGCGGATCGAGGGGATCCCCATCGCCTACGGCGCGTTCGTCTTCCGCTTCATGGGCGGCTCGATGGGCTCGGTCGTCGGCGAGAAGGTGACGCGGCTCTTCGAGCGGGGCGCGGAGCTGCGGCTCCCGGTCGTGCTCCTCCAAGCCTCGGGCGGCGCCCGCATGCAGGAGGGGATCCTCAGCCTCATGCAGATGGCGAAGACGGTCGCCGCGCGCGAGCGCCTTCGTGACGCGGGCGTCCCGTTCATCTCCGTGATGCTCCACCCGACGACGGGCGGCGTCGCCGCGAGCTTCTCGTTCCTCGGCGACGTGAACATCGCCGAGCCTGGCGCGCTCATCGGCTTCGCGGGGCCGCGCGTGATCGAGACGACGATCCGCCAGAAGCTGCCCGAGGGCTTCCAGCGGAGCGAGTTCCTCCTCGAGCACGGGATGATCGACCGCATCACGAGCCGCCTCCACATGCGCCGCGAGATCGCGCTGCTCGTCAGCCACCTGCAGCGCGAGCCGCAGAAGGCCCGCGCCACGGCGTGACCCTCGGCGAGGCTCTCTCCGCCCTCTACGCTCGGGTCCCGCTCGGGATGCGCCTCGGCCTCGAGCCGATGCGCGCCGCCTGCGAGCGGGCGGGNCATCCGGAGCGGGCGTTCGCGGCCGTCCACGTGGGCGGCACGAACGGCAAGGGCTCGACGTGCGCCATGCTCGCGTCGATCGCGCGCGCGAGCGGGCTCCGGACCGGCCTCTACACGTCGCCGCACCTCGTCCGCTTCGCGGAGCGCATCCGCGTCGACGGCGAGCCGATCGACGATGCCACGCTGACCGGGGTGCTCGAGGACGCGCTCCGCATCGGCGAGGATCTGTCGTTCTTCGAGACCGCGACGCTCGCGGCCTTCCTCGCGTTCCGAGCCGCGAAGGTCGACCTCGCGGTGATCGAGGTCGGGATCGGCGGACGCCTCGACGCGACGAGCGTGATCCCCCCGCCGCGTTGCACGGCGATCACCGGCGTCGCGCTCGATCACCAGGACAAGCTCGGCGACACGCTCGACGCCATCGCGCGCGAGAAGGCGGCGATCGCGCGGGCGGGGGTGCCGATGGTTCTCGGCCGAATGCCGGAGGAGGCGCGGCGCGCCGCCATCGAGGTGGCGACGGCGAGGGGAGCGCGGCTCGTCGAAGCGGGCGGGCTGCCGCCGGATGTCGTCGTCGGCCTCGCCGGCGCGCACCAGCGCGCGAACGCGCAGGTGGCGTGGACGGTCGCGGGGGAGATCGGGATCGACGAAGCCTCGCGACGACGAGGGATCGCCGAGGCGAGGTGGCCGGGGCGCCTCGAGCGGATCGAGGTAGAGAGCGGCGAGCTCGCCGGGCCGTGGATCCTCGACGGCGCGCACAACCCGGACGGCGCGGCGGCGCTCGTGGGTGCGCTCGCCTCCGATCCGCCGGCTGCGGTCGTGTTCGGCGCGCTCGCGGACAAGCCGTGGCGCGAGATGCTGGCGATGCTGAGGGAGATCGAGGCCCCGCGCTTCTATGTCGCTCCGTCGGGGAGGCAGCCGGCCGATCCGCGGGCGCTCGCGGAGGTCGCGCCCGGAACGCCGGCCGGATCGCTCGGCGATGCGCTCGCGGCGGCGCGGGGCACGGCAGGCGACCGTGCGGTCGTGGTTTGCGGATCGCTCTATCTCGTCGGCGAGGCACGCGCTCGGCTGCTCGGGCTCGCGCGCGACCCCGCGGTAGCGCTCTGATCCGCGGCTCTTCCTTCGACTCGTGCTCGCTTCACGGCCCGGTGCTCAGCGTCGTCGAGTCGCTGCACTGCACCTGGAGGCGTGGCCCGACGCAGCCTACAGGCGGCGTTCCGCGCTGTACGGAGACGGAGACGGTGATTTCATCGCCGGAGCGGGTGATCTGGGCGACGTCGGGGGGAGAGACCCCAGCCCCGAAGTACGTCG
>JGI25327J35509_1002349_pt1 | contig 13170 bp, 12 predicted proteins | sample HigsolmetaAR202D_FD_35509 | JGI IMG/M metagenome (IMG submission 35509)
CTGGAGGTGATCAACCTGACCGGCGAGGACATCCGCTGGCACGCCCGCTCGAAGAACCAGATGGTGCGCCTGGTGGACCAGGAGCCGCGCTACATGCTGGGTCTGCGCTACGAGTTCTGACGCCCTGCGCCGGGTGTCATGACCGGAGGGGGCCGCCGCGCCGGCGGCGGCCCCTTTTTTCCAGGGCCCGGGGAGGCCCCGCTTGCCGAAGGCGCGGCCTGCCGATATGGTCGGGCCGTCGGACGGAGGCGGCACGCAACCCGCCTGTGTCCTCCCCCGGGGACGACGACCACACGGAACCGCCATGCCCCGCTACGAGATGCTCGACAACATCGCCCACAAGGACCTGCGGGTGTCCGCCCGGTTCGGGCCGGAGTACGGCGACGACGTGGGGCTGGTGCAGGCGTTCCCGACCGAATTCGCCGAGCTGCAACGCGAATATCCGATCTTCTTCCGCAAGGGCGAGGATGGCAGCTTCCACGCCGTGGCGCTGCTGGGCTTCTCGCCGCGCGAGAACCTGTTCCTGCGCGACGGNCGCTGGAACGCGCGCTACCTGCCCGGCGCGATCGCGCGCGGGCCGTTCCTGATCGGCTTCCAGGAGCAGATGGTGGCCGGCGAGCTGCACAGCGAGCCGGTGGTCCACATCGACATGGAGCACCCGCGCCTGCGCGACGGCGACGGCCATCCGCTGTTCCTGCCGCAGGGCGGGTACAGCCCCTACCTGGAGCGGGTGATCACCGTGCTGCGCGGCATCCACACCGGTGTCCAGGCCGGCGCGGCGATGTGCGCGGCGCTGCAGGAACACGAACTGATCCAGCCGTTGGCGCTGGAGGTGCGCTTCGACGACGACCACGCCGTGCGCCTGGAGGGGCTGTACGGCATCGATCGCGAGCGCCTGGCCGCGCTGGACGCGGCCCGGCTGCACGCCCTGCACCGCGACGGCTGGCTGGAGGGCGCCTACCTGGTGCTGGCCTCGCTGCACAACATGCGTCACCTGATCGCCGAGAAGCAGCGGCGCCTGCGCGAGGAGGCGGGCCTGCCGGTGGAGGGCCTGGTGGCCTGAGGACCATGGACGCGCGTTTCGCCCCCGTCCGCGTGCTGGAGGGCTGCCGGCCGGAGACGCTGCCGCTGCGGCGCCTGCTCGAGGAAGGCGTGCCCACCGTGCTCAAGGGCCTGGTGCGCGACTGGGGCCTGGTGCAGGCCGGCCTGCGCTCGCCGCAGGCGGCGATGGACCACCTGCGCCGCCACTACAACGGCCGACCGGTGCANTACAACTGGGGCGAACCGGCCACCGCCGGCCGCCCGTTCTACAACGAGGACTTCACCGCGCTGAACTGCCAGGTGCGGCGCGGCAGCCTGGAGCAGGTGCTGGACGAGCTGGCCGCGCTGCTGGACGAACCGAACCCGCCCACCTACTACGTGGCCTCGCTGCCGGTGGACTACTGCCTGCCCGGGCTGCGCGCCGACAGCGACCTGNACCTGGCCNCGCACGGCGTGAACGCGCCGCCGGCCATCTGGATCGGCAACCGGGTCACCGCCTCGTGCCACTACGACGCGCCGGACAACATCGCCTGCTGCGCGGTGGGACGGCGCCGCTTCACCCTGTTCCCGCCGGAGCAGATCGCCAACCTCTACCCCGGCCCACTGGATCCCACGCCGGGCGGACAGGCGATCAGCGTGGTGGACTTCGAACATCCGGACCTGGTCCGCTACCCGCGCTTTGCCCAGGCGCTGGAGGCGGGGCAGAGCGTGGAGCTGGAGCCGGGGGATGCCATCTTCATCCCCAGCATGTGGTGGCACCACGTCCAGGGGCTGACCCCNTTCACCGTGCTGGTGAACTACTGGTGGGGCAGCATGCCGGCCTGGATCCCCACGCCGATGCACGCGCTCTACCACGCCATGTGGGCCATCCGCGACCGGCCCGAGCGCGAGAAGCGCGCCTGGCGCGNGGTGTTCGAGTACTACGTGTTCGGCCCGTCCGGGCGCGCCGGCGAGCACCTGCCGGAGCAGGCGCGCGGCCTGCTCGGGCCGATCGACGAGGTCCGTGCGCGCCAGCTGCGGGCCATGCTCATCCAGAAGCTCAACCGTTGAGGGGCGCCGCGCCGGCCGGCGCGGCGGAGGTCCAGTCCGGCGTACGCCGGGGCCAGGGGAGGAACCGACTTGGAGAACGCAAACGGGAGGATCCGCAAGGTCGTCATCGCCGGCGGCGGCACCGCCGGCTGGGTCACCGCCTGCGCGCTGACCCACCAGTTCCGCGACCTGCTGGAGGTGGTGCTGGTGGAGTCGGAGGAGATCGGTACGGTGGGCGTGGGCGAATCCACCATCCCCACCATCCGCACCTTCCACCGCCTGCTGCAGATCGACGAGCGCGAGTTCATGAGCGCGGTGGCCGGCAGCTTCAAGCTGTCGATCTCCTTCGAGAACTGGAAGCGGCCGGGTGACCGCTACTTCCACCCGTTCGGCACCACCGGCATGAACACCTGGTCGTGCGACTTCCACCAGTTCTGGCTGGAAAGCCTGCGCCGCGGTGTGAAGTCGGAGCTGGGCGACTACTGCCTGGAAACGGTGGCCTCGCGCCAGGACCGGTTCGCCCTGTTCGGGCCGCCCGGCGGTGCCGCCCAGCAGTGGTCCATGCGCTGGACCCGCCCGGCGACCTCGTTCGAGCGCTCGGACCTCAGCTACGCCTACCACTTCGATGCGGCGCTGTACGCCGCCTTCATGCGCCGCAAGTGCGAGGGCCGTGGCCTGGTGCGCATCGAGGGCAAGATCCGCGAGGTGCGCAAGGATCCGGAGAACGGCTTCGTCCGCGCCCTGGTCCTGGAGGACGGCCAGGTCGTGGAGGGGGACCTGTTCATCGACTGCACCGGCTTCCGCGCCCTGCTGATCGGCCAGGCCCTGGGCACCGGCTACGAGGACTGGAACAACTGGCTGCCCTGCGACCGTGCGGTGGCCATGCAGGTGGAGACGGACGACCCGCCGGTGCCGTATACCCGAGCGGTGGCCCACCAGGCCGGCTGGCGCTGGCACATCGCCCTGCAGCACCGGGTCGGCTGCGGCTGGGTGTTCTCCAGCGCGCACATGTCCGACGACGAGGCCGCGGCCAGGCTCAAGGCGGCCTATCCGGGCACACGCCTGGTGCGCGAGCCCTGGGTGGTGCGCTTCCGCACCGGCCGCCGCCTGCAGGTGTGGAACAAGAACGTGGTGGCCCTGGGNCTGGCNTCCAGCTTCATCGAGCCGCTGGAGTCCACCAGCATCCACCTGACCCTCAGCGCGGTGACCCGCCTGGTGCAGATGTTCCCGCACACCGGCATCGACGAGTCGGTGGTGGCGCGCTACAACCAGGTCAGCCGGGCCGAGCTGGAGCACGTGCGCGACTTCATCATCCTGCACTACCACCTCAACCAGCGCGACGAGCCGCTGTGGCAGGCCTGCCGCAACATGCGCATCCCCGATGCGCTCGCCAACCGCATCCAGGTGTTCCGCGACACCGCCTACGCCTGGCAGGGCGAGGACGAGCTGTTCCGCCTGGACTCCTGGACGCACTGCATGCTCGGGCAGGGGGTGGTGCCGAAGAACCACCACCCGCTGGCCCGCGGCCTGGCCGACGCCGACATGCGCAAGCTGTTCGAGGCCATCCGCCGCCCGATCGAGCAGCTCGTGGCGGCCATGCCGCCGCACCACGAGTTCCTGCGCAGCTACTGCCCGGCCGACCCGTCGGTTTGGGAAATGCGCGGCAAGTCCACGGTGGGCTAGGGGTGATCATCGACCTGAACCCGCGGATGCGCGTGCAGCGCCTGTCGATCGGACGGGAAGGCACGCCGCTGCTGGTCATCGACGGGCCGGTGCTGGAACCGGAGCGGCTGGTGCGCAAGGCCGCGCGCAGCCGGTTCACCCCGCAGGGGGCGATGTTCCCCGGCATCCGCGCCCGCGCCCCGGCCTCGTACGAGGTGTTCCTGGAGAAGCTGGTCCGGCCGTACCTGGTGGACTTCTTCGGCCTGCGGCCGGGCCGCTTCGCCTTCCCGATGTGCCACTACTCGCTGGTGACCCGGCCGCCGGAGCAGCTGGCCTTCCTGCAGCGCATCCCGCACATCGACTCCACCACCCGCCAGGGCCTGGCCTCGGTCCACTACCTGTTCCGCGGCCCGTGGGGCGGCACCGCCTTCTACCGGCACCGCGCCACCGGCTTCGAGTACGTGGACGTGGAGCGCTACGAGGCCTACTTCGGCCAGCTGGAGCGCGAGGCGCAGGGGCCGGACGCGCCGGGGCCGGGCTACATCGGCGAGGACACGCCGATGTTCGAGCGCATCGGCCAGGTGGAGGCGGCGTTCAACCGCATCGTCATCTACCCGCGCAACTGCCTGCACTCGGCCACCATCGACAACCGCAACGTGCCGCCGCCCGACCCGCTGGCCGGGCGGTTGTCGGTCAACGCGTTCATTGACGTGCTCGACTGAACCGCCGCGCCCGCTTGCGCTATCGTTGGCCCGGGCACACGGGCACGGGAGAGGATGCGGTGATCCGCCAGATCGTGAGGATGGGCGAGCCGGTGCTGGTGCGCGCGGCCGAGCCGGTGGAGCACATGGGCACCGGCGAGCTGCGCGACCTGGCCGAGGACATGTGGCAGACCATGGAGCAGGCCGGCGGAGTCGGCCTGGCCGCGCCGCAGGTGGCCGTCGGCCTGCGCGTGATCGTGTTCGGCTTCGAGCACAGCAGCCGCTATCCGCATGCCCCGCCGGTGCCTCCCACGGTGCTGGTCAACCCGGCGATCGAGCCGCTGACCGGCGAGGTCGAGGAGGACTGGGAAGGCTGCCTGTCCATCCCCGGGCTGCGCGCGAAGGTGCCACGCATCCGCCGCATCCGCTACAGCGGCTACGACGTGGAGGGCNGCCGCATCGAGCGGGTGGCCGAGGGCTTCCACGCCCGCGTGGTGCAGCACGAGGTGGACCACCTGGACGGCNTCCTGTACCCGATGCGCATGCGCGACTTCACCAGCTTCGGCTTCACCGACGTGCTGTTCCCGGAGCTGGCCGACCGCCGCTGAGGCGGCCTCCGCCACGCCGCGACGCTGGCGTTTCCCCTTCCCATTCCGAGGAGAACGCATGAGAAGAGTGCTTGCCTGCCTGTGCCTGCTGCTCGCCCCGGCCCTGTCCGTGCAGGCGCAGGCGCCTGCGCCGGCGGACGACTGCCTGCGCGCCCGCGCCGTGGTCGCCGACCTGATGCGCATCACCAGCCCGGACGGCGTGCAGGAGTCGTACAAGGTGCGCATCGGCGGCATCGAGCAGTGGCTGTACGTGCGCGGGCAGGACCGCGCCAACCCGCTGCTGCTGTTCGTGCACGGCGGCCCGGCCTCGCCGGCCGCGCCCAGCCTGTGGCAGTTCCAGCGCCCGCTGGAGGAGTACTTCACCGTCGTGCAGTGGGACCAGCGCGGCGCCGGCCGCACCTTCCTGGACAACGATCCGGACGCGGTGGCCGACAGCATCCGCATCCAGCGCTACGTGGACGACGCCATCGAGGTGGCCGAGCACCTGCGCCAGCGCTACGGCAAGCGCAAGCTGGTCCTGGTCGGGCACAGCTGGGGCACGGTGGTGGGCATGCACGCGGCGCTGCGGCGCCCGGACCTGTTCCACGCCTACGTGGGCATCGGCCAGGTGATCAACACCCGCGAAAACGAGCGCCTGAGCTTCGAGTACGGCCTGCGGCAGGCGCGCCTGCACGGCAACACCGAGGCCCTCGCCGAGCTGGAGTCCATCGCTCCGTACCCGGGTGATGCGCCGATCACCCGCGAGCGCATCGTCGTCGCGCGCAAGTGGCCGCAGTTCTACGGTGGCCTGAGCGCCTTCCGCGAAAGCTCGCTGTACTACTTCGGCGCCTGGCGGCTCTCGCCCGAGTACGACGCGGCCGCGGCCCGGGCCATCGACGCCGGCAGCCTGTTCACCCTGGACCGGCTGCTGCCGGAGTTCCTGCAGGTGGATTTCACCGGCGTGCAGGAGTTCCCGGTGCCGGTGGTGATGTTCATGGGCCGGCACGACTACACCACGCCGTCCGGGCCGACCGCGCGCTGGCTGGAGCAAGGTGCGCGCGCCGTACAAGCGCGGGGTGTGGTTCGAGCACTCGGCGCACATGATCCCGTGGGAGGAGCCGGGCAAGACCCTGGTCAGCCTGCTGGAGCACGTGCGCCCGCTGGCGCTGGAGGACTAGGCGCGGGCGTGTCCCGGCCTCAGGCCAGGGCGTAGCGCAGCGCGAACAGCCCGGCCACCAGCCACACCGCCGGGTGCACCTGCCGCCAGCGGCCGGTGCCGGCCTTGAGCACCGCGTAGGCGATGAAGCCGAAGGCCAGGCCGTTGGCGATGGAGTAGGTGAAGGGCATGGCCAGGGCGCACAGCGCCGCCGGCACCGCCTCGGTCAGCTCGCTCCACTGCACCTCCACCAGCTCGCGCAGCATCAGCCCGGCCACGTACAGCAGCGCCGGCGCGGTGGCGTAGGCCGGCACCATCGCCGCCAGCGGCGAGAACAGCAGCGCGGCCAGGAACAGCGCGGCCACCACCAGCGCGACCAGGCCGGTGCGGCCGCCGGCCTGCACGCCGGAGGCGCTCTCGGCGTAGGCGGTGGTGGAGCTGGTGCCCAGCAGCGAGCCGGCCAGGATCGCGGTGCTGTCGGCCAGCAGGGCGCGGCCGAAGCGCCGGCGGCCGTCCGGCAGCCGCAGCAGGCCGGCGCGGCCGGCCACGCCGTACAGGGTGCCGGTGGCGTCGAACACCTCCACCAGCACGAACACCAGCACCACGTGCAGCAGCACCGACCAGCCGGAGCCCTCCTCCCAGTGCAGCAGGCCGGGCAGGTCCAGCTTGAGGAAGGTGGGGGCCAGGCTGGGCGGCAGCGAGACCAGGCCGTTCCACTGCACCAGTCCCAGCGCCCAGGCCAGGGCGGTGACCGCGAGGATGCCCGCCAGGATCGCGCCGCGCACGCCGCGCGCCTCGAGGATGGCGATCAGCAGGAAGCCGCCGAGGGCCAGCAGCGGCTCGGGCGCGGTCATCGCGCCCAGGCGCACCAGGGTGTCCGGGTCGGCGACCACCACCCCGGACTTCTGCAGGGCGATGATGGCCAGGAACAGGCCGATGCCGGCGACGATGGCGCTGCGCAGCGAGGCCGGGATGCCGTCCACCAGCCAGCGCCGCACACCGGTCACGGTCAGCAGCAGGAACACGACGCCCGACAGCAGCACCGCGGCCAGCGCCTGTTCCCAGGGCAGGCCGGCGGCGCCGACCACGGTGAAGGCGAAGAAGGCGTTGAGGCCCATGCCGGGGGCCATGCCCACCGGGAAGTTGGCCGCCAGCCCCATCACCGCCGAGCCCAGCGCCGCGGCCAGGCAGGTGGCGACGAACACCGCGCCGGCGTCCATGCCGGTGGTGGCCAGGATCGCCGGATTGACGAAGACGATGTAGGACATCGTCAGGAAGGTGGTCAGGCCTGCCAGCAGCTCGGTGCGCACGCTGGTGCCGTGCTCGCGCAGCTTGAACAGGCGTTCGGGCAGGGACATGGCGGCCTCCGGACGCGGCGGGGGCTGGAAAAGGCACCGGCCGCGCGGGGCGGCCGGTGGCAGCTTACTTCAGGGCCTTGAAGCGCAGGCGCTTGGGACCGGCGTCGTCGCCGAGGCGGCGCTTCTTGTCCTCCTCGTACTCGCGGTAGTTGCCCTGGAAGAACTCCACGTGCGAGTCGCCCTCGAAGGCGAGGATGTGCGTGGCGATGCGGTCCAGGAACCAGCGGTCGTGGGAGATCACGAAGGCGTTGCCCGGGAACTCCAGCAGGGCGTCCTCCAGGGCGCGCAGGGTCTCCACGTCCAGGTCGTTGGACGGCTCGTCCAGCAGCAGCACGTTGCCGCCCTGCAGCAGGGTCTTGGCCATATGCAGGCGGCCGCGCTCGCCGCCGGACAGCGAGCCGACGCGCTTCTGCTGGTCCGGGCCCTTGAAGTTGAAGCGGCCGATGTAGGCGCGCGANTGGATCTCGATGCCGTTGATGTTGAGGATGTCCAGNCCGCCGGACACCTCCTCGAACACGGTCTTGTCCGGGTCCAGCGCGTCGCGGCTCTGGTCCACGTAGGCCAGCTTCACCGTCGGGCCGATGATGATCTCGCCCGAGTCCGGCTTTTCCTGGCCGGTGATCATCTTGAACAGCGTGGACTTGCCGGCGCCGTTCGGGCCGATGATGCCGACGATCGCGCCCGGCGGCACGATGAAGCTCAGGTCGTCGATCAGCAGGCGGTCGCCGAAGCGCTTGGAGACATTGCGGAACTCGATCACGTTGTTGCCCAGGCGCTCGCCGGGCGGGATGAAGATCTCGTTGGTCTCGTTGCGCTTCTGGTACTCGATGCTCTGCAGCTCCTCCAGGCGGGCCAGGCGCGCCTTGCCCTTGGAGCGGCCGCCCTTGGCGTTCTGCCGGGCCCACTCCAGCTCGCGGGCGATGGCCTTCTGGCGCGCCTTCTCCTGGTTCTCCTCCTGGCGCAGGCGCTCTTCCTTCTGCTTGAGCCACTCGGTGTAGTTGCCCTTCCAGGGGATGCCGCGGCCGCGGTCCAGCTCCAGGATCCACTCGGCGGCGTTGTCCAGGAAGTAGCGGTCGTGGGTCACGGCCACCACGGTGCCCGGGTAGCGCTGCAGGAACTGCTCCAGCCACTCCACCGACTCGGCGTCCAGGTGGTTGGTCGGCTCGTCCAGCAGCAGCATGTCCGGCTTGGACAGCAGCAGGCGGCACAGCGCCACGCGGCGCTTCTCGCCGCCGGACAGGTGGGCGATCTTCGCGTCCCACGGCGGCAGGCGCAGGGCGTCGGCGGCGACCTCCAGCTGCTGCTCGAGGGTGTGGGCGTCGCCGGAGGCCAGGATCGCCTCCAGGCGCTCCTGCTCCCTGGCCAGGGCGTCGAAGTCGGCGCCTTCCTCGGCGTAGGCGGCGTAGACCTCCTCCAGGCGCTTCTGCGCCTGCAGGATCTCGCCCACGCCTTCCTCCACCGCCTGGCGCACGGTGTGCTCGGGGTTGAGCTGCGGCTCCTGCGGCAGGTAGCCGATCTTGATGCCGGGCTGCGGGCGGGCCTCGCCTTCGTAGTCGGTGTCCACGCCGGCCATGATCCGCAGCACGGTGGACTTGCCGGCGCCGTTGAGGCCCAGCAGGCCGATCTTGGCGCCCGGGAAGAAGCTCAGCGAGATGTCCTTGATGATCTGCCGCTTGGGCGGGATCACCTTGGACACCCGGTTCATGGTGTAGATGTATTGCGAGGACAAGGCAGACTCCTGGCGCGCGTCCGGCCGGCCCGTGCCAGCGGGCCGGCAAGGTAGGAATGAGGGATAGCCCGCGATTATAGCCCCTTCCCGCGGAGGTGCCCGGCTTCCGGGGGCACCGGGCGGGGCGGGGGCGGCCCGGATTCAGGCGCCGCCCCCGGCCCGCCCGGCGATGCGGCGGCCGGGCGGGCCGGGCCTTACAATCAGCAGCTTGCCCCATCCTCCCCGGAGTGACCGATGTTCCCGCGCGACGCCCGCATCGAAACCTACGACCCCGAACTGGCCCAGGCCATCGCCGCCGAGCGGCGCCGCCAGGAGGACCACGTCGAGCTGATCGCGAGCGAGAACTACGCCAGCCCCCGGGTGATGGAGGCGCAGGGCAGCGTGCTGACCAACAAGTACGCCGAGGGCTACCCGCGCAAGCGCTACTACGGCGGCTGCGAGTACGTGGACGTGGCCGAGCAGCTGGCCATCGACCGCGCCAGGCAGCTGTTCGGCGCCGACTACGCCAACGTGCAGCCGCACTCCGGCTCCCAGGCCAACCAGGCCGTGTACTTCGCCCTGCTGCAGCCGGGCGACACGATCCTGGGCATGTCCCTGGCCCACGGCGGCCACCTGACCCACGGTGCCAGGGTCAACGCCTCGGGCAAGCTGTTCAACGCCGTCCAGTACGGGGTCAACGACCAGGGCCTGATCGACTACGANGAGGTCGAGCGCCTGGCCGTGGAGCACAAGCCGAAGATGGTGGTGGCCGGCTTCTCGGCCTACTCGCGCGTGGTCGACTGGGCGCGCTTCCGTGCCATCGCCGACAAGGTCGGCGCGTACCTGTTCGTGGACATGGCCCACGTGGCCGGCCTGGTGGCCGCCGGGGTGTACCCGAGCCCGCTGCCGCACGCCCACGTGGTCACCTCCACCACCCACAAGACCCTGCGCGGCCCGCGCGGCGGCATCATCCTGGTCAGCCGCCAGGNGGCCGGCGAGGCCTTCGAGGAGATCGAGAAGAAGCTGCAGAGCATCGTCTTCCCGGGCATCCAGGGTGGCCCGCTGATGCATGTGATCGCGGCCAAGGCGGTGGCCTTCAAGGAGGCGCTGGAGCCGGAGTTCAAGGCCTACCAGCAGCAGGTGGTGAAGAACGCCCGGGCCATGGCCCGCACCCTGGTCGAGCGCGGCTACAGGATCGTCTCCGGGGGCACCGACAACCACCTGATGCTGGTGGACATGATCGGCAGGGAGGTGTCCGGCAAGGACGCCGAGGCCGCCCTGGGCCGCGCCCACATCACCGTCAACAAGAACTCGGTGCCCAACGACCCGCGCTCGCCGTTCGTGACCTCGGGCCTGCGCCTGGGTACCCCGGCGGTGACCACCCGCGGCTACACCGAGGCCGACTGCGTCGAGCTGGCCCACTGGATCGCCGACGTGCTCGACAACCCCAACGACGAGGCGGTGATCGCGCGCGTGCGCGAGCAGGTCACCGCGCAGTGCCGGAAGTACCCGGTCTACGGCTGACCGCGGCCGGAACGCGCCGGCGGGCCAGGTCCGCCGGCCGCCGGCCGGCGGGCCGCCAGCGCAAAACGGAGCGCCGCCATGCATTGTCCCTACTGCCAGCACAGCGAAACCCGCGTGATCGACTCGCGCGTGTCCGACGACGGCGCCACCATCCGCCGCCGCCGCGAGTGCGAGGCCTGCGGCGAACGCTTCAGCACCCTGGAGACGGTGGAGCTGAAGCTGCCGGCCATCATCAAGAACGACGGCAGCCGCGAGGCCTTCGACGCGCGCAAGGTGCGGGTGGGCTTCGACCGCGCGCTGCAGAAGCGGCCGGTGTCCGAGGAGCAGATCGAGGCGGCGGTGCGCGCGGTGGTGCACGCCGCGCGCATGAGCGGCGAGCGNGAGCTGCCCTCGCGCCGGATCGGCGAGTTCGTCATGGAGCAGCTGCGCAAGCTGGACCACGTGGGCTACGTGCGCTTCGCCTCGGTCTACCGCAGCTTCCAGGACGTGGCCGACTTCCGCGAGGAGATCGAGAAGCTGGAGCGCGAGCTGCCGCCGGCCGCCGGCCAGCTGCCGCTGCTGCAGGGCGCCGAGGTGGTGCCGCTGGAGCCGCACGGCGAGCGCCAGCGCAAACGCTGAGTGTCCGGTGCGCATCGACTGGCTCAGCGCGCATCCGCGGCATGCCGCCGCGCTGGCGCGGGCCCACGTCGCGGCCTTCGGTGCGCTGCTGCCGGACTGGACCGTGGCCGAGGCGTTGGCCGAGCTGCGCTCGCACGACCGCCCGGCGACGATCCCGTCCACCCTGGTGGCGCTGGACGGGGGCGGCGGCTGGCTCGGTTCGGTGAGCCTGCTGGCCGAGGACCACCCGGACATCCCGCAGTATTCGCCCTGGCTGGCCAGTCTGTACGTGCGCCCGGAGGCGCGCGGCCGCGGCGTCGGCCGTGCCCTGGTGGCGCGCGCCGTGGCCGAGGCCGGCGCCCTGGGGACGCGGACCCTCTACCTGTACTGCGCCTCCGACATGGCCGTCTGGTACCGTGGCCTGGGCTGGCGCGAACACGAGGTGCTGCGGCTCGGGCCGCTGCTGGTGCACGTGCTGGCCACCGACTGCCTGGAACACGCATGAGCTTCGACGCCTTCGACCACGCCTGCATGGCGCGCGCCCTGGAGCTGGCCGAACGCGGCCTGTACACCGCCCGTCCCAATCCCGCGGTCGGCTGCGTGATCGCGCGCGACGGCCGGGTGGTGGGCGAGGGCTGGCACCCGCGCGCCGGCGAGCCGCACGCGGAGGTGTTCGCCCTGCGCCAGGCCGGCGAGGCCGCGCGGGGCGCCACCGTCTACGTCACCCTGGAGCCGTGCGCCCACCACGGCCGCACCCCGCCGTGCGCCGATGCCCTGGTCGCGGCCGGCGTGGCGCGGGTGGTGGCGGCCGTGCGCGACCCGTTCCCGCAGGTGGACGGGGCCGGGTTCGCCCGCCTGCGCGCGGCCGGCGTCGAGGTGGCCTCCGGCCTGCTGGAGGCGCAGGCGCGCGAGCTCAACCGCGGCTTCCTGGCGCGGGTGCAGCGCGGCCGGCCGTGGCTGCGGGTGAAGCTGGCGGCCAGCCTGGACGGGCGCACCGCCCTGGCCAGCGGCGAGTCGAAGTGGATCACCGGCGAGCAGGCCCGTGCCGACGTGCAGCACTGGCGCGCCCGCAGCGGCGCCATCCTCACCGGCGCGGACACCGTGCTGGCCGACGACCCGGCGCTGACCGCGCGGGTGCAGGCCGAGGTGGTGCCGCCGCTGCGCGTGGTGGTGGACTCGCGCCTGCGCAGCCTGGCGCGTGCGCGGGTGCGCGACGGCGCCGCGCCCACCCTGTACCTGCANGCGCCGGACGTGGTGCCGCCGGCCGGGCTGCAGGCGGAGTTCGCCGCCGTGCCGCTGCGCGACGGCCATCTGGACCTGGAGGTGGCGCTGCGCCTGCTGGGCGAGCGTGGCATCAACGAGGTCCAGGTCGAGGCCGGCCCCGTGCTGTGCGGCGCCCTGNTGCGCGCCGGCCTGGTGGACGAGCTGCTGCTGTACCAGGCGCCGCTGCTGCTGGGCGATGCGGCGCGGCCGCTGTTCGCCGGGCTGGGCATCGGCTCCATGGCCGGGCGCCTGCGCTTCCGCCTGATGGACGAGGCGCGTCTGGGCGAGGACCGGCGCCTGCTGCTGCGGCCGCAGGCCTGAAAACGCGGACGGGCCCCGCAGGGCCCGTCCGGTGGCGGGTGGCGGCCGGCCTCAGAAGCTGGCGCGCACGCCCAGGTTGTAGCGGGTGACGTCCTCGTAGGCCTCGATCTCGCCGACCAGGCCCCAGGTGCGGTTGAGGTTCACCTGCAGGCCCAGGCTGCCGAGCCACTCGCCGTCCAGGTCGCTGCCGTCCAGGTAGCCGGCCTTGGCCCACAGCTCCGTG
>JGI25327J35509_1002377_pt1 | contig 13047 bp, 10 predicted proteins | sample HigsolmetaAR202D_FD_35509 | JGI IMG/M metagenome (IMG submission 35509)
GATCTTGGCGATCGTAAGGGCGTTGCTGGCGTCGAAGCGGAAACTGGCATCGGCGGCGCGCGCCCGTTCCACAAACAGGGCGACCGCCGGATTTAGCAACAGTTGCTCAGGATTGGCCCCGTTACTACAGTCGGGCAGTGCCAGCGGCGCGACTGTGAGGCTGCGCTCGCCCGAGATCCGCAGGGGTGCGCGGCTGGTTGCCAAGATGCGCAGCTGCGGAACCGCCCGTTGGATCCGGCTGAGCTGCGGCACCGCATCGAGCAGGTGTTCGAGGTTATCGAGCAGCAGCAAGGTCGGGCCCTGAACGGCCGCTCGCAAGCCTGTGATCAGCGCGCTTTCGTCGCTGCTGCCCACATCGAAGCGCTGGGCGATGCTGGCGATCAGTTGCTCGGCTTCGCAGAGCGCCGATCCAGCGATCGCCACGAAGCGCCACGGCTTACGCTGCTCTAAGCTGGCCACGATCTCGAAGGCCAAGCGAGTTTTACCCACCCCGCCCGGCCCGATCAAGGTCACTAAGCGAACGTTGTCATCTTCGAGGAGCGCTTGCGCCGCTGCAAGCTCGGCCTGCCGTCCGAAACAGGGTCCCGACGGCGAGAGCAGTTCAGTGCTTTCCATCAAGCACTCCTTTCTAGCTTGAGCGCTTAGAGGCCAGCTACGGTGGCGAAGTAGTCCTCTAGCGTCTCGGGACGCCGAATCTGGCGCACGCTGCCATCGCTTGTCAGCAGCAGCTCGCCACAACGCAGCTTGCCGTTGTAGTTAAAGCCCATCGCGCGGCCATGGGCGCCCGCATCGTGAATGACGCAGATATCGCCGATGGCGAGCTGCGGGAGCGCACGATCGATCGCGAACTTGTCGTTGTTTTCGCAGAGCGATCCGCTCAGATCGTAGATCTGGTCGTGGGGCTGGTCTTGTTTGCCCAGCACGCTGACATGGTGATAGGCTCCGTACATCCCCGGCCGCATCAGATCGGCCATAGTCGCGTCGAGCCCGGCGTAGCGCTTGTAGCTCTGTTTGAGGTGGCGCACCTTGGTGATCAGGTAACCGTGCGGCCCCGTGATCAAGCGCCCGCATTCCAGCGCGATCCGCAGGGCCGGGTGGCTCTCGGCCGCCAAATGCTGCTCGAAGGCGGCGCGCACATTTTGGCCAAGCTGCATCAGGTCGACCGGCTCTTGCTCGGGCCGATAGGGGATGCCGATGCCGCCGCCCAAGTTGATGCACTCGAACTGAATGCCGACGGCGCGTTGCAGCTCGGCCGCCAAGCGGAACAGCATATCGGCGGTTTCGCTCAAGGCGTCGAGCTTGAGCTCGTTCGAGACCACCATGGTGTGCAGGGCGAAGCGCTTTGCGCCCAGATCGCGCAGCTTGGCGTAGCCTTCGAATAGCTGCTCGCGCGTGACGCCGAACTTGGCCTCGACCGGATTGCCGATGATCGGGTTGCCTTGGCGCAGCGGGCCCGGGTTATAACGCAGTGCGACACAGTCGAGCGCGGGCAACTGCTTGGCGATATAGTCGATGTGGCTGATGTCGTCGAGGTTGATGATCGCTCCGAGTGTAAAGGCTTTCTGATACTCTTCGATCGGCGTGTTGTTGGAAGAGAAGAAGAGGTTGTCGCCCGTAATGCCGACCTGTTCGGCCAAGATCAGTTCGGCCAAGGAGCTGCAATCTAGGCCGCAGCCTTCCTCGCGCATAATCCGCAAGATCGCGGGCGTGGGCGTCGCTTTGACCGCGAAATACTCTTGGAAGCGCGCATTCCAAGCGAATGCAGCTTTGAGAGCGCGAATCTGTTCGCGAATGCCGCGTTCGTCGTAGAGATAAAAGGGCGTTGGATAGCTGGCGCAGATCGCTCGGATCTGCTCATCTCGAAAAGGCAGACGTTTCATGGAGCTCCTTGGCTTGTCCACAACATAACAAACGAACGTCCTCCCACCCGGTTGGTGGTCTCGCTCAGGGTGACAAAACCCAGCCGCTGGTAGATGCGGTAGGCCGGGTTCTCTTCGCGAACGCTTAACACAATCTGCTGGTAGCAGCTTGGAAGATTCTTCAACAAGGCTGCGATCAGAGCGCTGCCAACCCCTTGCCCGCGAAAAGCTGGCCTGATGGCGACCGCTAGCTCGGGCACATCGGCGCCCACGCCAGCGTAGCGGTGCTCATCGCCCTCGATCCGACGTAGCCAGGCGGCCCCGATCGCCGCGCCCGAAGCCTGCTCGATGGCCAGCAGACCGTAATCGCCATCGCGCCCCCAGCCCTCGACATAGGCGCGCAAAAAGGCGTTCTCTTTAGCAGCCCGATAGTCGTCGACCCCATCTTCGTGCATGCTAGCGGCGTAAAAGAGCATCTCCCACAGCAGCTCTTCATCTGCCCGCTCTGCGATGCGAAATGTCCTGATCGTCATCGTTCGTTCTCGCTTGTAACACTTCTGTTCCCATATTATACCCTCTTGGCCGCTTCGTGCTCCTACAAGGGCCTTATTTGTGCCAGCCTTTCCTGCTTCGTGCATGGCTCTGGCGGCTTGCTCTCTAGCTCCCATTCGGTGCTTGGCGCGTCCGCCTACGGCTACCAACGTCCTGCCCGCCACGCCCCAACGAAGCCGCGCTCTGTTGGTGATACGCCATTCCGCTGATCTAGCCTGACACGTTTTGTTTGTTCCCGCTTGAGCTGCGACGCTTGGCTTAGCAAACCTTTTACCTAATTGACACAGACTCTTTACGAATATGAGTTTCGACTAATGAGAAGATTAGAATAGTCTCGTAAAGCTGAAATAATTGTTGTATACTAAAGTCATGAAGCGCTGCGTCATGAAACAGAGGAGAAAGGAAAGACAATGCACGTCTTTGATCTTCACAGTCGAGAAACTCCGCTCACTGGCTGCGCGTTGGGTACCGATTTCTACAATATTGACGCTTTGCTTACGCCTGAAGAGCGAGACTACCGCGATCGAGTTCGCTCGTTTATGGATAACGAAGTGGTGCCGATGATGGCTCACTATTGGGAACGAGCCGAATTTCCTTTCGAAGTGATACCAAAAATAGCAGCTTTGAATATCGCTGGCGGCGCGATCAAAGGCTATGGCTGTCCCGGTATGAGCCAAGTCGCTTACGGTCTACTTGGTTTGGAGCTGGCGCGCGGCGATGGCTCGGTCGATACGTTTTTTGGGGTGCATAGTGGGCTTGCCATGGGTTCGATCTACCTCTGCGGCTCCGAGGAGCAGCGCCAGCGTTGGCTGCCAGCCATGGCGCGCATGGAGAAGATCGGCGCTTTCGGCCTAACAGAGCCATTTTTTGGTTCCGACGCAGCGCATATTCAAACTACGGCCCGCCGAGTCGCCGATGGCTGGCTTTTAAACGGCTCGAAGCGCTGGATCGGGAACGCTTCGTTCGCTGATTTGATCATTATCTGGGCCCGAAACGAAGAGACACAATCCATCAATGGCTTTGTGGTCGAGAAAGATACACCCGGCTTTTCTGCTACGGTCATTACGGGCAAGACTGCCAAGCGCTCGGTGCTCAACGCCGATATCAGTTTGAACGATGTCTTTGTGCCAGAAGCCAATCGGCTGCAGGCCGCCAACAGCTTTCGCGATGTGGCGCGCGTGTTGACGGCTACGCGCGTGGGTGTGGCTTGGGAGGCGGTTGGCCATGCGGTGGCCTGTTACGAGGCCGCGCTGACCTATGCCAAACAGCGCGAGCAGTTCGGCAAACCGATCGCGTCCTTCCAGCTTGTTCAAGAGAAGCTGGTGCGCATGTTGGCCGATATCACCACCATGCAGCTGATGATGTTGCGCGTTAGTCAGTTGTTTGAGGCGGGCCAGATGACCAACGCCCAAGCCTCGCTAGCCAAGATGCATTGTGCCGCTCGCGCCCGTGAGGTCTGCTTGATGGCGCGTGATATCTTGGGCGGCAACGGCATCTTGCTCGATTATATTGTGGCGCGCCATGTGGCTGACTTAGAGGCCGTTTACACTTACGAGGGCACTAATAATATTCAGACTCTTGTAGTTGGTCGTGAGATCACCGGTATTTCGGCCTTTGTCTAGCTATCTCGTTCGATTTCGAGCATTTGTCGGAAAAACGAACATAGAAGAAAGAATTATGTGACATTTCGCGCGTCAGCGCGAAATGTCACAAGCATAGCTGAGTTCTGCTCTGCCAAGGGCCAGAAAGAGCTGAAAGTAAGCGGATGAAGTGTGATAAGAGAGAATGAGTTTCAACATCTGTGTGTAGCGTTATTGTAAGGTTTTGAGGAGGTCTTTCAGCACAGCTAGAAGCTCGTTTTGTTGCTTGAGCTGTTGGTAGCCGTAGGCGGACGCGCCAAGGACCGAATGGCAGGAAGAGCACAAGCCGCCAGCGCCTGAAGGAATCAAGCGGATGTGTTCTGGAGAATTGTGGGGATGTTTCCGTGTAGAGGCTGACTGCCCGAGCTTGTGATAAGGCCTTTTGAACGGTGACGAGACACGGTGCAACACTTCATGTCTTGTCACCGTCTGTTTTATGCTTAGTGCTTTGAGTGCATAAAACTTTACACAAAGATATGACCATGGTAGGATACTTGTACATGCATTTATAAGGAGTGCTCTTATGCCGCGAATATTGCTTTTGCATGCCACCGTTGGCACAGGGCACAAGCGTGCCGCTGAGGCTCTACAGGTGGCATTTGAGCGTCGTCAGCCAGGTGAGGTTCGGGTTGAGGACGTTTTAGATTATGCACCGCCAATTTTTCAACAAGCATATGCCAAGTCATATCTTGACATAACCAACAAGGCCCCGCTTGTCTGGGGCTATTTCTATCATCAGACCGAGGTAGATCCCACAGTTTCTGAATTTGTGAACAATATTCGTAAGCTGGTTGAGGGCGTAAGTGTTATCCAACTGAAGGATGTGTTGCGCTCATTTCAACCAGATGCTATTATTTGTACACATTTTTTACCTGTTGAAATGTTGCTCTCACTGAAAAACAAAGGTGAGTTACAACAGCCAGTGTATTGTGTGGTGACCGATTATTCGGCACACACCTTCTGGGCTAATCCTGGTCTCGATGGCTACTTTGTTGGGGCCGAGCATACGCGCGATCAACTGATCGCTCGTGGAATTCACGAATCTGCCATTCGCATCACTGGTATTCCGATCGACCCTAGGGTGGCAGAGCCAAAAGACCCGGCAGACATGCGCCAAGCGCATGGCTTTACCAAGCCAGGTCCGCTGATTACCTTGTTCGGTGGCGGCATCGAGACATCCCATGTGCGCGAGATTGTAGAAGATCTCTTAGCTACCGATATTGAGGGTACCTTGGTTGTTGTTGCGGGACGTAACGAGCAACTTGCGACCGCCTTAAACGATCTGCAATCAAGCCCAAGGCTTGAGCTTCAAGTGCTTGGCCTGATCGATTACGTCGATGATCTGATTGTTGCAAGCGATCTGATCATCACCAAATCGGGCGGGCTGATCGTTAGCGAGGTTTTAGCACGTAACGTTCCCATGCTTGTGATCGATCCCATTCCTGGCCAAGAGGAGTGGAACGCCGACTATGTGGTGAGTAGTGGTGCTGGGATCCAGCTCCGCATGACGTATATGGTCGCCAAGGCGGTTAAGCGACTACTCGCTCAACCCGAGATGCTGAAGGCTATGCGCGCGAATTCGGCCATGATCGCTCGCCCGCGAGCTGCTTCAACCGTGGTAGACTATGTTTTAGCTGATCTTGAATAGAAGCGCTGCGGTCCGTTCTTTGTAATCTGTTGCACGGTGGTGGGGCGACCATCTCACCACCGCCAGGCTGTTGTTTTTAACATCAGTGCAGAGGATTGGCTTGTTCGACCGTATCTGCTTCGGGAGTGAGAGTGTTGGGTAATGTAGATGTCCTCTTTGCTATCTCCGACACCGGTGGCGGCCATCGTAGTGCTGCTGTTGCTCTCCGTGATGCGCTAAATGAGGTGAGCGGCAATAGTGTCTCATCACAGATCGTAGATATCTTGCGTATTACGGGCATTCCTGGTGTACGAGATCTTCCTAATCTCTATGACCATCTATCGACTCGTTGGTTGCGTCTCTACGACCTAACTTTTAAGTTGACCAACGGGGTGAAAGTGGTCGATGTTATTTCGCGTTTGGTCTACATTCAAGCGCGGCGCAATATTTACAAAGTATTGCAAGAGACACAGCCTCGGCTTGTGGTTGTGACTCATCCGCTCGTACACCGTTTGGTATGCGCTGCCTGCCGTACCTATAACCTGCCCTGTCGAGTTGTAACGGTTGTAACCGATCTGGTAAGTCTGCATGCTGCTTGGGCTTATCCCGGTGTTGACCTCTGTCTGGTGCCGACCGACGAAGCCTATCGCCTGATGTTGCGACGGGGCATGAAGCCGTCGCGTCTCAAGCGCACTGGTTTTCCGGTTCATCCCAAGTTCACCAGCTATGAAGGATCACCCAAACCGGCCCGCCAAGAGCTGGGCCTCGATCCCGATCGCTTTACGGTCTTGGTGACGGGCGGCGGTGTTGGTTCAGGCAATCTGGCCGAATTGGTGCTCGAGATCCAAAAGCAGCTTCCCGACAAGCAGATTCTGGTTGTGACTGGCAAGAACAAAGCCGCCTACGAACAGCTTCAGGCCAACAAGACCAGCGAACATGTGCATATCTATGGCTTTGTCAACAATATGGATATGTTGATGGCCGCCAGCGATGTAGTTGTGACCAAGGCGGGCCCGGGCACGTTGATGGAGGCGCTGGCTATGCGGCGTCCGGCTTTGGTGACCGAGGCAGTCGGTATGCAGGAGCGTGGAAATATCGACTTTGTTTTGAACTACGAGCTGGGAGCCTTCTGCCCGACGCCCGATCGAGTGGTTTCAGCGGTGCGCGAGCTCGAAGATCCACAGCGTTATGCGGCCACGGTTCAGCGTTTGAGCGATAAAGTGCCGCGCGACGGGGTTTATCAGATCACCGATCATATGCTGAAGCAGCTGAGCATGGTGAGTCCGACTCAAACGCGCCGTAAACGACGTCAGATGGTGGTCTTGCGCTTCCAAGGCTGGCGCTTGGCGCTCTACCGTGCCCAGAAAAAGCAGCGCATTAAGCAGAACGAGACGCTTTCATAAGATATGTGGATAGATGATCGATCTCCTCCCGCAGAAGGTGCAGTTTGTGCTCTCTGCGGGCGGCTCGTTTTTGGAATAGTTTTTGAAGTATGAGGAGTACCGAGTATGTACATCCTTTCCGGTGAAGATGTCCGTCGGGCGGTCTCGATGCCCGATGCGATCGATGCGGTTGCCAACGCTTTTATGCAGCTTTCGGCAGAACGCGCCTATGTGCCTTTGCGCGCCCATATCGGAATCAAAGAACAAGAGGCTACCAGCTTCTTTATGCCTGCCTATGTGCCAGCCGCCGAAGGCTCAAGCGCTAGTTTAGGCCTGAAAGTCGTCTCGGTCTTTCCTAAGAACAGTGCGCGCTCGGTCGGTACTCCTACCATCAATGCAGCTGTGATGCTGCTCGATCCTCAAACGGGTGTGCCGCGCGCCCTGCTCGACGGCACCTATCTGACCGCCCTACGCACGGGTGCATCGTCGGGCGTGGCTACGCGCGAACTGGCGCGTCCCGACTCGAAGGTCTTGGCGCTGTTTGGGGCAGGCGGTCAGGCGGCTATGCAGGTCTTGGCGGTTTGCAGTGTGCGTCCGATCGAACAAATTTGGATCTATAACCGTACGCGCAGCAAGCTTCCGATTTTTATGGCACAATTACGGGCGCTGGGTGCGCCGATTCCCAGCGATATTCGAGTGGCAAATACTCCGGCCCAAGCCTTGGCCGATGCCGATGTCGTCTGTTGTGCCACCAGTTCGCCTACGCCGCTCTTTGAAGATGCGCATGTGCGCCCCGGAACGCATATCAACGGGGTTGGATCCTATAATCCGCGTTTGGCTGAAGTGCCAGCCCAGACGATCAAACGTGCCTATGTGGTGGTCGATCAGCGCGAGGCCGCTTGGTCAGAGGCGGGAGACTTGATTCAAGCGCGCGATGCGGGTATTATCGCTGAACAACACGCTCAGGTTGAATTGGGTGAAGTGGTGGCTGGAACTGCGCCCGGACGCAGCGACGAGAATCAAATCACATTCTTTAAGTCGGTGGGCAATGCGGTTCAAGATCTTGCCGTCGGTCAATTAGCCTTAGAGCGCGCGATCGCGGGTGGCTTCGGCACTGAAGTTCACTTGTAGGCAACCTGGAAAACAGTGGTATTATTAGACACTGGTATGCCTCAAATATGGCTTGAATGTTGATTGAGGCTTAAGAATTAAGCTAGATGCCCAAAAGAGCAGGTGAACGATGGCTTTTGGCTTGTCGTTTGCTAAACACTAGAACGCTTATTGGGATGGGGTATGCAGCATATTGACTTTGGATGTTGCTGCTCCTGCTATACATGGAGGATAGTTTGAAACAGCTTTGTGTTATCGGGACGGGTTATGTAGGCCTTGTGACAGGTGTCTGTTTCGCTGACCTTGGCAATAAGGTCGTGTGTGTCGATGTCGATCCTGCGAAGGTCGAAATGTTGCGCTCGGGCAAATCGCCGATCTACGAGCCCGGCTTGGAAGAGGTGCTCGAACGCAATGCCCGTGCGGGTCGTCTCACCTTTACCGACAGCTATGAAGTCGGTATGGACGGCGCAGAGTTTGTTTTCATTACCGTAGGCACGCCCATGGGTGATGATGGAGCAGCGGATCTGCGCTACGTAAAGGCTGCTGCCCGTAGCATCGGCCAGAACCTGACTTCTCCCGTCATTATCATCGATAAAAGCACGGTGCCCGTCGGTACCGGCGACATGGTGACCGCTATCATCTCTGAGCATGCTCCGGAAGGCAGCACCTTCCACGTGGTTTCCAATCCGGAATTCCTGCGCGAAGGTAGCGCTATGCACGACTTCCTCAACCCCGATCGAATCGTGCTTGGCTCGCCCGATAAAGCAGCCGCTCAGAAGGTCGCCGACCTGCATGCTCCTTTGGGCGCTCCCGTGATCATTACCGATTTGCGCACTGCCGAAATGATCAAATACGCCTCGAACGCCTTCCTCGCTACGCGCATTAGCTTCATCAACGAGATCGCTCAGATCTGCGAGAAGCTGGGTGCCGATGTGAAGGAAGTTGCGCGCGGTATGGGAGCCGACAAGCGCATTGGGCCACACTTCCTCGACGCCGGTATCGGCTATGGTGGCTCGTGTTTCCCCAAAGATGTGCTGGCCCTGCACCATATGGCCGCCAGCGCTGGTTGCCACCCGCAGCTGCTTCAAGCTGTGATGGATATCAACGCCGATGCGCGCCGCAAGTTTGTGCAGAAGGTCGAAACCCTCTTGGGCGACCTGACCGGCAAAGTGATCGGTGTCTTAGGTTTGGCCTTCAAGCCCAACACCGACGATATGCGCGAAGCTCCTTCGGTTGAGATCATCAAGTACCTCAAGCAGAAGGGCGCTCATATCAAAGCTTACGATCCGGTAGCCATGGAGCGCGCCGCCGAGCTTCTGCCCGAGGCCACCTATTGTGCAACGGCCTACGATGCTGCTAAAGACGCCGATGCGCTGCTGATCGTGACCGAGTGGAACGAGTTTAAGCAGCTGAACTGGGAGAAGCTGAGCCGCTTTATGCGCCAGCCGATCGTGGTCGATGGCCGTAACCTCTACGATCCAAACGAAGTTGAAGCCAAGGGCTTTATCTATTGGGGCGTAGGTCGCAGCGTGCCTTCGGCAGTGCGCGACCAGTTCGCTCAAGCCCAACTCGACGCCTAAGATCCATACAGGCCGAAACGGAGCCGATGTGTTTGCAATCACAAGCGCATCGGCTCCGTTTCAGTTTATACCTGTCTGCAAAGGTCTGCGTTCAACAAACACAGCTACTGCCTGAAAAGTCTTCAAGCAGATTTCATACCAAATTCGTTTAAAAACTTGCCCACTTGGAGTGTAAGAAAACAAAAACGAGGAAAGAGTTGTGTGACATTTCGCGCTATCGCGCGAAATGTCACACAACAAAAAGAGACAAGTTCCACTCTGCCGAAGGCCAAATAGAATGAAGCAAGCGAATTTGGTATCATACCAAATCCGTTTAATGACTTGCGCTTTTTGGATGCAGGAAAACAAAAGAGTCGAGTTCCACTCTGCCGAAGGCCAAAAAGAGATGAAGAAATCGGATGTGGTATGAATTGTCGGCTTTGGGGAGATCTTTCGGCACACAACTACAAGCCTCGTTTGTTGGGCGGGATGTTGGTAGCCGTAGGCGGACGCGCCAAGGAAGGAATGGAAGAGAAAGACCTCGTCGCAATCTGAAGAAAGCAAGCAGGTTTCAAATAATCAGTCAGATTTGTTAGTATACTCATTACAAGCAGCTAAACAATTCGACGTAGATTTTGGAGATTTCCGCATAGCAAAGCCAAAAGGGCATCCGCAATTCGTTTAAGTGAATTGAGCTTCATATCAATGTGCAGCGCTGAACGAACAGATCCGTTATAAGCGCTCTTGCGCCGCTTTAGGCTGACTGCTACAATACAGCTAAAGCGAATAAACATTGTGTAGTGGTGCTTATGGAACGAATTCTCATCATCGAAGACGAAGCCGATATCGCAAACTACCTACGGCGTGGCCTCAGTTTCGAAGGCTTTAGTGTCGAGGTTGCTGGCGATGGGCCTTCTGGCCTTGCAGCAGCTCGTGAGCGTCCGCCAGATCTGGTGGTGCTTGACCTGATGTTGCCCGGCCTCGATGGTTTAGAGGTCGCCAAGCGGATACGCACCGTCTCTGATGTGCCGATCATTATCTTGACCGCGCGCGATGCTGTTCCTGATCGCGTCAAAGGTCTCGAAAGCGGCGCCGACGATTATCTGGTCAAGCCTTTTGCCTTCGACGAGCTGCTGGCGCGTATTCGCGTGCAGTTGCGCCGACGCCAGAGCGCGCAACAACACGATGTGCTGCGTTACGGCCCCTTGGTGATGGATACCAGCGCGCGCGAGGTGCGCATCAACGATCGCCGGGTCGATCTAACCGCTAAAGAGTACGAACTGCTCGAACAATTTATGCGCCACCCCCAACAAGTGCTGACTCGCGAAGTGATCTACGACCGAGTCTGGGGTTACGACTTCGGCGGCGAAAGCAATATCATTGAAGTCTATGTGCGCTATCTGCGCCAAAAACTCGAAGCCAACAACGAGCCGCGCCTGATTCAAACCGTGCGCAGCGTTGGCTACATTCTGCGCGAGGAGTGATCCGCGTTCACTTACCCCTCGTGCGAGTTTGTTGGCGTCTTTCCCCTGATGCGTGATCGTACTATCACCTCTCCTCAGACTTGAGGTTTTGCTGTCTCTGTTTTCGCCCATAAACGAGCCTACTGCGTACTTTTTGCACGCAGATTGGGCTTTTTTACTCTTTTTTACCCCTGATAAACGATCGTACTACAGCGTTTCCTTATCTTTTGCCTGAAATCTGTTCTTCTTGCCAAACTGTGTAGTAAGCCTGTCATCAGCACGTAATCTTTTTGTCTATTCTCTTGCAACTCGGCATGTTATGCTCATAGCCCAAACCTATAAATTCATTCGAAAAGATGCAGCCCTAGCACTTGTTTACTCGATAGTTTAGAAAGTTTTTGTGTGAATAGCTCTCCTACCCGTTCGTTGCGCCGTATCGTAAACAGCACCCAACAGCGCGCTGTCGCCGCGATACCAGGCTTGCAGTCTGGGCCATCTTCCCAAAAAACAGTTCGCTCCGCTGCATCTGCTTTCAGTGCTATGAAGTATTGGCTTATTCCGACAATTGTTACTGCCGGGCTGCTGCTTGGCGTCGCCACCTTCCTACTGCCACAAGGTGGTGTCATCATTCTGCTTTTATTGCTCGTATTTTTGCTTTGGCGTTGGGCTTGGACCGAGATCACCGTGCACGAGCTTGCGACTCACCTTTCGCGGGGCGAGACTCTCAACAAGCTAGAAGTGAGCCACGGCGCTTGGGGACGCCTCTGCCACGCTGTCAACAACCTTGTGCAACAACAGCGACTCTTCCAACGCAGCCGCGATCTGCTGCCTTCGCTGCCCGAAGAGATGCTGAACGGCTTATTAGAGGGTGAGATCAGCACGGGTCAAACCACTCAAGTTGCCACGGTGCTCTTGCTTGGTTATCAGCCCAGCCAAGCTGCCACCGCCCGTGAAATCGCCGAAGAGTGGAAGCGCTTTGCTCAGTTGGTCCAACAGGCAGCGGCACCCCACGGAGCGCTTGTGCAGCGCTGTGGCGATCAACTTTTGCTGGTCTTCGGCTTAGGTCGCCAATCGCTCAGCACGCCCGGCCTACGTTCCGCCCTCGAAACGCTGCGCATACTGTTGACTTCGCCCTATAGCGATCGGCTTCAAATGGCCTTAAGCGCCGGCCCGCTGCTGGCCGGTGCCATCGACGGTCTAGGCTACGGTGTAATCGGCCAGCCGCTTACGCGCGCCCAACATCTGCTTGGACGCCTCAACCACTATGCTGCCTATCATCTGCTCTGCGACGAAGAGTGTTACGTCGGCCTGCGCCAGCTCGGGGTCGATGTGCGCCCGCTCTACGATTTCGATGGCTCGACTCTCTATGGCGTCCAACTCTACTAACTGCCTCGCCAAACATTAACTTGAATCAACTATGGGCCTTGGCTAAGCGTTATCCGCTGCAAGGCCCATCTGTTATGTATTCTTCATTCCTTCAGGCGTAAAAGGCGTTTTCCTTCCATTCGAGCCTCAAGCGCGTCCGCCTCCGGCTACCAGATGGGCTAGCCGCCCTCATCCCCAGCCCTTCTCCCGCAAAGCGGGCGAAGGGAGCTAGGCCACGTTACCTCAACATGTCGTACTCTTCAACAGGCGGTACCTAAGGTTCGGCAAGCTTACCAAGCTAGCTTGTCGAAGGGCACGGCTCGGCGGTTTCAGCATGCTCAAGCACTAAAGCAATCACACAAACATCTCAAACTACTCTCTAAAAAGACTCTGTGACTCGTATAATGGGGTTACGTTCACAGTGGTGGTGAGGCCGATCGTGTGTGAGCGGCACTGACCGCGTCACAGAGATACTCCCCCACCACTGCGA
>JGI25327J35509_1002451_pt1 | contig 12795 bp, 8 predicted proteins | sample HigsolmetaAR202D_FD_35509 | JGI IMG/M metagenome (IMG submission 35509)
GCTGGATCAGGATTGTCGATACCATTATCGTTGCTATCGACATCACTATTAGGGTTCGCTTCAGTTGGTGTGCTGCTCAAATAGCCAACTAAAGGTCCATTNCCACTAAAGTTACTGGGGTTGATCTCAACCACATAATTNCCAGCAGGCAGATTGTCGAAGCGGTAGTAACCTCCATCTGCTGTAACGGTTGTCGCCAAGGGNGTGCTACTATCGGGCACCCCATCACCATCGCTATCCAAGTAGAGATCAACCACTACTCCATCGACGCCAAGCTCATCGGCATCGATCAAGCCGTTATTGTTGAGGTCAAACCATACCCGGTTGCCTAGCGAATAGGTCGGCCAGAAGCCGAAGTCGTAGGTATGGTTATTATAGCCAGCTGGACCAGTCGAAAAGACTTTCGTTGGGAAATTACCTATACCAATTGGTGCAGTTGGATCAGCAAGTGTACCATCTGAATCGCTAATATCACCACTCACATCGTCATCACCTGTTTGCTGATCAGGCGTAGTGAGCCTATAGCCTTCCAATGGTCCACCAGCTTCATAGTCGGCAAGGTTATCTAAGCGGATCTGGAAACCATCAGTGTTGGTAGTGAGGCCAGCGATATTGTAAATTGCGTTGACACGATCTGTGCCTGGCCCATTGGAGAAATAATAGGTACCATCGCTATCAGTGATGGCTGTTGCTAATAGAGTTACCCCATCTGGTGCGTACAGGCGTACCGTAACCCCGGCAACAGGCGGCTCATCGGGATCTTGGATACCATTCCGATTCGTGTCAATCCAGACCCTATTACCCACTTCAATCGGGGCCGGGTCCGAAAGGAGTTCAATATCACCAAGCGCGCTTGATTTATAGAAAGCACCATAATCATTCCAAGCTTCCAGATAGAGTTCGTAGCTAGCTTGATTTGTGCCATCGATGGTGCTAAAGCGGCGTGTTCCAGCTGCACCATACTGGTGAGGATCGAGCACAACAGCCATGATCTCACCAGAACCTGCCAAATGGGCCAAAGCACCTAGGGCAGTCTCTTGGTGAACACGGATGCGATCATGATAGAAAAATTCGCCTTTGTTGCTTGGGCCATCATCTATTCGTTGTAATGGAACGTTAGGATCTATCGGTTCATTGACGGGACAACTCGGATCCGTTCCCTCAACTACCCAATCGTTACCAACCGCACAAACGCGAATAATGTCACCAGCTGAAGCACTATGATACAAGCGCGGTGTAGTTGCTGGCGAAATAGGAATATCAGCTTTAGGAAATGCTCCGTATTGGCGGTGGCCCAATTGATAGCTCGAGCGATCAATCAGACCAATAATCATCGCACCATCATCTGCGAATTCGATGTTTCCAAACATCGCTTGTACATGGCTATAAAAATGTGTTTCATCATAAGGCGGAATAGAAAGATTGACAAAATCAGCCCAATCATTGGTCCAAGGCAACCACATCGAAACAGTGTTTGCTGTAGAGAAGGCTTCGCGGTTGTAATTCAGGCCGAAATTAACCACCGAAGTAAAACCAGCAATGATGTTTGCAGGATCGAAGCGTAATACGTGAGCGCTCACATCATCATTTACACGATAGGTACGTGTTGATTCTGGTTTTGACGGATCGAAAGTCGTAGTAGTTGTGACGGTTTCGTTTTCAGCAGTACAAATACCACCAAGATAGCCATAGCCATCGTGGAAGGTGATAGCCCAAGGACGAAAGACACCATCTGTACAGCTTGGCACACCACTAAGGTCATCTAGCAGATATTGGTTAACATCTCCAATGCTATTTGCGAAGCTAGTATCGCTGCTATTATCTACATTCGATACATCAACGCTGATTAAAGCACGTTGGTTGAGATTAACCAGCCACAAAGTACTCTCATCTTCTGATAGGTCAATCCCTCCATAACTGATCATACCCACTTTGCCAAACGCATCGAGGTCAACACTTGGATCGCTAGCATCAACCGGTAACTGATAATCCGCAACACGTCCTGTCCCGTTTGCTACACAGCCAGGGTTACCAGGGCCACCCCGAGCATCATTACGACAAACACTACCAAGATCAATAGCGGGCCCACCATTGCTCGGTGTAATGCCTTGGAGGCTCAGCTTTACGATAGGAGTATTGCTCGGACCGTTACTATAATCGAGCAGGTAGATGTAACTTGGACCATGTGCAAAGCCTGCATGGCGACGAAGAAAAGAACTAACATAGAGATGTTTGCTTTCGCGTTGATAAGCATTTCCCCACACACTACCCACACTTGGTATAAATACACTTGTAGCAGGCATGATATAGTTAGTTTCTGTGATCATGCCGGTATTGTAGTAATTAAAAGCCAATACACCTGGGTAGGAATTGTTTCCTTCACCTGCTGGTTCTCCTCGCCCACTTCTCATTCTCGAAATCGCAACCATCGGATTCGGTTGGCTATAGTCTTTTGGATTAAGTAGGGCAAAGTTTGCAGTGCTAGAGCCATCTGGTACAAATTGAACACTGGTTGCATTGTGCGAACCATGTGCACTTGGCTGCAGATAACTAGGCCAGCCACTGAACTCGATTCTATAGGGACCGCTTCCATCAGCATCGAGCGTATAATCGCCATTGACATCCGTCGTTGTTGAACCTTGTACTACGCCGACTGCATCGTAAGCAGTAACTGTTACATTCGCAATACCTGGCTCATGAACATCCATTACACCATTATCGTTAAAATCGCGAAATACCTTCCCTGTAATTGAACTCATTGCCTTTGAAGTATCAGGCATAAATAAGGAAACTACTGAAATAATACTTAATGAAATGATCAGTATTACAGACGTTATACGCCTTTTCATCATTATGACCTCCAAAAGCTTAATAGGGCCATTTTCAAGCTTAACGGCCACAAAGGTAGCACAAATAATACCGATCAATTCATTTTAAAGATATGGCTTCTTTTTATATAAATTGACAAATTTATCATATTTAAACGATATATACGTCGATATTTTTATAATTTAAAAAATTATTTTTTTGAAATCACAAATCTTAATAACAACAAAAAAACACGTTATACATAAATTATTTTCCTATTCCGCTCAGATTTTATATTAGAATATTTTTCATTTCGATTATTTCAGAAAGGGAATTAGTAAGAAAAACACTATCTCATATCAGTATTATTAGAAATTATCTCTAAATAAACATGAATTCAAGCTCCAATCCAAATTTATCACTCATCAAAAACTACTTTTAATAATTTCTTTTCAAGTAGCTTCTTTCAATAGTTAGAGTAATAAGAAGTTATTTCAATAGTATAGATATTTAAGATTCCTATACCTTACTGATACATTCTGTGAAACAGCCTAAGACATGGAATTCCATTTCTGAGATAAGTTCTCAGATACAACAAACGTGCTGAGCTGCTTGCATATGCAAGCAGCTCAGCACGTTTGCTAACACATAGCGTATACCCTTTATGGGCCTTCCAGATTATCCACTTGTCGGAGCAGCACCACAGTCAAGTTGATAACGGCATCATCAAAGGGTTCCTGTTGCGGGTCGCTACTAGAGAACACAGTTTGGAACGTTGTGACAGTAACACTTGGTGCGAGCCACCAAAAATTCTGACCCGTTTGAGGGTACACAAAGGCATAGAGATAGGAGCATATTGGAGTGATGTTGCACGCTGACGATTGGACGAGCAGCCTTTTAGGCAGACCTTACATAGAATCCGGCTTTAAGCCAATATGATGTTCATTTTCTGCCAAAAGCTCGAATTTGGTATTAGTTAACCACCAGGCGGGGCGCTGAGAACAACTAGTGAAAATCCTCAGTGGGCGGCATTATACGTGTCGCGTGAATGCTGACCGCTTCCTGTAACTGGAATTTTCATATCAGAATGAGCTTTTCTGATGTGAGCCACCGCTTCAGAAGCGTTTTTTAGCGTTCCTGAAGCTCAAGGGCTGCATTACGATGGCGAGGGCGGGGAGAAAGACGGCGATACTCCAGCATGTAGTGCTTCCCTGCCGCGAACAGGGTAGATTGGAAGGTTAGGTTTTTCGCTCATCCACTGAGCTACTTTTGATCCAATCTAAAGACCTGCAGGTGCATCTCATTGCAAGGCAGCGGCGAGTTCTTCGCGAAGAGCAGGGCTCAGCAGAGGTGCCGGTCCAGGCTGGCGATGACGCTGATCTTCTATCCCTGTTGCACCATGGGCATTGTAGCCTTTGATGATAAAAGTAACCCATAAAGCAGTATACCCGCTGATCTGTCAACAGCTTCGTTCCTCTCGATCTTCTGCCTTCCGATACTGGCGTTCTATTTCTTCGTGAGTGAGGTGATCTAACAAAGCTACTGCTTTCATTCTTTCAGTATACTAGCGAATTTGGTATGGCTATCCACCCATCCAACCCTTTTAACATTTCGCTGCGTTCATTGCAATCTGCCCGCTGCACTTCGCTGCGTTCATTGCAATCTGCCCGCTGCACTTCGCTGCATTCAGTGCCAAAGCCAAGCTATTCGACGCGATCGGTTGTATCTGGAGGGCTGGGAGCTTTGTGTTTTTGAGTACACGTTAGGTACAGGCAGATACGACGCATGGGCGGGCGGGATGTTGGTAGCCGTAGGCGGACGCGCTAAAAGCCTATTTTGGGGTCGAAATGTTACCGCTAGAGCTATCTACTACACAAACTTGACAGCTGACAGAAACACAGGTCAAGGCTTCTGAAACAAATTGTACACAACCTTTCTTGACGAGCTTTTAAATCGAATCTAAGATCTTCTCGCGCCGCTGTTGATATTCGTGCTGAGAGATCAAACCTTTGGTATACAAGTCCCCAAGCGTCTGCAAACGTTCTTCTACAAGGACTTTCGATTGAGCTTCTCTTGCATCTTGAAGCAACAGATTAAGCTCTCTGCCAAGCTCATCAAATCGATATTTGTTTTGCGTCTCCCTCTCGGCTTGAGACAATACAGCTACAAGCATCTGCAGCGATCTCACAGCAGTTTCATATTTTGTTTGGTTAGCGGGGTCTTTACGTAACCACCTCTAGCGCACTGCTACACCTCTGCTCAAGCATTTCCAAAGCTTTTCAGGATGAAAACGAAAATAGAGCTTTGATCCTACCAGAAAGAGCACTATAGAAAGAAATATAGCCAAAAAAAACAAAGTGCAACCTAAGAAACAATATCCATATCTTGCCTCCATTTTAGTTTAGAATGAAAGACGAGAGGAAATCAGCATATCGATATACAAATGAGCTCTAAAGGGTAAAACCTAAGAATATCAAGCCGATACCAAGCACAAAATAGATGATTCGGCTAATAAACGAGCCAAATAGGTCTTCTAGCGAGTAACGATTGGCACAAAACATAAAGATATCGAGCTTGATCCAAGTATTAAATACCAAGAAGGTTCCTAGCAAGATAAAGAGGCCCGAAGGAGTTCCTTTTGTGGTGTTATGGGCCTGCAAAAGCTGTGAAAAGTCGGGCTGTATAAGCCAAGCATACCAAGCAATTAGACCAGCGATTATGAGGAATATCGCGCCGAAGAGAATGAAGATCCAGCTATAGCGCGAACGGATCGTCTTCGCCTCTTGTTTGGCGATAAAGTCGACTAGCTCCTCAGCATGCTCCCAATTGAGCCAACTCGTTTCGGCCACCTTCTGAATGACCTCGTTTTTGCGACGCCCCGCACTCAACTCATCGACGATCAGGCTCACCAAGCGCGGCTCATCTGCGCCATGCGGGATCGTGGCAAGCACACGTGTGGTGCGGATAGAAGCCTGAGGCGAAGACTCGTCTGGCGCTGGATCGGGGCTTTGGAGGCGAACAGTCGCCTTGCCTGCACTCGAATCTTTATGAGGCGCCAAAATAGAAGGCAAGATCGGCATGTCGCTCTGAGGAGTAGAGCCTAACTCGCGCAGACCTTCCAGCGCCGCTTGGTTTTGAGGATTGATCAACAGAACCTGGTTGAGATAAAAGATGCGTTCATCGCGATTGGTCGTTAGGCCTCCCAACCACAACCATGCGCGTTCGTTGTAGGGGTTCAATTGGGCCGCTTGAGAGATGCGATCAAAGGCCGCCGCTTTATCGCCTCCGAAACAGAGCGTGATGCCTTCTTCAAGCAGTTGATCAGAAGAGAGGTGTTGCATAGTTTATGTTACCCCATAAGAGATTCGCAGCGTTAAAAATGGCTATAGAGCAACCCTAGCTACTACATCATCAGTAATAAGCTCACATAGAAAAACCATAAAGCTACCAAGAAATAGAGAAAAAATATCGCAACAATGACGATACTGCGAGTCACAAGGTTTACAAAGCTCTGATCTGCATAACGAATACTAAAAATCAGCGAAGCGATCATACAGACAGGATAACATTACAACCTTAGATAATGAGCGATGTCGGGAACAGCTTCCTGACACAACACAATACATACACCTACAAGCAAAGAGGCACCGATCGCCAACATCGACGATAGAGACAGATTCCAAATCGTTTTGCGAACAATGCGTTCTTATATTGCTTGGTGATTTCATCAATCAGAGCTTCCGACTGCTTCCAAGTAAGGGGATATCGCTGACCGATCTTCAAAATAATATCGTTTCTGGCGCTCGCCTGCTGTCATTCCTTCATAATCAACTCGATCAACTCCGAGCATTCTGCATCGCCGGGCAGACTTTGCACAGCTTGCTGAGCAGAGGGCAGATTCTGAAGCTTGATGGTCTGAAGATTGATCGTCTCTTTGCCCGAACTGCTTTCGAGCGGCAGCGGGCTTAGCTGAGTTAAGGAGGCTTGGGGCTTACGGCGCAGCTCGTCTAAGCCTTGCAGCGCCGCTTGGTTGTGCGAATTGATCAAGACAACCTGATTGAGATAAAAACGGCGCTGATCGATATCGCTACTCAGGCCCGCCAGCCATAACCAAGCCTGCTCGTTGTAGGGATCGAGTTGGCCACCTGTTCGATCAACCCAAGCGCTCTGACCCGATCGCCCGCCTGTAACATGGCGATCCCTTGCTGCTGTTTGAGATGTTGAAGCTGCTTGTATTACTCATCCTAAAAAATAATCGCAGACATACAAGCTATCAAAAGACATCCAACAGATGTGAACACAAACACAATAATAAACACGACATTGCTTAATGAAAGATGCTTCGAATTTCCAATCATATAGACAATCGGGGCTATGATCAGAAAAAACAAGAAAAAGAAGTAAACAGGAAATGCAAAAAGCAGGCTGTCAATTAAAGGCTTAAATCTAAAGTAGCTACACTCCTTTAAAAAGTAATATACGTTACAATCAACTTCAGGAGGTTTAGCAAGCGATGAAGTAAAGAATAAAACAAATATTCCAAAAATTCCTAATGTTAGACATATGGCTATGGTCGCCACTGGCGACAACAGTACACTCTGAAAGGTTCTCCTTTCAATTCGATCCTTATACAGCTCCGCAACGTAATCGATCAGCACTTCCGATTGCTTCCACGTAAGATGATGGTTCTGACCGATCTTTAAAATGATATTGTTTCGCGCATTGTGCTGGCGCAATTCTTTGATAATCAGCTCGATCAGCTCGGCATGCTCCTCATCGCTCGATAGGTTCCGCAACAGCTCTTGCGAATCTGGCAGCTGTTGCAGCTTGATGGTCTGTAGGTTGATCGTCTCTTTGCCCGAACTGCTTTCCAGCGGCAATGGGCTTAACTGAGCTAACGATGCTTGTGGCTTCTGACGCAGTTCGTCCAACCCTTCCAGCGCCGCCTGATTCTGCGGATTGATCAACAAGACTTGGTTAAGGTAAAAACGACGCTGATCAAGATCGTTGCTCAAACCTGCCAACCACAACCAAGCCTGTTCGTTGTAGGGTTCAAGCTGGGCCGCCTGTTCGATCAGCTCAAGCGCACGGCTTCGATCGCCCGCCTGTACCATGGCGATCCCTTGCCGAAGAAGTTGCCTAGCCCTTTGAAGATTCATGCGAATTCCTATATCACTGGCCTTAGCTTCCGCTATTTAGCGCCAAAGTGATACATAGGCCGATTAAGCCGATAGCAATCAGACTTGCCACTATAAGAACGACGATTGATACCTTAAATGAGGTGAAGCTGGCAATCAAAAAGAGAATGATTACGCTTACAATCGCCAAAACGCTTACTGAAAGCATTGCGAGGCAAGAAAATGAAGGCTTTTGTTTAACAACTGTATTGCTTAAAAAGTTGTATTTTCGAGCAATATAATCGATCAATAGCTCGCTTTGGTGGGCATTAAGGTCGCTATGTCGCGTAACTTTTGCGATCAATTGATCTTTAGCTATTTTAGCGTTCAACTGTTTCCGAATAAATACGACCAGCTCTTCATTATCGAAACCGAGCGGAGGATCGAAGCGACTGGAGGGCTGTGGCAGAACCACTGTCGCTTGGCCCGCGCTGTTTTGTGCTTGGCGCGCCCGGTTCATATCGGCCAGCAAACCCGGCGGAATCTGCAATAGCTGATCGAGGCTATGCGGCGTTTGAGCCAGACGCAGCGTTTCGAGGGCTTGCAAAGCACGCTGATTGGTAGGCTCGATCAATAAGACCTGGTTTAAGTAGTAGATCCGTTGGTCGCGATCCTGAGCTAGGCCAGCTAACCAGAGCCAAGCCTCAAGATTGCGCGGATCGTGCTGGGCCGCTTGTTCGATCAACTCGAAAGCTGCCTGACGATCGCCGTTATGGAAGCGAATGATGCCTTCATTCAGCAATTGTTCTGCAGAAGCGTTTTGATTCATTGCTTTTAAAATTCACCCTCGGTTTGATGAGTTTGACAATGCCGAAGCGCTTGGATACACACAAAGATCAAAAACCAAATCGCAAGCAACAGCAGACCATAGGGATAAGGAGTCGCAAGCGCAATAAATAACAATGTAGACATATTCATAAAAAGTATAAACTGCACAGCATCTTCACTAGGAGTTTTCAGGCCCCATCTGCTTTTTTTTAGATGTGTGGCCGACAATATGATTGATTAAAGCAATGCTCTCTTGCCTTGTTAAGCCTCCCTTCTCCATCACTACTAAAACAAAATCAACACTTATAGCCTTGGAATTCGATCGTTTCTTGGCTTGTTTTTTAATAAATCGAATGAGTTTGCGTTGAGCCAGCGCATCTTTCAAAGCGCCCTGGGAACGCCTTGCGAGCTGCGACTGCAAAGATAGCGATGGGAGCGCAGCGTTGTGGAGCATAGTAGAGCCAAGCCTCAACAGCATAGGGATTAAGCTGCAGCACCTGCTGAAAGAGATCACTCGCCCTGGTTCGCTCTCCTGCTTGAATAGCAGCGACAGCTTGATTGAAAAGATCGTTTGCAGCAGAGTTTTGCATATTATCCCCATTTTTGCCAGTTTAGTATGGGTTTATTACACATTATTACGTAACTTCTCATAAAAAGTTACAAACTATCCAATCTATTGGAGAAGACAACTTGTTAATAGAGCTTTGAGCCTGATAAGGGTGTCTCAGAACGTGGTATGATAAAGGCCCGTCTTTTGTTATCAACAGAGGAACAACTATGCTTGATACGACATGGCTCGACGAGTCATCTGATATCGAAGAAGCCTATCAGCTAACAGCCATGCTGGTTTCGTACAAGAGCTATCCGGGCCTTGAGGGTCCAGTCCAGCGTGCGATCGCAGCTTGGTTCGAGGCCGAAGGCATTCCCGTAGAGCTTCAAGAGACCGAAGGCGATCGCCCCAACGTCATTGTACGAATCGAAAATGGCCCCGGCCCGGTATTGCTCCTCAACGGACACGTCGATACTGTGCTAGAGGCCCAAGGTTGGAAGTGCGACCCCTGGAAGGGGCAGCGCGAGGGCAATATGTTCTATGGCCTAGGCGCAGCCGATATGAAGTCGGGTGTGGCCGCCATGATGCTGGCGGTGCGCGCACTTCACCGCCGCCGCGACCTTTGGAAGGGCACCCTGATCGCGACCTCAGTGGTCGACGAAGAGGCCTTCTCAATCGGCGCCCGTGCGATCGTCGACATGGGAATCAAAGCCGACGCCTGTATCGTGACCGAACCATCGTGGGATAAACCAGTGATCGGCGGCGTGGGCAAGGTTTTGGTGCGCGCCGACATCACCGGCAAATCATCGCACGGCTCTATGCCCGAAGAAGGCATCAACGCCGCCGTCGAAGCGGCCCGTTTGGTCGCCAAACTCGACAGCATGCCGCTCGGCCAACACCCGCGCATGAAGTCCTCGCAAGCGGTGCTTTCCTTCCACAGCGGCAGCGATCAGTATGTGATCACCGTGCCAGAAAAGGCCCGCTTCACGATCAACCGCCACACCGTGTTCGGCGAAACCGACGAGAGCGTACTGGCCGAGATGCGCGAGCTGGCCGATAGTCTCAATTCACCAGCCCGCTTCGACTTTGCGATCGATCCGCCCTACTATCCGCCATGGGAGCTGTCGCCCGACCACCCGATCTTGGGCATCTTTGAGAAGGCCTTCAAGATCGAAGTTGGCAAAGATCCCGACTATAGCTATGCCACCTTCGTCGCCGACAGCAACTACTTCTCGAGCGACGCCAACATCCCGACCTTTATCTTTGGTCCTAAGGGCTACGGTTACCACCAGTGTAACGAATCGGTCGATCTTTCGACTATCGCCGGAACGGTGCGCGTGCTGCTGCGCTTCGCCACCGAGTTTATGCCCGCCTAAGTTTTGTGAAAAGCGTGTGGTTGTTGCAGCCACACGCTTTTCAATACCTCGTCTACCCTCAGTTGAGCTCCCAAAAGACAGATTCGATCGGTTGGCCTAGAACAATCTTCTGCTCTCAGCGACGAGGGCGATCTGCAAGGAGGAAGAGATGTCTTTAGAACAGACTCGCAATGGATCGTTCAAACTCGATGGTGTGGTGGCGCTCTTGTTAACACCTTTTGAAAACGATGGAGCGATCGCTTGGGATAGCTATGATCGTTATGTAGAGTGGCAGGCTGCCCAACAACCCAATGGTCTGTTTGCCGTCTGTGGAAGCAGCGAAATGAAGTGGCTTAACTTCGAGGAGCGCATCGAGCTCGCCAAGCGCGCCGTTGCACACGCCAATGGTGTTCCAGTGGTCGCCACGGCCAACCTCGAAGAAGATCCGAGCAAGCATCGCGACGAGCTGCTGCGCATGGCCGAGACGGGCATCAGCGCGGCGGTTTTGATCCCACCTCCGAGCGTAAGCGGAGAGCGCGAGCGCTACCGCGAGTATCTCTTTGCGATGGCGGAAGCCTCGCCCTGTCCGGTAATGCTCTACGAGTGGCCGCAGATGCCAAACTATATCCTCGATAGCGAGCTGTACGGCGAACTAGCAGGGGCCGGCGCTTTTGTAGGCATTAAAGATACCACCTGTACCGTCGAGGGCATTCGAGCCAAACAGGAGCGCACTGCCCAAGCGACCATCTTTCAGGCCAATACCGCCTTCCTGCCAGACGCGATCGAGTTAGGCGTAGGCGGCTATATGGCGATCACCAGCACCGCCCACGCCGATCTGGCGGTGGCCTACTGGCGAGCCGCCCATAGCGATGATACAGCGCGCGCCGAAGTATTACATCGCGAATTAGTCAACCTCGATGCCCTGCTCTGCCTCGCTTACCCGCTGACGGCCAAATATTTGGTAGCCCAACGCGGCATCGATATGCCAATCACTAGCCGTTGGCCCGTCCAGATTCGGCCACACCATCTGCGCATGCTCGAGGTATGGCAGCGCGGCCTAGCCCAGATTCTGTAAACAAAAGCGTACAAGCCAGTTCCTCAGCATACCAGTTTTCTAGATCACTTTGGCGGAATGGTCTTCACCCTCGAACAAGGCTTATGGCGCGTCCGCCTCCGGCTATCAGATGGGCTAGGAGGCCCTAGTCCCGAAGCGGCACCCATAAGGGGGAAGCTATGCCTTTGCCACACCTTGAGCTAGAAGCAAGGACCGAGATTCCGCATACTATCGCAGGGAGCCATTGAAAGGCAGCACTTGAAGCCTGCTCGGTGCGTGCACCGAGCAGGTCGCAGCGCAAGCTGCGAGGGAGAGCTCGAATGGGTGTCTAGCAGCTCTGGTAGCCGAAGGCGGACGCGCCAAGGATCGAATGGATGCCAGTGACCTATCCGCTTATAGGATGGGACAAACGACTCGGCAGCTAAAGTACAACTCTAAAAGCGACTTTCGGATCAATGCATCGGCTCGTGTTCGGGATAGTACAAATATGAGACACGCCGCAGTTCATTGGGGTTAAAACGGCTGAGCTTACGGGTGTAGCCGATCGACGAGCCGGTCGGCCAGAGCGGCAAACCGCTCCCCGCGCCATAGAGGCCGGGTGCAGGACAAGCGAGGTTGCTCTGCCACCACTGCTGATCGAAGAACAGCCCTGCGATCCGCATATGCGCGGCATCATCGCTGAAAAGGTAGCTGCCTTCCTGTAGATTCGGCCAAATCGCTTGCAGACACTCTTGGGTCGATGAGTAGCGATCAACATCAAGAAAGGCAAAAACCAAAGGACGCTTCAGATTCTGCAGGCTATCTTTGAAAAAGCCGGGCACAAAGTCGCACACCTCGATAGCGCCGAACTGCTTGATATTGCTCGATACCTCGTCGAAGCGCCCGCGAAACATACCGCCAGTTAGATAGCCATAAACCCCCAAATGGGGCGTATCGTAGAGCTCTAAACCTGTATCAGGCAATCCATCAAACGAATCGCAGACTAACAAGCGGCGCCCTGTGAGCTGGCATAACAACGAGAGGCTACAGCTACTTGCGCCCTTCCAAACACCACATTCGATCACATCCCCCTTCAGATCGGGC
>JGI25327J35509_1002457_pt1 | contig 12773 bp, 10 predicted proteins | sample HigsolmetaAR202D_FD_35509 | JGI IMG/M metagenome (IMG submission 35509)
CACGCGGCGCGCGAACTGCCCAGGCCACGCGATCATCCGAAAATGCGATCCGCAGCCGCTGGTAATAGGGACTGTCGGCGGCGGCGGGGGGAACAGAGTGANGTTCGCCGGTGTGATACGCCGTGTTCATGCGCGCTCCTTTGGCCAGCAGCGCTGGCCNGTACTGTCTGCTGGCATTGTACCCCGGAACCGGAACCGGCACGCCCCATATTTAGGGGCGCATTCCCGGTTTGTTATAATCGGCGCGTTCGAAAAGCGACGGGAAACCCATGAATTCGTTTGTTGACGGCCTGCTGGCGTGGTACGACGCGCACCGGGCCGAACTGCCCTGGCGCGCCTCGCGCGATCCCTACCGCGTCTGGTTGTCCGAGATCATGCTTCAGCAAACGCAGGTGGAAACGGTCAAGCCGTACTTCCTCCGGTTTGTCGCCGCTTTTCCCAGCGTCGAGGCGCTGGCCGCCGCGCCACTGGATGAAGTGCTGAAGCTGTGGGAAGGGCTGGGCTATTACAGCCGGGCGCGCAACCTGCACCGCGCGGCGCAGATCGTCGCCCGTGAACTGGGTGGCCGTTTTCCCGACAGTATCGAAGGGCTGNTGGCGCTGCCCGGCATCGGACGCTATACGGCGGGCGCGATTGCCAGCATTGCCTTTGGCGTGCGCGCGCCCGTGCTCGATGGCAACGTCATCCGTGTCTTTTCCCGGCTTATCGACCTTGAAGACGACGTGACGCAGGCCGCGACTCAGGCGCAGTTGTGGCGGCTGGCCGAGGAACGCCTGCCCGACGAGCGCCCCGGCGATTACAATCAGGCGCTGATGGAGCTTGGACGGCTGGTGTGCAGGCCGCGCGAACCCCTGTGCGCGCAGTGTCCCGTTCGGGAACACTGCCTCGCCTTTGCGCGCGGCACGCAGCGCCAGCGCCCGGTGAAAAAAGCGAAAGCGACCACACCCCATTACCATGTCGCCGCCGGCATTATCCGGGATGACGCGGGTCGCCTGCTGATCGCGCAGCGGCCGCTGGATGGGCTGCTCGGCGGCCTGTGGGAATTCCCCGGCGGCAAGCAGGAAGACGGCGAAACGCTGCAGGAATGTCTGCGCCGCGAACTGCGCGAGGAACTGGCGATTGAAGTCGAAGTCGGGGAGTTATTCACGGTCGTGCGGCATGGCTTCACGCACTTCAAAATCACGCTGCACGCCTTCGAGTGCCGCTATGTCTCCGGCCCGCCGCAGACCATCGGCGTGCGCGCTTTCGCGTGGGTGACGCCGGAGCAGCTTTCCGACTACAGTTTCGGCAAGGCCGACCGTCAGGTGATCGCAGCGCTGGCAGCGCGGCGGGCGATGTTGTTATGACTCGTCCTCGCGCACAGGTTTGAGGATCAGCGTCGCCAGCGGCGGCACGGTCAACAGCAGACTGTTGTCCCATGCATGCCAGCGCACGGGTTCGGTTGCCAGTTGGCCGCCGTTGCCGACATTACTGCCGCCGTAATGCGCCGAGTCGCTGTTCAGCAGTTCGCGGTACGTACCCGCCGCCGGCACGCCAATGCGGTAGTTATGGCGGACGACCGGCGTGAAGTTGCACAGGACGACCAGAAAATCGTTGCGGTCGTCGGCATAGCGAATGTAGCTGAGCACACTTTGCTCGGCGTCGTTGGCTTCGATCCACTGATAGCCGTTCCAGTCGAAGTCATTTTCGTAGAGCGCGGGTTCCTGTTTGTAGATCCGGTTCAGATCGCGCACCCACGCTTGCAGGCCGGCGTGCGTCGGCCATTCCAACAGATACCACTCAAGGCTTTCGGCCTCGTTCCACTCGCGCCACTGGCCAAACTCCTGCCCCATGAACAGCAGCTTCTTGCCCGGATGCGTGTACTGGTAGCCGTAGAGCAGACGCAGCGAAGCGAACTTCTGCCACCAGTCGCCCGCCATTTTGGCGATCAGCGAGCCTTTGAGGTGGACGACTTCGTCGTGCGAGAGCGCCAGCACGAAGTTTTCGCTGAAGGCGTAGGACATCGAGAACGTGACCATGTTGTGATAATAGCGGCGGTGGATCGGATCGATCGACATGTATTTCAGCGTGTCGTGCATCCAGCCCATGTTCCATTTGAGCGTGAAGCCCAGCCCGCCGAGATAGATCGGGCGCGAGACCATCTGCCACGAAGTCGATTCTTCGGCAATGCATAGCGTGCCGGGGCATTCGCGGTGCAGCGTCTCGTTCAGCTTGTGGATGAAGTCGATTGCTTCCAGATTTTCGCGCCCGCCGTATTTGTTCGGAACCCACTGCCCGGCTCGCGCGAGAAATCGAGATACAGCATCGACGAAACGGCGTCAACGCGCAGGCCGTCGATGTGAAATTCCCGCAGCCAGTAAATGGCGTTGGAGATGAGGAAGTTGCGGACCTCGTTGCGCCCGTAGTTGAAAACGTAGGTTCCCCAGTCGGGATGCTCGCCCTGACGCGGGTCGGCATGTTCGTACAGATGCGTGCCGTCGAAATAGCCCAGCGCGTGCGCGTCTTTGGGAAAATGCGCCGGAACCCAGTCGAGGATGACACCGATACCGTGCTGGTGGCAGTAATCGACGAAATACTTGAAATCGACCGGCTTCCCGTAGCGGCTGGTGGGCGCGTAGTAGCCGGTTACCTGATAGCCCCACGAGCCATCGAACGGGTGCTCGGCGACCGGCATCAGTTCGACATGGGTATAACCCATCGAAACGACGTATTCGACCAGTTGGTGCGCCGCCTCGCGATAGCTCAGCCAGCTTCCGTCTTCCTTGCGTCGCCACGAGCCGAGATGCACTTCATATATCGCCATCGGGCGGTTGAGCGCCTGCGTCTNCTTCGCGCCGCGCCATCCAGTCCGCGTCTCCCCACTCGTAAGTGAGATCGGCGACGACCGAGGCGTTNGCCGGGCGCAGTTCGCTGGCGAAGGCGTANGGATCGCTTTTTTCCAGCCGCAGGCCGCCATTCTGCGAGCGCAGCGCATAGCGGTAGATCGCGCCTTCGGTCAGGCCGGGAATGAAGATTTCCCAGACGCCACTCAGGCCATGACGGCGCATGCCGTGAACGCGGGTATCCCAGTCGTTGAACGCGCCGACGACGCTGACCTGATAGGCGTTGGGAGCCCATACGGCAAAGCTGACGCCGCGCACGCCGTCAACCTCGCGCAGGTGCGCGCCGAATTTTTGATAACTGTCGAGCAGGTTGCCCTCGCTGAAAAGATGGAGATCGTATTCCGTCAGCAGCGGGCCAAAGGCATAGGGATCGTCAATTCGCCGCGTCTGCCCATCGGGCGAGACGGCTTCAAAGTGATAGCGCAGCGTCGCCGCCGGGACATCGACAACCACTTCGTACAGCCCTTCGGCGCGCAGGCGCTGCATCGGGTAACGCTGCCCGTCTGCGGTCACGACGGTTAGGCTGTCCAGCCGTGGATAGAAGGCGCGGATAACGGTTCGCCCATCGCCGGTCGCGTGCGGGCCGAGCAGATCGAAGGGCGCGCCATGATCGCCACGCAGAAAGGTTTCAATCGCTTCGGAATGTAGGGTCGCGGTCACGGTTTTTCCCTTCTCATGCGGCGTGTTGGCCAACGGCCCCCAATTCATAGGGCCTTATGCCCCCGCTGTTGCAAACGGGCGTATACTAAGGCGCGATTCAGTCCCTGCAGCTGCAGGGACTGAACGTGTTTATAGTGTCATACGGATTGACAGATTGCAAAAGCCGGCGCGTGGTATGGCCGGTCACGGCAAGGCAATCTGCCGGTCCTTAGGGCGGCTCCTGATCGCCGCCACCGAGGTTCTAAATGGATAGCACCATCTTTCGCCGCATCATCATTGGCGAAAAGCTGCCCACCAGTCAGGTACTTGAGCAGCGGCTGAGTAACACGAAAGCGCTGGCGATCTTTTCTTCAGACGCCCTGTCGTCGACGGCATACGCGACTGAAGCGATCATGCTCGTGCTGGTGGCGGCTGGCTCCGCAGCGCTGGGTGTCTCTCTGCCAATCGCGATTGGCATTGCCGCGCTGATGCTGCTTGTCGCGTTCTCCTACTATCAGACCATCCACGCCTATCCCAACGGGGGTGGCGCGTACATTGTTTCCAAAGACAATCTTGGTATCCGCGCGGGTCTGCTTGCAGGCGCGGCGCTGCTCATCGACTACATCCTGACGGTGGCGGTCAGCGTTTCGGCGGGTGTCGCGGCACTGACCTCGGCCTTCCCCGAGCTCACCGGCTTTCGCGTCCAGATTGCCATCGTCATCGTCGCCTTTATTACGGTGATGAACCTGCGCGGTGTCCGCGAGAGCGGGACGTTTTTTGCGATTCCCACCTATGCGTTCATCATCGGCATTTTCCTGATGCTCGGCGTCGGTCTTGTGCGCCTGCTCACGGGCGCGATCCCGGACGCCGCGCCGATTGCCGGCGAGCCGCTGGAGCCAACGGCTATCCATACGCTCACGTTGTTTCTGGTGCTGCGCGCCTTTGCGGGCGGCTGTACGGCTATGACGGGTATTGAAGCCATCTCGAACGGCGTGCCTGCCTTCAAGTCGCCTGAGAGTCACAACGCCGGCAAGACGCTGATCGCGATGGTGCTCATCCTGTCGACGATGTTCATCGGCATCACGTTTCTCGCCAATCATTTTCCCATCGAAGTGACGGCGGAAGAGGGCCACACCACCGTGCTGTCACAGATTGCGCGCAACGTGTTTGGCGAGAACACGCCGCTGTTCTATTACATCCAGTTTGCCACTCTGTTCATTCTGTCGCTGGCGGCGAATACCGCTTTTGCCGGTTTCCCACGACTGGCATCCCTGATCTCCGAGGANCGCTATCTGCCGCGCCAGTTGACGAACCTTGGTGACCGCCTCGTTTTCAGCAATGGGATTATCGCGCTGGCGGTACTGGCTTCGCTGCTCATTATTGCCTTCGGCGCGCGCGAGCATCGTATGCTCCCGTTGTACGCTGTTGGCGTTTTTCTGAGCTTCACGCTGTCGCAGGCGGGCATGGTTATCCACTGGCTTAAGGAACAGGACAAGCCCGGGTTCGAGCCGACATTTGGCTGGCGTCTGCGCATGTTCCTCAATGCCTTCGGCGCTGTCTGCACGTTCATCGTGCTGGTAATCCTGCTGGTCACCAAGTTCGCCGAAGGGGCATGGCTGGTCGCCGTGGCGATTCCGCTGCTGGTGTGGATGTTCGTGGCCATCCACCGGCATTACGAGATCGTGGCGCGTTCCCTGTCGCTCGACGGCATCACGCCTTATCCGCTATCGACCCGCGCGGTAAGCGCGCATAGCAACGTGCCGGTCACGGTGCTGCTCAACAGCCTCAATCGCGCCTCGCTGCAGGCGCTGGAATACGCCATTCGCCTTTCCGATGACGTGCGCGCCGTGACAATCGAGGCCGAACCGCAGACGACGTGGCGGCTGAAGGAGCGCTGGCGGCAATGGGGGCTGGAGATCCCGCTCGACATTATCGAGTCGCCCTATCGCGAGATTGGCGCGCCGCTGATTCAGTATCTGCACGCGCGCGATGAGGCATCGCCGTATAACGTGCCGACAACGGTCGTCATGCCGGAGTTCGTCGTCGGTCACTGGTGGGAACGGTTTTTGCACAACCAGACGGCGGTCGCCGTTCGCGCGGCGCTCTATCACGATCAGATTCAGAAAGGGCGCGGACGCCCGGTGCTGACCGTGCCCTACCGCATCGGCGATGAGTTGTACGAGCCGGTGCTGCGACCGGCGTCGGGAACAATCTGAGCGAAAGCGCTCCACTGCCATAGCCTGCGAGCGCTGCGCGCCGTGCGCTCATCGCAGGCCGGGGCGAGGTCTACGGCAGCCGGAACCAGAAGCGGCTTCCGGCGCCGTAGGTGCTTTCGACGCCGATCTGTCCGTTGTGCAATTCGACGATGCGCTTGCAGATCGACAGGCCCAGACCGGTGCTGCCTTCATCGCCGGTTGGCCGGGTACTGATGCGCTGGAACTCGCCGAAAAGCCGTTCCTGTTCCTCGGCTTTGATCCCCTGACCCTGATCCTGTACGGCGAACTCAAGCTGGTTGTTTACGCGGCGAACGATCAGCCAGACGGTCGTATCGGGGTAGGAATACTTAAAAGCGTTGCTGAGCAGGTTATTCAGCACCTGTTCGATGCGCCGGGGGTCGAAGGTCCATTCGCGCACGTCGGGCGCGATGTCGGTTTCCAGCTGGATCGCCTTCTTTTCGCCCATGTGCCGGTTGAGCTTGGCGACCCGCTCGACAAACTGGGCAATGTCGACCGTCTGCGGGTTGAGCGCCAACTGCCCGGTTTCAATGGTGGTGATATCCAGCAGGTCGTTGAGCAGGTTGAGCATGTCCTGCGTCGTCTCGTCGATGATGGTCAGGAATTCTTCATAGCTGGAAACGTCTGCCCTGCCGGTGAGCATGAGGTCGGTGAAGCCGCGAATGGCCGCCAGCGGCGTTCGCAGATCGTGGGCGGCGATACCCATGAAGCGATCCTTCTGTTCGTTCAGGGCCCGCAGCCGCTCGTTGGCTTCCGCCAGTTCGGCGGTGCGCTCGCGCACGCGCGCTTCCAGCATGGCGTTTGCCTGCTTAAGCTCCTCCACCAGCCGGCGGTTCTGCACGATCAGTTCGTAGCGTTCGAACGCCTCGCGCACGATCGTTTCCAGTTCGACGGCGTCCCACGGTTTGGTGATATAGCGGTAGATATTGCCGTCGTTGATGGCTTCGATCACGGCGCGGATGTCGGAATAGCCGGTCAGGAGCAGGCGAATGGCATCGGGATATTCGGTTTTGACACGCTTGAAAAATTCCGAACCCGTCATCCCCGGCATGCGCTGGTCGGAGATGATGACGTGAACCGGCACTCGCGTCATGATCTCATACGCTTCCTCGGCGCTGGAGGCGATATACACGGTGTAGTAGCGCCGGAACTGCCTCCGCAGCGCCTTGAGGATTTCTTCCTCGTCGTCAATGATGAGCAGCGTCGGAGTTTCTGAGGTCGAGGCCAGCCGTGTTTCAGCCGGTAGCGCTTCCGTTGCCATGGCGAACAACATCCTGTGGCAGTCTGATCGTAAACGTTGTGCCGCGACCGGGCGACGAGTCGACCGTGATCGTCCCGCCGTGAAGCTCGGTCACGATCTTGTACGCGATGCTGAGGCCCAGACCCGTGCCCTGCCCGACCGGCTTGGTCGTGAAGAACGGATCGAAGACCTTGTCCATGATTTCCGCCGGAATACCGGCGCCGCTGTCGGTGAAGGTCAGCACGACGTCATCGCCATCCTGACGGCCGCGAATAGCCAGCGAGCCATGCCCGTCAATCGCCTGTGATGCATTGATGATGATATTGAGAAACGCCTGATTCAACTGGGCCGCGTAGCAGCGGATGGGCGGCACGCCGTCGAGGTCGAGCGTGACGGCGACGCGATCGCCGAGGCTGGGCTGCGCGATCACAAGCGTGCTTTCCAGACTTTCGCGCAGGTCAACGACGTTCACGTCGCTTTCGTCCAGCCGTGAAAACGAGCGCAGCGACTCGACGATCTTACGCACGCGCGTCATGCCGTCGAACGAGGCGCGGAACAGGTCGACCACATCTCCACGTATAAAATCGAGGTCATAGCGCTGGCGAATGTCCCGAACCATCGCCTGCTGCTCGGCGCTGCCGTTCTGGCTGATCAGCATTTCCAGTTCGTTGAACGCGCCAAGCACCTGATCGACCATCTGGCGCATACTGTGTAAATTGCTGTTCACAAACGAGATTGGGTTGTTGATCTCGTGGGCGACGCCGGCTGTCAGCTGGCCAAGGGCGTTCATCTTCTCCGAATGGATGAGCATGGCCTGGGTTTCGCGCAGTTCATCGAGCGTGCGCTGCAAACGGCTGTGCTCAAGCGCGATTTCGCGCTGCAGCTTGCTGATCTCGCCGTTCAACTGCATGACCTCGGTGTTGACCGCCATGAGTTCCTCGACGTCGTAGGCGGCGAGCAACAGCAGATGGCCCTGCTTGCGCCGGATTTCGCCGACGACCGAGCGCAGCGAATTGGCTGCGAAGGTCATGCGGCCGCTGAAGAGCAGTTCGCCTTCCACATCCTGATGCAACGTGTCGAAGGCCGGCGCAAGCAACTCGTCGGCCAGCGAAACCGGGCCGGCAGCGCCTCCCATCAACTGGCGCAGGCTGTCGCTGGCGTAGATCAGCTCGCCGCTGGGCCGCGCCAGCCCGATCACGACCGCGGTGCTGCGCTGCAAAAACGCCCAGATTTCTTCGCCCCATGTAGCAAACAAGGCTGGCGGTAGCTGGATCAAACGTCCACCCCGTAGTGTGACCGCGCGAATGTTACAGGTTGTCTGTCAATAATACCGCGTTACGCCAGAGCCGCCAGTGGAAACCGCGTTCCCGGCCCTCGCCTCAACATCGGCAGCTTTGGGAGCGCGAGCCGGGACTGCGCAAGGTTCGCGTTGTTTGAAAGCAGGAGCATTGTGCCCTCTCCGAATCAAAAACCGGAAGAGTGTAGAGAGGGCGGGGGATGCAGTCGCTATCGCTTTACGATGACATGCACCTCGCCGGGGCCGTGGACGCCGAGCACGAGCGCCATTTCAATGTCGCCCGTGCGGCTGGGGCCGGTGATGAAACACAGGTTGCTGCTGTTGCGGATGGCCGGCATGCCCTTTGCCCGTTCGGCCGCAAGCCACGACTCAAGCCGCGGCACGAACTGATCCAGCGTGACGACCGCGATCAACACCGGCGGCAGGATCGACGGCGTGCGGCCCTTGCCCGGAGCGGTGCTCAGGATGAGCGTGCCGGTCGTCGCGGCGACCGCGTCCGCACTGATGATGCCTGCGCCCGCTTTTTCGATCAGTTCGGCGTGTTCGGCGCGGCCTTCGGCGTGCAGGTCGGGAAAGGTGATGCGGCAGCCGCCGGCGCGCAGGGCGTCTTCCAGCCCGGCAACCGGAATGTACTGGAAATCCCACGCGAGGACATGATCGACGTTGAATTGCTGTAGCAGCGCCTGAACCTGAGCAATCGCCGCCGCGTCGCTCTCGACCGGATAGACGTGGCCGGACAGCCGTTCCAGCTCCTGAGTAAAGCGGGCCAGCAGCCCGTCGGGAGACGTGTCTTCAATCTCGGTGACGGGCAGGTATTCGGCGGGGCGCGGGGGCGCATCCGGAAACGGTCGGCGGGCGGCGCGCAGCCGGTTGAGAATGATGTCACGAGAAGAGGTCATGATGTTTCCAGTCCTTGCTGTCGCACGCTAGTCTCGTGTTTCGCGGTTCTCGCGCCACCAGTCGTGGAACGACTTTTCAGCCGGCGGCGGGAAGTCGCGGTTCTGCGTCCAGCCGCTGAACGGATAGGGCAGCGCCTTGATCGTGCCATCCGGGTTGCGCGGCGCGAGTTTATCCGCCGCCGCGCTGACGGCCTTGCCGCCCATCTGGAACAACAGCGGGTGGCTGAAGCCGAAGGCGTAGGCCTTCATGCCAAGCTGCCAGAAAAGCTCTTGCTCGCCCTGCAGATCGCGCCGCAGCGAAATCAGCATGTCGGGGATGTTGATATCCACCGGGCAGGTCATCTTGCACGCGCCGCACAGACTGCTGGCGAACGGCAGCGGCGAGGCGTTTTCCTTGCCCTTGAACAGCGGCGTCAGCACTGAGCCGATGGGGCCGGGATAGACCGAGCCGTAACTATGCCCGCCGACGTTCTGATAGACCGGGCAGACGTTCAGGCACGCGCCACAGCGAATGCAGGCCAGCGCCTCGGCATATTCGGTCGCGTAGATATTGCTGCGCCCGTTATCCACCAGAATCAGGTACATCTCTTTCGGGCCGTCGCCTTCACCCTGCGTCGGGCCGTTGAAGATGTTGACGTAGACGGTGAGGCGCTGGCCCGTGCCGTTGCGCGCCAGCAACTGCACCAGCGTGATGAAGTCTTCCCACGTCGGGATGACCTTCTCGATGCCGACCATGGCGATGTGCACAGGCGGCATACCTGTTGAGAGTCTGCCGTTGCCCTCGTTGGTGACGATCACAATCGTGCCGGTTTCGGCGATCAGGAAGTTGCCGCCGCTCATGCCGAAGTCGGCTTCGAGATATTTCCGGCGCAGCGTCTTACGGGCATAGGCCGTCATGTCGCCCGGCTCGTCGGTATACGGCATGCCGAGCTTTTCCATGAAGATGTCGCGCACGGCCTCTTTGGTGCGGTGCATGACCGGCATGATGATGTGACTGGGATGGTCGCCGGAAATCTGCACGATGAACTCGCCCAGATCGGTTTCGATCATCTCGATACCGTTCTCGGCAAACGCCTGCTGCAACCCGGTTTCCTCGGTGACCATTGACTTCGATTTCACGCCGCGCTTGAGGTTTTTCGCCTTGCAGATGTCGATGACGTGCTGGTTGGCTTCCGCGTCGTCTTTGGCCCACAGGACATGCACGCCCTTGGCCGTCAGGTTCTTTTCCAGCAACTCCAGCAGTTCCGGCAGGTCTGCCAGCGCGCGCAGGCGAGCGCCCCGCGCCTGCTGGCGCAGCGCCTCGGCATGAGGCAGTTCGCCCATCGCCATGTCGCGGTTGCGCGTCACCGTTCCGGTAGCGCGGTCGAGCGCGGTCTGTAGCTGGATGTCCTGAAGGGCAATGGTGGCGGACTGTAAAAACTGTTTGGGATTCAGGTCCATCGCGTTGTTTCCACGTAAATTTCTTGATGTGGGCCGATTGTAACACTGCGGCGCAGGCGGGGCGAAACGAGATGGCCCTCACGCGCGTAAATGCGAACGCAGCCAATCGACCGTGCGCGCCCACGCATCCTGCGCCGCGCTGACGGAATAGGCTTCCTGCCGCGTGTCGTTGAAGAAAGCATGGCCGACGCCGGGATAAACCACCAGTTCGTGCTGAATCGGCGTGTTACGCAGGTCGGTGTCCAGCTTGCGCTGCTTTTCCAGCACGCCGGTGTCCTTTTCGCCGACGATGTTGAGGATGGCGACCTCGCGGTTGGTGAAGTCCTCTGCCGCGGGCGCGGAACCGCCGTAAAATGCCACGACCGCGCCGACTTCGGGGATGCGCGCCGCGCTGTGCAGCGCCAGACCGCCACCCATGCAAAAGCCGATGATGCCGATTTTCTTCGGCGCGACCATCTCCAGACCGGCAAGATATTCGACCGCCGCGCGAATCTCCTCGATGGCGCGGGCGCGATCCAGTTCCATCGCTTTCTTGCGCGCTTCATCGGGTTCGATGGCAATCGCGCCGTGATACAGGTCGGGCGCAAGCGCAACGGCCGGGATGCCGGCCACGCGCCGGGTGACGTCCTGAATGTGTGCGTTCACGCCCCACCATTCCTGAATGACGATCACGCCCATGTACTGCCCGTCGGCTTCCGGGCGCGACAGGTAGCCGCGAAGGGCCTCGCCATTGGTCGCGTAGGTGACAAACTCGGAAAGCATCGCCTTCTCCTTGATCCACTTGTTGTCGCGAGTATAACGTAATTTATTTCAGGTTGCCGCATGCGCGTTTCGCGCCGGAGTTGAGTACAATCGACCCACACCACAAGAGGAGAAAAACCATGCAAGCCGATTACCAGAAGCGGCAGTCTGCGCTCAACGCCGTGCTCGACGCCAAAGAACTGGACGCGATTGCCATTGTTCCCGGCGCAAACCTGATTTATTTCACCGGGCTGCACGCGCATTTGTCCGAGCGCCCGATTATTGCCCTGTTCAACCGCGAGGGCCTGTCGATCATCATGCCGCAGCTTGAGATGCCGAAGGTCGCGGAACGCCCCGACCTTGAGGCGCGAGTCTTCCCGTGGAACGATGTCGATGGGTACGAAGGCGCGTTCGCTGAAGCCGTGGAGGCGCTTGGCCTGCGTGGTGGACGGCTCGGCGTCGATGGCATGACGATGCGCGTCACCGAAATGCTGGCGTTTCAGCGCGTCGATAGCAGTATTCGTGTTGAACCTGTCGAGCGCGATCTCATTCGTATTCGCGCCCGCAAGCAGCCCGACGAAATCGAGGCCATGCGCCGGGCGATCAAAATCAGCGAGCAGGCGCTGGCGCAGTTGCTGGAGTGGGTGCGTCCCGGCATGACCGAGCGCGAGATTGCCGCGCGGCTGTCGACCGAGCAACTGGAACTCGGCGGCGAGGGTGAATCGTTCGGCACGATGGTGCAAACGGGGCCAAACAGCGCCAACCCGCACGGCGCGGTGAGCAATCGCGCCTTGCAGGAGAACGAGTTTTTGCTGATCGACTTCGGCTGCCTTGTCGATGGCTATCCGTCCGATATCACGCGCACTTTCTGTTTGGGCGAGCCGAGCGCCGAAATGCAACGCATTTTCGATACGGTGGTGCGCGCCAACGAAGCGGCCCGCGCGGCAGTGAAACCCGGCGTGCCGATGGGCGAAATCGACCGCGCCGCCCGCGACGTGATTGACGCTGCCGGATACGGCGAGTATTTCATCCACCGCACGGGCCACGGCCTTGGGCTGGACGTCCACGAGCCGATCCCGCAGATCGCCGCTGGCGTGTCCGATCCGCTGGAACCGGGTATGACGTTCACCATCGAACCGGGCATCTACATTCCCGGTCTGGGCGGCGTGCGCGTCGAGGATAACGTTGTCGTGACGGAGAACGGCGTCGACGTGCTAACCAGCTTCCCGCGGGAGCTGGTGATTAAGCGGTAGGAAGTAAATTTCATAAACTACATCGGGGAAACATATTAACTAAATCCTTGAAGTGACCCCCTGAGATTGGACACGGAGCTAAATGCAGTATCATAGTCCAAGAGAGGAAAGGTCACATGAGCGAGAGACGGAAGTTCAGCCCAGAGTT
>JGI25327J35509_1002483_pt1 | contig 12662 bp, 9 predicted proteins | sample HigsolmetaAR202D_FD_35509 | JGI IMG/M metagenome (IMG submission 35509)
CCGGTTGCGGCGGACACGGGAGCCCGACCACGTCGATGACGGCGTACGATCGACGTGAACGGCATCCGCTGAAGAGGTGGGACATGGCTGGACTCGGCTGGACCGAAATTCTGATCATCCTTGCGGTGGTCATGCTGTTGTTCGGATCGGCGAAGCTGCCGCAGCTCGCCCGGTCCCTGGGCAGGTCCGCGCGCATTCTCAAGGCCGAGGCCAGGGGTCTGCAGGAGGACGACGAGGAGCTCTCGCGCCCCCAGCAGCCGGCTCCGCAGCCGCAGCAGCCTCAGCAGTACGCGCAGCCGCAGCAGCCCCAGCTGCCCCCCGGGCAGCCCATTCAGGGCGTTCCGGTGGACCCCAACCAGGCGCGCAACCACTGAACCTCACCCGGCACGCCGTTTCCGCCGGTCAAAGTGGACCGGCCGCGGGCAAGGGCCGATGCCGTGGCAATGGCGACACGGCACCGGGCACCCCTGGGGCCTCCATTGCCGGCACCGGAGACCACGTGCCGGAAAAGAGCCACTGACCTGCTGATCCCGGCGAACAGGCGCGAGCTGCGATCTTGATGATGAGACTGACCAGGCGGCGAAGGGCGGTCGACCCCGAGGGCCGGATGCCGCTCATGGACCATCTCCGTGAGCTGCGCAACCGGCTGATCAAGGCCATCTTGGGCCTGTTGCTCGGCACGGTCATCGGCTGGATCATCTTCCAGCCGGTCTGGGACTTCCTCAAAGAGCCCTACTGCGCCCTGCCGGAGTCCAAGGACCTCAACGGCGCCTGTTCACTGGTGGTCAACGGCATCTTCTCCGCCTTTTTCCTGCGGCTGAAGATCGCCTTTATCATCGGGGCGGTGCTGTCGGCGCCGGTGTGGCTGTATCAGCTCTGGGCCTTCGTGGCGCCGGGATTGTACCGCAATGAACGCCGCTGGACCTATATCTTCATGGGCGCGGCGATTCCCCTGTTCTTCGTCGGCACGGCACTGGCCTATCTCACCGTCGACAAGGGACTGTCGATCTTTTTGGGCTTCGTGCCTGAAGACGTGGCCGCACTGATCACCGTGGACCATTACCTCGGTTATGTGCTGGCGATGCTGCTGGTGTTCGGGCTGACGTTCGAACTGCCGCTGTTCGTGGTNATCCTCAACCTGGCCGGGGTGCTGACCTCGGCCCGCATCCGCAAGTCCCAGCGGATCATCATCTTCGGCATCTTCGTGTTCTCGGCGGTGGCCACCCCCAGCGCCGACCCGTTCACCATGCTGGCCCTGGCCCTGCCGACCGTGCTGCTGTTCGAGGCCGCGGCGCTGCTGGCGTTCCTGAACGACCGGCGGCGGGCCCGCCGTCCCGACCCGTATGCGGGACTGTCCGACGATGAGGCGGCCCCGCTGAACCTCGAGGAGATCGACGCCGAGCTGGAGAAGGGGCTGCGCGAGGACGCCGGCGGCGACCGCGTGGAGCCGACCCGCTGAGCGGGCCGGGCGAGCGTGCGGCGAGCGGTTCGGAACGGGGCGGGCCAAACCATAGGCTCGATGCCATGAGTTCCCCTGGTACCACGCCCGCCGAGCGGTACGCCGCCTACCGTGCGCGCGTCCGCGACAACGGGCCCGCACTGCTGGACTTCCAGACCCTGTACGACTTCGAGCTGGATGAGTTCCAGTTGGAGGCCTGCCGGGCGCTGGAGGCGGGCAAGGGCGTGCTGGTGGCCGCCCCCACCGGGTCGGGCAAGACCGTGGTGGGGGAGTTCGCCGTCCACCTGGCGCTGCTGGAAGGGCGCAAGTGCTTTTACACCACGCCCATCAAGGCGCTGTCCAACCAAAAGTACGCCGACCTGGTGCGCCGCTACGGCCCGGGCAAGGTCGGCCTGCTGACCGGCGACAACAGCGTCAACGGCGAAGCGCCGATCGTGGTGATGACCACCGAGGTGCTGCGCAACATGCTGTACGCCGGCTCGCCCACCCTGGCCGGGCTGGCCTTCGTCGTCATGGACGAGGTGCACTACCTGGCCGACCGGTTCCGCGGCGCGGTGTGGGAAGAGGTCATCATCCACGTGCCGGACTCGGTGCGGATCGTGGCGCTGTCGGCCACCGTCTCCAACGCCGAGGAGTTCGGCGAGTGGCTGCAGGAGGTCCGCGGCGAGACCGCGGTGATCGTCGATGAGCACCGGCCGGTGCCGCTGTTTCAGCACATGCTGGTCGGCAACCGGCTGTATGACCTGTTCGTCGACACCGGCGACGGGCAGGACCGCCCCAAGATCAACCCGCAGTTGCGCAACATCGCGGTGGAGGAGATCCGCCGCGCCAAGATCAACTCCGGCCGGCGCACCGGCCGCAAGCGCATCGCCCGCCCGCCCCGCTTCCGTCCCCCCTCCCGCCCGGAGGTCATCCAGCGGCTGGACCGGGCCGGGCTGCTGCCGGCCATCACCTTCATCTTCAGCCGGGCCGGCTGTGACGCCGCCGTCGCCCAGTGCCTGCACGCCGGGCTGCGGCTGACCTCCCGCCAGGAGGCCGAGGAGATCCGCGCCCACGTCGAGCTGCGCACCGCCGACCTGGCCGATGAGGACCTGCGCGTGCTGGGCTATGACCAGTGGCTGGAAGGGCTGATGCGCGGCATCGCCGCCCACCACGCCGGGATGCTGCCGACCTTCAAGGAGATCGTGGAGGAATTGTTCGTCCGCGGTCTGATCAAGGCGGTGTTCGCCACCGAGACGCTGGCGCTGGGCATCAACATGCCCGCCCGCACCGTGGTGATCGAAAAGCTGGACAAGTGGAACGGCGAAACCCACGCCGACCTGACCCCGGGGGAGTACACCCAGCTGACCGGGCGGGCCGGGCGGCGCGGCATCGACGTCGAAGGCCATGCGGTGGTGATCTGGTCGCCGGGCATGGACCCGTTCGCGGTGGCCGGGCTGGCCGGCACCCGCACCTATCCGCTCAACTCCAGCTTCCGCCCCTCCTACAACATGGCCGTCAACCTGGTCGGCGCGGTCGGCCGGGAACGCGCCCGCAACCTGCTGGAGGAGTCCTTCGCCCAGTTCCAGGCCGACCGGGCGGTGGTGGGCCTGGCCCGCCAGGTGCACCGCAACGAAGAGGCCCTGGCCGGCTACGCCGAGGCCGCCGCCTGCCACCTGGGCGACTTCATGGAGTACGCGGCGCTGCGCCGGCGGCTGTCGGACCGGGAGGCCGAACTGGCCCGGGAGCGTTCCAGCGCCCGCCGCGCCGAGGCGATCCGCTCGCTGGAGCGGCTGCGCCCCGGCGATGTGATCGTCGTGCCGTCCGGGCGGCGCTCGGGCCTGGCGGTGGTGCTGGACCCGGGGCTGGGCCGGCGCTCTGACGGCCCCGCCCCGCTGGTGCTGACCGCCCAGCGGTCGGTGCAGCGCTTGTCGGTGCTGGACTTCCCCCACCCGGTGGAGCCGATCGAGCGGATCCGCATCCCCCGCTCCTTCAGCCCGCGCAGCCCCCAGCAGCGCCGCGACCTGGCCGCCACGCTGCGCAACAAGGTGCCCGACGCGCAGGTCAAGGCCCACCGGGGGCGGCGCAGCACCCCTGCGGTGGACGATGAGGAGATCTCCCGGCTGCGCCGGGAGATCCGCCGCCACCCCTGCCACGGCTGCGACGAGCGCGAAGACCACGCCCGCTGGGCCGAGCGCTACTTCCGGCTCAAGCGGGATACCGACGCGCTGCGCCGCCGGGTGGAGGGCCGCTCCCAGGTGATCGCCCGCACCTTCGACCGGGTGTGCGCGGTGCTGGAGCAGCTGGGCTACCTGGAGGGCGACACCGTCACCGAGGAGGGACGGCGGCTGGGCCGCATCTACAACGAGCTGGACCTGCTGACCGCCGAGAGCCTGCGCGCCGGCCTGTGGGAGGANCTGGAGCCCGCCGAGCTGGCGGCGTGCGTGTCGGCGCTGGTGTACGAGTCCCGGCAGCCCGACGACGCGGTGACCCCCCGCACCCCGCCCGGCGCCGCCCAGGAGGCGCTGGCCGCCATGATGCGGCTGTGGGGGGAGCTGGAGGCCATCGAGCGGGACAACCGGGTGTCGTTCCTGCGCGAGCCCGACCTGGGATTCGCCTGGACCGCCTACCGGTGGGCCTCGGGCCATTCGCTGGATGAGGTGCTGCTGGAGTCGCAGATGACCGCCGGTGACTTCGTGCGGGCGGTCAAGCAGCTGATCGACCTGCTCGGCCAGGTCGCCGACGCCGCCCCCGAGGGCAGCCGGGTCCGGCAGACGGCGGGCAAGGCCATGGACGGGCTGCGCCGCGGGGTGGTCGCCTACTCCTCGGTCGCCTGACCGCGTCAGCGCCGGCCAGGCCGGTGGGCGGCGGATCGCCGGGCACCGCCCACCGGCCCGTCCCCCCGGGACGGCGACCCCCTGCCGTCCGGCGAGAAAAACCCCGGACCCCATCCCAGGCGGTGCCGGTCTTACCCGGCGACGGGGAGCCGGTGCCCCGGCGAGAGGGAGTGGGGTTCGCCCGGCCCTGGGCACCGGCCCGTCACTGACCAGCCGCGGACATGGATGGCCTGAGAGCATGATCTGCCGGGCGGCGGCCGTGGTCTGTGTCACCTGACACAGGCCGCCGGACGGCCCGGTCAGGAAGCGGCGGCCAGCGCCTTGCGCAGCCGCCCGACGGGACCGCCCAGATTCCACCGCTCGGCCAGGGCGCTCAGCGCCTGCTCGTCGCGCGGCCGGCGGGGCAGCNCGTCCTCCAGCGCCGTCAGCTCGGGTGCGTCGATGTCGGTGACCACCTTCACCACGGTCTCGGCGGCGGCCAGATACTCGCGGGCCGCCTCCAGCCGGCGGCGGCTGCCCGCGGGGAAGCCCTCGGTGACTCCCGCGTCCAGGGCCNGCAGGATGCCGGCGACCGAGCCGAACCGGCTGACCAGCGCCGCGGCGGTCTTGTCGCCCACCCCGGGCACTCCCGGCAGCCCGTCGCTGGGGTCGCCGCGCAGGGCGGCGTACTCGCCGTAGGCGCGGCCGGGGATGCCGTAGCGGGCCGCGACCTCCTCCTCGCCCATGACCTGCAGGTTGCGCACCCCGCGCGCGGTGTAGAGCACCTGGATCGGCCCGCGCCGGTCCACCAGCTGGAACAGGTCCCGGTCGCCGGTGACGATGTCGACCGCGCCGCCGCCGGCCGCATGCCGCACGGCCAGCGTGCCGATCACATCGTCGGCCTCATAACCGGGCACCCCGGCGCGCGCCAGCCCGGCCGCCTCCAGCACCGCGTCGATGATCGGCAGCTGCGCCGCCAGCGCATCGGGCACCTGGTCGCCGCCGTCGGCGGCCACCCGGTGCGCCTTGTAGGACGGCAGCGCCGCCACTCGAAAGGCCGGTCGCCAGTCGGCGTCCATGCAGCACACCAGGCGGGCGGGGGAGCGGTCGGCCACCAGACGGGCGATCATGTCGATCAGGCCGCGCACCGCGTTGACCGGTGTGCCGTCCGGCGCGGTCACCGACTCGGGCACGCCGAAGAACGCCCGAAAGTACAGCGACGGCGTGTCGAGCAGCATCAGCGCATCCATGGGGGCCATCGTGCCACGTGCCGGGGACGTTCCCCGGCCCGCCGGAGCACGCCGCAGGTGCTGGGATGCTGGGAGCATCCCAGCGACGAAGGACCGTGATCGTGATGAAACCGGATCTGACGCAGTTGTACCCGCCCTCCCGGCTGGCCCGGGTCCGGGAGGCGACCGCCGAGGCCGGGCTGGACGCCCTGCTGCTGACCCCCGGCCCGGACCTGCGCTATGCGACGGGTTATGACGCCATCCAGCTGGAACGGCTGACCTGCCTGGTGGTCCCGGCCCACGGGGAGCCGTTCCTGGTGGTGCCCCGCCTGGAGCTGGCCGCCGCCCAGGCCTCCCCGGCCGGCGCGCTGGATGTGGAGATGGTGCCCTGGGAGGAGACCGACGACCCGTACGCGCTGGTCGCCCGCCGGCTGCCGGCGGCGCGGGCGGTGGGCGTGGCCGACCGGATGTGGGCGGTGATGGCGCTGCGCTTCCAGGAGGCCATGCCGCAGGCCCGGCAGGTGCCGGCCGGGCGGGTGATGGGCCGGCTGCGGGCCCGCAAGAGCCCGGCCGAGATCGCCGCGCTGCGCGAGGCGGGCGCGGCGATCGACCGGGTGCACCGCCAGGTGCCGGCGCTGCTGAAGGCCGGCCGCACCGAGCGGGAGGTCGGCCGCGACATCGCCGAGGCCATCGTCGCCGAGGGGCACGCCAAGGTGGACTTCGTGATCGTCGCCTCCGGCCCGAACGCCGCCAGCCCGCACCATGAGCTGTCGGACCGGGTGATCGGCCCCGGCGAGCCGGTGGTGATCGACATCGGCGGCACCATGCCCAGCGGCTACTGCTCCGATGAGACCCGCAACTACTGCATCGGCGAGCCCCCGGCCGCCTACACCGCCTACTACCAGGTGCTGCGGCGGGCGCAGCAGGCCGCCTGCCGGGCGGTGCGTCCGGGGGTGACGCCCGAACAGGTGGACGCCGCGGCCCGCGAGGTGATCGCCGAGGCCGGCTACGGGGAGTTCTTCATCCACCGCACCGGGCACGGCATCGGGCTGGAGACCCACGAGGAGCCCTACATCGTGGCCGGCAACACCCGCCCGCTGGAGCCGGGCATGGCCTTCTCGGTGGAGCCGGGCATCTACCCCGGCGAGCACGGCGCCCGCATCGAGGACATCGTGGTGTGCACCGAGGACGGCTTCGAGTCGGTGAACCACGTCGAGCGCGACCTGATCGTCGTGGACTGACCCCGAGGCGGCCTGGCCGCAACGGGCCGTATCGCGCCGTCCGATATTCGGNGCAGGATGAGGCAGNCANGGGCTCCGCACGGGCCCCTGCCTGCCTCATTGAGGCGGTGACCTGCGAAGATGCCGCTCCGAGCAGGGGCGCCGAGCGCCGTCAGACTTCCCTTACGCCTGTCTGAAAGGTGCCTGGCCGTTATAACGATCTCTTCACGAACCTTTTGCGAAGCGTATGACGGTTGCGGCCCTGGATAGGAGCGGGGTACGGCTTATGTGTTCCGTCGGGGTTACAGGCGGATGTCCCTGACGTTGCAGCGAGCGAAGGAGACGTCGTGGCCGAGGTCGTCCTGTCAGGTGTCGGCAAGATCTACCCCGACGGCTTCCAGGCGGTCACCGACCTGAACCTGCACATCGCCGATGGGGAGTTCCTGGTGCTGGTGGGGCCGTCCGGGTGCGGCAAGACCACCGCGCTGCGCATGGTGGCGGGCCTGGAGGAGATCTCCACCGGCGAGATCCGCATCGGCGACCGGGTGGTCAACCGGGTGCCGGCCCGCGACCGCGACGTGGCCATGGTCTTCCAGAGCTACGCCCTCTACCCGCACCTGTCGGTGCGCGACAACATCGGCTTCGGGCTGTCGCTGCGCAAGGTCCCCAAGGACGAGATCCGCCGCAAGGTCGAGCAGGCCGCCGACCTGCTGGGGCTGCGCGACCACCTGGACCGCAAGCCCCGCCACCTGTCGGGCGGCCAGCGGCAGCGGGTGGCCATGGGCCGGGCGATCGTCCGCCAGCCGCAGGCGTTCTTGATGGACGAGCCGCTGTCCAACCTCGACGCCAAGCTTCGGGTGCAGATGCGCGCCGAGATCGCCCGCATCCAGCGCGACCTGGGCGTCACCACCATCTACGTCACCCACGACCAGACCGAGGCGATGACGCTCGGCGACCGGGTCGCGGTGATGAAACGCGGCGTGCTCCAGCAGATCGCGCCCCCGCAGGAGCTGTACGACCGCCCGGCCAACCTGTTCGTGGCCGGCTTCATCGGCTCCCCGGCCATGAACCTGCTCAAGGGCACGCTCGCGGAGGAGGACGGGCGGCTGCTGCTGCGCTTCCGCGGCGGCCAGACCCTGACGCTGCCGCAGGAGGTGCTGCAGCACCGGCCGGCGCTGCGCTCGTATGTGAACCGGCCGGTCATCGCCGGGATCCGCCCCGAGGACATGGAGGACGCCGCGCTCAGCGGCGGGCCCGAGCACGCCCGGCTGACCGCCGTCGCCGACCTGGTCGAGGCGATGGGCTCCGACGTGCTGGTGCATTTTTCGGTGGACGCCGAACAGGTGGTCACCGAGGACACCCGGGAACTGGCGCGCGACGTGGGCGCCGACGTACCCGAAGGACCGGGGGCCGCGGGCACCACCATGGTCGCCCGGTTCAGCCCCCGCACCCGGATCAAGGTCGGCGACCAGGTCGCCGCCCAGGTCGACACCGGACGGGTGCATTTCTTCGATCCCGATACAGGCGCGTCGATCTGGGACTCGACGCAGCCTTCCCCGAGGAAGGAAACCGCATGAGGGACGGAAGACGTTCGATGGGCCGGCGGCGGCTGCTGGGCGCCGTCCTGGCCGCCGGGCTGGCGGTCTCCACCGCCGCGGCCTGCGGCGGCGGAGACGACTCCGGCTCCGGCGACGGCGCCCTGAAGGGCCAGAAACTCACCGTGGCGGCGATCTGGACCGGCTCCAACGAGGGCGCCAAGTTCCAGAAGGTCCTCGACGAGTTCGAAAAGCGCACCGGCGCCGAGGTCACCTACACCCCCACCGGCGACAACGTCGCCGCCTACCTCGGCTCCAAGGTGGAGGGCAACGCGCCGCCGGACGTGGCGTTCCTGCCGCAGCAGGGCGTGCTGGTGGAGTTCGCCGAAAAGGGCTGGATCAAGCCGCTGCCGGATGAGGCCAAGTCCCTGGTGCAGCAGAACTTCGCCAAGGTCTGGCAGGACCTCGGCTCCCACGAGGGCACCGTCTACGGCGTCTACTTCAAGGCCTCCAGCAAGTCCACCGTCTGGTACCGCAAGCAGGCCTTCGCCGACGCCGGCATCACCACGCCCCCCGCCTCCTGGGACGACTTCGTCAAGACCGCCCAGACCCTCTCCGACGCCGGCACCACCCCCATCTCCGTCGGCGCCGCCGACGGCTGGGTGCTGACCGACTGGTTCGAGAACGTGTACCTGTCGGTGGCCGGGCCGGAGAAGTACGACCAGCTCTCCAAGCACGAGATCAAGTACACCGACCCCACGGTCAAGGAGGCGCTGCGCAAGCTAGCCGAGATCTGGGGCAAGGACTCCTACCTGGCAGGCGGCGCCAAGGGCGCGCTGCAGACCGAGTTCCCCGCCTCGGTGCCGGCGGTGTTCGGCGATGAGCCCAAGGCCGCCATGCTGCCCGGCGCCGACTTCGTCGCCTCCGAGATCACCTCGGCCACCAACTCCAAGGTCGGCACCGACGCCGACTTCTTCCCCTTCCCCGCCGCCGGCAGCACCACTCCCGTGGTGGGCGCCGGTGACGTGGCGGTGATGATGAAGGACACCCCCGCGGCGCGGGAGCTGATGAAGTTCCTGGCCACCCCCGAGGCCGCCAAGGTCTGGGCCGAGCAGGGCGGGTTCATCTCCCCCAACAAGGCGCTGGACCTGTCGGTCTACCCCGACGAGGTGCAGCGGCGGATCGCCAAGGCGGTGATCGACGCCGGTGACGCCTTCCGCTTCGACATGTCCGACCTGGCCCCGGCCGCCTTCGGCGGCACCAAGGGCTCCGGCGAGTGGAAGATCCTGCAGGACTTCCTGGCCGACCCCGACGATGTGGACGGCACCGCCGAGAAGCTGGAGAAGGCCGCAGCCGCCGCCTTCAAGTCCTGAGCCGACCGGCCGATGACCCCTCTCCCCCGGGGGCCGCGCCTCCGGGGGAGAGCGGGCCGACCCGCCCGCACCCCGCGGCGGCGTGCCGCTTCGGGGACGTCCCGACCCTCCCCAGCAGGTGCAGGACACCTCGCCGAGCCTCCGGGAGAGCGCGATGACCGACACCTTCGACCCGTCCGCGCCGCGTAAGGAGCAGCCGGACGGGCAGGCAACCTCCCCGCCCGGACCCGCCGCGACGGCCGAGCCGACCGCCGCGCCCGCCGCCCGAAGCACCGGGCGCGGGCGGCTGGGCCCCCCGCCGTGGCTGGCCGGCGGGTTCCTGGCGCCGGCGCTGATCCTGCTGGCGCTGCTGGTGGTGTACCCGATCGGGTACACCCTGTGGCGCAGCCTGTATGACGCCGACGGTGATCAGTTCATCTGGTTCGACAACTACGTCACCATGTTCACCGACTCGGCCACCTTCACCGCCATCAAGAACAACGCCATCTGGGTGGCGGTGGCGCCCGCGCTGATCACCGCGTTCGGGCTGATCTTCGCGGTGCTCACCGAGCGGATCCGCTGGGCGGCGGCCTTCAAGACCATCGTGTTCATGCCGATGGCGATCTCCATGGTCGCCGCCGGTGTGATCTTCACGCTGGTCTACGACCACTCGCCCGAACGGGGCGTGCTCAACGCCATCGCGGTCGGCATCCACGACACCTTCGTCTCTCCCTCCCCTTACCCGGGGGCGCGGCCCCGCGAGCAGGGCAGCCCGCTGCGTCCCGAAGGCCCTGAGGACGAGCGGGCGTACGTGACCGCCGAGCAGGTTCAGCCGGGGCAGACGACGCTGCTGCCGCTGGTGTCGATCTCGCCCGCCAAGCAGCGGGAGCTGCAGCCGGCCCGTCCCGCCGCCGCCAAGCCGGACGCCATCACCGGCACCGTGTGGGCCGACTTCGCCCCCGGCGGCGGCACGGTCAACCAGATCGACGGCAACGAAAAGGGCCTGCCCGAGGTCAAGATCGAGGCGCTGTCGGGCGGCAAGGTGGTGGCCACCACCACCTCCCGCGACGACGGCACCTTCGAGCTGGGCGGGCTGGCGCCCGGCTCCTACACGCTGCGCCTTGCCGCCGACAACTTCACCCCGCCCTATGGCGGCGTGACCTGGCTGGGCCCCAGCCTGGTGACCCCGGCGATCATCGGCGCGTACGTGTGGATGTGGGCCGGTTTCGCCATGGTCCTCATCGGCGCCGGGCTGGCGGCCATCCCCCGGGATGCGCTGGAGGCAGCCCGGGTGGACGGGGCCACCGAGTGGCAGGTCTTCCGCAGGGTGACCATCCCGCTGCTGGCGCCGGTGCTGGTGGTGGTGTTCGTGACGCTGGTCATCAACGTGCTGAAGATCTTCGACCTGGTCTACATCATGGCGCCGGGCTCGTCGCTGCAGGACGCCAATGTGCTGGCGCTGCGGATGTACCTGGTGTCCTTCGTCGGCGAAAGCCCCGACCAGGGGCTGGGCAGCGCGATCGCGGTGGTGCTGTTCCTGCTGGTGCTGCCCGCGATGATCTTCAACATCCGTCGTTTCCGAGCCGAGCAGGGGTGAGCCGCCGATGACCGTCGACACACAGGCAGCACCGGTGGACCGGGCGGCCGGGGCGCCGCGCCGCTCGGTGGCCTCCCGCATCGTCGGCCGGCTGGGCGGCACGGCCGTGCAGGTCGTGCTGGTGCTCATCGCGCTGGTGTGGCTGGTGCCCACCATCGGCCTGTTCATCGCCTCGCTGCGCTCGTCGGCCGACAACGCCGCCGGCGGCTGGTGGACGGTGCTGACCGCGCCGGCCCAGCTGACCTTGGCCAACTACGGCAACCTGCTGGACAACGACTCCATCACCCGCGGCTTCGTCAACACCGTGATGATCACCGTGCCCACCACGGTGCTGGTGGTGGTCGTGGCGGCGCTGGCCGCCTACGCCTTCGCCTGGATCGACTTCCCCGGCCGCGACTGGCTGTTTCTGGGCGTGGTGGCGCTGCTGGTGGTGCCGGTGCAGGTGGGGCTGATCCCGCTGATCCAGTTGTTCGGCAATGTCGGCCTGTTCGGCACCATCCCGGGCATCGTGCTGTTCCACACCGCCTACGGGCTGCCGTTCGCGATCTTCCTGCTGCGCAACTACTTCGCCGGCATCCCCCGCGACCTGCTGGAGGCCGCCCGCATGGACGGCGGCACCGAGTGGACCATCTTCCGCCGCGTGATCTTCCCGCTGGGCGGCCCGGCCATCGCCTCGCTGGCCATCTTCCAGTTCCTGTGGGTGTGGAACGACCTGCTGATCGCGTTGATCTTCGGGGATGAGGACTCCTACCCGCTGACCGTGGCGATCCAGCAGCAGACCCGCCAGTTCGGCTCCAACATCGACATCATCTCCTCGGGCGCGTTCCTTTCGATGCTGGTGCCGTTGGTCGTCTTCTTCGCCTTCCAGCGTTACTTCGTCCAGGGCGTCCTGGCCGGCTCGGTCAAGTGATGCCGCGCTGACCTGCGACGATGTCGCCGCCGCGGGGGCGGGTGCACCTTGTGCCCGCCCCCGCGGCATTTCCTCTCCGGCCGTTCCCGCGCCCCCAAGCGAAGATCATCTGCTGCTCGTCCGGCCTTGCGAAGGGCCGTTGGGAGACGCTTGGGAGAGCGGGCACGCCGAACGTCCGGGCGGTTCCATCACCTGTGGCATGCCGGCGTGACCGGTGCCCGCTCCGCGCGGCCGGCTCTGCACGCCGCCGATCGCGTGGACGGCTTATGGCGCACGGCGTCCAGGCTGGTTGCCCGCCGGGCGGCCCGGCCGGGGCGGGGGAGGGGCGTTCACGGGCGTGCCCGAGGACGTGCTGCTCCTGAGGAATGAACGGCACCACCTCGGGAGCATGTGATGTCATCGGGCACACGCGGAAGAACAGGTCCCGTTCCCGTCTCAGGGGTCCTTGTGAGTGAGGTGACGGCGGCGGATTACGCCTGGCTGGCCGAGCGGTTCCCGGGCCTGGCGGGGGCGTTTTGCATCGCTTTCGTCCGAGGGCTTGGGCGGAGGAGACGCTACGGCGGAT
>JGI25327J35509_1002492_pt1 | contig 12635 bp, 17 predicted proteins | sample HigsolmetaAR202D_FD_35509 | JGI IMG/M metagenome (IMG submission 35509)
GCGATCCCAGCGATGGCAGATCAGACGCGGAAATGTGTTCCCCGCATGCGCGGGGGTGGACCGGAATTGCACCTATGGCGAACGTTCGAGTGACCGTGTTCCCCGCATGCGCGGGGGTGGACCGGTTGGAGCGCTGTACACGGAGGAGGATTTCGAAGTGTTCCCCGCATGCGCGGGGGTGGACCGGCTCAGCAGCTTACGTTCACTGCGGCCCTCACGTGTTCCCCGCATGCGCGGGGGTGGACCGTCAAATCATCGCCCTCCTAGTTGCTGGATTTCCGTGTTCCCCGCATGCGCGGGGGTGGACCGGAGCCACGCATGAACTTCGCAGACGCCGTTTACGTGTTCCCCGCATGCGCGGGGGTGGACCGAAACTCGCATGGCTCGCCGGCCTCGTCGTCATCGTGTTCCCCGCATGCGCGGGGGTGGACCGGGCGCTCTGTACGCGTGCGAATGCGCGTACTGGTGTTCCCCGCATGCGCGGGGGTGGACCGGGTGTCGTTGTTGGGCAGCTGGTCGCCGCGGGTGTGTTCCCCGCATGCGCGGGGGTGGACCGTACGTATGAGCCCGGAGCACCTGCAGTGGCTGGGTGTTCCCCGCATGCGCGGGGGTGAACCGTGTGCGCGCAGCCAGTCATGGGCGCGCTGCGACGTGTTCCCCGCATGCGCGGGGGTGAACCGCCAGATCAGCATGGCCACATTGCCGTTCTCAGGTGTTCCCCGCATGCGCGGGGGTGAACCGACTCAGATACTAGACGCACTGCACGCATTCGCGTGTTCCCCGCATGCGCGGGGGTGAACCGGGTCACGTTGCGGACCCGAACCCGCTGCAGACGTGTTCCCCGCATGCGCGGGGGTGAACCGCCGAGATCGCAGCGCTCCGCCGCCGTATCGAGGCGTGTTCCCCGCATGCGCGGGGGTGAACCGTGCGCGGGATCTACGCGCCGCGCGAATTACACGTGTTCCCCGCATGCGCGGGGGTGAACCGCCTGGAGACCGCATGTCTATGAAGCTGCCCGAGTGTTCCCCGCATGCGCGGGGGTGAACCCCCGTCAGCCGGCCTGTGAGCCTCGATCGCATAGTGTTCCCCGCATGCGCGGGGGTGAACCGTGACCCTTCGCTCGCGACCACCACGCGCACGGGTGTTCCCCGCATGCGCGGGGGTGAACCGTGCGCGGGATCTACGCGCCGCGCGAATTACACGTGTTCCCCGCATGCGCGGGGGTGAACCTGTATTACGCTATCCCCACGCTAGATGATCTAGGTGTTCCCCGCATGCGCGGGGATGAATCGCGCATCGAGGCGCCGGACGCGCGCCAGCCCGAGTGTTCCCGCAGACGCGGGGATGACTGCACATCGCGACGACTGCCATCGTGGCCGTCGTGGTGTTGTCCGCACGCGTCGGAATGAACCGGCGTGCACCTTCGAAGGGAACCCAAGCAGACCTGTCTGTGCGTGGCAAGAAATCCAGAAGAAACAAAACGATCTTTCGCGAGAACGGTCTCCAAAACGCTGCCACCGCCGCTGCGGGGCCACGTCGTGAAGTCTCGCGCCACATGTGCGAAGTGACTTCGTCCTCAACGACACAGACTATTCCATTCCGGGGAGTACGGCGCTAGGGCATGTACTCGCAGTTCGAGCGGCTGCCGGCATAGCGCGCAGGTGATTTTTCCGCGCAGCGCTTGTACGGGCTGGTCACCCCAGCCTCGTTCCACGAGCACCTGTAGGTCGATATTGCGGAACCGGTGCGTGCGGCACCAGCCCGCGAGCGTGTAGCGTTCACCTAGGAATTGATTGACAGTCTCGATTCGAATCGCCTTCACGGTGCGTGGGGCCGGGCAGGAGCTCGCGCAGGAGTTTACCGGTACGCTTCGCCTCCTCTGCAGGGGTTGAAGTGCGGGGTCCACCCACACGAGGTATGCGCTCGCCGTAGTCGCGCCGGTACTGAAGCGGCCAATTTCTCGGCAGAGCGCGAGGGTGGCGGATCGGCGAATGCTCTTTATCCCGCCAGGTCGCGACAGTCCGGAACAGCGTCACGGCATACCATCTCGCGCAATGGACGGTATCCGGCGTCCCCTTGGTAGAGTATCTCGAGTTCACGGGNGATCCGATGAATCAAGGGCTCACATCCACACAGCAGTGCATCTGGAAGGCTCGGGCGCGCTGCCAGTTCTCAGATCCGCTTCAGTTCGACGAGTTCAATGGGCGAATTTATTGCTACTGGCACCGCCCTCTTGACGCTGGTCAGAAGGATTACGAGAAGTTCATCAAACTTGTGCGCGACGATCTCGAACGCGGGAACCGAGACTTCTCGGGTGTCGCCTTTCCCGGAGGAGGGAAAGCGGAATACGACTTTCGGAAGGACGGGACAATCCAATTGCAGGAATGCCACTTTGCCCCGGGTGTTCGGCTGTACCTGTATAGAGCGAACCTTCGGGGATCGCATTTCTCAGGACCGATACGAATTGATGGGCTGTCTGGCGAGGTCTGCTTCGCAGGGTGTCTCTTCGACGGAAACATCGAATTTGTGGTCAGTTCCACCGGCGGTTCTGTTGACCTCACAGGTACAAGCTTCAATAGAGAAGTGCGCTTCAACCAAGCGCAGCGTCTTCACGCGTTAACGCTCGATAGGTGTACTTTTCAGAGGCCACCGACGTTTCGCGGAGCTGAAATCCCTCAGCAAACAACATTCATGCGTGCGCGATTCCGCCGGACGGCGCAACGTGCATCCGACGAGGGCGCGTACCGCGCTATTAGAAACCTCTTTCACAAGAATCGCGCCCGGGAATGGGAGGGGTACTTCTACGCGCTCGAGAAGAGGTGTCATCGCCGGTCGCTGCCGTGGCGAAGTGCGTGGTTCGCTCGTTCGCTGTCTGCCCTATACGATTGGACAGCGGTGTATGGTCAAAGCTACGAACGCGCGTTTCTTGTCTTTGTGCTCGTGCAGATCGTATTCGGCTTTGGCTACTCGATCTTCTCCGGCCGTTTTGGTCTTTCGACGGAAGTCGACCCGATTATCGTTGCCTTTGCGCTTGCACAGGCGCTGAAGCCATTCGAATTGCTCGCAGCGCGCCGGCCCTCCAGTACCGTGTACACGGAAGTGCTCAGCGGCGCGGAGGAGTCGGTTCTGTGGATTGCGTCCACGGTACTGCATAGCGTCCTTTCGCTCGCGCTGATCGCCTTGTTCCTGCTGGCCGTCCGCTGGCGGTTCCGGCGAGAGTGAAGGGATCGCTGCGCTCATCGCTCTCCATTGTGCCGGAGAGTCGTGCCGGTGCGGTCGGCCGGTCGTCGAGGGGTGCTGCAAACGTGCGAAGGCCGTTCCATCGCCGACGCCGTTGACCCGCAGGCGCCAAGTACATTGGCGCCACCTGTACGACGAGGCACTACTGCAAGTTGGCGCGCTCTGCGCAGTCTATTGGACGGGATACGGACGCGCGAATACAGCGCATGGTCCGTCGGACCCCTAGAAGTCCCCGGGTGGCGGTGAAGATATCTATTCTGGCTGGGCTACGTGGCCCACGCTGCATGGCGAGTTCGCAAAGGGATCGCTGACCTCGTCCTCTAGGCGGAGGTGCGCCGGCCGCTGAGGCACGCGTCGTTCAGTACCCACCTCGACTCGGCCCGCGCCAGAAGCGCGTGCATCTGACGACGTCGTTCGATCTCACGAGTCAGAATGTCGTCCTGCGCGATCTTCGTCGGCTCGTTTGACGTAGGAATATGGTGAGCAATGCGGTGTGATACCTTGTGCTGCGCGCCCGTACGCAGCGCCGCGCAGCGAACAGCGCGCACGGTCCGCCCCACAGCTCATACGATCAACGGCTCCCCGGGTTCTCGAGAAAATGCGCGAACCATCGCCTCAGTGACTTGCTCGAGATTGGTGCCGTCGTACCGGATAACGTTCGGATGGGTGATGCTCACGTTGTACGGCTGCGCGGGCATGATTACGAGCCCCCGAGGTCTGTGCGCGAGCCAGTCAAGAACGTACTCCGGATAGTCGTCCACGAGTACCCGCGCGTAAGTGCGGCGCTTGGTGGCTCCAACAATGTTGATGGCCACATCCTGGCCAAAGTCCTTCCAGACACGCTCAGCCTTCTCTGACCACGCGCTGAAGTTGCGTGCGGGTCCTTTCGTCAGCACTTCCACGGAGTACCCGATGTCACGGGCGACCGCATAGATATCCCAGCCGAGCTGCAAGCGCGGAAGATTCAGCCACCACCCGGGCTGACTCTTGATCAAATTCATACGCCGGCGGAGCCATGCTGGGGTATCGCGGAACAGGTTTTCCGGAAGCGGTGGCTCGTGCGGCGACTGCAGGGCCTCCAGGTCACGACGCAGTTGTCCGACGTAGTCGTACAACGTGTCGTCCATGTCAAACATGCATACCTTGTCGCTCATCGGTTGAGCACCTCCTACGTACGACGGCGATGCTTCTGGAGACGGTGCTCGAAGCACGCTGCCGCGTTTCAATGACTACCGGCTGCCTGCAAGCCTCTCGTTGATTGCGGTGCGAAGCAACGCTTCCTCGCGATCGGTGAACTCGTCATTGCACAGTACCAGGGGAGCGTCGGGCTCAAAGTTGTCCGCGTGATCGTCGAGCGCGATCCAGGGAACGCCCTCGAGTTTCTGCTCGCGCAGGAACGCTTCGATCTCGCGCTGCCGCGGCGCGGGAGTTCCTTCCGGCAAGCGAAGGGAGGGCGTTTTTCCGATCACACGTGGACGGATGTCTTCGCTGAAGAACGCCCGAAGCTCATCGAGGCTGCGGGTGAGTCTCCAGTCACTTGACACAACGATCTGGAGGATCGGGAACTCGCGAATCACCGCCTCCACTCGCGGCAGGTAAGCGAAGTACTGGTTCTGCTCGTCCGTCCGATCCGCGCGCGGAAACCAGTGGTGCAGGACCCCATCGAAATCCAGGAAGAGCAGGATGGCGTTCGGTGTAGTCACCTAGTTTTGCTCGCGTTGCGTTGTTCTTGTGGCGTCGGACGCGGACCCGGGAACGATGTGCCTCTGGAGCCCGTCCGACGGAGTACGTTGGTACCACGTTGGAGATGTAAGGGGAACGGGGCTTCTTTTGGCATCCCGCTCGGTACTATCCAGCCCGCTCAACGGGGGTACCGCAGTGCCTGACAGCGAGAGCGCAGGGGAGTTCCCACGGGAGGCCACCCCTCTTTTGAGGCCACCGCGAGGGGTCGCGCCAATTATTGCCAACTCGCGACTCTTACTCGTATTCAGCTCCCCCGTTGAGTGCGTCATGGTGCCGCCATGGAGCGCATGAGAATTCGAGTGATGTCAGTGGCCATGTGCCCTGAGGACCGCGTGGCAGTTGCACGCGTGCAAGCGGTAAGTGCACGGAAGCTTCGTGGCAGGCCGGTGGCGATTATTGAGGTGGAGGTGAGACTTCAGGTCCCTGCCGACGAGTCACCCCACGTTACTCGCCGGCGGGCCAGGGAGGCCGCCGTAGACTTCCTCGACGTGCTGTAGGCACGCGCGCCTGCGACCACGACCGGTGCGATCCCCGCGCGGTTACTTCCGGCCGTGCTCTGTTTATGCGAGGCTCAGCGGTAGGCCCTGAAGGGGCGTGCTGCAAGTGTTGCGAAGGTCTCGGTAGACCTCGTCGCGAGCTCCACAGATCCAAAGGCAGGTACGTCAGCCGCCACGATATTGGCGACCCGTCGTGAATCGCGGGACGGTGGATTCGGTGCCGGCCTGGCTGAAAACGCGATTGCGTTCAGCGGGGCAGGGCGATGAGTGATTTCATGGAGTGGGCGCCGAAGCCGGATCAGAGCACCGAACGAGTCGATGCATGGGAGGCCTTGCTTGCCGCACGCAGAGAGCTGCTCGATGAGGCAGGCGGTTACTTCACCAGTGAAGAGATCGCCAGGGCTCTCGGCTGCCGATCGGACAGCTTCAGTCTGCGCATCGCCGACGCGCGTAAGCGAGACGAGGTACTGGGCGTTGCGTACCTCGGCCGCTGGTGCCATCCGCGGTTTCAGTTCAGGGTCAATAGTGACTTCCAGCCGTATCCCGAGATGCGGCCGATCCTGCAGGCTTTGACGCCGGATCACAGGGGCTGGGACCGGCTCCACTGGTTCCTGACCCGACATCCTTTGCTNGAGGGTCGCACGCCGCTTGAGGTGTGGCAGAAGNACCGCCAGAAGGTGGTCGAGGCGGCGCGCAGGGAAGGATGGGACGGGCGGGACTGAGCGCCTGCTGCCTCGACTGTGAGCTTGGAGTCGCCACGCGCCGAGCGAACGTCCGCGGGCGCACAGCCTCTCGCAAGCTCCCGAGCTTCTGCTGTCCCCGCATCCCGGAGCCTGCCACGCTCCGCAGCGCCAGGTGCATGTGCGTCCCACCCAACGGAGGTGGAGTGATCTGCACCGTGCGAGTCAGCGGCTTGGTAGGTCGGGGGGAGGGACATCGCAGGTATGGGCTCTGCCTTGGATCGCGATCTGTTCCTGGCAGGAGAAAACAAAGCCGGCGGCGGACGCGCCGCCGGCTGATGAATGACCGGGCTGAATGGAAGGGCAATCGACCCTGCCCGGCCGCATGCAGACGTGTTCCTCATTGGTCTGCACAGACGGTTCATCGGGGTGCCACGCCCGATTTCCGTCGACCCCATCGCTGTCGTCATCGACCCGGTGCCACCCGGGCAGACGCTTGCAGACAGCATGCGGGCTCGGTGGGTACGCCGCCAGGCGTACCGGTTCCCCGCCGCTCCCGGTGCCACCCGGGAGTGGCGTTCATCACGGGCCTCGTCAGACCCTTCCGACTCGGCAACAACCTCCCGATGAGGCTGCGCCGGCCGCTCGTTCGCACACTCCGGTTTCAACATCCCGGGACTGCTCCGCTGTTACCAGCGGCCCGGCCGTCATCGTGAGCGAACGTCTCATACGCCTTGGTTTCCGGGGTCGCCATCTCCCCGGACCGCGGCGCATTTCGCATCGGTTAGATCAGTCGAGCTTGACGAGCAGACCACTCGCCCCTCGCGAACCGACTGGCCATTCGGGCGCATCTCCCGACTTCCTCCCCCCGAACCCATTAAGCGGGGGAGTACTGATAGATGGCCAGGAGCTCGGCTCACTTCCAGGGTTGCCAGGCACTTGAGGCCCTATCGAGTTCTTGCTCTCCTCATGCCCTCGCGGGCACTTACACGCTTGCGCTCCAGGCGAGACAGGATGCTTGCGGGTGCGACCCCGCTCACGTCCTGTTCCCGTGTCCGACTCCTCGATCGACGCGCGTCGATCTCATGTCAGACCCTGCAGGCTTCGGGCGAGAAGCCGATCCGGGTGGATCGGCTCCCGACACCCTCGCGACTGCGTAGCCTTTCAGCGTGGAGGCTCTCCGTCGTGCATCTGCGTCCGGTCAGGGACCGCAGGTAGCACGCCGGCGGCGGGCTTCGGCGCGAGATCCCCGTGGGGATTCCTCACGCCATACCGCGTTCGACTGATCAGGAGCTTGCGCAGGGGGATGAGCCCTGCGGTCACAGGCATTGCTGCCCCGACGGCACTGCGGTGCCGCCGTCCGTTTCCCGATCGCACGGGTCCTTATCCGGCAAAGCGCATGAAGTAGAGGCTGGGGATTACTGCATCGGCAGATGCGATTACTCCCAGCCCCCCTTCGGGCACGTAGCGGGCGCCCATTTGAGACGCACTACGCGCTGCGGCGACACAGGTGGCGAGCCTGTGAGCGCCGGAAGGACTGACGAGGCTGTGAGCACGGTCACCGGGTGGCAGCCGGGACTCGCTCACGATGACGAGGGAACGCGTTTTCGTGAGCGGGCGTTGGCGGCGCCCGGGGACCTTGTGCGATGTGAGACACATCGGCGACCACTGTCCTGTCCCGTATAGCAACCGCCTCTGCAGAAGCTGACGTCGCGCGACGCGCCCTCGCTGATCGCGGTCAAAGTGAATTCGGTGCGGCCAATTGCAGTGGATTGCGACGAAAGAACGATGCATCGACGTGGCCTCAGGAGCAGCGAAAGCAGCACCTGACGATGGTGCGTCGGTCTGTGCTGCCGCCTGCATGCGGAGGGCTGGTATGCGCGGCTTCGCGCTCGCGCTCGAGCATGCCGGGAGGGGCGGTGCTCGCAATCCTGCCGGCTCTCCACCCCTCCCAGCTGTATGGGTTCAGTGTTCGCTTTCAATCCGTTGTCATTGGATGCGTACCCGAAAGAGGGCGGTCGCTATACGCGAGGACTTCACTTGCAAAGAGGAGTTCTCGCCGATGGGATACAANTCGCCGCTTGATCTTCCCGTGCCGCGGAACCTGACCGCGCTCATGCAGCACCTGCAGCGCCTGGTCGGGCCGGAGCAGCATCCGTACTGGTGCGGCGGCACCGTTCCTGTTCACAAGCTCGACGCGTTCGTGCACAAGATGGCGGACCGCTATCCGCTCCTTCGGAACACACGGCAGCGCAGCTACGACCGCCGGTGCGGGCGCGCGGTCGTGCACATGATCGTGTACCCGCTCTGGCCCATCGCAAGTGACACGCGGTGTGCCGGATCCGGCCCCGCATTGATGTCGCCCCGCACACCGCACGCTGCATCAGCAGGTGCGCCATCTTGCCCCGAGTCTGTACCGCGAGTGGCCTGGTGGATCGTCTCATCTGCTGGAGCGGGCGGTCTGCAGGATCCTCGCACGCCGGATGCGCACGTGGCGAAGGATGCGATGAGTGCAGCAGGACACATCACATTGGGCGATTACGTGCTGCTGTACGCGACGAAGAAAGAGCCGCATCGCGTGCGCGACCCTCGCGTGGGTGCGTCACGGACCGAGTATCGCGAACTGTCGACCTGGACCTGGAAGATCCGCACAGAGGTCATGCGCGAGCTGCGCGCGGCGATCGACGAGTGCTGCAGCAGGCTCGAGTACGGCGCGGAGCCGTCGGGGAACACAACCGGGTGGGGCCTTCGGGGGCTGCTCGCCGCACAGCGCGCGCGTCCGCTCTTCTCCGGCGTCAGGAATCAGGTTCTGGAACTGCATGCGTACGCCCGCGATGCATGGGAAGCGCGCCGTCCGCTCTGGCTCACTGCACACCCGCAGCTCGCCGCGCGGTACGGTAAGCACGCCGGGGCGCTTCGCCCCCTGGCGGACATCGTTGCAAATCACCTTCCGATGATGAGTCGTGTCAGGGTGTACGATGATCCGCCACGTCGCATCCGCGAACTGCTGCAGTGAGTGCCGCGGTACGTGGTCATGTCCGAGTACGCCGGCCTCGCAGGCCTGACTGGATGGTCCAATGGTGCCCGGGCGCTGAATCGCTCAACTACCCTTCGGAAGTGCTCTGCGAACCACTTAGCCTGCTGCCAGAGCTCACTCTGAGGTCCCACATACGAGCTGCAGCTGTTGCGATCCCGCGCAATGGGTTACACCCTGTACCCGGCCGGCGACTGACCGTTCTCTCTGGTTCCTCGGGGAAGGATGTGCAAGCTGCAGCCGCATGGGAAATCCCGGCGTGTCCCCATCGGAAGCCGTCTGGAGTGCACTGCGGCGCGTCCCTTGTCGCTTCCGAAGTCCGGCGGCGTACACGCTCTCAGGCTCACCTGAGGCGCAGTTCAGCGTGCACGTGACAGCATGGGACATGCGGGATTTTGGACTCGAGTTCCGATCCATTTGTGATCGAAGAATGAACGTAGATCGAATCGCTTCTGTGTGCACGCACGAGTATCCACGTTGTGTCAAATTGCGTACGCGGTCCGTGAAGAGCGCGATACGATGGAAATTGGGACGTGTGCCCGATTGCTCTTTGACAATTCGGTCCGGAAGGAGCAAGCACTGGAGCAGTGCGTACATCGTCCGGTCGGGTAGAACCCGAGCAGCGAGTGGCCTGACGCAAGTGAGTCACGCTGAGCCTTGTCATGGACGAAAATCGCAATCGTTGAGGGGTGAGCACGCTTCTGGCACTACGGTGTTGGCTCGGCCCGTTGCTGGCCTGACCAGCAGCACGGACGAACACACGGCCTTGAAGGTGCTCTGGTGAGTAGCACGCACAGATGTTGGCGCCGCCGGTGAATGCGCCTGCGAAGCCGACGCGCAAATGGAATAAACAACTACAAGAAAGGATCTGATGTCATGTACTACTACAACAGCGACCGGGACCGATACTTCAATCGGGATTCGGAGCTATTTGAGAACTACTACGCGATCTATGACCGCACGGGAAAGATGCTTGGTGTAATAACTGCGGGCTATCATGAAGAGGCAATCCACTTTGCCAAGATCCTCTCCAGATATGGATTCCTCCGTGGGCGCGAGAGGGACGATATCCGCGTAAGACGCTGCAAGCTCCCACGTGGTCTATGCTCGTTCTACGTGCTGACGAAACGCAGCATTATTCAGATCGAGATGTGGTACAAAACCTGGTGCCCTCGCGAGAAACGGATCTGTGCTCGCAGGGTGCGTCGAACAGCCGCATGAACAGGTGAAGTTCCGCTCCGGGGTTGATACCTCGGGGCGGTTTTCTTTCTGAACCTCGATTATCAACCGCATTGGAACGATGTTCGAGGGACGAGGGATAACTCGTGCGGTAAAGAGCGATCACTGCCCGCGCGCCTTCGAGCCCGGTGAGTATCCAACTGCAGGCCGAAGAACTGCTGTGTTCCCATCTTCTGGTGCAGGCAGAGGCGAGGGTGACGTCTCGCAGGGCCGTCAATCGGAAGCGGAGAAGTCTCGAGCATGCCGATCGGGACGTACCGCGATTCGAGGGTCTGTCGTAAACGGGGCTCACCGTGGTTGGTGGGGGCACAGCGGCGTAAGCGCGGCCTTCTGAAAGTGGGATCGCTATACGAAGTGCACACAGTCGGTGTGCTTTCAAACTAGAGGTGGTCCCATGAAAAGAAAACCGGATTTCGACTATGAGCCGGCAATCGACTACAAGCTGGCGAGCAGGATCGGAAGAATGGCCCGCTGGGTGCGTGAGGATGAAGACTACTTGGGAATCCTGAGCTTCAGTGAGGGAATTGCTGCAGCTCTGGTGCTTGACCGGGAGGACTTGCTGCGTAAGCAGTGTGGAACGATTCTCAAGGCCATTAAGAGGGTCGGCCTGCAGTGGACAATGGCTGCGATAGTGGCTCAGGAACTCGGCCTTGATGAGTATTAGGAGTCGATTCAGGCCCCCTCGGAAGAGGGGGCCTTTTTCGTCTGCGGATGCCGGCATGCCGCGTGGCTGGCTTGTAAACGAGCGTTTACATGGCAACAGTGCAAACGAACGTTTACAGTCGAGCTCGTCACGGGAGTTCGCACGCCAGGAGCCGTTGGCGCGCTCATCCGCNCGCGCCGACGGGAGCGTAAGCTGGGTCAGGTGGCGCTGGCTGCTCGAGTCGGGGTTTCTTGCCCAGGGCCGAGCGCGGTCGAGAGGGGGAAGCCGGCCGCGGAGATCGGGCTCGTGCTTCGCACGCTGGCGGCGCTCGGTCTCACGCTCGATGCGCGCGTCGAGGGCAGCGTTCAACGGCATTCGTCACCGCCTGCGCGCTCGAGGCTCCCGCAGATAAACATTGACGAGATCGTCGATCGACACCGAAAGAGCCGCTCATGAGGGAGAAGGTTCTTCATGTGCTGATGTACGGGCAGCCGATGGGGCGGCTCATCGACAAAGGCGGTGCTGTCACGTTCCACTACGAGGACAGCTGGCGCGAGCGCCCTGACAGCTTTCCGCTCTCACTGTCGATGCCTCTGTTGGCGAAGGATCACGACAACCGGGTCGTGAACGCTTACCTCTGGAATCTGCTGCCGGACAACGACGAAATCCTTCGCACCTGGGCACGGAGCTTTGGAGTCAAGAAGAACGCCTTTGCGCTGCTGTCATTCACCGGCGAAGACCTCCCCGGCGCCGCGCAGATCGTGCGGCCCGAGCGCCTCGAAGCACTCAACACGCAGCTGACGGCCGTCGTACAGTGGCTCGATGAGGCGCAGATCGCGCAGCGTCTGCGGGAGCTATGGACCGACCGCGCCGCCTGGCGGCGACCGGGGGATGTCGGCTTCTTTGCACTGCCGGGCGCGCAGCCGAAAATTGCTCTGCATCGGCAAGGGGACCGATGGGGTATTCCCGCCGGACGCACGCCGACCACACACATCCTGAAACCCCCGATCCCGAATTTCGAGGGCTTCGCTGAGAACGAGCACTTCTGTCTGCGCCTTGCGTCTCGCGTAGGGCTCCCGGTGGCAAACTCTGCCGTGATGCGCTTTGCAGGTGAGGTCGCGTTCGTTACCGAGCGTTTCGATCGCGTACTCTTCAATGGCGAGCTCATCCGAGTGCACACCGAGGACTTCTGCCAGGCACTCGCAGTGCACCCTGAGCGCAAGTACCAGAACATGGGCGGTCCGGGGCCGCGGGAGATTTTCGGGGTGCTCGTTGAGGAGTCTTCGCGTCCGCAGGAGGATTGCGCGACGTTCTTCGATGCCCTCGCCTTCAACTACCTCATCGGCGGTACGGATGCGCACGCCAAGAACTATTCACTACTCCGCGGCCCTCAACAGGCACGCCTTGCGCCCCTCTACGACATAGCGAGTGCCTTCCCTTACTACGACACGAAGCAGCTCAAGCTCGCGATGAAGGTCGGCGGTCACTACGAGCTCAGAAATATCACCGATCGCGACTGGGATGCGCTCGGCGAAGTGGCAGGACTCCGAGTCGCGGGG
>JGI25327J35509_1002507_pt1 | contig 12577 bp, 9 predicted proteins | sample HigsolmetaAR202D_FD_35509 | JGI IMG/M metagenome (IMG submission 35509)
GGAAGTCTGTAAATCGTTCGAGAATCAGCACTTTGCAGGCTCTCTTCAGCTTGCCTTGNNCGCANGGGNNCGCTGCGCCAGACTGCCGCCCATGTCCCACCGCCCGGCCGGCGCGCGGACCCGCTGTCGGGCGATCGTCACACGACATGCCTCGGATCTCGGCAGGTGGGAGCTCGCCAGAACCCGACCTGCCGAGTCGTTGCGTCCCTTCGTTCGCGAGTACATCGGCTGGTCCGAGCAGTTCGGGTCGCCGCTGCGGCGACGCGCGCTGCCGGATGAAACGGCGGCGCTCATCATCAACTTCGGCGCACCATACCGGCTGTCTGCAGCCGGCCGGCTCGACGCGGCGTTCGAGCGGACGAGTTTCATCACCGGGGCGTACGACACATTTCAGGTGGTCGAATCCTGCGGCGAAACACACGGCGTGCAGGTCGACTTCACGCTGCTCGGCCTGCGGCTCTTCGTGGGACACCCGCTCGACGACCTGACGAACCAGGCCCTCGCTCCAGAGGATGTGTTCGGCGGTTTCGCGCAGGAGCTGGCCGGGCGTCTTTACGACGCGGCATCGTGGGACGCACGCTTCGACCTTCTCGATCGCGCCCTGCTCGCACGGCTCGCAGCCGCACACGCCGTGCCGCCAGCCGTTTGCCATGCGTGGAATCGCATTCTGCGGCTCCGCGGTCGCGCGGGCATCGGAGCGCTTGCCCGCGAGACGGGCTGGAGCGATCGGCACTTCACGGCGCAGTTCCGTCACCAGTTCGGGATCACGCCGAAGGTCTTCGCGCGCGTGCTGCGCTTCGCGGCGCTCGTCCGCGATCTCCGGCAGGGCTCCGGCATCAGCCTGGCGGATGCCGCGCTGCGGCACGGCTACTTCGATCAGTCGCACCTGAACCGCGACGCGCGCCGGTTCGCGGGCACGACACCCGGCGCGCTCGCCCGCGGCCTGACGCCGGACGACGGCGGGTTTGGAGTGTGACTCGACAGAAGAAGAGGCTCGATCAGGACACACCGGCCGTCCAGGCCGAAATCAACCATGGCCGAGGGATTGTACTGGCGGGCAGGAACCGCACTTGCGCACCGCAAGCCGGAAGGAAAGATGGCTCCTCGGGCTGGATTCGAACCAGCAACCCTCCGGTTAACAGCCGGATGCTCTGCCGTTGAGCTACCGAGGAACAATGGGATCTCGCCGAAGCCTTGCGGGCGGAGGCGGAGCGTTCCTGCAGGCCGTGGGGCCCGCGGCAGGACTCCTGATTGTAGTCACAGGCCGCGCGTCGTGCAACCCCTGGCGTCTGCACACCGCGTCGGCCCGCCACGCGTCAGCGTGCCAGGCGCCGCCCCACCCGCACCACCAATCCCGCCCGGAACATCCCCACAGATTGAAGTTCCCCCTGTATCCGGCCGATACACTCCCCGGGGCATCTGCACGTCCTGTTCCGCTTCTCCTGTACGCGTCATGCCGACCAGCCAGCCGCAACCGCACGGATCCGAAATCGCGACGACGTCGACCGACTCCGTCAGGCGCCTGCAGACCGCGCTGAACCACTCCGANGCGTTCTATCTGTCGCTCGTCGAGAACCTGCCCGGCAACTTCCTCCGCAAGGACCTCGACGGGCGATTCACGTTCGTGAACTCGCGGTTCTGCCGGACGATCGGTCTGCCTCGCGAGCAGATCCTCGGGCGCACGGACTTCGACCTCTACCCCGCCGAGCTGGCCCGCCTCTATAAGGAGGCCGACGAGCAGGTCATCCGCACGGGCCGGACCACGGAGAGCGTCGAGGCCCACCGCACGCCGAACGGCACGTTGTACGTGCAGGTGATCAAGTCGCCCGTCTTCGACGAATCGGGGCGGATCATCGGCATCCAGGGCATNTTCTGGGACGTCACCGAGCGCGTTCGCGCCGAGGAGGCTCTGCAGGAAGAGCGCGTGCTGCTCCACGCGCTGCTCGAGACGGTCCCCGACAGCATCTATTTCAAGGATCGCGACTCGCGCTTCCTGCGCGTGAGCACGGCCCTGGCCCGTCGCGTCGGCGTGGCCGATCCGGCCGACGTGATCGGCAAGACCGACGCCGACTTCTTCGCGCCCGAGCACGCTGCTGATGCGCTCGCCGACGAGCGCAGGATTCTCGAGACCGGCCGGCCGATTATCGGCAAGCTCGAGCGCGAGGTCTGGCAGGACGGCACCGAGACGTGGGTCAGCACGACGAAGGTGCCCATGCGCAACGCGCGCGGCGAGATCGTCGGCACGCTCGGTGTCACGCGCGACGTGACGGCCATGAAGCAGGCCGAGGAAGCCATCGCCGAGGCGCGCGACGCCGCGCTCGAGTCGGCGCGCTTCAAGGCGGAGTTCCTGGCGAACATGAGCCACGAAATCCGCACGCCGCTCAACGCGATCGTCGGCATGACGGGCCTGCTGCTCGACACGCAGCTCGATCCCGAACAGCGCGACTTCACCGAGACCATCCGCGGCAGCGCCGACCTGCTCCTCGACATCGTCAACGACGTGCTCGACTTCTCGAAGCTCGAGGCGGGCAAGATGTCCATCGAGCAGACGCCGTTCGACCTCGCACAGGTCGTCGAGGAATCGGCCGACCTGCTCGCCGAGCGGGCCCAGACCAAGGGCGTCGAGCTCGTCAGCGCCATCTCGCCCGAGACGCCGCTGCGGCTGATCGGTGATCCCAGCCGGCTGCGCCAGGTGCTCGTGAACCTNATCGGCAACGCCGTGAAGTTCACCGAGCAGGGCGAAGTCGTCGTCTCGGTCCAGCCCGAGCACGTCGATCAGCACCAGGCCCGGCTGCGCTTCTCGGTGCGCGACACCGGCATCGGCATCCCGAAGGAAGCCCAGGCGCGGCTCTTCAACGCCTTCACGCAGGCCGACGGCTCGACGACGCGGAAGTACGGCGGGACGGGACTGGGGCTGGCCATCTGCCGCCAGATCGTCGACCTGATGGGCGGCACCATCGAACTGNAAAGCGAGGTCGGCAGGGGCTCGACCTTCTCGTTCGTCCTCACGCTCAGGCGGCAGCCCTGGGTGGCGGCACGGCCAACGCCGCCGCCCGACACGCTCGACGGCATCCGCGTGCTCATCGTCGACGACAACGAGACGAACCGCCGCATCCTGCATCACCAGGTGATCGCGTGGCGCATGCGCAACGGCTGCGCAGCGAGCGGTCCCGAAGCGCTCGACATCCTCAGGCGCGCGGCTGCCGAGGGCGACCCGTACCGGCTCGTCGTGCTCGACATGCAGATGCCGGGCATGGACGGATTCGACGTGGCGCAGGCCATCCAGGACGATCCCGCGCTTGCCGGCACGAACATCGTCATCCTGACGTCGCTGGCGTCGCACCCGCGCGAGACGGACCTCGCGAAGCTCGGCATCAAGGCGTACCTGACGAAGCCGGTGAAGCAGTCGAAGCTGATGGACTGCCTGGCCGAGGTGGTGAGCGGGCCGGGCGTGGCGCCGCTGGCGCCCGCTGTGGTGCAGCCGGCTTCGGGCGAGACGGTCGCGCGCAAGCCGCTGCGGATCCTGCTGGCCGAAGACAACGCGGTGAACCAGAAGGTCGCGCTGCGGCTGCTCGCCCGGCTGGGCTACACGGCCGACGCGGTGGCCGATGGCGACGAGGCCATCCAGGCGATCCAGCGCGCGCCGTACGACGTGATCCTGATGGACTGCCAGATGCCGCGGCTCGACGGCTATGCGGCCACGCGCCGCATCCGGGAACTCGAGGGGCGGATGATCGGCATGCCGCGGCACCACATCATCGCGCTCACGGCCAACAGCATGGGCGGCGATCGCGAGCGCTGCCTCGAGGCCGGAATGGATGCCTACGTGAGCAAGCCGGTGCGGCGCGAAGAGCTCGCGGCCGCGCTCGAGGTCGCGGCGAGCAGCATCCGGCGGGAGTAGGGGGCGACCGCGCCAGGGCGGCACCTGGCCACCCTGGCGCGACGGGTCGCTACCTGACCGACACCTCCACGCTGATCTCGAGGTTGCCGCGCAGCGCGTTCGAGATCGGGCACTTCCCTTCGGCTTCCTTCGCCATCTGCTCGAACTCGGCGGCCGTGATGCCCTCGAGCCCCTCGGCCGTCACGTGCAGCTTCGACGAAAGCACCTTCAGGCCCGCGTCGGTCTTCTCGCCCGTCACGGTACAGACCACCGTGCTCGACTTCGCCGACGCGTTGCGGCGGCCGAGGTTGGCGGCGACGACCATCGCGTAGCAGGCGCCGTGCGCCGCCGCGATCAGCTCCTCGGGGCTCGTCGTCCCCTCGGGCTCGCCCACGCGGCGCGGGAAGGTCACGGGCAGCGAAAAGGCCCCGGTGCCGGCCTGCGCCGTGCCGCTGCCGTCCATGAGCGTGCCCTGCCAGTTCACGGTGACCTGTCTGGAAAACGTCGACATTACCTGTCTCCCCCTGCTGAATGTAGTACGTCCGCGGGCAGCGCCGGATCTCAGCTCATCCGGCCCTGCCCCTTCGCCTGGTCGTACGGCCCGAGGTCGCCAGCTGCACGAGCACGCCGGCGACCGTCAGCCCGAACCAGGCCGCCACCTGCCAGCTCTGCCCGCCCGTCTGCCCGAGCGGATAGAGGATCCACACATCACCCGCCGTCGCCGCGCGCGCGGCCGCGGGATCGCCGGCGAGCGCCAGGCCCGCAACGATCAGCGTCCATGCGCCCGCAATGGCCGTCCCGAGCACAACCACCCATCGCACGAGCGACAGCGCTACCAGCGCACCGACGACGCAGACCACCACGAGGAGCCAGGCAGGGGGCGAGCCGTCGACGAAGCGCCAGACGAGGTGCAGCGCGAGCGCTGCCAGCCCGGCGCCGACGAACCCGACACCGAGGAAGTACGCCGCAATCATCAGCAGCGCACCAACCACCCCGCCCGCGAGAGCCGCTATCGTCAGCGTCCATGCGTCGGATGCGCCCATCATCGATGTCGCGATGAAGGCGCCGAACAGGAAGCCGTAGATGCCGAGGACGATCCGGAAGAGTCGGTAGCCGGCAAAGCAGGCCAGCAGGCCACCGATAGCCAGCAGCACGGCCGTCCCGGTGGCATAAGACGCTGGCAGCATCCGGACGATTATAGAAGGAAGTCCCGATATGCTTCTGCAGATGCCACCGACGCCGCAGCAGCCCGGCTCCCGTCGCCGGGTCACCCTGACGCTGCTGCTGGCAGCTGCCGGCGTCGCGGTGCTCGCCTGGACGATCGATCGCCTCGGCCTCGACGCCGCCGACCTGCGCGCCGGACTGGCCGACGTCGGCTGGTGGTTCGTCGCAATCCTGCTGCTGTCGTTCGTGCGCTTCGTGCTGCGCGCGCGCGCCTGGGTCGAACTGACGGGCCTGCCGATCCCGCTGCGTGACGCGCTGGCCGCGACGATCAGCGGCGATGCGATCGGCAACCTGACACCGCTCGGCCTGATCGCGAGCGAACCGTCGAAGGCGCTGTACCTGCGGCGACAGGCCGACCCGGCGCACACGCTCGCGGCGCTCGTCGCCGAGAACTTCTTTTACAGCGTCTCNGTCGCGATCTACGTCATCGTCGCGGCCGCGGCCATGTTCGTCGTCTTCGACCTGCCGCCGGCCGTGGCACGGGCGGGACAGGTTTCACTCGCCGGCATGGCCATCGTGCTCGGTGCGGCAGGCTGGCTGGCCATCGCGCAGCCGGCGGTGGCAAGCGGCCTGCTCGCGCGGCTGCCGGGCGCGCGCGCCCGGCGCCTGGCCGACAAGTTCCGCGCGTTCGAAGCCCGGATCTACGGCGCGACCGGACACCGCCGGCAATCGCTGCTCATGGTCGCCGGCTGCGACGTCGGCTTCCACCTGCTGAGCTTCGTGGAGTGCTGGCTCACGTTCTGGCTGCTCGCCGGCGAGACGTCGCTCCTGCCCGCGCTCGTCTTCGACGGCTTCAACCGCGTCGCCAACGTCGTCTTCAAGGCGGTTCCGCTCCGCGTGGGGGTCGAGGAGGGCGGCACGGCGCTGCTGGCGGCCGCCATCGGCCTGGTGGCCTCCGACGGCTTCATGCTCGGCATCGTCCGCAAGGTGCGGATGCTGGTCTGGGCCGGCGTTGGACTGGCGCTGACGGCCGTCAGGAGCGCCGCACCGCCTACGGGTACGTGATGGTGAGCTGGAACGTCCCCTGTTCGCTCAGGGCACCGTCGTCGACAATCGCGGCGCAGTATTCGCCGGCGTCGACCACCGCGTCGATGTGGGGCCCGCCGCCGGGCCGCGTGCGCGTGAGCACCGAGTAGCGGCAGGTCTTCGCGGTGAGGTCGGCTACACCCAGCGCGACGATCACCTCGGCGTTCTCCGACACGGCGTCGAGCGTGACGGTCACCCGTCCCTGATTCGTGGCGATGAACGTCGTCGCCGCCGAACCGCGCGGCGTGAGCGTGCTGCCGAACAGGCGCGTTCCCGGCTCGCCGGGCAGCGAGACGATCGCCGGCGCGGCGACGCGGATGGTGACGGCNGCCGGCTCGCTCAGCCCGCCGATGTCGGTCACCTGCGCGCAGTAGGTCCCCGGATTCAGGAACCGCTGCATCTGCGACGTCAGCCGCGGCTCGACGTCGGCCTGCGCCACCACCTTGCACCCGTCGGTGCCGCTCCACTCGGCCAGCTCGAGCCGCATCACCGGCGAAGTCGAGCGCAGCGGGTTGGCCGCCACGACGCCGGCCAGCATCAGCTGCACGGTCGTCTGCGACTGCAGCGAGAAGAGATACGTGTTCGTCCCGCCCGGCTCGATCGGACCGGAATAGACCTCGAGCGACTGCGGCTGCACGGGCGGCGTCGGGCGCGTCGGCTCCGAGCAGGCCGCGAGCACCAGCGCCGCAACAAGCGGCAGGCACGTGACGACGGACTTCGGTGTCGTGAACATAGACGGTTCGGGAGTCGCTGTCGCGGACCGGAAGCGGACAAGCGGGCCGCTGGCGTCGGCGCCACATCATACCGGCAACCCGGCTCCGGCCGGTACAGACGGCCTACATCTCGCGTCGGCCTTCCATGGCCTTCGAGATCGTGAACTCGTCGGTGTACTCGAGATCGCTGCCGACGGGCACGCCCATCGCGATGCGGGTGACCCGCACGCCGAGCGGCTTCAGCAGCCGCGCCAGGTAGAGGGCCGTCGCCTCGCCTTCAACGTTCGGGTTGGTGGCCAGGATGATCTCGTCGACGCCGCCCGCATTCACGCGCGCGAGCAGTTCCCGGACCTTGAGGTCGTCGGGACCGACGCCCTGCAGCGGGGCGATGGCGCCCATCAGCACGTGATAGCGCCCGCGGAAGCCGCGCGTGCGCTCGACGGCCAGCACGTTCTCGGGCTGCTCGACGACGCAGATGACGCGCGCGTCACGGTCGGGCGACGTGCAGTACGCGCACGGATCGACGTCCGTGATCATGCTGCAGATCGAGCAGTACGTCACGCGATCCTTGACCGCGAGCATCGCCGAGGCGAGCGCTTCGACCTCGTCGCGGGGACTGCGCAGCAGATGGTGGGCAAGCCGCTGCGCGCTCTTGGCGCCGATACCCGGCAGCCGCTGGAGCGCCGCCACCAGCTCGGCGAGCGGATCGAGGCGGTCCATCAGGTCAGGCCGGGAATCCTCAGCCCGCCCATCATGCCCTGCATGTGCGAGGCGAGCGCCTCGTCGACCTTGCGATGGGCGTCGTTGAGCGCAGCGACGATCAGGTCCTGCAGCATCTCGACGTCGTCCTTCGAGACGACTTCNGGATCGATTTCGAGCGACAGCACGTTCTTGTGGCCGTTCACCNTGACGGTGACCATGCCGCCGCCGGCGCTTGCCTCGACGGTCATCTCGGCCATCTGCTTCTGCAGGCGCTCCTGCATCTGCTGCGCCTGCTGCATCATCTTCTGAATATTCATTCGACGTGTCCTGCGGCCGCGCCGCTCAGCTGAGTTCCTCGATATCTTCGATCTCGGCGCCGAAGACGTCCAGAATCGCCTGCACGGCCGGCTCCTGCCTGACGCGCGCCTCGAGATCGGCCCGCCTCGGGTCGACCGCCGCCTGCGCCTCGCGCGCCGGCGCGGGATCGGGCGGCAGCTCCTTCGCGACGATCGTCAGCGTCCGTCCCAGCACCGACTGCGCGAGCTGGCCGAGCCAGCCGCGCCGCGCCTCGAGCTGCGACTTCAGCGTCCGGTGCACGGCCGCGAACGTGAAGGTGAGCGTGTCGCCCTCGAGCTCGATGCTCTGCGCCTGGGCGACGACCATCCCGTAGAACGCCCGGCTCGACTCGCGCACGGCCTGCAGCAGCGCCGTCTTCGGATCGCCCGCCGGTCGACGGGCGGGCGGCGGCGACGACGGTTCCGGAGCCGAGCTCGTGCTGGCCGCGCGCGGCGTCGCGAGCGATCGCCCGCCGCCCGGACGGGTCGTCGGCGCCGGAGATGTCGCCGGCGGCGGCGCCCCCATCGGCGCGGGCCGCCTGACTGGCGCGCCCGGCGCGGGTGCCGGCGCCGCGCCCGGACGCAGGCCGGAGACGCCGCCACCCGCCGCGCCGGCGCCGAGACCGGTGGGCTGCCCGCTTTCGAGCCGGGCGATGAGCTCGGTCAGCGGCGTGAGCCGACGCAGGTGAATCCACTTCACGAGCGTCATCTCGAACGTGTGGCGCGGCTGCGACGACTGCCGGATGTCCCACTCGGCCCGCGAGAGCAGGTCGAAGGCACGCATCAGGTCTTCGCGCGAGTAACGCGCGACGAGCGGCTCGAGCCGCGCCCGCTCGCCTTCCGACGCGATTTCAGGATCGTCGTAGCGCGACGGATCGATCTGCAGCACCATCAGGTCGCGCATCAGGCGCGCCAGCTCGCGGCAGACGAGCCGCAGGTCGACGCCGCTCCCCACGATCTGCCCCGCGAGCTCGAAGGCGCGGCCGAGATCCTCGGCGGCCACGGTCTCGGCAATCTCGAACTGCAGATCGCGCCCGATCACGCCGAGCACGGTACTGACGTCGTCGGCCGTGACGCGCTCGCTGCTGAACGCCAGCACCTGGTCGAGCGCCGAGAGCGCGTCGCGCATGCTGCCTTCGGCATGGCGCGCGACGAGCGCGAGCGCGGCGTCCTCGATCTCGATGCCCTCCTCGGCCATGACCGTGCGGAGCTGATCGCGAATCGAGGCGAACGGCAGCGCCTTGAGCTCGAAGACCTGCGAGCGCGACTTGATCGTTTCGGGGACGTGCTGCGGATCGGTCGTCGCCATCATGAACTTCACGTATGGCGGCGGTTCCTCGATCGACTTGAGCAGCGCGTCGAAGGCCTGCTTCGAGAGGCGATGGACCTCGTCGATGATGAAGATCTTGTAGCGGCCGCGCATCGGCGCCAGCGCGAGCGGCTCGACAATCACCTGGCGGACGTCGTCGACGCCGGTGTGCGTGGCCGCGTCGATTTCGAGGACGTCGAAATCGCGGCCTTCCGCAATCTCCACGCAGATGTCGCAGGTGNTGCAGGGCGTCGGCGTCGGGCCGNTCACGCAGTTGAGCGCCTTGGCCAGCAGCCGTGCCGTNGTGGTCTTCCCGACGCCGCGGGGGCCCGCGAAGATGAACGACTGAGCGATGCGCCCCGAAGCCAGCGCGTTCCGCAGCGTGTCGACGACGCCCCGCTGGCCGATGACGTCCTCGAAGCGCTTCGGGCGGTAGCGTCGGGCCAGCGGCTGGTGGGCAGTGGTCATCGGTGTGGCGTCCGGACGTCACACACCCGACCGCGGCCCGGACGACCTGCGGCACAAGCCAGGCTCGACTGAGCGCTGCTGCCTTCCGGCCCTGACGCGGTTCATCGTCTGACCTTGCACAGGGCCCGGACCGCGGTCCGGTGTGTGAAGGGACAGTGTAACGCAGGACCCGCGGTCCCGGGGACTCCGGGCCGACGGCCGCGCCGGACTCGTGAGAAGGCCGCGCGCGTTCCGGGCCTGCCGGAGCAGCGACATCCTGCGGCCCCTGCGCTCACATCTTCGCCAGCGCCTCCATCGTCTTGAGCACCGAGTCAGGATTGAGCGAGATGCTGTCGATGCCCTCGGCCACCAGGAACTGCGCGAACTCGGGATAGTCGCTCGGAGCCTGGCCGCAGATGCCGATCTTCCGGCCGGCGGCCTTCGCGGCGCGGATCACCTGCGCCACCATCTCGCGCACGGCCGGATTCCGTTCGTCGAACAGGTGCGCCACCAGATCCGAGTCGCGATCGACGCCGAGCACCAGCTGCGTCAGGTCGTTGCTGCCGATCGAGAAGCCGTCGAACAGCCCGGCAAACTCGCGTGCCAGGATGACGTTGCTCGGAATCTCGCACATCACGTAGACCTCGAGCCCGCGCTCGCCGCGCCTGAGGCCGTTGGCCTCGAGCTCGGCCATGACCCGCCGCCCTTCCTCGACGGTCCGGCAGAAGGGCACCATCAGCTTCACGTTCTCGAGCCCCATCTCGTCGCGCACCTTCCGCATGGCGCGACACTCGAGCGCGAAGCCTTCGCGGTACCGCTCGTCGTAGTAGCGTGATGCCCCGCGGAAGCCCAGCATCGGGTTCTCTTCCTTCGGCTCGAACGCCTCGCCGCCGAGCAGGTTGGCGTACTCGTTCGACTTGAAGTCCGACAGCCGGACGATGACGTCCTTCGGCCAGAAGGCGGCGGCAATCATGGCCACGCCCTCGGCAAGGCGATCGACGAAGTACCGGGTGCGGTCCGCGTAGCCGCGCGTCAGGCGATCGATCTCGCGGCGGTGCTCGCGGTTCGTCACGCGCTCCGGGTGGACGAGCGCCAGCGGGTGCGTCCGCACGTGCGTGCTGATGATGAACTCGAGCCGTGCCAGCCCCACGCCGCTGTTGGGCAGGAACGACAGCGAGAACGCTTCGGCAGGATTGCCGACGTTGAGCATGATGGGCGTCTTCGGCACCAGTACGTCGGCCAGGCTCGTCCGTTCGCGGCGGACCGGCAGCAGGCCGCGATAGACGAACCCTTCCTCGCCTTCCGCGCACGACACCGTAATCTCGTCGCCGGTCGCAATCGCGCTGGTCCCGGTGCCGGTGCCGACAATCGCGGGGATGCCGAGCTCGCGGCTGACGATCGCCGCATGACACGTGCGGCCGCCGCGATCGGTGACGACCGCCGCGGCGCGCTTCATCACCGGCTCCCAGTCGGGATCGGTCATTTCGGTCACGAGCACCTCGCCGTCCTGCAGATGGTCGAGCTCGGCCGTCGACCGGATGACGCGCGCGCGGCCCTGGCCGATCTTCTCGCCGACGCTGCGCCCGGTGACGATGACCTCGCCGCGCTGCTCGAGGATGAAACGCTCGAGCACGAGCGGATCGCGCTGCGCGTGTACGGTCTCGGGGCGCGCCTGCACCAGGAACAGGTCGCCGCTGATGCCGTCGCGCGCCCATTCGATGTCCATCGGCGTCGGCTGGCCGCGCAGCGCCGAGTAGTGCGCCTCGACCTTCACGGCCCACCGCGCCAGCGTCAGGATCTCGTCGTCGCTCAGCACGAAGCGCTCGCGCTGCTCGGGCGGCACGGGCACGCTCCGGACCTGCCGCGTCCCGCCTTCCTCGTACACAAGCTTGAATTCCTTGCTGCCGAGCTTCCGCTGCAGGATCGGCCGCCTGCCCTCGCTCAAGGTCGGCTTGAAGACATAGAACTCGTCGGGACTGACCGTGCCCTGCACGACACTCTCGCCGAGGCCGTACGCGCCGGTGATGAGCACGGCGTTCCGGAAGCCGGTTTCCGTGTCGATCGAGAACATGACGCCGGCGACCGACAGGTCGGATCGCACCATCTTCTGCACGCCGACCGACAGCGCGACCTGCCGGTGGTCGAACCCGCGATGCGCACGGTAGACGATGGCGCGATCGGTGAAGAGCGACGCGAAGCAGCGGCGAACGGCGTCGAGAAGCATCGAGGCGCCGTGAATGTTGAGGTAGGTCTCCTGCTGTCCCGCGAAGCTCGCTTCGGGCAGGTCTTCCGCCGTCGCGCTGCTGCGCACGGCCACGTCGCACGATGGGCCGTACTGCTCTTCGAGGCGGCGGTAGGCCGCCACGATCTCGTCGGCGAACGCCGATGGCAGCTCGGTCGCCAGGATCGCTTCACGCACGCGCCGGCCGGCGGCCTGCAGGCGATCGATGTCGTCGACATCGAGCCCGGTGAGCTCCCGGTCGATGAGCGATTCGAGCCCGCCCGACCTGAGGAACTCGCGATAGGCGTCGGCCGTCGTCGCAAAGCCGTCGGGGACGCGGATGCCCAGGGGCGTCAGCGACTGCCGCATCTCGCCGAGCGAGGCGTTCTTGCCGCCGACGATGGGCACGTCGCCCATGCCGAGGTCGTCGAACCAGCGGATTCTCGTGGCCATGCCCGATTCTAGGGCGACGGCGGCCACTTCGATCCCCGGCAGGCGCCGCGGTCCGACGCGGCGGTGGCGACGGTCCGGCGGGCGCCGTCCGCACGCGCCGCTGGCATTCGCAGCTCCGGGCTGTTACTCTCCGGATCAGGAGAGTTCTCATGGCCCGCCCCGCCGCGTATCCGGCTGTCCGCGCCCGGCTGACGCCGCCGCCCGACCTCGCGAGCCGCGCCGAGCGCGAGCGCCTGTCGCCGGCCGCGCTGCGTGCCTTCTTCAACA
>JGI25327J35509_1002510_pt1 | contig 12574 bp, 8 predicted proteins | sample HigsolmetaAR202D_FD_35509 | JGI IMG/M metagenome (IMG submission 35509)
CATCCTGTACATCCAGGGCTGGGATGCCGGTGAGAAGCTGATCTTTGAGATCGACGTCGACGAAGTCGATAACGTGCCCAACTCCCTGGTGGAAGGTGCCGAGTTCCAGGGATCGATCCTCACTGCGACCTGGGTGGACACCAACGGCCACCACGAAGTGGTCACTGCCAGCGGGACCTTCTTCGACAACTATGATCACCTGATTCCGGCCGGCGTCGACGTGCCGCGCGACAGCGAGTTGCCCCCGGGCGAAGGCACTGACGAACGTACCGCCGGCACCGGCTTCACGGTGCAGCAACAGGTCAAGCCATTTACCATCTCCGGCACGGTCTACCACGACGTCAACCTGGACGGCGATCACGACGGCGGCGAGCAGGGCATCGCAGGCGTGCAGCTGTCGCTGTACCGCTTCAACGAATCCACCGGCCAGTGGGAAGACACCGGTCTGCGGGCCACCACCGACCAGGACGGTAACTTCAGCTTCACGAGCAACATTCCCGGCCGGTATCGCGTGGTGGAAACGCAGCCCACCGGCTACTTCAGCACCGGTTCGACGGCCGGCACCGGCGGCACGGTCGAGAGCGTGGACGCCATCACCGACATCACGCTGCTGGGCGGCGAAAACAGCACCGGCCACAAGTTCGGCGAAGCGCTGCCGGGCACCCTCAGCGGTAACGTGTACCACGACGCCGACAACGACGGCATCCGCGACGTTGGTGAAATGGGCATCGGCGGCGTGACGATCCGGATTGATTCGGTCGACGGGAGCTATACGGGTTACACCACGACCAACGCCGACGGTACCTGGTCGATCTCGGGCTTGGACCCCACCAAAACCTACATCGTGACCGAGGTTCAGCCGAGCGGCACCTGGATCGACGGTAAGGACGCGGCCGGTACGCTCGGCGGCACCGCGGAGAACGATATTGTCAAGAACATTTCGTTCACCGCGAGCGGCCAGCACGGCGAGAACTACAACTTTGGCGAACTGCTGCCGGCCACGCTGAGCGGCCGCGTGTTCGCCGACTACAACAACAACGTGGTGTTCGACGGCAGCGACCACGGCATTGCCGGCGTGGTCATCGAACTGCTCGATGCCAACGGCAACGTCATCGCCACGACCACGACGGATGCCCAGGGCTACTACGAGTTCACCGGTCTGACGCCGGGCGTATCGTACGGTATCCGCGAAGTTCAGCCTGCCAACTACTTCGACGGCGGTGAGACGGTCGGTAGCTCGGGCGGTACGATTACCCAGAACGACACGATCCGGTACATCGAGCTCGACTCGGACGAGCACGCGACCGGCTACGATTTCGCCGAACTGCCCCCGTCGTCGATCTCCGGCTATGTATATGCGGACCCCAACGACAACGGTATCCGCGAAACGGGCGAGCAGGGCATTGCCGGCGTGGTGATGGAACTGCTCGACGCCAACGGCAACGTGGTCGCCACCACCACGACCAACGCCGATGGCTACTACAAGTTTGACGGGCTGGCACACGGCACCTATAGCGTGCGTCAGGCGGCGCAGCCCAGCGGTTGGTACGACGGTAAGGACGCGGCCGGTAGCGCCGGCGGTACCGCGCACAACCCGGGCGACAGCATCACGGGCATCACGCTTGGCCCGGGCGTGCATGCGGTGAACTACAACTTTGGCGAATTGCCGCCGTCGTCGCTCTCCGGCTACGTGTATGCCGACCCGAACGACAACGGTATCCGCGAAACGGGTGAGCAGGGCATTGCCGGCGTGGTGATGGAACTGCTCGACGCCAACGGCAACGTGGTCGCCACCACCACGACCAATGCCGATGGCTACTACAAGTTCGAGAACCTGGCGCCGGGTACCTACAGCGTGCGTCAGGCGGCGCAGCCCAGCGGTTGGTACGACGGTAAGGACACGGCCGGCAGCGCTGGCGGTACCGCGCACAACCCGGGCGACAGCATCACGGGCATCACGCTTGGCCCGGGCGTGCACGCTGTCAACTACAACTTTGGTGAGTTGCCGCCGTCGTCACTCTCCGGTTACGTGTACGCCGATATGAACGACAACGGCGTCCGCGAAACGGGTGAGCAGGGCATTGCTGGCGCGGTGATGGAACTGCTCGACACCAACGGCAACGTTGTGGCCACCACCGAGACGGACGCCAACGGCTTCTACAAGTTCGAGAATCTGGCTCCGGGCACGTACACCGTCCGTCAGGCGGCGCAGCCGACCGGCTGGCACGACGGTAAGGACACCGCCGGTAGCGCTGGCGGTACGGCGCACAACCCGGGCGACAGCATCACGGACATCACGCTTGGCCCGGGCGTGCACGCCGTCAACTACAATTTCGGTGAGTTGAAGCCGGCCACGATCTCAGGCTACGTCTATGGCGACCTGAACAACAACGGTGTGATGGACGGCAGCGAGCCGCGTATCGAAGGCGTCAAGATGGAGCTGGTTGACGCCAACGGCAACGTTGTGGCCACCACCTTCACCAATGCCAATGGCTACTACGAGTTCGGTAACGTGGTACCTGGCACGTACACCGTGCGGCAAGCCGAACAGCCTGCCGGCTGGTACGACGGCAAAGAAACCGTCGGTAGCGCGGGCGGTACCGCGGACCATGCCGGGGACAAGATCACCGACATCAAGCTCGATCCGGGCGTGCAGGCCATCGCCTACAACTTTGGTGAGTTGCCGCCGGGCAGCATAGCCGGTTCGGTATTCCGCGACGATGATGGCGATGGAAGCCATGACGCCGGCGAACCGGCTATTGCCAACGTCAAGATCGAGCTGCTTGACGCCAACGGCAACGTGGTTGCCACGACCTACACCGACGCCAACGGCAACTTCAAGTTCGAGAACGTGGCGCCGGGCGTCTACAGCCTGCGTGAGACGCAGCCCGACGGCTACTACGACAGCAACGACTACGCCGGTACGGCGGGCGGCAGTGTCCAGAACCCAGGCGACCTGATCACCGGCATCAACCTGTCGGCCGGGCAGCACGCCACCAACTACCGTTTCACGGAAGTGGGGCCGGGCAGCATCTCCGGTTACGTCTTCCAGGACGGTCCGCCGGTGGTGATCGGGCAGGGCCAGACGCCCGACCTGATCTACCTCCAGAGCCAGCGCAACGGGCAGTTCACGCCGGACGACAGGCCGCTGGCGGGTGTGCAACTGTTCCTGGCCGACGCCCAGGGCAATCTGCTCCGCGATGCCAATGGCAACCTGATCACCACCTTCACCGATGCCAACGGCTTCTACCGGTTCACCGGTTTGGCGCCGGGGCAGTACATGATCATCCAGGTCCAGCCCCACGGCTACTACGACGGTATCGATACCCCGGGTACCACGGGCGGCGTGGCGGCCAACTTTGGCAACGAAGGGCATCCGGCTCTGGCCGGCATCAATCACGGCTACGACGTGATTGCCGCCGTGACCGTGGTGGGCTCGAAGGAGTCGCAGTTTAACAACTTCAGCGAAATCGCGGTGACCGAGGCGCCTATTCTGCCGCCTCCGCCCAACGATCCGATTCCGCCGACGCAATGGCCCGGACCGAAGCAACTGCCCATGTATGCCCAGGGCCCGCCGATCCTTGGCTCGCAGGTGGTGTCGGCGCCGCTGTGGAACATGGACCTGTTCTTTGGCAGCGGCGGGGCCGTACAGCCGTCGGCCTACAGTTGGCACCTGAGCGTGATCGACGCCGGTAACCCCCGCGGCGGCAACCTCGACGGCGAGTCGCTGGTTTCGGTGTCGGAAGCCCGGCTCGACGTGTTCACCAGCGCCCACAAGCAGGAGCTGCGTAACGGCTACTTCATCCTGCCCAAGGAAGGCGTGGGCGAGGACGAGGTACTCAACTTCGGCCGCGAAGGCGCGATCCCGATCGCCGGCGACTTCAACGGCGACGGCGTGGCCGAGGTGGGCGTGTTCGTTAACGGCAACTGGTACATCGACCTCAACGGCAACGGCGTCTGGGACGACGGCGACTTGTGGGCCAAGCTGGGTGAACCCGGCGACCTGCCTGTAGTTGGCGACTGGGACGGCGACGGCAAGGACGACATCGGTATCTTTGGACCCGAGTGGCCTGGCGACTCCAAGGCGGTGATGTCCGAGCCGGGTTTGCCCGACCGGCAGAACGAAACCCAGGGCGCCCGCAAGAACATGCCGCCGCGGCCGTATGACACGGCGCTTGGGCATCGCACGCTCAAGCGGACCGCCAACGGCGAAGTACGCTCCGACGTGATCGACCACGTGTTCTACTTCGGCGGCTCCGGCGATATCCCGGTGGCCGGCGACTGGAACGGCGACGGTGTGGACACCATCGGTGTGTTCAATAACGGCACCTGGATCCTGGACGACAATGGCGACGGCCGCTGGCTGCCCGGCGAAACCATGGTCGAACTGGGCCAGGCGGGCGATATCCCCATCGTGGGCGACTTCAACGGCGACGGCGTGAGCGATCTGGGCGTCTTCCGCGACGGCAAGTGGATGATCGATATCAACGGCAACCGCACCTTCGATCCGGAAGACCTGTACATCGAGTTTGGCCAGGCGGGCGACATCCCGGTGGTGGCCGACTGGAACGGCGACGGTATCGACGAGGTGGGCGTGTACCGCCAAGGCGTCATCCAACGGCCCGACCTGTAATCCACTTGCCGCCGCCTGGCGGCGCGAGAACTTGGTACGTCAATCCACCCTCCTGTCTGATGCGGAGCGCCGGACAGGAGGGTTTTTCTGTTCCTTGCGGGAACGTGGGGAGGGAGAAGGCGAGCGTCGCGTGATGGGGATGCCGCTGATGCGTGGCTCGCAAAATCACTATTTCGTAGAAGGATTCCCCTATCGGGCCTGGAACGTGTTTGGAGCCGGAAGCACGGTGGCCGATTGATTACCGTGGCCATAGAACGCTCGGCTTTGAAGGCACCCCCGAAGCCCTCGTGAGAAAATCATCCATACTGGGCTGGGAGGCGTTTGCCGCACCTATTCCGCCCGAGCGCGACTGCTAGAATGACTCTGGGCGGCTCTCCACGGAAGTGCTAAGGCTCCTGCCCCGCCTTAGCTTTCCGCGCGTATGCGTTTCTGCCCCACGCATACGCTGGGAGAGCCGCCTCTTTGTTTTTGGTGACGACGGGCGGTGGCGTATGCGGGGCGAGCGACCAGCATCCGATGGGAGGCCACGGCTCGCGCGCGATGGTGTGCCACCGCGTGTGGAGGTTCCTTGACCTGGAACGGTTGGTGCGTTGTTAGCCGAGAGATTGGCTCACCTCGAGAATCTGCTCGGCGTCGAGCACCAGGTGGTTGGCTTCGAACAGCCGCCGGATGCACGCCTTGTGAATCTTCATCTTGAGGCCGCCTACCCCCAGGGCGCCATAACAGATGGCACCGTGCTGCTCCACGGCTTTGTCCGTAGGCTTGATGCCTTCCAAGCCCGCAGGCGGAACCGCGTTGAGGTCGATGGCCACTTTCAGGCTGCTGGCCCGTTCGCGAGCCTGGGCAGAAAGCAGTTGCACGCCGGCGGCACCTGCGGCAATCAGCACGTTCACGTCGGCCAGGGCGGCGATTGCCTGATCGTCGTTGCCAACCGCCACTGGTTCCAGGCGATCGATGGGGGCCTGCTCGCCTAACGAACGGCAGGCGGCTTCCGCACGCTCCTGGCTGCGCGATGCGACGCGTACGTAGGCGCCCAGCCCCACCAGCAGCCGCGCCGCCCGAAGGCCAACAGGCCCAGTCCCACCCAGCACCAGGGCGGTGGCGTTGGCGATGTCGACGTGCTTCATGGTGGAAAGCACCGCGGCGGCGGCCGTAGTGTTGGCGCCGTTGGCATCGAGCATGACCGACACCCGCGGGCCAAAGAATGTTTTCTCAACGGCCGCCAGCAGCTTTTCACCTTCGACCACGTTGGAGCCGCCGATGAAGATGGCCGTGTGCCTCAGGTCGTCGCCGCCGCGTGTAAAGATCGCGCCGTACACCAGGTCGCGCACGGTGTCGGGCGTAACGCCGCCGTGCCGCAGCAGGAAGTCCACGCCGGAGTCGATCGCCACCACGGCATCGAACACGCTCGGCTGCGGATCGCTATCCAGTTGCAACAGAATCTTCGGCGGCTGGTTCACGGCATTCTCCGGCAGTTGGTCCTTACGGCGAGTAGCCCGAGTACCGGCGGGCTTTCCCCGAACATATAGGGGGACGGGGGGCCCGCAGTATACCAACTGCGGCCCGACGGTGGGGCAGAGGGTGGCTAATGCCGGTACTGCGGGGCGTAAGGCGGATGTGCAATGCGCGGGACACGACGGCGTGAAATGCGGCGCCGGTGGAATCTCTGCGACAGGCGTCGCGCTAAGGGCATGCTGCTCGATCGCGCGCACCGTCAGGACCGGCATCACTCCCCCCTGGCTGGATTCTGCAAGCATGCCCACTCGATATGAAACAGGGACGAAGCCTATTTGCCGAGGTGTGCTCGCCGCCCAGGGCAAGCCAAGCCGGCCTTCTCCCCTCGTGCAGCCCATCCCCCTTCCGGCTTGACTCCCAGCGTGGAGGAATGTCGCCGTGAAACTGAACCGCAACCACTACTTTTTGATGGGGCTCGTTATCCTGTTTCTGGGATTGCAGTTTCGCTTTGTCGAATCGATTGTGCTCAATCAGCCGACCTCGGAGTTTCTGGCCAAGCGGCTGGGAACCCCGCAGGAGAACGCCACGTTCCGGCTGACCTCGTTGTTCCCCCGCGAAACAACCACGCCGCTGCGCACGGTCACACCGCCGCGGTGGATTGGCTGGGCGCTGGTCTCGGTGGGAGCCGTGCTGATCTTGCACGCTCTGGCGATGCGCAAGCCCGACGGCGGCTGATGCCGCAAGCCGCTGGTCGATGGCCCCGTGAATCGGGTACGATGGGCAGCCGGATGCCCGTTGGGCCGCTAGTCCATCGGGCGGCCGTGCTACCTGTTATCGCCGTGCGAGCGAGGCTGTGCTTTCATGACCATCTTCAAGAAGATCATCGACAAGGAGATCCCGGCCAAGATCGTCTACGAGGACGATCGGTGTTTGGCTTTCGAGGACATCGCGCCTCAGGCTCCTACCCACGTGCTGGTGATTTCCAAGAAAGAGCTCCCCTCGCTGGCCCATGCCACCGCTGAGGACGAGGCCTTGCTGGGGCATTTGCTGCTGGTGGCGGCCAAGGTTGCCCGCGACCGCGGTTTGGATGGCGGCTTCCGCGTGGTGACCAACGCGGGCCCGGATGGTGGGCAGACGGTCGATCACCTGCACTTTCATGTGTTGGGGGGCCGCAAGTTCACCTGGCCGCCGGGGTAGTCTGAATCTTCTAGTCCGAATCTTCCTCAATACCGCTACAACTGGCGCCGGGACTCACTTCCTGCCGATAGGTTCTATCGGGGCACGCCACCCATCGGCAGTGAAAAGCATAAGGGGTAGCAACCGCTGCGGCTCACACGTCCGGATGTGTCCAGTACGCTTGTGGGGATCATTTCCGCGATTTTCAGCGGTTAGATTCGCACGTGCGCTCTGATCCGCAGTCGACGTCGTTTGGGGCATCAGGCGTGTACATTGCAACGATTAGGAAGAGCCGGTAAGGACACCAGCAGCCGGACAATTTGTCCGACCGTCAAAGCTTAAAAGCCTAAGACCAGCCAAGACTTTCGTTCGAGCGACTGCCGTCAGCTAGCATGGGCAGACTGGGCGAAACAGTCGCTTGACAGAGCCATTTCTGCGGGTTTAACTGTCTGAGGAAAGGCGGTGGAGCGACCCGATGTCCTTCCCTACACGCCGCCGAGTGCAACCTGATGCTGCAGTTTTGGGAGATTGTGCATGAAGAAGGCTGTTTTGACCGTGATGGCGTTCGTCGCCATCGGGGGGGCTGCGTTCGCGATTCCGCCCTTCGGCAAGGAGTTCGAAGCCCTGTACGTGAAGCCCGGTAGCGAACTGGAAGCCAAGGTGAAAGAGGTTAAGTGCAACCTCTGCCACGAAGGCACCAGCAAGAAGGATCGCAACGCTTACGGTAAGGCCCTGGACGAGCTGCTGGACAAGAAGGAAGACGCCAAGAATCCCGAGAAGATTCGCCAGGCCCTTGAGACCGTCGCTAAGCTGCCCTCCAACGGTCCCGGCTCCCCGACCTTCGGCGAGCTGATCCAGATGGGCAAGCTGCCCGCTGGCAACTAACCGCCCGGCAGCGCAGGCCAACAAGTCAACATAAAGGCCGCGGATGAACCCTCGTCCGCGGCCTTTGTTTTTTGACACGGTTTTGATCTGCCGCGTGCCTTCTTCGCAGCACGCCGCAACTACGCTTCGCTGGCTTCTTCCTGGGGCACTTCCTGCTCGACTAGCGACGACAACGCCGCCCGCAGCTCTTTGAGCTTCAGCGGCATGTGCAGGATCTTGCGGATCTCGGAAGTCTGCGCTTCCTTCTCCCATTTGCGGTGCGCCTCGCCGAGCATCAGGATCGCCCGCATGTTGCGGCCAAAATCCTGCTCGGCTAGACGGTTGAACGCTTCCAGGGCCGGACGGCCGATCTCAGGCGTGCTGAAGATCATGCAGTCGACCAGCTTGGGATTCTCTTCGAGTCGCGCCAGAGCCCGTTCCGGATCGATGGTCACCAGCACGCGGAAGCCGCTGCGTTTCAGGCCTTCGCGCAGGGCGTTCTGCATCTCGACATTGCTCTCGACCACCATCACCGAATGGCTGGCTTCGATGGTGTCGGAGCCTACGCGGATGCTGGTATCGCGATTGCCCAGCCGATCGGCGGCGCGTCGCAACTCCATCAGCATTTCGGAAGGCCGCTGGTAACGTTGCGACGGGTTGAGCGCCATCGAACGCACCAGGATCTGAATCAGCGGGTCGGGCACGCCCGGCGCGTGGTGCGGTGGCGCAACGTTCAGGAACCGGCTGGGAGCACCGCGGGCAACTCGATCTTTGGTTTCGGTCAGCGGGGCCGTGCCGGTCAGAATGTGGTACAGCATGCAGCCCAGGAAGAAGATGTCGCTCCGCGGATCGTCCTTGGGCGCGCCGGTGGCTTTCTCCAAGCCGGCGTAATCGACGGTGCGGACCACTTCGCCGGGCTGCTTGGCCGCCAAGCCAAAGTCGGCCACCTTGGCGGTGCCGCGGCTGGAAACCAGGACGTTGGTCAGCTTGATGTCGCGGTGGCTGTAGCCAAGCTTGTGGGCATAGGTAATGCCGCTCAGCACGTCGATCATGATCTTCGTGGCTTCGAGCGGTTCCAGCTTCTTGCGGATTCGCAGGAACTCGCGCAGGGTATTGCCCTCGACGAACTCCATGGCGAACCAGTGGGTGTCGCGCTCGGAGACCACGTCGTACACGTTCACGACATTGGGATGGCGCAGTTTCTGGCCGATCTCGCCTTCGCGCATGAACTGAGCGATGACCTGCTCGTTGTCGCTATGGCGAGAACGGAGCAGCTTCAGCGCCACGTTGTCACCGGCGTCAGGCGACGAGCAGCGGTAGACGCGGGCGAACGTGCCCGCGCCACACATATACAGCACCTTGTATTTGCCGTAGAAGTATCCCTGTCGGTAGTCCTTGAGGACGCGATCCAACTGCCAGTTGGTAAGCCAGTTCTGGCGCAGGCAATACTGCTGGACGTCTTCGGCGCTGGGTAGGCTCGATACCTGAGATCGGATCTCCTGCACCTGGTTGCTATCGAGCAGGTTGACCTCGAGCAACCGCTGCAGCAGGTGTTCTCCGGACATTGGTGCCATTACGGCGCACCCCAACAAGTGTGAATCCCCCCACTTGCGACCCGTGCCGGTCGCAGTCCTACCCATCCTAAGACGAACAACACCGCGCAGGCAACAGGTTCCGGGCCCCCCCTGAGGCAGTCGTCCGCCGGTAACCCACTCAAAAGTACGGAATTACGCGTTTTGAGCCGCATCGGTTGAGCCGGCGGACGAGAAAATCGGCCTCGGCCAATGGGGTGGAGCCTTCCTGCCGGCCCAGCAGCTGTGAGCCGACGAGCGGTTGCCTTCGGAGCGCGGCCACACCGCATCGATTGGCTGCTTGAACCTCGATGTCTACGCCTATGGTTGAAGCAATCCCTGCTGCGCCTTTAGGCGTCTACCTTTCTGAAAGCGGCGGTGCAAACAGCTCGCAGCAACTTTGAATTTTCTTTAACTCCTTTGTGCGTAGGTTGCTGCGTCTAGCTCTTTAGTGCGGCTACGACATCTTGGCATCGGGCTTGCTTTCAGGGCAGTCGGGCGTGCGACGCGCTCCCAGCAGGACGGGCTTCGGCCCGCCTGCTGGGAGACCTTTTACTCCCTCCCACCTTGGCGTCTGCTCGCTCTCCTTCCTTCTGGTCCTTCTGGTTCTGCTTCTCCCGTTGTGAGGCCAAGATGACATTGTTGCGACGCGGTGGCCTTAACGTATGGCCACGATGCTTGGGGTTGGCACTATTGGCGATGATGGTGGTGTTCGGGCCAAGTCCCGTGTGGGGACAAGAGGATGCCAGCGCCCCGCCTGCTGCAGAGGCCGCCGCAGAAGCGGTGGTCGTCGAGGCGGAAGCAGCGGAGCAACCTGTGACTGCCGAGAGCGTGCTGGGTGACGTTGATGTGCTCTGGACGTGCTTGGCGGCCTTCTTGGTCTTCTTCATGCAGGCCGGGTTCGCCCTCGTCGAAACCGGCTTCACGCGTGCCAAGAACGCCTGCAACATCATCATGAAGAATGCCCTGGACTTCTCCATCGGCACCTTGGCGTTCTGGTCGATCGGCTTTGGTCTGATGTTCGGCGCCTGCACGGGCTGGTTTGGAACCAGCGGTTTCTTCTACGACGGCGGTTTCACCAATGCCACGACCACGGAGTCGGGTGAGGTCGTGCTGGGCGAGCCGGTTCCGTTTGACTGGGCGTTCTTGATTTTTCAGACGGTGTTCGCCGCCACGGCCGCCACGATTGTGTCCGGTGCCATGGCCGAACGCACCAAGTTCAGCGCATACATCGTGTACTCGCTGCTGATCACAGTGTTCGTCTACCCGATCTTCGGTAGCTGGTGCTGGAATGGTCTGGTTGGCGGTACGGGCACCGGCTGGCTTGAAGACAAGGGCTTCATGGACTTTGCCGGTTCGACCGTGGTGCACTCCGTGGGGGCCTGGTGTGCCTTGGCGGGCGCAATCGTGGTCGGTCCGCGGTTGGGCAAGTACGGTCCTGGTGGCAAGGTCAACGCGATTCCCGGTCACAATATCCCGCTGGCCGCGCTGGGCGTGTTCATCCTCTGGCTCGGGTGGTTTGGCTTCAACCCCGGTAGCACCACGGCCGTCGGCGGCGGCGACTTTGCCAAGATCGCCGTCACGACAAACATGGCGGCGGCGGCCGGTGCCTTGGGTGCGGTGGTGGTTAGCTGGGTGATGTTCAAGAAGCCCGATCCCTCGTTCACTCTCAACGGCGCCTTGGCGGGCCTGGTTTCGATCACCGCCGGCTGCGATGTGATGTCGCCCTCGCTCGCTGCCCTGACGGGGCTGATCGGCGGCGTCCTGGTCGTGCTCGCGGTTTTGTTCTTCGACCGGATCCGCGTCGACGATCCCGTGGGTGCGATCTCTGTCCACGGCGTGTGCGGTGCCTGGGGTACGCTGGCCATCGGCCTGTGGGGCGATGAAGTCGGCTTGTTCCTGGGCGGTGGCGCCGGTCAGTTGGGCATCCAGGCTCTAGGTGTGGCCGCCGGCTTTATCTGGGCCTTCTTCACCAGCCTGATCATCTTCCTGGGCATCAAGTACACGATCGGGATTCGTGTCAGCGAGGAAGAAGAAATCCAAGGTCTGGATATCAACGAGCACGGCATGTACGCCTACCCGATTCCGCTGGTCGTCGACCCGCTGGTTAGCGGTGCCGGTTCGCCGGGTACAGCTCCGGTGGGAGTCACCGCCGCGGCCAAGCCGGCCGTCGAGGGTGTGTAGTCCCACTGCGACCGCTCATTAGCTGAACATTGCTGGCCTTGCCTTGGGCCAGAAGGGAGCCCCGGGGGCTTGGGCAGGTAATCCGCCTTGCCTGTCCAGGCCCGGGGCGTCGCCTTTGATATCGGCGTGCGATACGGGGTATCCTAGCCGATAAGTGTGAAGGCTTTCTCTGGTCCCCCCGGCCGTTGCTGCAATGGCCGCACGATGCAGGCAAGCAGCCACGGATGCCGCCCCCGCCACGATGGCTTGTGATGGCCGACAGGCAGGGCTAATATCACAGCAGGTTGCGTCAACATCGACGCAACTCCTCACGGGAGACCGACATGAAACTGATCATCGCAATCATTCAGCCTAACAAGCTGGAATCCGTTAAAGCGGCTCTCACCGAGGTTGAAGTGTTCCGCCTGACGGTGCTCGATGCCCAGGGCTTCGGCCGGCAGAAGGGACATACCGAGGTGTACCGCGGCCATGAGTTCACGGTGAACCTGCTGCGGAAGGTCGAGCTGCAGATCGCGGTCAACGACGAGTTCGTGGAACCCACCATCGAAGCCATCATCCGTGGTGGCCGGACCGGCGAGAAGGGCGAGATCGGCGACGGCAAGATCTTCGTGCTGCCGCTGGAAGACTGTATCCGCATCCGGACCGGCGAACGGGGGCCAGAAGCAATCTAGCACCCACGGCCGATGCGGCG
>JGI25327J35509_1002526_pt1 | contig 12507 bp, 9 predicted proteins | sample HigsolmetaAR202D_FD_35509 | JGI IMG/M metagenome (IMG submission 35509)
ACCCGGTTGATGCCGCGGACCTCGTTGATGATGCGGGTGGCCGTGCGTCCCAAAAAATCGTGTGGGAACGGGAAATAGTCGGCCGTCATACCATCGGTCGACGTCACGGCACGTAGCGCGCATACATGATCGTACGTCCGCGCATCGCCCATGACGCCAACGGTCCGCACGGGCAGCAATACGGCAAAAGCCTGCCAGATCGTCTCATAAAGCCCAGCTTTCCGGACCTCGTCCAGAAAAATGGCATCGGCTTTCCGAAGGATGTCGAGCTTCTCTCGCGTCACCTCGCCCGGCACGCGAATGGCAAGCCCAGGCCCTGGGAATGGATGCCGAGTGATGAAGTTTTCCGGCAGCCCAAGCTCCCGCCCCAGCTGCCGCACTTCGTCCTTGAACAACTCGCGCAGCGGTTCCACCAGTTTTAGGTGCATGCGCTCAGGAAGGCCGCCAACGTTGTGGTGCGACTTGATGGTGACGGAAGGCCCGCCGGTGAAAGACACGCTTTCGATCACGTCCGGGTAAAGCGTGCCCTGGGCCAAGAACTCGGCTCCACCGATCTTCTTTGCCTCTGCCTCGAAAACATCGATGAACAGGCGACCGATCGTCTTCCGCTTTGCTTCCGGATCGGTCACCCCCTCGAGGGCTGCGAGGAAAGTGTCCTCTGCCCGCACATGGACGAGCGGAATGTTGTAGTGGCGGCGGAAAAGCTCGACCACCTCGTCCGCCTCACCCAGCCGCAGCAGCCCATGGTCAACAAAAATGCAGGTGAGCTGGTCGCCGATGGCTTGGTGGATCAAAACTGCGGCGACTGCCGAGTCGACGCCTCCGGACAGGCCGCAAATGACGCGACCGTTGCCGACTTGATCGCGAATGCGCTCGATAGCCGTTTCCCGGAATGCCCGCATGGTCCAATCGCCGCGACAGCCGGCAACCTTGCGGGCGAAGTTGGCGAGAATCGCCGCTCCCCGCGGCGTGTGCACCACCTCGGGATGGAACTGGACCCCGTAGAACCGCCGCTGCTCATCAGCAATTGCTGCGAAGGGTGCGTTCGCCGAGACGGCCACGACCTTGAACCCCGGCGGCAGCTCCTCGACGCGATCGCCGTGGCTCATCCAGACCTGGTCGCGGGTGCCCTTTGACCAAACCCCCTCGAAGAGTGCGCAGTCCTCGATAACCTCGATCTCGGCGCGGCCGAACTCGCGATGCGTGGCGGGCGATACCCGACCGCCGAGCTCCGCCACCATCGTCTGCTCGCCATAGCAGATGCCGAGCACTGGAAGGCCTGACTCAAAAANGATTGGCGGAGCGGCTGGAGTGCCCTCCTCATAAACACTCGACGGTCCGCCGGACAGGATGATGGCTTTCGGCTGAAGCCGCGCGAGCCCCTCTTCCGCCTTATTGAAGGGCACCACTTCGCAATAAACGCCTGCCTCCCGTACGCGCCGCGCAATTAGCTGCGTTACCTGGGAGCCAAAGTCGAGGATAAGGACGGAGTCTGTCATGGCGAGCCGTTACGACAATCGCTTCCTGGGCGCAACAGGCCCGCGGGTGCGACCAACAGGCGTCTGCTGCAAATTTGTGTAAATCAATACATGTATAGTCATAAGTTTGAGGGCCCAGCCGATGAGCACCGAGACCAAAACGCAGGCAGGCGCTAGCCACCACGAAGCTCATGACCATGACCATGATCATGACGCGTGCGGCTGCGGCCACGATCATCACCACCATCATCACCACCACCATCACCGGTCGATAACGCCAATCGTGCGCTCTGGCCCGAAAGTTGGCCGCAACGATCCTTGTCCCTGCGGGTCAGGCAAGAAGTACAAGAAATGCTGCCTGGCGGCTTAAGACAGCTTTCCACGAGCATGTCGCCCTGCTCGGTTAGTCGCCAGACGTCAGAATCTCGCTCCTTACCATTAACTGATGCTTGGTTAGGCCTTTGGACGAGTTAGCCAGCGCTATTTCGGCACGCCCTCATATCGAGGGCGTGTTTTCCACAACACCTCTGTAAGCTGACTTCCCAAACAGCCTGCCGCAAGGCTCGACAGCAATCGTCGCCGGCAGATGCAAAGTCTCGGCGGCGACCAATGTTTCCGACTCTTTCTAAGCGGGCAAACGAGGCGTCCAGCAGCTTGCTCTGGGGTACATCCGCCTCCTCAGCTTCCACGGACCATTCCGATTTACCTGACGCACAACAAGCACGAACTTCTCGCAGCTTGTGGTATCCCCTTTATCTCAAGGCCCAGCGCGAGAAGCGCGCCAACGTCGTCTGCATGAAGTGGGGGACGCGTTACGGGCCAGAATTCGTAAACCGGCTCTACAGCATGGTTCGACGGAACACGACCTGGAACATCCGGTTCGTGTGTTTCACTGACGATACAAACGGCATCAATCCGGAAATCGAGTGTCAGCCGCTTCCAAAATTTGATTACGACCCGCGACTTGGCGTTCACTGGCCGAAATTGGGCTTGTTCCACAAAACCCTCGGCGATCTTGAGGGCATGACGCTCTTCCTCGATCTTGACGTCGTAATCATAGGAAATATCGACCCTTTCTTCGAGTTCGAAGGCCGGTTTTGCATGATCCGCGAATGGAAGGATCCGCATCTGGGCTTCGGAAACAGCTCAGTCGTAAAGTTTTTTGTCGGTTTGGAAAACGCGGTACTTGATCGCTTCCACGCTACACCCACCGACGTCATCATTCAGGTCTACGCCTCCAAGGAGCAGAACTTCCTTACACGGGCTGTTGACGAGGTTACCTTCTGGCCGGAAGCCTGGTGCCCGGCATTTTCCCGCGTTTGCTTACCAAAAACGCGAGTTCTTCGTTTTTTCACCCGTCCGACACCGCCAGCAAATGGACGGATTCTCATATTCTACGGTTCCTTCACTCCTCAGTCCGCTCTTCGTGGCGAATGCGACCTTGCGAAACGCCCAGGTCGACGCTCCTTGCCCCGATTGATCCAACGACGCTTCCTTCCCGCAACCTGGATCGCTGATTACTGGACTGACTAAGTCGTTTTCCGCCAACATACATCTCTTGCTAGTATGGGGGTTGCATGAGTCGGCTATTCTTCGACATCACAGATCTTCTTGAGTATGCCCGAAAAAATACGACCCTAAGCGGCATCCAAAGAGTTTCCGTCGAGCTAATCTCGAATCTCCTTCAGGAGCACGGCCCGGAAAAATTAAGGCTCATTGCATTCCACCCGATATTGAAAAGACCTGTTTCCTATGATCCGGAGTATTTTGGACCGGGCTTCGAATACCAGCAGAGCGATTTCTGCGAATACTTTGGCCTCCATTCCTCCCTTCACAACCCCAACCTGGACAACTATCTCGCCAAAAAATACCAGAACAGCTGGAAGACATCCTTCCATAGGACTCGCCTACTAGCTCTCAACACTCTGACACGTGGGGAGACCCTCAGGAAACGCAAGATCCAAACATCCCCTGCCTTTTCGTCCACACCACATAACCCCAAGACCGTCGATTTTAAGTCCGGGGATCACGTTTTTATCCCGGGCGCGACTTGGAATTTTGAGCCATACCTCAATTTTCTTGCCTTTCAGAGAAAGGCCAGAGGAATAAGAATTACGCATTTCATTCACGACCTCATTCCGATTCATACGCCGGAGCATGTTGTCGATGATGTGCCGCAACAATTCCTGCGCTGGCTTGAACATCTCGCAGGGAATAGCGACTTCTTCATTACAAATTCCCACGCCACCAAGCGCGATCTCGATGCCTGGCTAGCGGCGCGAGGAATTTCGATAGGCAGTGAGGTCGTCCCCCTCGCTCATCAATTCGCCAATTATCCTCGCGGCGGCCACCAAGTTAACTTTGCGGGGAGAGGAAACGAAAAGATTCACGCGCGCATAATAAACGCGGCGCGTATCCCCTACGCCTTGTGCGTTGGCACTCTCGAGTCTCGCAAAAACATCTGGGCGTTGGCAAATGTCTGGAAGTCCCTCCTGGATAAGTTGGGTTATGACACACCACGCCTGCTCTTTGCCGGCAAACACGGATGGCTGAAGGAGGATTTTGACGACTTCATTGTGGGTACGGGTGCCTTGGGGGGCCATATTCGAATTATTGATAGGCCGAACGACGCAGAGCTGGCCTATCTGTACTCCAACTGCCTGTTTTCCATCTTTGTAAGCTTCAAGGAAGGTTGGGGGCTACCGATAGGCGAAAGTCTTTGGTTCGGTCGTCCTGTCATCTGCTCGAACGTGAGCTCGATGCCGGAAGTTGGCGGTAACCTCGCAGAATACGTGAACCCTTATTCTCTCGCTTCGATCGAAGAAGCCGTAATTAAACTGACTCTTGACAATGAATATCGGGAGCAGAAGTGCCGTCAAATTGCGCAGGCGCACCTGAGATCCTGGTCTGATGTGGCACTCGATCTCAGCCAGTTACTCACCCAGTCCATCAACTACAAGGGTCGGCGCCATGCTCACGCGGGATGAGGTTATTTGGGGCTTCCGGTATATCCTGGGCCGCAATCCGGAGTCGGAGACGGTTATTTCTGCGCATCAACACTTTCCCGACTACCAACGATTCCGAGAAGCGCTCTTCCGCTCAGAGGAGTTCCGCAATGCCCAAAAACTTATCAACTTCTCCGCGGAGAAATGGGTATGTACGGAAGTGTACAATGGCAGGTATAGACTTTGGATAGATCTCAGCGACAAGTATGTTTCATATGGCTGCCTACTTGACAATTATGAACCGATTGAGACCGAGTTCATCCGCAGGAATGTCAAGCCCGGAATGGTAGCGCTCGACGTCGGTGCGAACATCGGCTGGCACACGTTAGGTCTTGCGCAGCTGGTGACCTCCTCCGGTAAAGTCTACGCATTCGAACCACGCAAGCCCACGTATTTTTATCTCAGTCGGTCGGTCCGGGAAAACGGACTTGACCAGAGCGTGATCCTGCACGACCTGGCCCTTTGGGATACGGCCGGGGATGCCCACCTTGTCTGGCCAGATGGCACCGAGAATCCTGGCGGGAGCTTCATTTCGGATGCTCGATGTAACTACGTTGCGGCGCCAATAAAAACGGCCAAACTTGATGATGTTGTCGCCGATTCTATCGACTTCATTAAAATCGACATTGAAGGAGCTGAGCACAGGGTTCTTTCATCCAGCAAACGTGTGCGCTCCGATCGACCTATTATTGTTTCAGAAGTTCATCCCACTCAACTTCAATGCGTATCCTCAGTTTCGGCTGACGAGTATCTCGCGTTCTTTCACAGGATGGATTACAGATGTTTCTCCTTACATCCATCGAGTTATGGTGAGGAGCTGACGGGTTTTGGAGAGGGCGACAAGCTTTTCAGCGTAGCACTCGTTCCGTCTGAGAAAAGCGTTGACCTTGCGCGCGACTGAGATTTTGGCAAACACGTCATGAAAGCGGCGGAGAGCCCCAGCTCTCCGCCCAATGACTTAGCACCAGTCGGCGTTTAAGGATGCCCCTTAGTTAATAACGGAATCTACCTTTCAGGCTCGCCACAAACGAAAGAAGACTTTCTCATTTTCTTTTGATCTCTCAGCTTGCGAAGCATCATTGCCGCGTAATGTATGTTCGGTTCCGCCCATGTCAGCTTTTTCCTAGAAGAGTAAGTCCTGAGGTAATCCCTATACAAGACCTGCCTGGCGGGGATGGGAACGGCGTTCTTGTAATTAGGCATGTACTCTACCGGCGCAGACCATGCCGTTGCCAAAACAGGGAGTCCGATTTCCAAAGCCTCCGCGATATTGAGCCCGAAGCCTTCCGATCTGTGCAGAGATAAATACACGTCACCCATCTTTTGGAAGGCAGTAACTTCATTATCAGTGAAAACGTCTTCCACCAAGGAGATATTCTCGTAATCTCCAATGAGTTCCAAGAGCTCCTGCCTTACAATCTGAGTTCTTTTCTGAAACCGTACTTTCATCAGGAGCTTGCAGGTCGGATTGCGACCGAATGCGAGTTTCCACGCCTCGACGTGCGCGAGCGGATTCTTGCGGTCGGGACATGCTCTCAGATCCATGATGGCCAACCCAAGAAAATCGTCGGGTGCTACGCCGAAGCGACTTCTCTCCATCGGTGGCACATTGGGAATGATTACTGGATGGGGTCGGATTTCGTAGGGTAATCCAAGACCACCGGCGATGGCTTCCGCGCTAAACCGGGATGGAGACCAGAACTCATGCAAAAGATTACCAACAAACATCCATTCGGCCGGGCAATACTGCATTTCCCATACGAGCTGGCCGATGCGCCATGCCTGCGCGAGAAACTCAGGCTGGAAAAGAGGAAAAACAAGTTTGTAGTTATCCGGCTGAGCAAGGACAATCAGAGTGTCGGGGGGGACAAGGTCTCCCTCAGCAATCCGGCGCTGGATTGACTCTGCAGTCTCATGCCTAACATCCACAACTTGAAGGCGCGCACACTCTCTTCGCAATCGGTCGAGCTCGTAACGGGCGGCCCGCCCGAGGCCGTTGGTATCGCTGATTGGACCGACGACAAGCGTGACCCCGCCAGTTGTCCTTCTTGCAGAGGCCGATTTTTTCCAGCGCGCTGCAATCTCCTCACCCTGCCGAATGAAACGTTTGCGACGCCGGGGCAAGCGGGCGAGGTAATACAAATGAGCCGGTTTGTAGCGTCTCAAAATGCGTGGAAACCGCTCGAAGTCTCGCGCCCCTACAAGTCTGTCATCCACCTCGCGCGGGGCAAGTAGGGCATCAGTGTCGTCTTCTATCGACATCTGACTGCGATGGAAGAATGAGCCGGTCAACATTTGGCTTTCTCAAGCGCAATGCTCGCGTCGCGACTTCAGGCTGCAGACCTCCCCGCGAAGAGAAGAGGATCGGTACGAGAGCCTATTGACTTTTCCTTGCGCGGAGCGTTCTTTCTTTGTTCTGTTCTGTATTTGTTCTCGGATGCGCAGTGAAATGACGTTACTTGTCGTGCTGCCTCGCCGGTCCCATGCTGATCGCGCTACTCCGAACTCGGTGGACCTGTGTGTCCGCGATCTTATGACAAGGAGTCGACGGGGCGGGGAGGTATGCATCGTAACCGATGGGCCTCTTGGTCTCTTTAGCTCTTTCCGTACAAAAAGCTTCCCTCCATCAGTTACTACACATTCGTTTCTGAGGGCCTCTTACGTAGCGCGCTTGGCTCACTCCGAGAGAGCGGACCTCGTAATCGTCCATCAGCAATTCCAGGTCGCCGCTCGGCTTGCCCGCCTACTGCCGGGGCGCGTGGTGTTCCATGCTCATGGCTTCTACAAACGCTATCGTCCCGGACTGCTGAACTCGATCCGCCGGTTCAATCGGCGCCGCGAGCTGGCGCGATTAGCGGGTTTGGTGCACGTCAGCGAGGCTTGCAGGGCGCACTTTGCAGAGGCCTGGCCGGATGTACGGCTTCCCCAGGCTGTTGTGCCCAACGGGCTCGATTTCAGCCAATGGCGGCCTCAGCGTCAGAGGTTGCAAGAAATCATCTGCGTGGGTCGTTGCGTGCCCGAGAAGGGCGTCCTCGAAGCGGCACAGGCTGTTGCGCGCGTTCTTGTAGAGCGGCCTGAATGGCGCGCGCGCTTCATCCTGTCGGAACCGGGGAGAAAACCGGAGTACGAATGTCGCGTGCTGGTTGTCCTCTCACAACCAGCAATTTCGGATCGCGTCGTTATAGAGTTTAGTTTGTCTTGGGAATGCGTTCGCGAGCGCTATGAGCGGGCGGCAATAGCACTTGTGCCCTCCCGATGGAGGGAGCCGTTTGGCCGCACGGCGCTGGAAGCTCACGCAGGCGGCGCTGCGCTCATCTCCTCAGGGACTGGCGGATTACGCGAGGTCAGCGGCCCATTTGCGCTATTTGTTGCCCCCGACGATGTCGCCGGCTTCGCGGAAGCCATAAAGCGCCTCATCGACGATGAAGCGTTACGCTATCGTCTTGCAGAGGAAGGAGCCCGCTTTGTTCGTGAGCGATTCTCCGTCGAGACTGTGGCCGCCGTCAACGACGACTTTCTTGAGAGACTTCTCGTAAACCGTGCTACCCGACAATATCGCTGACGCGCGTCCAAGTTGGTGAATAGCGCCAGCACCTTAAATTCTACTTTGCGAGCGCCGGTGACTGATAGTCTTCGATCGCGTTCGCAAATTGTATGCGGTAGAGCTTGGCGTAGAGCCCACCGCGCTCAATCAGCTCGCGGTGGCGACCGCTTTCGATCACCTGTCCCTTATCCATTACGTGAATAACGTCTGCATTGGCCACGGTCGAAAGGCGGTGCGCGATTACGATTGTCGTGCGCCCGCGCGTCAGCTCCTGAAGAGCTTCCTGGATGGATTGTTCGGTTTCGCTATCGAGAGCCGAGGTGGGCTCGTCTAGCAGGATGATCGGCGCGTTCTTCAGGAAGGCTCTCGCCAAGGAAATCCGCTGACGTTGCCCTCCGGAGATCTGGGAGCCGAGCTCCCCCACGTGCGTGTCATAGCCGTGAGGCAGGGAACGGATGAATTCGTCCGCCTGGGCTGCCTTGGCCGCCGCGATGATCTCTTCCTCCGTCGCATCCTTACGGCCCGCGGCGATATTATCGCGAATTGTGCCCTCGAAGAGGAAAACATCCTGGCTCACAAGGGCAATCTGGCTCCGAAGCGACGCAACAGAAACCTCAGAAATCGGCTGGCCGTCGATGCGAATGACGCCTGCTGCCGGCTCCCAGAACCGCTGCAACAGGTTGAACACGGTCGTCTTGCCAGCCCCCGAAAGACCGACAAGCGCTGTCGTACGTCCAGCCGGGGCAACCAGATTGAGGCCCCGAAGAACGGGTGTATTGGAATCGTACGAAAATACGACATCCTCGAACCGCACCTCGCCCTGCGACACGGCCAAGTCTGGCCGGTTGTCGGCGTCAACCTCCGCTGCGGGCTTGTCGAGGAGTTCGTACATCATCTTCACGCCGACGGCCGCTGTGGTGAGCTGAAGCTGCAATTTCGACAGACGTCGCGCCGGGTCAGAGGCCATGAGCAAAGCGGTAACGAACGCGAAGAACTGACCGGGAGTGTCACCGAAGGTCAAGTTGCGCCAGCCGGCATAAATGACGGCAGCGGCGACAGCCATCCCGCCCAATGTCTCCATGAGCGGATCTACCCGCGCCTGAACGGCGGCAATCTTGTTCGAAAGCTTCTCAACCGCTTTAATTCCCTCGTCCATCCGATGCCTCAGCACCGGCTCGAGCTGAAAGGACTTGACGACCCGGATCCCCTGCGCACTTTCGCGCATAACCCCCACGATCGTCGATATGCTCATGACCTGGCTCGTGGCCGCCTTCTTGATGCGCTCCCTTAGGCGCTTCAGGAAGTAGACTGCAATAGGACCTCCGAGGAGAGTGATCGCCGATAGCAGCGGGTCCTGGGAAATCATCACGATGATCAGCCCGATCAACGTTAGCAGGTCGCGCCCCAACCCCATGGCTACCAGGTGGAGCATCGTCCGCGCGGCCTGAGCATTGTGGGTGATCCGGGTGATCAGATCGCTCGAAGGGTATTGCTGATAGAAGCCAACGTCCATCTTGAGCAGATGGTCGTACATGCGCTTCTGGATCTGCGCGACGATCCGGTTGCCGATGCGGCTCAACGAGACTTCCTGCAAATAGGACGCGATGCCCTTGATAACGAACAGCCCGGAGATGGTGAGCGGAATCCAGAATAGGGCAACCTTGTCCTGCTCGACGAAGATCTTGTTGACCACATCCCGCATCATCCAGGCGCTAAGGGATGTGCACCCCGCAACCACGCTCATGAAAAGAAAGGCCACGGCATAACGCGGCGCGTATTCGCGACCGTGGTCGCTCAAGAGGCGCTTCAGTGCCTGAAAGGTCGTAGCGTCTTTGAATATCATGCCGAGCTCAGCAACCTGTGCAGCGACAGGCCGGTTTCGCGTTGTTCATACCTACTCTGGTTCGCAGTCCTGACACCAGAATCAGGTTACACTTCGTGCCACTCTTCAGGTACCTGACGCAATGCTCACCGCGCGTCTAGCTCGAGCGCAACTCCGTGTTGTAGGGGTTAGGGTTGTGGCGGCATCGTGGCATTGGCTGCAATATCTTGTCTCACGATGCTGTGGTTATACTTCGGTCGACAGTACGTTGACCATCTTTGGGTGACTGCCATCATCAAAGAATGGTCCCTGGTAAACCGTTGAACCGCAATACTACCTCCCGTTGGCGGATGGTATTTCTGGCCTTTGCTGTCGTCTTTCTGCTACCCCTCGCTTTGCATGGGGTCTGGTGGCTGGGCAAGGATCATCCCGCAAGCTGGCGCGCAGCTGACTGGTCGAGTGCGGGGCTGTTGCCCCCTCCCTCGGAGGTTCGCCGAGCGCTGATCTTCGTGCTTGCCGCTCCGGCTGGCCGCTGGAAGGGCGTGTTCTCCGTCCATTCGTGGATCGTTGTAAAGGAGAAAGATGCGCCGAGATATACGCGATATGACGTGGCCGGCTGGGGGAAACCGGTCAAAATCGATAACTGGGCCCCTGACGGACGATGGTTCGGGAGCACCCCGCAGCTGATTGCCGCCGTAGAGGGCGAAGTTGCTGAACGCCTTATTCCCAAAATCAAGTCGGCAGTGGTCGACTATCCTTACAATCAGGCTGGCGACTATCGCGTCTGGCCAGGTCCCAACTCCAACACCTTCATTGCGCACGTCTTGGCGCGGGTGCCTGAAGCGGGCATCGCTTTGCCTCCCAATGCAATCGGCAAGGACTTCCGAAAGGCCGGTATCTACTTGGGGTCAAGCCCTACGCGCACCGGCATCCAGGTTTCCCTGTATGGGCTTTTCGGACTCACGCTGGCTTGGATCGAGGGGCTGGAAATAAATGTGTTCGGACTGGTCGCCGGGGTGGATTTCCGTCAGGTGGCGATCAAATTGCCTGGCTGGGGTTTGGTACGACTTCTGCCGTGGCTCAGTTCATCGGCTGACGCCGCGAAAGTGCTAGAAGGCCTTCCAGTGACACAAACGGAAAGTGGGTAGAAAGCGAGAAATAAGCGCTGCCAGGCAGGTTTTTTTAAAGAAAAAGAGAGAGTGGATTTCTCCACTCTCCATTCAAATCAGTGCACACGTCTCCTGTGGTGCCTGTCATGCCGCCGATGATGGTGACGGTGATAGTGGCCCCGCCGGTCGCGGCCGCCAAAGTACAAGTGGACGCCTGGCCTCCGATAGAGCCGTGGTCCACATCCAGCCGGCCGCCCGCTCCGCGTATGTCTGTGAACCCAGCCAGCTCCACCTCGGCAGCTTCGATGGTAGCTGTGCACCTTCTCCACAGGAGCATTTGCTTTGATGGGAGCTGGGGCAACCGGTGCTGCATGCGCGCTGATGGTTGCGCCGCACTTCCGGGGATGCGACGGATCAGCCCAAGGACGAAGAGAAATTAGTGACGTGAAACGTCTGAAGGCGTCGGAACTGCTTGATAACTGCATCTATTAGCTGTGTTGTTCTCGGAGCAGCACGGTCGCGGAGACTGACGACGAGCGGAATAACGGCTCGAGCCAGATAACCCAAACGCGAAGGCTGGTCAGCGATTGGGTTGGTACAAGAGAATTTCAGTCGAACATAACACTCTCTGAAGGAGGATCGTCGAGAATCCTAAGTCTGATGAGTCTGCCAATTCGAAAATTTCTGCTTCATAACAGTTAACAAAAGAGATGAATTCGACCGGCAGTAATCCCTGCGAAAAGGATTAGGCATACTGCGCGTTCGCTCCGGTTCACATGGCTGATCAAAAAGCATAGCGAATAGGCGGGAGTCAAACTCGGGCACCGATCCCATGCGATCAACGTACGGGGAACAAAACCTAGGAAGCTTTACTGAGGCCGCGCACGCGCCGCCATAGGGAACGCTTCAGGTTCATCCTTTCGAGCGCCTCCCCGGTCTCTTGAGCTGCTCCGGCCCCTTCGGTCGCGTCGAGGTGGCTCTGCCTGACGTATCCTGCCCGGGCATGCAGAAAGCCGCGTGTAACGCTTCAACCACCAAAAGCACTTCCGGACGTGTGATGCGATAGTAGACGGTCGTCCCTTCACGCCGTGCTTCCACGAGGCCGTCCGCGCGTAAACGCATTAGCTGTTGGGACATGGGCACCTGCTCGATCTTGAGCAGTTGTCGCAGTTCGGCAACCGATTTCTCTTCACGACCGAGCGCGCACAGAACGAGCAGCCGTTGCGGGTGCGACAAGCTCCGCATGAGCTCTGCCGCTCGCTCGGCTGCAGGTATCATCTCCATCACATTCATGATCTTGAAATTACAAGTTCTGAATGTTAGCTACAAGAGGCTCGTTCTAGGCCGGTGAACTTTGCGCTGAAGCAAAGCCCGCCGGCAACAGGAGATATATCCCTGCCAAAGAGGAATAGCGAAATGACCATCGATCGTGCCGTCATGCTGTTCGCCGGGTTCCTGGTGCTGATCTCGCTGGCGCTCGGTTTCTATGTTTCGCCGTACTGGTACCTCCTCGCAGCCTTCGTCGGCCTGAACCTGATTCAAGCCTCGA
>JGI25327J35509_1002528_pt1 | contig 12497 bp, 4 predicted proteins | sample HigsolmetaAR202D_FD_35509 | JGI IMG/M metagenome (IMG submission 35509)
GGACGGGGGCTTGGGCGGCGGGCGTGCCGTAGACGTGGGTGTTGACGAACAACTGGTCGTCGGCCCGGTAGATGGAGTTGTACAGGATCGTGCGGTGAAGCCGGATCTCCACTGACTGCTGGCCGCGGATGGGCCGGTATAACACCAGCGCGTTTCTGATCCGGGCGGCCATCGCCTCGTTGATGCCCTCGTCGGCGCCGCGCTGGGCGACCTCGGGGCAGTCGGGATCGCCGAGCAGGATACGCACCCGTACGCCGGCGGCGGCCTTGTCCTTGAACAGCCGGACCATGCCCGGGTCCTCGGCGAGGAACAGCCCGGAGTAGACCAGCACGCCGATCTCCTGCTTGGCCTCAGCGAAGAGCCGTTCCCAGGTGTCGCGTGGCACGGCCCAGCGGTGGGGGTAGACGGCGATGATCTCGCTTTGGGAGGCTGCGGCGACCTGCTCGCGGCTGAGCGCGTCCGGCCACAGGTAGGACTCGTCCACGCCGAGGAACGCGGCGACGGCGTACCGGTGGCGGCGGTAGGGCGTGCGTCCCTTGGTGATCCAGCGTTCGACGGTCTTGGGGTCGACTTGAGCGACGGCGGCCAGGTCGGTGAGGGTCACTCCGCGTTCGAGGAGTACGGCGCGCAGTCTCTCGTTGGCCATCTCACCTGTCCGCTTCGGGATGTCAGGGGACGCGCAAACCCTAGCCGTACGTCCTGAACAGTACCAGCCATGTGCTGAGAGCGTTCTCGTCCTCCTCTTGCACCCTCGGTGCGAACAGAGCACCAAGGCAGGGCGGGCGGCAATGTGATCGACAAAGCGCCCCTCTGCAAGGGATCCAGGAGACCTGGCCGGCGGCTGCTCTTGGTCGAATGTGAGTACGCGCAAAAAGGCCCAGGTCAGGGCTGGTATGGGCTGGTCGGAGGAGTGCCCCCGGCAGGATTCGAACCTGCGGCACCCGCTTTAGGAGAGCGGCGGCTGTACGGCTCACTCATGTGGTGTGAGCTGCGCGCATATCTCGCGTGACTTGTACATCTAGCAAGATCATCCCGCGCATATCCCGCGCCCCGTCGGACGGCCACTATGTCATCCGACGTTGAGGATTTGGTAGGGACGGACTACCGACAGTTCGCTGTTCTGAGCGCCTACTTACAAATGGGCGCTAGTCACAAAGTTGCCCCCCTCCTCCTTGTCAAGCTGCAGATTTCGGGTGGCTGTGTGCGCTCGTGCACGTTGGTGGAGTGCAGCGGACCACGGCAAACTACCTGTCCGATGGCAAGCCGAACCGGATCGCAGGGCCGCAGGGTCAAACCATCAGCGCACGGGAGCATGTTTTCGTTGTGATCACATGCAAATCCATGCCATTTCTACCGAAATGCCTCATGGGTTGATGTGCATAGGCGGTTACTGGAACCATCTGCAACTATCTCAAGTGTCGTGTACTATCAAAAGGTCGAGCCGGAGACGGCGCGACCATGGCATGTATGGGCCCGGTCCACGACCAGCGGCGATTTCAATCGGTCGATCACGAAAGTGAGAAGATGATTGCAATCGCACTGGGCCTATTCATCGTCTGCCTGCTGACAGTAATTGCAGGACTGGCCGCTATAATCTCAGCGGTGTTCCTGGGACAACCGAAAGCGGTAGTCGTTGAGTGGGGAGGTAAGGCTATGGTTTGCATGGCTGGCCTTGGCCTTACGGCTTTGGCTCTAATCCTCACACATGCCTAAACATGCCGTCCCGGCGATTCAAGCGTCGGGACTGCATGCTTTTTCAGACTTGTGAGACGACTTCGAGTGCGCGGGCTCAGAGTGGCGGTGAATAGCCTCAGTCACGATCACAGCACCTGACCAACACCACGTGCGTGTTGCGGCATCCGGTGGCGCTGGGATCTCGTTCCGTTCGCCAAGTTAGTACTGTCTTCCATACGGGTTATCCATCACGCCAGCCATCCTCGATCAGATCTTCACCGTTCCACCACCAGCGAGCCAACTTGTCTGCTGCTGCGGAATATCGGTAGTGAGTGATTTGCACGGCATTCTTGAAGAGCTCGGGGACTACAAGAAACGAGGTGTCCTGGGCAAGCATGAGTGACGCCCGAAGTGTTGGCGTCGGGCGGTTGCTGGCTGTGCTACGGCTCTTTGGTCGATCGCGTCCAGCGCCAGCACTCAGTTGCAACTTTTATCCACCTATGAGGCTAGAGATCACGGAAGTTAGCACCGCGCCCAGGTAGGATCCACTGGCATTCGCCAGGACATCTCGCCCCCAGCCTAGAATTCCCCTTAATCTTTCTGGATTGGGGTTCTCTTCTTGGGCAACCAATTCAAGTTGATCCGCGACTCGGTTGATCTCGGCGATTGATCCCTCATTCATTCCGAGGTGAGGGCTCGCTTCACGGAGCGCCCGGGCGAGAACTACCAGAGCCTTTGTGTCAAGCCCTTCAATGGTTTGTTGTTGGACTACATCTCGGCCAGCTTGACCAAGCTGCATATTGCTTACAGTTGAATTGAAATTATTGATAAAGCTTACGCCGCCTTCTCGGTTGCTTTTCATGTACTCGGATACCCACCCTTCATGGTTTTCGACGCAGTCTATTCCGACCTCGGTCAGATGGGCTTTATAAATAGTTCCATCTGGCTGGACGTTTCCCTCAACGAACTCCTTCTCCTGGAGATACGAAAAGGCGCTGGTGAGCTCGCCGCGAGTGAAAGGATGACCCGCTATGTTCCCCCAAGGGGACTGTAGAATCTGGGAAATTTCGATGCGTTCCAAATCATGCGATTCCTGCTGCTCGTACAACCAGCGCAAGACGTTGCGCCGACATACAGAAATCCGTGCATGCTTATCTTGCTGGAGCTGCTGGCGCTGTATGACATTCCTGACCCCCGCATCGGTAATTCGAACAACGTCAGAACTTAACCTATCACCCCCTAGGCAACGTTCCACTTTTAGGAGGCCCATATCACTGAGAATGTCAACTTGGTCTATGAGTTGCAGTTCTCGCTCTTCACTGTCGGATTCAGTCCTGAATTTCGCCTTACTTTCATTGAGGAATTGTCGCAAACTTGACAAAAAAGAGTTGTGGCGGCGCGCGTAAAGCCAGTCTAGTAGTTGTGCACCGAGGAGGCCTAGCGGGGTATTTGTGTCAAGTTCGCCGCCGTGCGGCACTGGATTATCTGCCGTTACTGGCACCGATATTCCTCGCATCTCCTTTTGGATTTTTTTCTCAAGGGTGCGAGCAAACTCGCGAATGGCGCGGTCGTTCATCTTGAATCCCCTTGTCATGACCTACTTACCCCTGGAGTCGTTCGTTCCATCGCTCGAACGTACTCTCGAACTGGTATCACAGCCTGACAGCCTGCGCAACATTGATATCCTTCGCCAGGCCGGTTCGGCTGCCCTGTTTCGCAGGTAGGGTTTTCGCTTTTCTGGGTAATTTCTATGAGTCGCGACAAATGCCCACAAGGTCGCAGCGGTCGCAGGCTGTGCACCAGGTGGGGTGCCGGGGCAGCCGGTTGTTACGAAGGGCGTCGCCGGCGTCGCGGATCTTGGTGCGGATGTTGGTAAGAAGCTGGTCGTTGACGACCTCGCGCTTGCTGTCTGCCCGGTCGTCGAGGTTGAGCACCTCGACGAGGTCCGCCCGTTCCCCGGTCAGCTCCTCGTAGCCGGCGGCGTAGACGTGGAGCTGGTCGAGGGTGATGTTCTCGGTTTGGGTGCGTTGGGTGGACTTGAAGTCGACGATCGAGGTCTCGTCGGTGTCGAGCCGGCGGATGAGGTCGATGCGGCCGTCCACGGTGACGCCGGGAGCGACGTGTACCCGAATGGGCTGCTCGGAGTACCGGGTGTTGACGAGCTGGTCGCGGTTCTCTCGCAGGTAACGCCGCACGGCGCTCACAGCGGCCTGGCGAAGCTGCCCTCGCAGTGTCTCGCCAGCAAACGGGGTGTTCAGGTGACGGTCGACGAGCTCCTCCACCTCCAGGTCATCGACGATGTCGCCGTCGATGGCCCGCTTGTGGATCTCGGCCATGACGTCGTGAATCGACTTGCCGTAGCCGATCTCCTCGTGGATCGGGATGTCGAAGCCGTACAGGAAGCGCAGCTTGAACTGATAGGGGCATTCGAAGAGATACTTCAGCTCGCTGAAGCTGAGGGTCACCTCGGGGATCTCGTGCCGGGCCCGCGGTTCCAGCCGTTCGGCAGGTAGCGGGGCCTCGGCGGTGAGCACGTAATGGTTGCGGGTGGTGAGGTTGAAGAAGTCCGAGCGTTCCCGGTACAGCTTGCTGTCGCCCGGCGAGTAGGTCACGGCGAGGTACTTCTGTGCCCGGGTGACCGCGACGTAGAACAGGCGCACCTCGTCGGCTTCGGTGCCTCGGTAGCGGTCGGCGTAGGGGACTGCCTCAGCCGGGATCACGTGGAAGGGGTTGAGGCCGCCCTGTCGCTTGCTGGGGAAGCGGTTCTTGCGCATGGCGGGCACGAAGACGGCTGGCCACTGCATGCCTTTGGCCTGGTGGATGGTGGCGATAGTCACCGCGTCGGGGGTGGCATAGCCGACGTCGGCGTCGCTCTCGGCGTAGTAGTCGGGCGCCTGGTGGGTCAGCCAGGAGACGAACCCCTCGTACAGCTTGGGGAAGGAGCTGTGGTAGTTGATCTGCTCGTAGGCGGTGATGACCTTGCTGAATTTTCCGAGGTTGTAGAAAGCCAATTCACCTCGGGCGCCGTCGCCGGGTACGCGTTCCTCCCGAGCACGGACTGCGGTGAGGAAATCGAGGTAGATCTGCTGTAGGGTGAAGGTCCGCTTGCGGTGCTTGCGCAGGTCGAGCTTGCGGGCCCGGTCCAGGATCGCAATCCCTGCGTCCAGGTCCTCCTCGGTGAGGCCGAGCCCGGCGCCCCGCCACGCTTTACGGAGGCCAGCTTCAGTTACCGGAACAGAGTTGCTGCCGGCGGTCCGCCCGAGGATGTACTCGTACAGCTTCACACAGGCCTGGATCTCGGGAGCCTCGAAGAGGCGAGCGAGACCCTTGATGACGTACGGCACGCCGCGTCGCTTGAGCTCCTCCACCAGCGGGCCGGCGTCTTTGCTGACGCTGCGGAACAGCACGGCGAAGTCCGACCAGGACAGCCCGCGGAGCTCGCCACCGGGCGTGTCCCCGAACGGCAGACCGCGCATTGCTTCGATCCGGTCGCAGATCCAGCGGGCCTCGGCCGCGGGGTCGTCGAAGGCCAGCGCGAGCAGGTCGCCCCGGTCGAACTGCTGGTGTCCGGCCGCCACCATCTTCTTCGGCAGCCGCTGGTCGTTCAGCTCGGCGATGGATTGGCCAAGGTCGACTATGCCCTTGCTGGAGCGGAAGTTGTCGTCCAGGGTGACCGTGCGGACGTTCAGGTAACGCCGGACGAAGTTGAGAATGCTGGAGACCGTGCTACCCCGCCACTGGTAAATCGTCTGATCATCGTCGCCGACCACGCACAGGTTGGCACCCCACCGGGTCAAGCCACGGATGAGCTTCTCCTGGACGGGGTTGGTGTCTTGATACTCGTCGACCACTAAGTAGCGGAGGTTGTCACGGATGTGGCGGACCAATGCGCCGGCCACGGGGTCATCCGGCTCCTCGTACAGAAGGTCGACGAAAGTGCGGAGCTGTTCGGAGTAGTCGAAATAGTTGTGCTCGTGCAGTAGCTGGCGATAGGCCTGGACGTTCTCAAGTAGGTCCTGAGGGAGAAGCGCCTCATCGATCTCGTCCTCGCGCAGGATGTTGAGCACCTGCATGTACAGGGCCGATTCCTTGTAGCGACGCAGCTTCCGAGGCTTGCCGTTGACCGTGGCGGTGGTGCGGGTGAGGCCACTCTTGGCGCTGTTGCGGTCGATGAAGATCCGCGTCTGGATATCGTCCAGCACTCGGTACTTGAACGTCTCGGGCACATGCTGCTGCATGGCGTCGAGAGCGTAGGCGTGCATGGTGCCGATGAACATCTCCGCCAGGCCGGGGACGAAGCCCAGTTCGGCGTCGACCAGGCGGGTGATCCGCTCCTTCAGCTCCGCCGCTGCCCGATTGGTGAACGTGAACGCCACCACGTTGCGCGGGCACACCCCCGGCCGGCGGAGGATCTCCACGATCCGCTGCGAGATCACCTGGGTCTTTCCTGAGCCCGCGCAGGCGACGATCAACAGCGGGTCGTCGAGCGTGGCAATCGCTTCCCGTTGTGCTTCTGTGTACTTCATGCACACATGATCCCGAATCCGACCGACATTTTCAGCCAGATTCGTACATTTGGGAAGCGCTACTGCACGTCGTAGACCTGGAGCACCTCGTCGCCGTAGTGGTTGATCACCTTGACCGCGATCTTGCCGGTGTCCGGCGGCCGGAAGGGCTGCGAGCGCGTCGTGTAGAGGGTCGCCCACGCGGCCTCGTCGATCTCTGCCTTCAGGGCCTGCTTAAGTCGCTTGTACGGATCGTGGCCACCGGTGAAGTAACAGTGCCGGACGAAGAAGGACTCGTCGTCATAGTTGGTGTCGATCATCCACATGGCGATTTCGTCCGTGCCGTTCGAGCGGACCTCGCCCGTGGTGGGGTCATAGACGTCGACGCCTCGGATCTCCACCACGATGCCGTCATCAGTTCGCCGGATGTCGACGTCCGGCTCGCCGAAGACCATGAACAGGTTGCCGCTGCCGGTCTTCTTGAGCACGTCCCCCATCGCCAGGTCGGAGTTCATCCGCACCAGCAGGATCGGTAGCCGACCGAGTTTGCGCTTCTCCTGCACGGCGGCGAAGTCATCGGAACTTGGCCGGAACTCCTCGGTGGTCTTCACCGCCTGCGGGTCGAACGCGAAGGCGCAGATGATCAGCAGGTCGAAGCCCATGCCTCGGATCGCCTCCCGGGCGGCTCGGCGGATCCACTCCGGGTCGACCGTGCCGTACTGGGGGCCGATGCTGATTGCGACCCTCTGCGGCGTCCCTGCTGTTCCGTTCTTGCGGATGCCCTCAGCGTGAATCAACTCACCTGCGAACGGCTCGATCGACTCGAACTCAAGTCGTTCCCTTTTCCGACCGTTCTGCACGCCGGCCTTGGCCAGGTTTTCCAGGATCGACCGCTCGAAGCTGGAGGTATCCACTTCGGTGGCAGCCCGCTGGGTGCCAGTCTGCGCGGCTGGGGCGATTGTTCTGTGCGGCGCCAGGCTCTCCACAGTGAATGGGCCGGCTACGCGGATTCTCTTCTTATCTTCATACGGCTGGTCGTAGAGGAGTTCCTGCTCCGCATGCCGTCGAATCGCAGCATCGATCTCTTCACGCGTCATTCCCTCCACAATGTCGGGATTATTTGCAATCGACTTGAGTGTAATATGTGGGACTCGCTTATAGATAAAACCTTTGCGAACGTCACCTTTGAAGGGTCCGGCAATTGTAGGCTTTCCGGAGAGCTCGATCTCCTTACGTTGCCCTTCTTCGGAGTCGGCAAGGAGATAGAAGGGATATTTGGCGCCCATAATCCGCTGACGCGCCAAGGCCAGCGCAACACGTGAAGTGTCGATCGTGATCCAACGGCGTCCCCATTCTTCTGCCATGTAAGCGGTGGTCCCGGAGCCACATGTTGGATCCAACACCAAATCGCCTGGATCGGTGGTCATGAGCATGCAACGTTCGATTACCTTCGTATTGGTTTGGACCACATATATCTTCGGGTCACCGAATCCCGCAGTGGTGGTGTCATCCCAAAAGTTGTTATAGGGAAATGCTGGAAAGTCATCGAAATATCGAATATAGCACAAAGTTCGACCCGCTGCTGTGAGTCGATTTGCGAGTCGCAACTTCTCCATTCCGCTACGATTTGTCTTCCAGCCGCCCTTTGTTGGCACAAAAGTGCCTTCTTCGATTGTCACTGGGAAAACGGTGGTTTGACCAGTACGGGTTGTTTGTGACGTCATCTGATCCTTGCGAAAGACGCGCCCCGCGACATTTCCCGTTGCCGCCTCCTCTTTAGTCATACGACGGCGAGTGCCGTCCGGTTCCTCAACGAAGGTGTAGGCGGTACTTTCGACCCCCGCGAATTTCTTCTGACGATACAGTGGTCGGTACTTAACTACGCGTGCATCTTTCGCGTACCAAATGATGTAGTTGGTTACTGAGGCGAGAATATTTGTTCCGCCGGCGTAACTGCCTGCCCCCGAGGTTGTCTTGAAAGTGATCAGAGAGCAGAAGTTCTCGTTGCCGAACACCTCATCAAGTAGGCAACGAACAAGATGAACGTTCTCATCGCCGATTTGCACGAAGACACTACCCGATTCCGTCAGGAGGTCTCGTGCGACGATAAGTCGATCGCGCAAATAGGAAAGATAGGAATTGATACCCAGTTCCCAGGTGTCGCGAAAAGCCTTGATCTGCTCCACCTCACGGGTTATGTCTTCAAGCTTTCCGTCCTTGACGTCACGCTTGGCAGTTGAGACCTGGAAGTTGGATCCGAATTTGATTCCGTATGGTGGGTCGATGTAGATCATTTGGACCTTGCCGCGGAGATGCTCCTTCTCCGCGAGTGAGGCCATGACCTGGAGTGAGTCGCCGAGAATCATCCGGTTGGACCAATTGGCCTGGTGCTTGTAGTATTCGACCGCCTCGAATCCGGTCAGACCATCGAACGTGTCAAAGAGCGTGAGCTCCGGCTCCTCCTCCGGGCGCGCGGCCGTACGGCGCAAGTTCTCGATGATGACCCGTGGGTCGATCTTCTCTTGGATGTAGATCGGGGGTGCGTCGACGATCAGGTCCTCTGAATCCTGTTCGTCCTTGCCCTTCCAGACGAGCTGCGGGTCCAGATCGGGATTGCGTGGGTAGCGCAGCCGCGCCGGACGGGCGTCCTCCTCGTCGAGCAGGTCATGGGCATCGGCGGTGGGGATGTTGACCCGCTTGTCCTCATGAATGAGAGACTCGACCGGCGTGGGGCCAGACTTCTTCGGTGCCATCCTCACGCTCCCTTTCCAGCGTTGATCAGTAGTGACGTCTCATCTACGTCCCACGGTGGGCCAACCTCGGCGCTGACCCCGGTTCGGCCGTACAGGCCCTGAATCGCTGATTCCAGATCGGCCTGGAACTTGTCGGGATCCTTCAGCTCGCAATAGCTCCACCGGCCGAAGCCGCCATGGTTGTTGACGGCCGGCACCCACTGGTACCGGGCGGCGTTGGCCTTCTCCCTCGTCGCCTCGGCGGGCTTATGGCTCCCGGACACCTCCACGATCAACGTGTAGGTGAGATCGTCGCCCGGTTCGGGAGGTCTGAGGCGTACCAGGAAATCCGGCAGGTACTGCCGGGTCTGGCCGCCGATCACGTACGGGATGGTGAAGCCGAGATGGTCGTTCTTGACGTAGGCGGCGACCTGCGGCATGGATTCAAGAATCCTGGCGACTTTCTCCTCCCAGGTGTTGCCCCTCGGACCGTCGAGCACGACGAAGTTGACGTGGCACTTCTCTTCCGCCGTCGCGAAAACTTCTTTGGTAGTAAAGAAATCCACCCCTGCGGTGGAGCCGACCGAGTTGAACGGGCGGAAGATCGGCAGTGACTTGGGCTGTCTAGAGCCCTGCTGTGTGAAGATCGCTCTGTGGATCCTGCGGGCGGCCTGATCGGTCAGTTCCGAGATCAAAAGCATGCCGAGGAAAGCGTCCCCGGAGACCTCCACGCATTCCGCAAGCCATTGCTTGGTGATACGCAGTGCTTGAGGGAAGAGCCACGGCTTGCGGTCGTCGGGATCGGCAAGGTATAGCTTGGTGACGCGTCGGGCGATTTGGAACGCGATCTCCTGTCGGCGCTTGGCGCGCAGCTCGTTGAGCCGGTCGGTGCGGCTTTCTCCGGCGATTCCGGAGATCTCGGTGAGCGTGGGGATGATCGCAGTGTCCAAGATCATCCGGCTGTCAGCATCGAACTCGGCATGTAACTCCTCGTCCGGAAGTTCTAGACGGTAGCCGGCCAGTATCGGGAAGGTGATCTCGGCGTGCGCCCGGTCCTCACTGGCACGCACGCGACGGGTCGGCTTGATCTTCACGTCCTTTGTCTTGCCGACGGTGGGGATGAACTGGAACGGCACGCCGTACACGTCGGCGTACTCGGGGGTGAAGAAGCCGTTCTCGTCGACCGCGTAAGAACGGCGGCGTAGCCCGCGCCCCACCACCTGCTCGCACAACAGCTGAGTGCCGAAAGCCCGTACCCCGAGGATGTGGGTGACGGTATTGGCGTCCCAGCCCTCGGTCAGCATGGAGACGCTGACCACACAGCGCACGTGCTCGCCCAGAGCCCCCTTCTTGCCGACGGTGTTCATTACCTCGCGCAGGATCACCGCGTCGTCCACTTGGTCTGGACTGCGCCCGGGGAAGCGGCGCGCGTATTCCTGCTTGAACTGCTCAATCTCGTGCGCGAGTGCCTGACGGAACTCCGGGCTCAGCTCGCCGGACTCGAACTGCTCGGAGTCGACCAGAATGCTCGGGGGCCGAGAAAGCCAGCGGCCATGCTCGTCGACGTTGGAGAACAGCTTCAACCGACCGGGTACCGCAACCGTGTTCTCCTCGTCAATCACCCGCTCATAACCGCTGATCCAGTCGAAGACCATCTTGGAGACGGTGGTGTTGTTACACACCACGATGAAGACCGGTGGTGGCTCTCCCTGCCTCGCAGCTTCAGAGTTTTCCCAGTCCTCATACGACTTGTTGTAGGACTCGTAGAGGCTGAACAACGCGCCTTCCAGGGCCGGGGGAAGGTGCTCGGGCGAGACCGTGGCGTCTTTGCGCCCCTTTTTCGGCAGGTTGTTGCTGATGTTCCGCCAGAGATTGAGGTAGGTGACGTCGGGTGTGGCGGCGTTGTCATTGACCGGCACGCGGGGGATTTTGACGATGCCCGACTCGATGGCATCGATCAACGAAAAGTCACTGACCACCCAAGGGAAGAGCGTGCCCTCTTTGTAGCCGGAGCCGGCCAGGAAGAACGGAGTAGCCGACAGATCATAAACGGTTTTGATACCCAGCTTGGCATGGACTGCCTGGAGGCCACGGAACCAGACCCGCGCTTGCTCGTTGCGGCCCTCAGCCTCCTTGCGGGCCTCGCCCTTCAAAGAGTCCTCGGCGCCCTGTGAGGGATCGTCGACCCGGTCGCGGTAGCAGTGGTGCGCTTCGTCATTGAGTACGACAATCTCCGAGGAACCGCCCAGTTCGCCCACGACCCTGTGGATCATCTGGCCTATGGTCTCCAGAAACGGGCTTGATGCGCCCGCCTTGCTCGTGAGCAGCTCCTTAGTGGTCTTGGCCACCCCCCGGCCGATCTTGGTCTCTCGGCGCTGGAAGGCATGAAAGTTCGTGATCACGATTTTGGCCTGGTGGAGAGCGCCGTAGAGCTCGGCCGGGACGAGATCTCGGAGTCGGTAGTAGTTGTTGTCGTCCTCGGGGAGCAGGACCCGCAGCCGGTCCCGGATGGTGATACCAGGGGTCACGACCAAGAAGCGCTTGGCGAAGCGCTTGTCGTTCGGGGAGGCGACCTTATTGAGTGTCTGCCAGGCGATGAGCATCGCCATCACGACGGTCTTGCCCGTCCCGGTGGCCATCTTTAGCGCCACTCGGTTGAGCCCGTCGTTGTACTCTTTGTTGATCTTGGTGAGTTGGTTAAGGATGGAGGGATTCTCCTTGTTTGCGGCTTCTGTCAGGTAGATGGCGGTCTCGGCTGCCTCCCGCTGGCAGAACAGGATGGGGTTGTCCCGGTTGGGATCGTTCCAGTACTCCAGCAGTCGCCGAGTGGTCGGGGTGACGTTCGGGTACCCCATCGCCCGCCAGCGCTCAACCTGGGTACGGATCGCGTTGACGAAGTGGTTGGGCTGGATCTGGTCAGCGGTCAGGCCTAGCTCAGGGAGGTCCAGCTCGATCTGAGCGTTCCGCTTGCGCGCCCTTGGCACCGGAACGAAGTAGGCACTCGGCCGGCGCCCATCGACGATCTCATCCGTGATGCCGTCGTTGTCGAATTTGAAGTGCCTGGTCGGGGCGTGATAGGGCGAATTGATGATGGGGTTGTCGATGACACGGTCCGCCACTCGCCGCCTCCACTGACTTGTTCGCGGGGAGATCAAGCGTATCGATGTTGACCATCGGCACGTCATGACATGGCAATCATATTGCCAGGATCGTGACCCGCTCCGGCACCGCAATTGGCCCAAACGTGTGCAGATGTCCACGGATCTCCGTTAACGTCACCACCAGCACAGTCCCCCTACCTGGCTATGGTGGGCAACCCAGGTATCTCGGCAGCAAGCCGGCCCGGAGCCCAGGCCCCCTGGGCCTGGGTGTAGGGGTGGCGCGGTAGCCGATCGCCCCAGCCACTTACGGCGAGAACCACGATCAGCGATCGTCACGGCCTCAGCCCGACGACTGACGCTCTTCGACCTGGACGACACGCTCATCGACTTGCGGGCGGCCTTTAAGGTGTGGGCGGCGCGCGGCCTGGAGCCGTCGGCGGCCGGGACCGGCCGGAGAGCCGCAGCCCGGCCGCCGTGCGGGCGCA
>JGI25327J35509_1002544_pt1 | contig 12438 bp, 6 predicted proteins | sample HigsolmetaAR202D_FD_35509 | JGI IMG/M metagenome (IMG submission 35509)
TGCGACGGGATCGGCATGCCGGGCGGCAGCCAGCCGCCGTTGTAGCAGGTCCAGTTGGCGCCGGGCCGCGGCGTCACGCACGGGACCGACGGGGTGCTGGGCGTCGACGGCGTACTCGGTGCCGAGGGCGTACTCGGGGCCGTCGTCCGGTTGTTGACGACGACCGTCCGCGTGGTCGTGCGGGTGTTGCCCGCCGCGTCGCGCGCGATGGCGCCCAGCACGTGTGTCCCGTTGGCGGCACCACGCGTGTTCCACGCGATGGCATACGGCGGCGTCGTGTCGGCCGCGCCGAGCGGGACGCCGTTGAGCGTGAACTGGACGGACGTCACGCCGACGTTGTCCGACGCGTTGACCGCGACGGTCACCGTGCCGCTGACCGTCGCGCCGGCGGCCGGCGCCGTGAAGCTGATCGAGGGCCGCCGCGTGTCGCGGCTGCCGCTGCCGCTTCCACTGCCGCCACCACTGCTGCCGTTGCTGACCGTGACGGTGCGGCTGGCCGACGTGGTGACGTTGCCGGCGGCATCGCGGGCGATGGCGCGCAGTACGTGCGTTCCATTGCCGGCGCTCGTGGTGTTCCAGCTGATCTGGTAGGGCGCCGTCGTGTCGGGCGCGCCCAGGTTCACGCCGTTGAGCTGGAACTGCACCGATGCGACCCTGACGTTGTCCGACGCGGTGGCCGACACGGTAACGGTTCCGCTGACGGTGGCGCCGTTCGCCGGGGCAGTGAGACTGACGCTTGGAGCGACCGTGTCGGTACTGCCGCCGCCGCTACCGCTGCCGCCAGTGCTGTTGTTGACGGTGACGGTGACCGGCGCCGAGGTGGCCGTGTTGCCCGCTGCATCGCGCGCCACGGCGCGAATCGTGTGCGTGCCGTTGGCGACCGTCGTCGTGTTCCAACTGATCTGGTACGGCGCGCTCGTGTCTTCATTACCGACGGGGTTGCCGTCGACGGTGAACCAGACGCTGCTGACGCCGACGTTGTCGGTGGCCGACGCCGCGAGCGTGACCGTGCCGCTCAGCGTGCTGCCCGCCGACGGCGAGGTGAGCGTNACCGANGGCGNNGTCGTGTCGGCCGCCGGCGGCGGTGCGGCCGAGGCGGCGCCGTTGATGCGCAGCACGTGCATGCGCGGCGTGCCATCCGCGCCACCGTAGACCTCGAGCACGAAGATGCGGCCGGTGGCCGGATCGTACGCCGCACCGCCGATGTGCGCCGACCGAATCTGGCTGGGCAGGCGGAACGTGGCGTACGGGGTGACATCCCACGGCTGCTTCCGCCCGGCCTTCACGTCGGCCAGGTCGCTGGCGCGATATGCCCAGACGTAGGGTACGTAGGGATAGGCGTGCGTGCCCTTCGAGTTGTCCTCGGGGTCGCCGCACGCGCTGCCTTCGCCATAGCAGTACGGTCCGGTGCCGTGGCGGCCGAAGAACAGCACCGACGCCGTGTTCTCGGGGAACACGACTCCGGTGACCCGGCTCGTCAGGCTGAAGACGTTCGACTGCCGATCGCCGCCGCCGAGCGTCGTGTGCCCTTCCGGGTAGCCGACGAGCATCGTGGCCGGCGTCGGATTCCGACCGGCAACCAGGTCGGCGCTGTTGACGACCGAGACGGACGGGCCGAACGACGTGCGCGTGATAATCGACAGGCAGCACTGGCCCGTGAGTGTGTCGCCGCCGAAGGCCGACTGCCAGGCGGACGGGATCCGACCCATGTAGCCGGCGTAGAACGCGGGATTGCGATCGCCCACGCGGAATGGACCGGTCGTGCCGCCGGCGCCGAGCGTCGTCGAGCGCACGAAGTGCGAGGCGACGGCCGAGCCGGAACCGTCGTAGGTCGAGAAGCCGCTCACGACCAGACGATCACCAACGACGAGCAGCCCTCCGATGGCCTTCGAGTTCGGATCCTGCGGGTTGATCTGCTGCAGCCGGCCGCCGGTCGGATCGACCGGGTTCTGCAGCAGCGGCGCGACGCCGCCGAGCGACGGCACGCGCCATTCGGCCACGTGCTGGCAGTAGCTGTGACCGACGACGAACAGCGAGTTGTTCGCCGGGTTGAATGCCGTCGCGCCCTGGACGTAGGCGAAATCGTATGTCCCCTGACTACAGGTCGATCTGGCGTTGGTGAAAGTGAAACTGCCTTCGTAGACCAGATCCTGCGACTGAACCAGTCGTGTCGGCAATGACTGGGCCGCTCCAGGCACAACGCCAACGAGGCACAGTGCAGCCGTCAACCAAGCGATGAGCCTTCTCTCCTGCATCAATCTCTTTCCTTCCGTTCTTCCCTCAGCCGCATCCGGAGGTCGATGCCGCGGAGTCTCGAACAACCGAGCCGGGAGGAATTGCCGGGAGGGTGTAATTCCTACGTCCGTAACCACAGCCCCGGGCTGCAGGGCGCGGACCGCCGAGCTCTCGTGAGTTCAGTTGTCTCTGCGCGTTATCGCGAAGTGTCGTTTTTGCGACACCCGCCGGACCCTCGTTGCTAGCAAGGGGCGTGCCCGCCAGTTGCTTCAGTGAAACAGTTCGTTCTGCGACCGCCTGCGGCGTACCGGCGACAGAACCGTAATGGGCTCACAGGTCCGGTATTCGCGACGCTGTCGATGCGTCGACACGAGTGTGGGGACACCGTCGCAGTGCGGCGGCGGATCGTCGTACTGCGGTCGAGCGCGGGCATGAGGCATTGACGCCCCTACAGGTGGCGGGTAGTGTGTGATCCGGGAAATGCCGCCGCAGGTCAGCTACCGCCCGCTGCCGCCCGTCGAGACGACGCGCCGATGCTTCGTACCCTCCTCTTCCTGCTGATCGCGGTCCCTGGCTTCGTTGCCGCGCTCTTCAACCGGTTTGCAGCGCTGCTGCTGTACTGCTGGTTTGCGTTCTTCAGGCCGGAAGGATTCGTCTGGTGGGACATCTCGGGCCTGCGCCTGTCACTGCTGAGCGGCGCGATCCTCCTCGGCACGTGCATACTCTCCGGGAGGTTTCCAGACGTCAGTCACTGGATCTCGCGGGGCGCGCTCGCCTTCCTGGCGCTCGCCGCCGTGTCGCTGCCGGGCGCGAGCGACATCGGCAGCGGCCTCTACTGGCTCGACTTCCTCGCCCGTCTCATCATCGTCTGCCTGCTGGCGATCACGCTGGTCGAAACCCGCTGGCACCTGGCCGCGCTGGTGGCGGTGGTGGCCGGTTCGTTCGGGTTTCACTCGGCGAAGGCCGGCCTCGCGTCGGTACTCGGCGGCGGCGTGCAGTTCGGCCTCGGCCTGACCGGTACCTTTGCCGACAACAACGGCTACGCGCTGGGCACCGTGCTGACGATCCCGTTCCTGTGGGCGATCGGGCAGAACGTCGGCGTCATCCTCGGGTCGTACGTGCACCCGCACCTGAACCGGGTCCTCCGGATCGGCATGAACCTGGCGGCCCTGCTCAGCGTGTACACCGTCGTCAGCCTGTTCTCGCGCGGCGGGTTCCTGGGACTGCTTGCGATAGCGCTGGTCTACATCTGGTTTCATCCCCAGCGCGTCAGGCTCTTCATCAGTGCGCTGGTGCTCGCCGGCGTGGCCGCTGCCACGGTTCCGGTTCCAGAGGGCTACCTGGAGCGCCTGCAGACGATCCGCCCCGAGGACGGTCAGTTCGAGGACTCGGCGGCGTCACGGCTTCACTTCTGGAAGGTGGCCGTCGAGATGGCGATCGATCGGCCTCTGGGCGTCGGTCTCTTCAACTACGCCGATGTTTACGACCAGTACGACTTCCTGCAGGGACGGTATGGGCGTGGCCGGGCGGTACACAGCAGCCACTTCCAGGTCCTGGCCGAGCTCGGTTTTCTCGGCGCGCTCGTCTGGGTGGGGCTGTTCGGCCGTTCCACCCTCCGGCTGCTGAAGATCCGACGCTGGGCCGCCGCGGCCCTGAAGGAAAAGAAGGATGACGACACCGCCCGCTTCTACGTATCGATGACGACGGCCTGTCTTGCGTCGATGGCCGGGTTCGTCGTCGGCGGGAGCTTCATCGCACTGGCGCTCAACGACCTGACCTGGTTCACGTTCGCCTTCGTGGCCTGCCTGGATCGGCTGGCAGCAAAGGACGGGTTTGCCGCCGTCCAGAAGCGAGCCGCGCGTCCCGTGGCGCACGTCGTCGCGCGGCCGACCCGGCCTCGCCCGGCTGCGATGCTGCGGCGGCCCTGAACGGGTGATGAGCCACGTGCGCGAGAGTGACGTGAACCTGCTGGTGCTGTCGGAGCTGTTCCCTCCGGCGATCGGCGGCAGCGGTGAGCTGCTCCGCAACATCCTGCTGCGGCTCGACGGCGCGTCGATTCGCGTCTGGGCCGACGCGGTCGACGGACTGCCGCGCGAGATCGACGATGGGCCTCTGCGGGTGACGCGCACGCCGATGCGCAGCGCCGACTGGGGTCTGCGGCCGGCGAGCCTGGCGCGACACCTCCGATGGGCGGCACGGATTCGACGGGCGACGCGTCACCCGCACACGCTGGTGCAGTGCGCCCGTGCGCTGCCCGAAGGGGCCGCGGCCTGGTTCGCCCGCATCAGTGGCGGGGCTCCGTACGCGTGCTGGGCGCACGGCGAAGACATTTCCGTTGCGTTGCTGTCGCGCGAGTACAGCCTGCTGATGAAGCGCGTGTTCAGGGGCGCTTCGGCCATCTTTGCCAACAGCCTGAACACGGCGCGCATGCTGGAACCGTTCGGCATCGGGCTCGATGCCGTGACCGTCGTCTACCCCGGCGTCGATGCCGAGCGCTTCCGGCCCGACGTGCCCGGCGCGGCGCAGCTGCGCGCGCGGCTGGCCGGCGACCGCCCGCTGCTGCTCACCGTCGGCCGCCTGCAGCGACGCAAGGGGCACGACCTGATGATCGACGCCGTCGCGATCCTGCGTCGAAAGGGCACCCGCCTGACGTACGTCATCGTCGGCGACGGCGAGGAGCGGGAACGGCTCGAATCGCGCGCGCGCGATCACGGCATTGCCGACGACGTCGTGTTTGCGGGGGCGGTGGCGGCCGACGATCTGCCGATGTACTACGCAGCGGCCGATCTCTTCTGTCATCCCAATCGGATTGATGGTGCCGACATCGAAGGGTTCGGCATCGTCTTTCTCGAGGCGGCGGCTGCCGGGCTGCCGGTCATTGGCGGCGACTCCGGCGGGGTGCCCGAGGCTATCGAGGCGGGCGTCACGGGCGAACTCGTCAGTGGCGAGAGCGCCGATGAGCTCGCGTCGACGCTGCAGAGCCTGCTCGACGATCCCGATCGTCGCGCGGCGTTCGGTCGGGCGGGACGGCAGCGGGTCCTGGAACAGTTCACCTGGGCGCGTGCCGCCCGACAGGTGGCTGCGGTGCACGAGCGGCTGCTGTCGCGCTGAATCGGCCGCCGGAGGGGCCCCGATGAAGCTCCGGTGAAGACGTTGGGCCGGCCGGAAGTTGGAGTAAGGTGAGGCGGTACATCGATGCTCCCTGGAGGTGCACCGTGGCAGCCCGCAGCCGGTGCGTTCTGGTCACACTGATTCTCGGCCTGCTGCCCGTCCTGGCAGCGGCGCAACCCCGCGAACTCGGACAGGCTGATCTCGTTTACCGGGGCAGCTTCACCTTCGAGAATGCCGGCACGACGTGTTCGGCCGGCCCGCGCGACTTTGCCTATGTGCAGGGCGTCATCGCCTTCAACCCCGCGCGGGGTTCGCTGTTCGTGGTCGGCCACGACCACTGTCAGCACGTCGCGGAGTTCGAGGTGCCCGAAGCGGGAGGCGTGGCCAGACTCCTGCAGCCGTTCCGCGATCCGACCGGCGGGCGCATGGACGAGATCAATCCGTCCGATCCGGGATCGAAGAAGATCGGGGGACTGCACGTCGCAGGTGACCGGCTGATCGTGTCGGTGTACTCGTTCTACGATGCCGAGCGCACCGCCCGCGCGTCGCACTTCGTCCGTCCGGTCAATCTCGGTTCGGATGACGTGGTCGGTCCGCTCAGGGTGGGATCGCTCAATCCCGGGTTCTATGCCGGCTACATGGCCGGCATTCCGTCCGAGTGGCAGCCCGTCTTCGGCGGCGACCTGTTCACCGGCCAGTGCTGCCTGTCGATCATCACGCGCACCTCGTTCGGTCCATCGGTGTCGGTGGCGCGCACCGCAGACTTCCTCCAGGCGCGAGGATCGATCAATGCGCGGATGCTGGTCGGCTATCCCGAGGACAACACCACGCTCGGCGACGGGACGCGTCAGGATCCGGTCTTCAATCGGGCCACGCAGGTGCGGGGCGTCGTCCTGCCCAAGGGCACGGCGTCGGTGCTCTTTTTCGGGTATCACGGTACGGGCCCGTACTGCTATGGCGAAGCCGACGAGTGCGGTGACCCGATTCATCATGGCAAGGGAGAGCACGCCTATCCCTACCAGCCACAGGTATGGGCGTACCGTGCGTCGGAGCTGGCGGAGGTCAGTGCCGGACGCAGGCAGCCGTGGACTGTCCGGCCGTATGCGGTCTGGCGCCTGCCGGTGCTGAACGATCACCGCATCGGCGGGGTGGCCTACGACGAGCAATCGGGCCGCATCTTCGTGCTGGAGGTCTACGGGGATGGCGAACGGCCGCGCGTTCACGTGTTCGCCGTTCGCGACGAGATCGTCGGCGACGGCGGCCAGACCGACGGCTGTTCATACGCGCTCGCCATGGGCGCCGAGCCCGTGCACACCGGCACGCTGGTGCGTTTCCCGTCCGCGAGCAGCCAGGCCGTGATCACCGTCGAGCCTTCCGGAGCCTCGTGCCGGTGGACGGCGTGGAGCGGCGTCGACTGGCTGACCGTTCAGCCGGAGGAAGGTACCGGGTTTGGTCAGGTCTCGCTTCTGGCGCCGGCCTATTCCGGTGCGATCGAGCGGGTGGGGTATGCCTTTGTCGCCGGATGGATGTTCACCGTCGCCCAGAACGCTCCGGCCACCGCAGTTCCGCGGCAGCGGGTCATTGCGCCCCGCCGCCGCGAGCCGCCGGTTCGCGTTCCCTGAGCTGCCGACGTGCGGATCCGGTTTTCAGCGATCCTCGTCGCTGGCCTGCTGATCCTGGCGGCCGCCGGCCTGGCCAGCCTGCGCGTACCAGCCCTCGCGTGGCGGACCCGCACGCTCGCGCTCAAGGTGGCCGGTCGGATGCCGGATCTGTCGTGGTCCGACATGTTCAGGCTGATCCGGCCGGGCTCCGGGGTGTGGCCCGAGAACCTGCCGGACGTCGGTAATCCGCACTGGGCCGTGACCGCGCCGGCATCGTCGTCCGACGATCTGACCGCCGGCGAGCGGCTGTTCGCCGAGCGCTGTGCCGGCTGTCATGCTTCCGGTGGTGAAGGGGGCACGCTCGACTCCGGCGTCTTCCGCTACGGCACGAGCGACTGGGCGCTGTTCAGGCACCTGAGGTTCGGCATCGACGAGCTGCCCGCGCACGACGTTCGCCTCGAGCCCGAACAGGCGTGGCAGGTCATCGCGTATCTCCGCTCGCGCATTGCCGAAGGGAACCCGTACACCGGCGCCGACGAGGGCGATACAGACGCGCTCGCAGTTCCGCCGGTGACGTCAGCGAGCCTGACCGGAGCGGAGGCGGCTGGCGCGCAATGGCTGTCGCATGCGGGCAGTGTCGACGGTCGTCGCCATTCGTCGCTCGATCGGATCACCCCGGCGAACGTCGGGCGCCTGCGTCTGCAGTGGATGCGCCAGCTTCCGCTTACCGCACCAGGAATGCTGACGCCGCTCGTCGTCGGCGACACGATGTTCGTGAGCCTGCCCGACGGGACGACCTTTGCGCTCGACGCGACATCGGGACGACCGCTCTGGTCGAGCGGCGCGAAGGGCACGGTTCCCGAGCGTGCGCTTTCGGTCGACGGGGCCGGCACCGGCGGACCGGCAGTGCTCGACTTTTCCCTCTTCGTCCCGACGATCGACGGCCAGCTGTACGCGCTCGACACCAGGACGGGGAAGACCCGGTGGCACGTCCGGGTGGCCGACCCGGCCGACGGCTACACGATCGTTGCCGCCCCACTCGTGGCCGGCGAGGCTGTCGTCGTCGGGGTTGCCGGTACCGATCGAGGCGTCCGCGGGTATCTCGATGCGTACGCGGCCGACGACGGCCGGCGACTGTGGCGGTTCTATACGGTGCCGGGACCGGGGGAGCCGGGTCACGACACGTGGGGCGAAGGATCCACGTGGCGGCGCGGCGGGGGCGTGACGCCGGTCATCGGTTCCTACGATCCGTCGACGGGACTGCTGTTCTGGGGCGTCGGGGCACCCTCGCCGCCGCTCCAGGGCAGCGGGCGTCCCGGCGACAATCTCTATACCTCGTCGATTGTCGCGATCGAAGCGTCGACCGGACGGCTGCGGTGGCACTACCAGCTCAATCCGCACGACGAACGGGACTGGGGCGCGACGTTCGTGCCCGTGCTTGGCGACGGCGGTGCCGGTACCGAGCGGCCCGTTGTCTATGCGGCCGCACGGAACGGCTTTTTCTACGTGATCGACCGGGAGACGGGGCGGATGCTGCGGGCGACGCCGTTCGCCCGCCAGACGTGGAATCGCGGCTTCGACGAGACGGGGCGACCGCTCGAGATTGAGGGCAGGCGGCCGACCCCAGGCGGCACGCTGGTCTATCCAGGCCATGCGGGAGCTGCTGGTGCTGCCTCGCCCGCGTTCGACCCTGCGCTGCGCCAGTTTCTGGTGCTCACGAACGACGGCTACGGCAGCATCCTTTATAAGAGCGAACGGCCGGACTGGCCTGACGGGGCTGTCTGGGGCGGCCGGGCCGGCCGGGTCGCCGGCACCCCGGTTCGTCGTGAACTGCTCGCCATTGACGTCGACACCGGAGAGATCCGGTGGCGAACGGACTTCCCGGGGACCATGTACACAGGACCCGGCAGAGGAGGCGTCCTGTCGACGGCCGGCGGGGTGATCTTTGCTGCTGACAAGGAACGGCTGATGGCCGTAGACTCGTCGTCCGGCGTTCCCCTTTGGCATTTCGATGCCGGAGGCGCCATCGATGCTGCACCGGTCTCGTACCTCGGCGGAGGTCTCCAGTACGTCGCGGTCGTTGCGGACCGGACCCTCCTCGCATTTGCCCTCGACGAGTAACGGCACCAGCCCCTCAAGCCAACGGCCACGAGGCCGATGGTTTCTCTTGCCGGACGTCCGGTGCGCGACCCGTGATCGGGCTCCGGCGCGGTCCGTTACCCCCGGAGCTCGACCATGTGCGGTCTTCTTTCGATCCTGAGCCCGACTGAATCGGGCGATACGAGCGGTCTGCGCCAGCAGGCCCTGTCGCTCGGGCGGCGCCTCCGGCACCGCGGTCCCGACTGGACCGGCGTCTATGCCGACGACCGGTGCATTCTCGTGCACGAGCGGCTCTCGATCGTCGACGTCGAGCACGGCGCACAGCCGCTGGTCGACGGCCGGTCGGGATGTGTGCTCGCGGTCAACGGCGAAATCTACAACCACCGGGAAATTCGCGCGAGCCTTCGCGAGCACTACGAGTACCGGACGGCGTCCGACTGCGAGCCGATCCTGGCGGCGTATCAGGAGTGGCAGCCCAAGGACCTGCTCAACAGGCTGAACGGCATCTTCGGCTTCGTCCTGTACGACCCGAGGCAGCGGACGTTCCTCGTGGCGCGCGATCCGATTGGTGTCATTCCGCTCTACATCGGGTGGGATGCCGACAACCGCGTGTACGTGGCGTCCGAGATGAAGGCGCTCGTCGACGTCTGCGAGCGCTTCCAGGAATTTCCGCCGGGACACTACCTGCTGGGTCACGAGCTCGACCGGGGGTTCCAGCGCTACTACGAGCCGGCCTGGGCCGAAGCGGGGCACCTGCCGTCGGCGCCGTACGATCCCGCCGTGCTGCGTGAAGCGCTCGAGGCGGCCGTGCGACGTCAGATGATGTGCGACGTGCCGTACGGCGTGCTCATCAGCGGCGGCATCGACTCGAGCATCGTCGCGGCGATTGCCGCACGCTTCAGCGAACGGCGCGTCGAGGACGACGGCCGCACGGTGGCCTGGTGGCCGCGCCTGCACTCGTTCTCGATTGGCCTGGTCGGTGCGCCCGACCTCGAGCCGGCGCGACGCGTGGCCGAGCACATCGGGTCGGTGCACCACGAGTTCCACTTCACCGTTCAGGAAGGTCTCGACGCGCTGTCGGACGTGATCTTCCACATCGAGACCTTCGACGTGACGACAGTGCGGGCCTCGACGCCGATGTACCTGCTGATGCGGCGCATCAGGGCGATGGGGATCAAGATGATCCTGAGCGGCGAGGGGGCCGACGAAGTCTTCGGCGGTTACCTCTACTTTCACAAGGCGCCCGACGCGGCCGAACTGCACGCCGAGACCGTCCGGAAGCTCGAGCGGCTTCACCTGTATGACTGCGCGCGCGCCAACAAGGCGAGCGCCGCGTGGGGCGTCGAGGCGCGCGTGCCGTACCTCGATCGGGAGTTCCTCGATGTCGCGATGAATCTCGACCCGGCGGTCAAGCTGCCGCGGGCCGCGCAGTACGCGCGGCCGATCGAGAAGTGGCCGCTGCGCCAGGCCTTCGTGGGCGCGATTCCGGACGCGGTGCTCTGGCGGCAGAAGGAGCAGTTCTCCGACGGCGTCGGCTACTCGTGGATCGACAGTCTCAAGGCCTTCGCGGAGGCCGAGGTGAGCGATGCGATGCTGGCGTCGGCCGCCGAGCGGTTCCCGGTCAAGACGCCGCTCACGAAGGAGGCATACCTCTATCGTCAGCTGTTCGAGCGGCACTTCCCGTCGCCCTCGGCGGTGGCCTGCGTGCCCTGGGAGCGGAGCGTCGCGTGCAGCACCGAAACGGCGCTGCGATGGGATGCCGAGTTCCAGCGGATGAACGAGCCGTCGGGCCGCGCCGTCCGGGGCGTCCACGTCGATTCGTACGCCGGGTGACGCCGCGACGCCACGCGGGCAGCATAAAGGCTGCCGGTCGGATGACTATTGTCGGCCAAGTTCTAAGGGCTGATGGGCCGAACGGCCCGAAATCAGGCGCAAATGGCAGGGGCGGCACGCTCGCAGGCCGGCGTCGCTTGGCAATGTCATTGCTACTTGCGGGTGTTCGACAGGGCTGTCCAAACGGCCGGCCTGTAATTCATCCGGAAAAGGCTGACTGATTTGTCCACCTACGTAAGTCCCTGGGTCTCCGACGATCTGGAGCTCTACCGCAGCACGATTCGCGAGTTCATTCACCAGGAGTTCGTACCGGCACAGGAACGGTGGCGGGCCGAGCATGGCCCCGACCGCGAGGCCTGGCGGAAGGCCGGCGAGCTCGGCATGCTGCTGCCCGACCTTCCGGAAGACATCGGCGGCGGGGGCGGCGATTTCCGGTACCAGGCTGTCGTGCTCGAGGAGCTGGCCCGCGCCGGTGTCCCGTTCGGTGTGATGGTCCAGAGTGGTGTGGCGCACTATCTGCGCGCCTACGGCACGCCGGAACAGCAGGCGGCGTGGATTCCCAAGCTCGCCTCGGGCGAGCTCGTGGCCGCCATTGCGATGACCGAGCCGGATGCCGGCTCCGACCTGCAGGCCCTCAAGACGACGGCCATCCGGCAGGGTGACCACTACGTGATTAATGGATCGAAGACGTTCATCACTAATGGTCGGAATGCCGGGCTGGTCTGCCTCGCGGTCAGGACGAACCCGGCGGTGCCCGGGCCCGGCGGGATCTCACTGCTCATGGTGGAAACCGACGGAGCTGCCGGCTACCGCGTTGGTCGTCCCCTCGACAAGGTCGGGCTGCACGGCCAGGACACCTGCGAGCTGTTCTTCGACAACGTCCGGGTGCCGGTGTCGAACCTGCTGGGCGGCGCTGAAGGGCGCGGCTTCTTCCAGATGATGGAGCAGCTGCCCTACGAGCGCCTCTCGATCGCGGTGCAGGCGATTGCGATGGCCGAGCAGGCCGTGGCGCTCGCCTCGCGCCACGTGAAGGAGCGGAAGGCGTTCGGCAAGCCGCTCGTCGAGCTCCAGCACGTGCGCTTCAAGCTTGCCGAGTGTGCGACGAACGTCCGTGTCGGGCGTGTCTTCGTCGACCACGCGATCGAGCTGCTGCTCGACGGCCGGCTCGACGCCGTCGATGCCGCCATGGCGAAGTACTGGCTGACCGAGTGCCAGTTTCAGGTGATCGACGAGTGCGTGCAGCTGTTCGGCGGGTACGGCTACGTGCTCGACTACCCGATTGCGCGCATGTGGGTCGACTGCCGCATGAACCGCATCGGCGGCGGGACCACCGAAATCATGAAGGAAGTCATCGGGTGGGCGGTGTGAGCGCGCGGTTGACCCAGACACGACGCGGCACGCGGATGAGTTGACCAGGAAGTGGAGTACTGACGTGAACGATGCAGCCAGCCGCGCAACGGCGCCAGCCGGCGTGCGCACCGACGCTCAACACGATGAGACGGTCGTGGCCTTCAACCGGACCGAGGCGCCGTATCCGTCGGACCGTACCGTTGCGGAC
>JGI25327J35509_1002551_pt1 | contig 12414 bp, 12 predicted proteins | sample HigsolmetaAR202D_FD_35509 | JGI IMG/M metagenome (IMG submission 35509)
AGCCTTTCCAGTCCTCAGTCCTCAGTCCTCAGTCCTCAGCGTCTGAGGATGCGCGCGCAGAGCGCGCGCCCCTGGAGCCTGGAGCCCGGAGCCTGGAGCCTCTTCTTGTCACTTCACACTCTCCACATCGATCCCCTTCCGCTCGAGCCGCTCGTGGATGCGCGCGCGCAGGTCGTCCGCGTCGGCGCCTTGGACCTCGACGCGGATGCGGCCGTCGTCGGCGTGGACGGTCACCGTCGAGCCCGCGTGGCGCCCGGCGCCGAGCTCCATGTGGACGGTGCCGCGCCTCCGATCACCGGCCCACGCGATGCGGCGCACGAGCTGCGGGAGGAGGTCCTCCATCGAGAGCGGCGCTCGGGGCGCCGCCTCGGCGGGCGCGCTCGGGGAAGCCTCGAGCGGCGGAGGAGGCGTGGCCTGGTGGAACGGCATGCCGAGCTGAGCCGCGTGACGGGTCGCGGGGTCGAGCAGGTCGAGGTCGCTCGGATCGAGCGCCTCGTCGCTGACCTCGGCGTGCGCCTCTTTTCGCGGTAAAGAGGTCGTCGTCGAGGACGTCGTCTCCGGCGGACGAGGTGGTTGCGTGACGAAAGGGCCAGAAGGGCCAACGGGCAGCGGAGGTCGCTCGTTCCGGGCCAGCGCGGCCGCGAGGACCTTCGTGAAGGCCTTCGAATCCGCGAGCCGGCACGGTCGTGACGTCGCGCTCGTGGCCGGAGGCGGTCGCGCCGGGGTCGAGGGACCCGCCGCCGAGACGTTCGCAGGAGAAAGCGTCGAGGTGCTCACGGACGCTGGGTCGGCCCCTCCAGCTCCGCGGTTGCGCGCATTTTTCTGCGATCCGGCCGGCGTCATGCGGCACATGGCCGCAGGTCGTGACCTTGAAGCCGTCCATACCACACGCTACCGTTTGAGTCGGCCCGGGGGGGCCGCCCACGGTCCTCAGCGGGATCGCCGGCGGACTCCTGTCGGCCGCGAGGAGCGCTCTCGGATTTGACCGTCCCCCTAGGACCGATCGTATTGGCCGTCTCGGCCGCCGCCGTCGGATCGCTGTTCGCCGCCGCCGACGCCGCGTTGACCAGCCTCCCCGAGGCGCGCCTCCAATCGCTCGTCGAGGCGAAGGACGAGAGCTTCGTCCGGTACTCCCAGAACCGGCTGAGGTTGCTCTCCCGCTGGCTCGTGGCCCGTGTGCTCGCGGTCAGCTTCTCGTCCGTCGTCTTCGCGGACGTGTTTCGGCAGTACCTGCCCCCGACGGCCGGAGCCGTCGCGGCCGTCGTCGCCTCGGTCCTCGCATCCGCGACGTTCGTGGAGGTCTTCGGGACCGTGGCGCGGCGGCGGCCGGAGCAGTTCGGCCGGTACGCCCTCCGATTCCTCAAGCCCATCGAGCTCTTGATGGCTCCCGTGGCCGAGCCTCTCGCAGTCCTCGGCCGGTTCGTCGGGCGCAAGGTGCCCGAGGCCTCCACCGCCAACGACGCTCGGCTGACGGAGACGGAGGTGGAGTGGATCGTCGCCCAGGGCGAGAAGGCCGGCGCGCTCGAGAAGGAGCCGGCCACCATGATCCGCAACGTGCTCGACTTCAAGCACCTGACCGCGAAGGAGGTCATGGTGCCCCGGCGTCGCGTCTCGGCCATTCCGGTGGAGACGCCGCTCACCGAGGTGCTCGAGCACGTCATCAAGGACGGCCACTCCCGCTACCCGGTCTTCCGCGAGTCGCTCGACAACGTGATCGGGCTTCTCTACGTCAAAGACCTCTTCGACGTCGTACGCTCGGGCACGCTCGACCGGATGAAGCTCGAGGAGGTCATCCGGAAGCCCGTCCTGTTCGTGACCGAGACGCAGGGCGCGCTCAGCGTCCTTCGCGAGATGCGCAGCCGGCGGCTCCACCTCGCCATCGTCACCGACGAGTTCGGCGGGACGAGCGGCATCGTCACGCTCGAGGACATCATCGAGGAGATCGTCGGCGACATCCGCGACGAGTACGACACCGAGGACCTCGCTCCGATCCAGAAGCTCGCCGACGGCCGCTTCGTCGCCGACGCGGCCATACCGCTCGGGGACCTCGAGCATCACCTCGGCAAGAAGCTCCCCGCGGACGGCGACTTCGAATCGCTCGGCGGCCTCATCGTCCACCGCGCGGGGCGCGTGCCCGAGGTCGGCGCGACGGTGCAGCTCGACGGCTACAAGCTCATCGTCCGTGAAGCGGACGAGACCCGTGTCGTGAAGGTCGAAATCGTGCGGGCCGAGCCCGAGCTCGCGGCCGAGGCGCCCGTGTGAAGCGGTCATGACGAGCTCGAAGAAGGCGATCCCGACCCCGCGCCCCAGCCGTCCTTCCGGGGTGCGCCGTCCGCGAACGGCGGCGAAGATGCCTCCCCCGGAGGAGCGCGCGAAGGCTCACACCGTGGCGCTCTCCGAGGCCGACGCCGCGTCCGTCGCGAGCATCATGGAGAAGCTCCCCGACCCCGCCGAGCTCCCCGCCGGCTCGCTCGTCCTCGTTCCGGGCGAGATCGCGGGAGGCCGCAGCTTCGCGAGGAGCGTCCTCGCCGTCTTCGGCCGCACGAAGACCGTCGCTCGCGCGCTTCGCTGCAGCGCGCTCGTCGCCCGTGGATACGTCCGGGTCGGCGCGTGCGAAGACGAGCACGGCGACTTCGCGTGGGGCTACGCGCCGCCCGCCTCTTGAGGCGACGCGGGCCCCACGTCCGGCTGCCCGTGCGGCTCACGCCGGGCGCTTCACTGCACCTTGTTGAGGTTCGTGACGAGGCGATCGGCGCGCTCGATGAGGCCCGGCTTCGGCTCGGCGATTTCCCCCTCGGCCACCTTCTCACCGCGGATGTCGTTGATGAGGCGGTTGAGCTGCCCGCCGAGCTGCGCGATCTGACCGGCGGTCTCGCTCGGGCACGCCGCCTCGAACGACTTCGGGACGATGTAGGCCGCGCCCGGCTTGTCGAGGCTCGTGAACTTGGGCGCGGTGACGTTCGTCTTGGAGATCGGATCCGTCGCCGTGAACTCCGCGGGCATGTTCGCGCTGAGCTCGATCGGCTTGGTGAGCGGAGCGAGGACGCCGTACGGGTTCTTCGCGCTGTCCCTGTTGAGGAGGACGACGAAGTTGACCGGCGGCGCCTTGTTCGCCGCGGCCGCCGCGAACTGCTCCTTGAGCGGCTTCTGCAGCCTCTCGAGCAGGTTCTTCAGCGTGTTCTTGCGGTCGTTCGTCGCCTGAACCGCGGTGATGTACTCGATGAGGCCCGCCGTGGTCTCTTGCGAGAAGCCGCTGAATCGCACGCCCGCGAGCTTCGAGCCGTCGAAGTCGATGTTGATGCCGCCGAGATCCTGGATGAGCGTCTCGGGGAACTTCTTCTCCTTGACGATCGAGTCGCGCCCCGCCTCGAGCTTCTCGGCGAGGGTCTTGAGCTGCTCGCGCGACTTCTCCACGTCCGCCGCGAGGGACTTCGCATGCGACACCGAGATCGCGCGGGCCTTGCTCGTCTCCTGCGCGCCGCCGATCACGTACCCGATCGCGCCGAGGACGACCGCCATGACCACGCCGGCGAGCAACCCCTGCTTGCGCGCGCCCTTGCGCGCCTCCTGCACCGTGAGCTCGTCGACCTCGATGCGCTGCGGCTGCGGCGGAGGCGCCGGCTTGGCGGGCGCCGGCGGAGCGACCGCGGCGGCGAGCGGGTTCGACGGATCGATCGCGATGCCACCCGGCTTGAAGCCCGGCGGAGGTCCGACGGGGATCCCCGGCGGCACCGGGAGCCCGGCGACGGGCGCGGGCGCGGGGGTGGGAACGGGAATGCCGCCGGGTCCGACACCACCCGGCGTGGGCGTCGGCGCAGGCACCGGGATACCCCCTACGCCCGGGGGCGGCGGCGTCGCGCCGCCCATGGCGGTCTTGCCTAGGCGGGCCTTGAGATCGATCTTCGGCTTCTTTTCGTCGGCCATCGAGCCCCCAAAGGAGGATGCGAGAGGGTGCGGAACGATCCCGTTGGCCGGGGCGCCTGCCCCGATCGAGTCGTGCTTCAGAAAGCGCGCGTCACGATATTGTTTTCCGTCGGTCTACGCAAGATAGCCAAGATGCTCGAGCCTGCCGTCGACGTGGTTTTTTCGGCTCGAGCAGAGCTCGTACGAGCGCTCGACCGTGACGTCGAACCGAGCCCATGCCCGGTGAGAACCGGCGCGTAGGCGGGCCCTTGGAGGCACGAGCAGCGAAGGAAGAAAGGCCGAGGCATCCCAACCTCGACGCGCACATTGTCACACCACGACGATCGAATCGCCAAATTCGTCGCGCGGCCGGCGTTTCTGCGTAGGCTCTCGTCGTACGGCACGGCTCGATGAACCTCCCTCGCCCGCTCGACGCCACGTCCCCTCGCCCGAGGGTGCTGGTCATCGACAACTACGACTCGTTCACCTTCAACCTCGTCCAGTACCTGGGCGAGCTCGGCGCCGAGGTGCGCGTGGTGAAGAACGACGAGATCGACGGCCCCGGCGTCGCGGCGGCCGAGGTCGAGGGCGTGCTCGTGTCGCCCGGGCCGTGCACCCCGAACGAGGCGGGCGTGTCGCTCGACGCGGTTCGCATGGCACGCGTGCCGCTGCTCGGCGTCTGCCTCGGGCACCAGTCGATCGGACAGGCGTTCGGCGGCAAGATCGTGCGCGCGAAGCGCCTCATGCACGGGCGCACGTCTCCCATCCTCCACGACGGCACCGGCGTCTTCGCGGGGCTCCCCTCGCCGTTCGAGGCGACGCGTTACCACTCGCTGCTCGTCGAGCGCGAGTCGCTGCCGGACTGCCTCGCGATCACGGCGTGGACCGAGGAGGGCGAGATCATGGGCTTGGCACACAAGGAGCGGCCCATCCAGGGCGTCCAGTTCCACCCCGAGAGCATCCTCACGACGCACGGCAAGGCGCTCGTGTCCAATTGGGTGCGGTCTCTCGGAAGGAGCGCGGCGGCGTGAGCGAGCACCCGTCCTTCGCGGAGATCTTCTCGCGGCTCGAGCGCGGCGCGCTCGGGACCGACGACGTGCGGAGCGCGTTCGGCGCGATCCTCGCGGGCGCATGGACGCCGGTGCAGATCGGTGCCTTCGCGGCGTCGCTCCGCCTTCGCGGCGAGACCGCCGACGCGATCGTCGCCGCCGCCGAGGCGCTGCGGGCGGTGATGACGGCGGTGGACCACGGCCTCGACGAGGTCGTCGACACCTGCGGGACCGGCGGAGACGGCGCGCACACGCTCAACGTCTCGACCGGAGCCGCGCTGGTCGTCGCCGCGTGCGGCGTGCACGTGGCCAAGCACGGCAACCGCTCCGTCTCGAGCCGTTGCGGCAGCGCCGACGTCGTCGATGCGCTCGGCATCCCGATCGACATCGATCCGTCGCGTCAGGCCGCCGTCCTGAAGGAGGCGCGCATCGCCTTCTTGATGGCGCCCGCGCACCACCCGGCGCTCCGGCACGCCGCGACCGCGCGCAGGGAGCTCGGCGTGCGGACGATCTTCAACGCGCTCGGGCCGCTCGCGAACCCGGCGCGGGCCACGCACCAGCTCGTCGGCGTCTACGACGACGCGCTCCGGCCGATCGCCGCGGCCGCGCTCGGCAAGCTCGGCGTCCGGCGTGCGTGGGTCGTGCGAAGCGAAGACGGGCTCGACGAGATCAGCCCCGCCGCGCCCACGCGCGTGAGCGTGCTCGACGGAGGACGCGTGGAGGAGCACGTCGTCGAGCCCGGAGACTTCGGCATCGAGCGGCTGCCCCTCTCGGCGCTCGCAGGCGGCGACGCCAAGGAGAACGCCGACGCGATCGCGCGGATCCTCCGCGGCGTGGCGCACCCGGCGTCCGAGGCGATCGTCCTCAACGCGGCCGCGGCGCTCGTCGTCGTTCGCGGGGGCTCTCCGAAAGACGCCGCCGCCGAGGCGCGCGACGCGATCGCGAGCGGTCGCGCGATTCGGACGCTCGAGGCGTGGCGCGCGGCCGCCCGCCGCGCGCGGGAAGCTGCAGGAGCACCGACTCCATGACCCACGTCCTCGACGCCATCCTCCGCGCGAAGTGCGAGGAGATCGCGGCGCTGTCGCGCACGAAGGCCGAGCCGCGCATCGCGCGTGGCCCGCGCAAGAACGTGGTGGCGAGCCTCGGCCGTCCGAGCGGCGAGCCGCTGCGCCTCATGGCGGAGATCAAGCGCCGGAGCCCGAGCGCGGGGCCGCTCTCGACGGTCCTCTCGGTCGCCGATCGCGCGCTCGCGTATGCGCGCGCGGGCGCGGCGATGATCAGCGTGCTCACCGACGCGCGCTTCTTCGACGGCTCGTGGTCGCACCTCGTCGAGGCGCGGCGCGCGCTCGACGACGCGGGCCTCGTCGTCCCCCTCCTCGCGAAGGAGTTCGTCCTCGATCCGCGGCAGATCGAGGAGGCCGCCGCGTGCGGCGCGGACGCGGTGCTCGTGATCGCGCGGATCGTCGACTACGACACCCTCGGCGCGCTCGTCCGCCGCGCCCGCGAGCTGTCGCTCGAGCCTCTGGTCGAGGTCGTGAACGAAGACGAGCTCTCGGCGGCGATCGACGCCGACGCGAAGGTCATCGGGGTGAACGCGCGCGATCTCGACACGCTCGCCATGGATCCGGCGCGCGCCGCACGCGTGCTCGCGGCCGTCCCGTCGGATCGCATCGCGGTCCACCTCTCCGGCCTCAAAGGCCCCGACGACGTGCGCGTCGTCGCGCGGACCGACGTGGACGCGGCCCTCGTCGGGGAGGCCCTGATGCGCGAGGACGATCCGTCACCGTTGCTCCGCGCGATGCTCCTCGCGGCGCACGGCTGACGCTCGCCGATCAGGGGCTCGCGTTCACGGCTCGGCCTTCCGTGGGCTCGACGACCTCGATCGGCCGCGGGACGTACGTCCGGCCGCGCCCCCCGATCCCGACCTCGCCGTGCTCGTTCTTTCCCCAGCACGCGATCTTCCCGTCGGCGAGGAGGGCGCAGAACGTTCCGTAGCCGGCCGTGATCGCCTTCGCATTCGTGATGCCACGTGCCTCACCGGCCGTCGCACGATCCGCGGACTCCGCCCACTTCGGATCCCGCGAGACGTTCGACACGCCGGCGGTGCCGTCGCCGAGCTGCCCGAAGTCGTTCGCACCCCAGCAGAAGACCTTTCCGCTCCTCCCGACGGCACACGTCGCAGCGATCGCGATGGCGACGTCCACGACGGGCTCGAGGTTCGGGACGCGCTCGAGCCGCGGCTCGCTCGGCGACCTCGTCCCGCGCCCGAGCTGACCGCGGTCGTTGCGCCCCGCGCAGAAGAGCGCGCCAGTCGAGTCGATGACGCAGAGCGAGGAGCCGGCGCGGGCGATGCGCGTGTAGGGCGGCTTTGCGCCGACGGCGGGGACGGTGAAGACGAAAGGCTTGTCGCAGGAAGCGTTCGCCGGAACGTCGACGCCGAGGCCCGGCTCGCCCCAGCAGCGCACGGCTCCTCCATCGGTCGCGCATCCTCCGTCCGGGCCCGCCTTCACCATCGCACCGCGTTTCAGCCCGAGCCGCGGGTCCCACGGTGGCCAGGGCGCGCCGGCCGTGTTGCAGCGCCGCGGCACGCGCCAGCTCGCAGGGCCGGCGCACCACATCCGTCCGCCTTCGTCCTCGAAGCAGAGAGGATCGTCGGACAAGAGCCTCGCAACCGGCGGGATGTTTCCGATCGCCTCCTTCAAGCTCCAGCGCTGGTGGTCGAGGCCCGTGGTCGGGGCGATACGATGGAGCTTCCCCGGGCGTGTCACGACGAAGCTCCCTCCGAGCGCCACGACGTCGTCGACGGGCATCTTCTCGGGCTCGCCGATGAACACCTCGAGCGTCGGAACGTCGGGCGGACGCTCGACGGGCGCGCGCAGGCTCGCGTCCACCATGATCGTCTCTTCCCCCCAGCACTCGAGGCCGGCGTCGCGCGTCCGCGAGCAGCAGTGCCACCCCGCGCACACGACCTCCTCGGAGGGAGAAGCCCCGGACACGATGGTGGGCGTCGCGACGAAGTACGGCGCCTTCGGGTCGCGGTGATGGACCCGGCCCCAGCAGTGGATCGATCCCGAGGCGCGGCGCGCGCACACCTCGTCGTTTCTCGTCTCGACCTCGACCACGTCGGTGAGACCCAGCACGGGCTTGCCGTGGTCGGCGTCGTTCCAGTCGCCTCGTCCGAGATAACCGAACGCGTTCCTGCCGCCGCACGACACCGTGCCGTCCTTCCGGAGGGCGCACGAGAAATCGCCCTTCGATTTCGTGATCGCGACGGCGTCCGTGAGCCCCCGCTCGACGACAGCCGGGCGATCGGCGTCCCAACACGTCGCGCGTCCGTCCGCGTGGACGATGCACGGCTTCGCGCCCGTGCCGAGCCGTCGAACGTCCGTGTATGGCTCGAGGACCTGCGGCCGGGGCTCGTCCTGCGCGCCCCAGCACCAGACCCGTCCCGTCTTCACGAGCGCGCAGGTCGTCGTCGACCAGACGCTCACCTCGACGGCGTCCGTCAGCCCCATGTCGACGGCGCTCGCCGTCTCGCCGCGCCCATCATCGTGCCTCCAACAGAGCACCCGGCCTTCCGCGGTGGTCACGCACGCGCGTTCCCGGTCCATCGAGATGTCGACGGCCTTCTCGATGCCGTTCACGCGGACGAGGCGCGTGTTCTGCGGATGAACGCCTTCGTTGCAGAAGACGCGCCCCGCCTCGCTCACGACGCAGACGCGATCGCGCGCGCGGTCCGAGATCGCCACCCGTGCGGCCCCGCCCTCGTCGGGCGGGAGCGCGTCGAGCACGAACGGCGGCAACGCCCGATCCCAGCAGTAGACGCGCTTGGCCTTCCCCACCGCGCAGTCGCTGAAGTCCGTGAGAGCAAGCGTGTGCCGGCTCACCGCCCGCGCCTCGGCGGCGGGCGCGAGGCCTGCGGGAGGCGCAGGGGGCATGCTCGGTGCGACCTCCGGAGGAGACGGCGGGCGGGCGCACGCGGCGACGGCGGTCACCGCGAGGAGGGCGAACGTCGGACGCATGCGAGCAGTCGTATCATCTCGTGCCGTCGTCCGACGACGCCGGCGTCCAACGGCGAGCCGCCTCCCGTCGGACGCGGGGCGACGGCATCGTCACCGCCGCGACGGCGGGACCGAGACGAGCGAGACGGCGAGCGTGCGCGGATCGATGTCGATGACGGTCGGCGGACGCTCGCACTCCCAGGTCGTGACGTTCACGAACGTGATCGGCCGGCCGCCGTCGTCGCTGATCGTCGCGCCTCCGTCCTCGTGGATGTGCCCGAACAGGTGCAGGCGCGGGCGAATGGCGAACATGCGGTCGCGCAGGTCCGCGCAGCCCTGCCGACCGTTCATGGTGGAGCGGTCGCCGATCCCGAGCGGCGGCCCATGGGTGACGACGACGTCCGTCGTCTCCGGGATGAGCGCCCACTTCTCCGCGAGCGCCCGGCCACGAGGGAGGTTGAAGGCCCACCCGTTGAACTCCGGCTGCCAGGGGCTCCCCCAGAACCGGACGCCGTCGATGACCACGCCCGAGTCCTCGAGGTAATGCACCTCCGCGCCGAGCAGCGCGCGCGCCTCGTCGGGGTGGTCCGAGAAGGCCCAGTCGTGGTTGCCGGCCACCACGATCTTGTGGCGGTGCGGTAGCGACCGGATGTGCTCCGCCGCCTCGGCGAGCTCGGCGAGGTCGCCGCCACGGCACATGTCGCCGGCGTGGACGAACACGTCACCGTCGGGGACGACGAGGTCGTGATGGAACAGGTGCGTGTCGGCGACGGCGACGATCCGCATGCACCGGATGGTAGCGGCTCCCGATGCCGTCGCCGCCGCGCGCGCGAGCCGTCCGTGAACGCAGCGAGGTGCTCACGGGCGGCTCGCGCAGCCGGGTTCGGCGCCGGATCACTCGCAGGAGCGCTGCCAGCCGCACTTCGCGCCGAGCTTCATGCAGACGAGGTCGCCCACCGAGCCGTCGTCGCAGATGACGGCGAGCTCCGGCTTCGGGCCGCAGCCGTCGGCGTCCGGGCACGGCGTCGTGCTCGGCGGCGGGGCGCAGGTCGTCCGCCACGTGCACGGGCCTTCGTTCTCGCTTCCGCAGGCCGAGCCCTTGTACGTCGTGCCCGACGGGCAGACGCTCGCGTCCGGCTTCGGACCGCACTCGCTCTCTTCGCATGCACGGTACGAGACGTTGTCGTCGGGCGACGGCGGATCGCTCCACGCGCACGAGCTCGTCGATGCGCGACACTGCGGTCGCGACGACGTCGTCGACGGAGGAACCTCTCCGCAGGTGGACGCGGTACAGGGCTCGACGAAGTCGAGCGCCTCACGGATGGTCTCCGTCTCTTCCCCCGTGCCGTCCGTGGGAGTCGACGGAGGAGTCGTCGACGAGCTGCCGCAGGCGACGAGGAAGAGGACGGCGGCGAGATGCGAAGCATGGATCTTGTCGAGGTGGTTCATGGCCGAANAAAGGGCGAGACGAGTGGAGCCCATCGCGCGGCGCTCGCGTTCACCGCGCGCGGGTGGAGGGAGACGCCTCCTCGAGGCGTCGGATGCCGAGCTCGGACGAGCCCGGAGAAGAAGGCGTGCTCAATCGCAGGTCCGCTGCCAGGCGCAGCGCGACGGGAACTCCATGCACACGAGTTCGCCGATCCCGCCGTCGCTGCAGACGACGCCGATCTCCGGCTTCGGACCGCAGCCATCGGCCGTCGGGCAGGGCGTGGTGCTCGGCGGAGGCGCGCAGTGCGTCGTCCATCTGCACGGAGCTCCGTCTTCGCTCCCGCACGTGTTGCCTCGGAAGTTCGTCCCGATCGGGCAGATCTTGGGGCTCGGGGCGACGCCGCACTCTTCGTCGGCGCACTGCCGATAGCTCGCCGACGTGTCGTCCGACCAGTTGCAGCTCGGTCCTTCCGGCTTGCAGTGCGGGCTCGCGAGCAACGCTGGAGCGTCCCCGCACTCCGCCGCGGTGCACGGAGCGCTGATCCGCACCCGGCCGTCGTTCGGCTGCGGCTGCGGGTGGATGTTCTGGGGACCTTGCTCCGGCGAGCTCGACTCGCAGGCCGCCGCGACGGCGAGCACCAGAGGCAGGCAGAGCAAGCGACGCATCACGAGCTGCCCACAAGCATGGCTCAGGCCATTCGGAAATGCTCGAAATTCCTTCGGTCATCCTCGCAATATGTCTCACGAGTGTCTCACTCCTGTATCGGTGACCATCCGGTGATACATTCATCACCGTGCGCGCCGGGGACACGATCGCCGACCGCTACGTCGTCGTGCGTCCGCTCGGCGAAGGCGGGCTCGCGAGCACGTTCCTCGTGCGCGACCGCGCCTACGACGCCGACGTCGTGCTCAAGCTCGTCGCGGCCGACGCTTCGTCGAGCGAGATCCTGAAGCGCGAGTTCATCGCCCTGCGCTCGTGCAGCCATCCCCGCCTCGTCCGCGTTTACGACTTCGGATGGTGGCGCGACCGCGGCGCGCCCCGTGCGTTCTACACGTCGAGCCTCGTCGACGGAGCAGACATCCGGACGTTCGCGAAGACGGCGAGCTGGGACGCGCTGGCGCAGCCGATCGGCGACGTCCTGTCCGCGATCGGATCGCTGCACCGGCGCGGGCTCCTGCACGGCGACGTGCACCCCGGCAACGTCCTCGTCGATGCTTCCTCGCGTGGCGTGCTCATCGACCTGAGCTGCGTGCGTCCGCTCTCGAACGAGCACGCGCACGACGTCTCGGGCACGGCCGGCTTCGTCGCGCCCGAGCTCTTGCGCGGGGTCGTCGATCGCACGGCCGATCTGTTCGCGCTCGGGAGGACCATCCAGGCCCTCGACGTGCCCCTCCCCGCTCGCGTCGAGCGCGCGGTCGCACGCCTCGTGGCCGAGCGGCCGGAGGATCGGCCGCGGAGCGCGGAAGAGGCGGCCGCGGCCCTCGGCGTCCCTTGGACCTCGCCGCGCGCGTCCGATATGCTCGGCGGCGCGATCGTCGGGCGGGACGACGCGCTCGCGCGCCTGCGCGGCGCGCTCGACGCGCTCGTGCGCGGCCGCGACGCCCCACGCACGATCGCGCTCGCAGGCGCGGACGGCGTGGGTCGGACGCGCCTGCTCGAGGAGCTCAAGGCGGAGGCGCAGGCGAAGACGCGGACGGTGCTCGTGCGCGGCCGTCGCGGGGCGCTGTCGACGCTGCTCGAGATCGCGTCGGGCTCTCGGGCCGACGTATCGACGACGTCGTCGGTGCTCTCCGCCCTCGAGCACCTCTCGACTCGCCGCGAGCCGGTGCTGCTCCTCGTCGACGACGCGGAGGCGCTGCCGCCCGACGAGCTCGAACGCCTGCGCGCGCTTTTGCGCTCGACGCCCCGCGGTGGCCCCGTCGCGGTCGTCGTCGTCGCGAACGGCACGCTGGCCGCGTCGGCGGAGCTCACCATCGCGCTCGAGCCGCTCGAGCCGCGCCACGTGCGCGCCTGGCTCCGCGCGGAGATCCCC
>JGI25327J35509_1002556_pt1 | contig 12404 bp, 7 predicted proteins | sample HigsolmetaAR202D_FD_35509 | JGI IMG/M metagenome (IMG submission 35509)
GACCGCAGGCTGGTCGAGGCGAACGCGCTCGGTCAGGATCGGCGGCGCCTCGATCGCAGAGAGCGCGCTCGCCTCGACACGACCGATCGATCGACGTACGCGTAGATCGACCGCGTCGCGACGCGCACGACGAGCTCGCCCTCGACATCGTCGCCGACCGAAAGGAAGAGCGCCGCCTCGTGGTGGAACGTCGGACGGAAGAGGCACTCGCCCCCGACACGACAGCCCGCGCTCGGAAACCCGAGAAGCGCGCGTATGGCGTCGTCGTAGAGCTCGTGCGTTTCGTTCATTCGAGAACTCGTGCCCCAAAGCTGAGGACCGAGGACTGTCTTCCGAGGCCCGAGTCCTGAGGCCTACTTCTTCTTCCCCGCCCGCCTGGGCTTCCCCGCCGGCGTCTCGCGAATGTCCGCCTCCTTCCGCAGCTCGGGCATCTTCACGAGCTCCTCGATGTTCGGGACGATGACGATCTCGATGCGTCGGTTCTTCGTGCGCCCGCGCTCGGTCGCGTTCGAGGCAGCGGGATCGAACTCGGCGTAGCCCGCGGCGGAGAGGACGTCGGGCCTCACGCCCTTCTCGGTGAGCAGCTTCACGACGGCGACGGCGCGGGCGGTCGAGAGCTCCCAGTTCGAGGGGAACTCTTTCGTCCGAATGGGCACCGTGTCGGTGTGGCCGGCGACCTGGAAGCGGCGGCCGCTCACCGTCTTGAGCGCCTCGGCGACCTCGGCGAGCGCCGCCTTGCCGTCGTCCTTGATGTCGGTCTTGCCGGTGTCGAAGAGGATGTCCGTGCCCAGCGCGAGCACGATCTGACCGCGCCGGATCGTGATGTCGAGCTTTCCGGCGTCGATCATCTTCTTGAACTTCGCGATGAACTCGTCGAACAGCTTGGCCCTCGCCTCGGCCGCGGCCTTCTGCCTGCGGAGCTCTTCGAGCTCCGCGCGCGTCGCCTCGTCCAGCGCGCCGGCTCGATCCTCCGCGTCGGCGAGCTTCTCCTTCAGCTCGTCGACCTCCTTCCGAGCCGCGGCGAGCTTGTCTTCGCACGAGGCGCGCTCCTTCGCGGCCTCGGCCATCGCCGCGTCATGCTGGCTCTTCGGGACGACGCACCCGGCGAGGGCGAACACGAACAACGCGCTCGAGATGGTCCATCGCATGGGCCCGAACGGTAGAACGGCTGGCGAGCCGCGTCACATGTGATCCACGAGGGCCTCCTTGCTAGGATGGCGCCCGGATGGCCGAGGTCGCATTTCCCAAGCTGTCGCGCCGCGCGAAGGACGCGTGGCTGCTGTCGCTCGACGACCTCGCGCGCGAGGACAAGCTCGGCGACAGGCGCAACGTCGGCGGGAAGGCGGCGCGCATCGTGTGGCTGCGCAAGCACGGCTTCCTCGTCCCGGAGACGTGGGTCGTCCCGCAGAAGGCATTCGCCGCTGCGCTGCGGCACCTCTCGCCGGCGTGCGAGCCGCGGTCGCTCCTGCGTGCAGCGACCGGGCGTGCCGTCTACGCCCGCGCGGCGGATGCGCGCGAGGAAATCCTCCGCGCGCCGTTGCCCGAAGGCCTCGCAGAGGAGCTCGCCGCGCTCGTCGACGCGTGGGAGTCGAAGGCGCCGTGGGGGTTCGCGGTCCGATCGAGCGCGACCTGCGAAGACGGGCCACTCGTCTCGATGGCCGGTCTCGCCGAGACGGTGCTGGGCGTACGCGGCGCGAGCGAGCTCGCGAGCGCGGTGCGCAAGGTCTGGGCGTCGATCGCATCGGGGCGCGCGCTCGGCTACCTCGCGACGCACGGGGTCCGCGACGTGGGGATGGCCGTCGTCATCCAGCCGATGGTCCGGGCGACCGCCGCCGGGGTCATGTTCACGCGGAANGCCAGCAGCGGTCCGCGCGAGCGCATCGTGAACGCAGGCGTCGGCCTCGGCTCGCCCGTCGTCGATGGCGTCGCGACGCCGGACATGCTCCGCATCGCCGAGGACGGCTCGATCATCGAGCAGACGATCGTGCGCAAGACGCGCGCGATGGTCGTCGGATCGAACGGCCTCGTCGAGATCGCGGTCGACGCGCCCGACGAGCCGGCGCTCTCGCCCGGTCACATCGAGGCGCTCGCCGAGATCGCCTCTCGGCTCGAGCGGCTCGAGGACGTCCCGTGGGACGTGGAGTTCGCCTGCGAGGGCGACCGCGTGTGGATCGTGCAGGCGCGCCACGTCACCGGCCAGGGCTTCCCGGACGGCGGCGACGCGAACACCGTATGGAGCAACGTCAACGTCGGCGAGGCGCTCCCCGGCGTGGCGACGCCGTTCACGTGGTCTGTCGCCGGCGCGTACAGCGAGTCGGGCTTCCGCAAGGCGTTCGGCACGCTCGGATGCACGGTCCCGAAGAACGCCGTGCTCGTCGGCAACGTGTACGGGCGCTTCTACCTGAACCTGACCGAGTTCATGCGCATCGCCGCGCAGGTGCCGTGGCTCGACCCGCGCACGCTCGTCGACCTCGGCGGCGGCTCCGGCGGCGAGGAGCTCGCGCTCCAGGTGAAGGAGGTCTCGCGCAAAGGCTTCTACGCGAAGCTGCCGCTCACGGCGGCGCGTCTGCTCCGAGAGCAGCTCCGCCTCGACGACGACGTCGCTCGCTTCGAAGAAGAGGCCGAGCGCGCGCTGCGCGATCACAACGCGCTCGACCTGGCGATCCTCCCGGACGAAGGCGTCGGACGGAAGTTCCGCGACGTCCAGGCGCTGCTCGAGCGCACCGGCGACGTCATGCTCACGTGCGCGTCGAGCGCGCTCGGGACGCACATCCTCCTCAAGATGGTCCTCTCGCGCGTCGTCGACGGGCACGCGGACGCGAGGAGCGCGCACATCGAGCGGCTCGCCCACGACCTCACGAGCGGCATCCGCGATCTCGAGAGCGCGCGCCCGGCGATCGGCATCATGCGCATCGTCAACCTCGCGCGTCGCGACCCCGAGGCGCGCCGCATCCTCGAGCAGGAGGGCGCGACGATGGACGCGCTGCCCGACGGGCCGACGAAGCGCGCGCTCGCGAGCTTCCTCGAGCTGTACGGCGATCGCGCCGTGCGCGAGGCGGAGATCTCGACGCCGCGCTGGAAGGAGGATCCGCGCCCGGTCTTCGCCATGATCCGCGTCGGTCTGCGCGGCGACGCGCGCGAGGTCGAGCCTCAGCTCGCCCGCGCGAAGGCCGCGGCGGACGCGGAGATGCAGCGGCTCTTCCGCAAGCTGAACTTCGTCGAGCAGACCGCCGTCCGGCATCTCGTCGCCCGGGCGCAGAAGGCGGCGCGCCTGCGCGAGCGCATGCGGACCTGGGTGACGCGCGTGCTCGGGATGATGCGCGACGTCGCGCTCGACGCCGATCGCCGGCTACTCCGCCTCGTCCCCGAGCTCGCCGAAGACTGGGCCGCGCTCAGGAAGAGCGCGTCGGCGAGCGGCAACACGCCGTTCGGTCACAACTCCCTCGCGACGACGCCCACGGTCTTCTTCCTCACGATCGACGAGGTCGTGCAGGCGCTGCGCGCGTCGCGTACGGATCTCGCCCCGCTCGTGCGCGCACGCCGCGCGGAGCTCGCGCGCGATCAGGCGCGCCCCGATCCGCCGCGCACGTTCATCGGCGCTCCGCCGCCCGTGCAGCTCCCGCCTTCGGGCGGCACGGTCCTCACCGGCACGGCGGCGAGCTCGGGCGTCGTCGAAGGCAAGGCACGCGTGCTGCTCTCGGCCTCCCAGATGAGCGAGCTCCAGCCCGGCGAGATCCTCGTCGTGCACACGACCGACGTCGGGTGGACCCCGCTCTTCTGCATCGCGGCGGGCGTCGTGACCGAGCTCGGAGGCCCCTTGAGCCACGCAGCCGTGGTGGCGCGCGAGCTCGCGGTGCCGAGCGTCGTCAACGTCGACGGCGTCACGCGCGCGATCAAGACGGGCGACCGCATCCGCCTCGACGGCGATCGCGGCACGATCGAGCGCCTCCCGCCGAAGGACGGGAGCTGAAGCCCGCGACGCGGATGGCTGCGCGCGAGAAGGTCTGGGTGGTTCGGCCGGGCGACGGCGCGACCGTCGCCGACATCGTCCGGCGCGCGGGCGAAGATCCTGCGCGCGCGATCGAAGAGGGGCGCGTCTTCGTCGGCAAGCGACGCGTCGCGCGATCGGGGCAGCCCGTGCGCCCGGGCGACGTCGTCCGGATCGGCGCGCCCGCATCCCGACGGTCCGAGCCCTCTGGGCAGCGCGACGACGAGCCCCGCATCGAGATCCTGTTCGAGCGTGACGGGCTCGTCGCCGTGAACAAGCCGGCAGGGCTCCCGACCGTCCCCGATCGCGGGGGCTCCTCGCACGCGCTCGTCACGCTGACCGCGCGCGCGATCGGGGCGAAGGCCGGCGAGCTCCGCGTGACGTCGCGGCTCGATCGCGACGTGAGCGGCGTCGTCGTGTTCGCGCGGACCGCACGCGCCGAAGAGCGCCTGCGCGAGGCCCGCGTCGAAGGGACGTACGAGCGCCGCTACGTCGCGATCACCTCGTGCCCGCCACCCGACCAAGAAGGCGTCTGGAGCGCGCCGATCGGACGAGCCAAGGCACCGCACCTCCGCGCCGCGCGTGGGCCCGACGCGAAGGAGGCGTTCACGCGCTGGACGATGGTGGCCCTCGCATCGCCGTCGCCCGCCGCGGGGCACGCGATGCTCGCGCTCGATCCCGTCACGGGGCGCACGCACCAGATCCGCGTGCACGCGAGCGACGCGGGCGCGCCGCTCCTCGGCGATCGCGACTACGGCGGCGTCACGCGCCTCACGCTCCCGAGCGGCCAGGTCCTCGCCCCGGGACGCATCGCGCTCCACGCGGCGCGCGTGGTCGTCCCCGGCGAACGCGGGCGCGTCGAGGCGCTGGCGCCGATCCCACGGGAGCTCGAGGAGATCTGGGCTGCCCTTGGCGGCGCGTCCGAGGCGTGGAATAGAGCCATGTCGTGCGAGACGCCGTCGTTGGAACCCGTGCATTGACGAGGCGGGCCTTCGCCCTTCTCGCGGGCGCCGTCGCCGCCGTGGGCGTGCTCGCCGTCCTCTCCGACTCGGCGTCCGCGGACGTCGCCGACGCGGGAGCCGCTCCGAGCCGGCCGTCGTCGAGCGCCCGGATTCCGCCGGACCCGCCGGCGCTCTCGGAGCGCATGCAGTGGGTGTTCGATCTCCGCTGGAAGCACGGCGAACCCTATCTCCTCGAGATCCAGAAGATCGACATGGGCAAGCCGCGCCCGACCCCGCGCATGATGGGCCGCTTCGCGCTCGAGCTCTACGAAGGCCCGACGCTCGTCGAGCGGGTACGCTTCGACTTCCCCGGGCTCGGCGCGCCGGAGGTCGCCGACGCGGGCTGGAAGACCCCGCCCCGGTTCGAGCCCAAGCTCACGACCCGCATCGGCGTCCTCTTCCCCGCGACGAAGCGCGGGAACCGGCTCGAGCTCTGGGATCGCGCGACGGACCGGAGATGGCCGCTGCCGTGGCCTCCGAACGAGGGGGTGTATCGGGATGCGAGGGGCGGGCCCGTCGATGCGGGGGACCGAGGGTAGGTCTCTCGCATCGAGGATCCAGGCTCCGGGCTCCGGGCTCCAGAGAGCCGCGCTGCGACCGAATGGCTGGGCTCAGCCGTGGGGACGGACGGTCGGCCGCCCGCGGGCGTTCGTCAGATCGAGCCGGGCCGTGAGCCGTAGATGCTGGACATCGGCATGATTCTCAGTCCCGTTCGCGGCGGTTGGCGAGGAACCTCGGCAAAACCGACGACTTGTGCGACCCTTCTCCCGATGGACCAGGCCGAGACCGCAGACCAGCACTCCCTCGTCGGACAGACGATCGCATCGAAGTACAAGATCGTGAGCCTGCTCGGCGAGGGCGGCATGGGCTGCGTCTACCTCGGCGAGCAGCAGCTCGGCACCACGACCCGCAAGGTCGCGGTGAAGACCCTGCACAAGCACCTCTCGCACGATCCGTCGATCAAGGCGCGCTTCCAGCGCGAGGTCGGTACGGTCGCCGCGCTCGAGCACCCGAACACGATCCAGGTCTTCGACTTCGGCACGATGGAGGACGGGACCCTCTACATCGTGATGGAGTTCGTGCAGGGCCGGAGCGTGGCCGACATCCTCGAGAAGGACGGCCCGATGCCGCCGGAGCGCGTCGAGAACATCCTCCGGCAGGTCGTCGGATCGCTGGAGGAGGCCCACGGCCACGGGATCGTCCATCGCGATCTCAAGCCCGACAACGTCGTGCTCTGCGAGCGCGCGGGGCAGAAGGACTGGGTCGAGGTCCTCGACTTCGGCATCGCGAAGCGGTCGAGCGAGCACGATCCGAACGAGGCCAAGCTCACGCAGCAGGGCATGGTGCTCGGGACGCCGCCGTACATGAGCCCGGAGCAGTTCACGGGTCAGCCGATCGACGTCCGGTCGGACATCTACTCGCTCGGCGTCATGGCCTACGAGATGCTCACCGGGCGGCTGCCGTGGGAGGCGAACACCGCGTGGGAGTGGGCGTCGAAGCACATGACGGAGCCGCCCATCCCGCTGGAGCAGCAGCCGTACGGGGCGAACGTCCCCGAGCGCATGCGTACGGCGATTGCCCGCGCGCTCGCGAAGAACAAGGACGAGCGCTTCGCCTCCGTGCGCGAGTTCTTCGACGTGTTCTCCGGAGGCGTTGCGCCCATGTCGATCCGAGGCGCGCAGGCCGTCGCCGGCGGCGCCGGCGGAAGCGGCGGAACCGCCATCCTGAACGCACCGGCGGCCCCCGGTGACGCTCCCGTCAGCGGACAGGCGCCGCGCGTGAAGACCGAGCTCGGCGCGCCCGTCGTTCCGCCGATGGATGCGCCGGCGTTCGGAGCGAACGGAGCGCCCGCTCCCGGGCCGGTGGCCGTGCCCGCGGCGCCGTCCCCGTCCGCGTCCACGTCGACCGGCAAGAAAGGCGGCCCGCCCGCGCTCGTCATCGGTCTCGGCGTGCTCGCGGTCCTGCTCATCGGCGGCGCCGTGCTCGCGGGCCTCGCAGGATCGAGCAGCAAGAACCCGGTGCCCACCGAGTCGAGCCTCGACCTCGGCGGAAGCTCGGGGGCCGCCAGCGCAGAGAGCACCGGCACGATCGGCACGGTCGACACGCCCGCGACGGACATCCCGACGGCGGCTCCGACGCTCGACACGTCGGGCGCGAACATCGCGCCCAACACGAACACGAACACCAACACGAGCAGCGGCGGCGCGAAGACCACCCCGACGCCCACGCCGAAGCCCACGCCGACCCCGGTACCCACCCCCGTTCCCACGCCCCAGCCGCAGGAGCCGCCCGAGTGCGCGCGCTATCGGGCCGAGAAAGCGGCCGGTCGTTCGCCCGCCCTCCTCAAGGCGCTCGAGTCGGCGTGCAGGAAGGCCGGCGGCACGCCCTGAGCGCGCGTCCCCACGGTCGCACACGGCACTTCTGCTGCGGCGTCGGACGAGGCTCGGCTCCATCGGACGAGCGCCGAGGACGGTCGAGCCTGCCCTCCGCCGGCGTCGTCCCGCGCCCCGCCCGGATGCCCAAGTTTTGGTAGGCTAGCCGCTCCACGTCGCCGCCATGCAGTGCCCCTCGTGCCACGCCCCCGTCCAAGGCTCGCCCCCGTTCTGCGGCGCGTGCGGCGCGCCGCTCCCGAGGGTGGCGGGGCCCGATCCGCTCATCGGGCGCGTCTTCCAGGGCAAGTACAAGATCGTCCAGCTCCTCGGCGAAGGCGGCATGGGCGCCGTCTACGTCGGCGAGCAGGTCCTCGGCGAGAAGATCCGCAAGGTCGCGATCAAGACGTTGCACGCGCACCTGTCGCGTGACGACAAGATCCGCGCGCGGTTCCAGCGCGAGGTGGGGACCCTCGCGGGCCTGCAGCACCCGAACACGGTGCAGGTCTTCGACTTCGGCGTGAGCGAAGACGGGATCCTCTTCATCGTGATGGAGCTCGTCCAGGGCCGGAGCATCGCGGACATCCTCGAGAAGGACGGCCCGCTGCCGCCGGCGCGCGTCGAGAAGATCATCGACCAGATCGCCGGCTCCCTCGCCGAGGCGCACGCGCAAGGCATCATCCATCGCGATCTGAAGCCCGACAACATCGTCCTCACCGATCGCGCGGGTCAGCGCGACTTCGTGAAGGTCCTCGACTTCGGCATCGCGAAGCGGAGCGGCGAGGAAGATCGCAACGAGGCCAAGCTCACGCAGCAAGGCATGGTGCTCGGGACTCCGCCGTACATGAGCCCCGAGCAGTTCACGGGCCAGCCGCTCGACGCACGCAGCGACGTGTACTCGCTCGCGGTGATGGCCTACGAGATGCTGACGGGCACGCTGCCGTTCGATGCGGCGACGGCGTTCGAGTGGGCGACGCTCCACATGACCGCGACGCCGAAGCCGATCGAGACCGCGCCGAACGGCGCGAGCGTCCCCGAGTCGATGCGCGCGGCGATCATGCGCGCGCTCGCGAAGAACCCCGAACAGCGCTTCGCGTCCGTGAAGGAGTTCGTCGACCGCTTCTGCGGACGCGCGGGCCCGAGCCCCGCGGAGCTCGCGCAGAGGGCGGCGACGCGCGCGGAGCCCGGCGTCGCCGCGGCCTCGCCTGCAGTCGCAGCCTCGCCGGCGGCGCCGGCGGCGGCCCCTCCAGCCGCCGGATCGGATCCGGGAGCGAGCCTGCGCGGCAAGACGCAGATCGGCGAGCCGCTCGACTTGGGACCGGCCCTCGCCTCCGCCGGCACGTACGGCGCGAACCCTTACGGCTCCGCGCCGGGCGGAACGGCCGCCGCGCCGCCCGCGCCGCCGCTCGCTTTCGCTCCGATGGGAGCGCCCGCCGTCCCTCAACCCCCCGCGCCCCCGTACGGAGCGCCGGCGCCCGTCGTGCATGCTCCGCCGAGCCGGGGCGGAGGCGGCGGAAACAAGGGCCTCATCCTCGGCATCGCGGGCGTGGTCGGCGTCGCCAGCGTCATCGCGATCCTCTGGGGCGCCGGCGTGTTCGGCGGCGCGTCGCCGACCACGCCCGATCTGCCGCCGCCCGATTTCGGCGGAGGGACGACGGCGACGGCGACGACGCCGGAGGTCCCGACGGACATCGCTCCGACGACGACGCCGGCGACGCCGCTCACGAACACGGCCGCTCCTCCGCTGCCGCAACCCACGAACCAACCGAAGCCCACGCCGACGCCGGCGCCGACCCCCGCGCCGACGCCGGCGCCGACACCGACTCCCACGCCGACGCCGACGCCCACGCCTGCGCCGACGCCGACACCGACGCCGACGCCGATGCCCACGCCGACGCCGACGCCGATGCCCACGCCGACGCCGGCACCGACGCCCACTCCGCCGACGCCGGTCGAGCCGCCCGAGTGTCAGCGCGCGCGCGAGGCCCGCGCCCAGGGCAAGTCGGCCGGGCTCGTGCGCGCTCTCGAGGCGGCCTGCCGGGCGAAGGGCGGGACGCCCTGACGGAGCGGGATCCTCACCCGTCCTTCCAGCACCGCGCGAGCTCCATCATCATCTTCTCGGCGTTGACGAGGCCGTTCGCGGTGCCGTCGAACCTGCGCGACAGGCGCATGTCCGGCGTGATCTTGTACGGGCTGTTCTTCTCCTTCACGAGCGCGAGGATCTTCTGCGCGTCGAGCGGGGTGTCGTCGCGCAGGTGCAAGGTCACGCTCCGCGCGTTGGCCTCGCAGCCGAGGACGCGCATCCTGCGGAGCTCGCACTTGAGCGTCATGAGGCGGACGAGGCACTTCGCCTCCGGAGGAGGCGGCCCGAAGCGGTCTTCCATCTCGACCGCGATCTGACCGACCTCGGCCTCGTCGACCGCGCTCGCGAGGCGCTTGTACATCGACAGGCGCACGCCGACGTCGGCCACGTAATCCTCCGGCAAGAGCGCCGTCACGTCGAACGACAGATCCGGATCGACGTCGTGGACGACCGGCTCGCCGCGCAGCTCGTGCACGGCCTCGTCGAGCATCTGGCAGAACAGGTCGAGGCCGACGCTCGCGACGTTGCCCGACTGCTCGGCGCCGAGCAGATCGCCCGCGCCGCGGAGCTCGAGATCGAGCGAGGCGATCTTGAAGCCGCTGCCGAGCTCGGTGTGCCGCTCGAGCGCCTCGATGCGCGAGCGCGCCTCGTCCGTCATCGCGTTCGGCGGCGGGACGATGAGGTAGCAGTACGCGCGCTCCTTGCTGCGACCGACGCGTCCGCGGAGCTGGTAGAGCTGCGCGAGGCCGAACAGGTCGGCGCGGTCGATGATGATCGTGTTCGCGCGCGGGATGTCGAGGCCGCTCTCGATGATCGACGTCGCGACGAGGATGTCGTAGCGGCCCTCGACGAAGTCGAGCATCGTCTTCTCGAGCGCGCTCTCGGGCTCGTGCTGGCCGTCCGCTCGCGCGCGGCCTCGCGAGCCGCGCGCGCCGCCCATCTGTCCGTGGGCGACCGCGATGCGCGCGTTCGGGAAGAGGCGACGGACGCGCTCCGCGCGCTCGTAGATGCCTTCGACGCGGTTGTAGACGTAGAAGACCTGTCCGCCGCGCGAGAGCTCCCGGCCGATGGCCTCCTTGAGCACCTGATCGTCGTAGGCGGTGACGAACGTGCGCACGGCGCGCCGGTCGACGGGCGGCGTCGTGATGAGCGACAAATCGCGGATCCCGCTCACGGCCATCTGGAGCGTGCGCGGGATCGGCGTGGCCGAGAGCGTGAGCACGTCGACGTTCGTGCGGAGCTGCTTGATGCGCTCCTTGTGCGCGACGCCGAAGCGCTGCTCCTCGTCGACGACGAGCAGGCCGAGCGACTTGAAGTGGACGTCCTTCGAGAGGAGGCGGTGAGTACCGATGAGGATGTCGACCTTGCCCTCCTTCACGCCCGCGAGCACCTCGTCCTGCTCGCGCTTCGATTGGAAGCGCGAGAGCGCGCGGATCGTGATCGGGTACGACTGCATCCGCGCCTCGAAGGTGCGGTAGTGCTGCTGCGCGAGCACCGTCGTCGGGCAGAGGACGGCGACCTGCCGGCCCGACATCGCGACGCGGAACGCGGCGCGGAGCGCGACCTCCGTCTTGCCGAAGCCGACGTCGCCGCAGACGAGCCGGTCCATCGGACGCGGCGCCTCGAGGTCGCGATTGACGTCGTCGATCGCACGGCTCTGATCTTCGGTCTCGTCGAACGGGAAGGTCGCCTCGAAGGCGCGGTAGTCGTCGTCCGCGGGCGGGAGCGCCACGCCCGGCAGCGCCTGGCGTTCGGCGTAGAGACGGAGGAGCTCGTCGGCCATCTGGCGGACGGCCTTCTTCACGCGCGCCTTCGTCTTCGCGAAGGTCGCGCCGCCGAGCCGGTCGATCTTGGGCTCCGCCCCCTCGCCGCCCGAATACTTCTGGATCTGGTTCAGGCGGTAGACCGGGAGGTACAGCTTGTCGCCGGCGGCGTACTCGACGACGAGCAGGTCGACGGTGAGACCGCCGACGTCCCGGTGGACGAGCCCCTGGTAGCGGCCGATGCCGTGATCGACGTGGACGACGTAGTCGCCCACGTTCAGGCTGCGCAGGTCCTCGATGAACGGCCGCGCGGCGTCGCGCGTCCGGCGCTCGCGCGCGCGGTGGACGCGGCCGCCGAAGATCTCCTCCTCGGTGATGATCGCCCAGCCCTCGCCGGGCAGGACGACGCCGCGCGCGAGCGGACCGACGATGACCTCCGCGTCACGATCGTCGCTCGAGCGCTCGGCGAGGAGCGCCGCTTCGAAGGACGTACGCACGCGGCACCGTACCCCCTGGTGCTCGAGGAGCTGGCAAAGGCGCTCGGCCTGCGTCTGCGCGCGCGCGGTCAGGAACACGCGCAGGCCGTTGTCGCGATAGTGGAGGATCCGACGCGCGACCGGGGCGATCGGGTTCGACGCGGCGCCGATGCGGCCCGACTTCTTCGACGCGCGCGCGTTCTTCACGGCGCGCGTGAGCTCCTCGTTGTCGAGCGCGGCGAGGTGCAGAGGCTCGTACGTCGTCTCGAACGCGGCCAGCCCCTCGCCGCTGCCGGAGACCGCCGTCGCGTGGAGCGCGATCACGCGGCGCTGGGCGAGCATGGCGACGGCGTCGTCCTCCGACCCGTAGTGCGCGCCGACGATGAAGCTCGGCTCGTTCGCCTTCGCCGCCGCGTCCTGCTCCACGCGCTCGAGCTCGTCACGCACCGCGCGCGTGATCTCCGGCGGCGACGCGAGCACGACGCGCGCCTCGTCGGGCAGGTAGCGCCACAGCGGTACGAGCTCCTCGTAATAAGCTGGCAAGAACGCGTCGGCGCCGAAGAAGGCGCGCCCCGCGGCGACGTCCTCGACGAGCGCACGCGTCTTCGTCGTGGGCCAGTCGATCATGTCGGCGAGGTGCCCGATGCGCCGGCGCGCGCGCTCGACGTACTCCTTCGCGAGGATCACGTCGCGCGCCGGCGGCAGCCACACCTCGGGCAGGCTC
>JGI25327J35509_1002580_pt1 | contig 12326 bp, 8 predicted proteins | sample HigsolmetaAR202D_FD_35509 | JGI IMG/M metagenome (IMG submission 35509)
CGGTACAGCCAGTCGAAGCCCTCGGGCGGCAGCGGCGAGCCGGTCGAGCCGACCGCCCGGATGCGGGAGAGGTCGCGACCGACGCCCGGCTCGACTCCCGCCTTCATCGAGGCGGAGACGAAGGCGGCGCTGGTGCCGAAGACGGTGATCCCGGCCCGCTCGGCGAAGTCCCACAGCGCGCCCATGTCGGGGTGACCGGGGTTGCCGTCGTAGAGGACGATCGGCGCCTTGGTCAGCAGCCCGGAGACGAGCAGGTTCCACATCATCCAGCCGGTGGTGGTGAACCAGAAGAGGCGGTCGCCCTCGCGCAGGTCGAAGTGCAGGCGCAGCTTCTTCAGGTGCTCGAGCAGGATGCCGCCCTGGCTGTGGACGATCGCCTTCGGCAGCCCGGTGGTGCCGGACGAGTAGAGGACCCAGAGCGGGTGCTCGAACGGCACCCGGGTGAAGGTAGGCTCGGCCGCGGCGCCGCGGCCCAGCTCCGACCAAGGGATCGCGTCCGCGAGCGGGCCCGAGGGGGCCGGCCCGGCGCCTGGCTCTCCCCCGGCCGCCAGGTAGGGGAGCAGGACGGTGTGGCGCAGGCTCGGCATCCGCTCGCGCAGCGCCGCCACGACCCCGGTGCGGTCGAAGTCGCGGCCGCCGTAGCGGTAGCCGTCGACCGCGATCAGCACCTTGGGCTCGATCTGGGCGAAGCGGTCGACGACGCTGTCGGGGCCGAAGTCCGGCGAGGCCGACGACCAGATCGCGCCCAGCGAGGCGGTGGCGAGGAAGGCGACGACGGCCTCGGCGATGTTGGGCAGGTAAGCGACCACGCGGTCCCCCTCGCCCACGCCCAGCTCGCGCAGGCCGGCGGCGACGCGCGCCACCTCGCGGCGCAGCTCGCTCCAGCTCGTCTCCGCGGTCGGGCGCAGCTCCGAGCCGTGCACCAGCGCGACCTCGTCGTCGCCGTGGCCGCGGAAGACGTGCTCGGCGTAGCTGAGCCGCGTGCCCGGGAACCACTCCGCGCCCGGCATCTCTTCGCGGCCCAACGGCCGCGCGTAAGGCGCGTCGGAGATCACCTCGAAGTAGTCCCAGAGGGCGGCCCAGAACTCGCCCACGTTCTCGACCGACCACCGCCACAGGTCCCGGTAGCCGTCGGTCTCGACGCCGCGCTCGGCCGCCAGCCGGCGGGCGAACCGGGTCAGCTCGGCCCGCTCGACTTCCTCCGCCGTCGGCTCCCAGAGCAGCTTCGCGCCCTTCTCCTCCATCGGGGGAGGAGTCTATGCGGCCGCCGCTTCGTGCCTACCGATCAATCGGTTGGTCGGTCGGTGGCTCGGTCGCCCCGTTGAAGTCGGTCATCTGTCCCTGCCCAAGGCGCGAGAGGGCGCCGGGGTCCCCGGCCGCCGAGGCGGCCGGGGGTCAGTACCAGCGACCGCGGGCGAAGCCGCCGAAGGCGATCAGGCCGATCAGCGCCACGATGAGGCCGATCCAGAAGCTCCAGACGATCATCAGGATGATCCCGATGATGATCAGGATGCCGCCGAGCGAGATCCCTCCGACCCCGCCTCTGTCTGCCCTCGTGCTCATCTCTCCTCCTCTTGCCGTTTGACGATCCGAACGCGGCGGGCTCGGCCCGGCCGCGCCGGACCATTACCCGTTTGCCCGGGCCGGGAATCCGCTCCCCCCGGCGGGACTCGGGCGGAGCGGTCAGCGGCGCGGCTGTTCGAGGGTGTGCTGGTAGGTGGTGGCCGGGCCGCCGCCGTAGATCGGCTTGAACGGCGCCTGCTGCACGCAGGGCGGGTTGGGGGCGTCGCCGGTCCCGCTGCCGCCGCCGAAGGCGTATTTCTTCAGCAGCTCGAAGAACTCGAGCGACATCTGCTCGCGGTTGGTGTTCCCGGTCGGCCGCACCCGAGCCTGGAACTGCGGGTCGTCCGGCGTCGACGGGTCGAGCGTCGCCGTGCTGCCCGCGGCGCAGTTGCGGGTGTCGAAGGCGGGCAGGGAGCCGCCTTTCAGCAGCTCGCTCCAGCGCGGCGGGCTGTAGGGGCTGGTGCGGCTCGTGGTCAGCCGCGTCGGGTAGGTGGCGAGCTGATCCGGCTGGATGCCGCCGATGACGCGGATCGGGCGCACCTGCTTCCCTTCTTCCGAGGTGGGGAGGAAGCCGGCCGTGGCGGCGGCGATGTTGGCGAAGAAGCTGGTCAGCTCGGCGCGGTACAGCCGCAGCCCGGTGAGCAGCGGGTTGAGGTTGCGCAGGAACGGGTCGGTAGCCCGCAACAGGGGCGGGAACTGGTCGCGGAACAGTTTGCGCAGGGCGGAGAAGCCCTTCGGGGCGCGGTCGATCACCGGCTCCAGGCCGCGGAAGAAGCCCTTCGCCTCCGGCGCGAGCTTCGAGATCGTGACCAGGGTCGGCGACAGCTCTTCGGCCGCCGGCACCAGCTGGCGCATCAGTGGCGTCGCGTTGCGCGCGAAGCCCTTGAGGCGCTTGGTGGTCACCCGCGACTCGTCGAGGAAGGTCGGGAAGGCGCGGAACAGCGCTTCGATGTCGCGGTTGCGCCGCCCGGCGGTGGTGAAGACCTCGTTCGAGGCGCGGATCAGCTCCGCCAGCTCGCCGCCGCGGCCGCGCAGCGCCCGGAACGTCTTCGCCCCGTCGCGGAACAGGCGCCCGATCGCGAGGCGCTGGCTGTCCAGCGTTCGCAGCAGGCGGTCGAACTCGGCGAAGGTCGGTTCGAACTGGCCGATCGCGTAGGAGAGGCTCGCGCCCTGCTGGTTGATCGCCACCGCGGCTTCCTGCATCCAGGTCTGGAACGCCGCCCGCGTCTGCGGGTCGAAGGTGCGGAAGATCTCGTCGAGCTGCACCGACTCCGCCACCCGGGCCGGCGGCAGGGTGCCGCCGTCGGCCAGCCGCGGCCCCTCCTTGGAGCCCGGGGTCAGTTCGACGTAGGTCTCGCCGAGCAGCGTCTTCGTGCGCAGAATGGCCCGCGTCGAGGCCGGCAGCGGGCCGTACTTGTTGTCGATGTCGATCGTCGCCAGGGCGTGCTTGCCGTCCGGCGCCAGGTCGATCCGCTGCACTTTGCCCACGTTGACGCCGGAAATCCGCACGTCGGACTGCTCTGCCAGCTGCGTCGCCTCGGTGAACGGCACCTTGATCCGGTACGACTCGGCCCGGAACGGGGTCGGGCCGCCGAAGGTGACCCAGAGGAAGAGCAGGATCCCGAAGCAGGACAGCGCGAAGCCGACGATGACCAGCAGCTGGGCGGTGCTCGGCGCCTTCTTGCTCATCCGGCCCCGCCTTTCTGTTTGTATTCGCAGCGCCCGCTCTCGGTCTGGAAGTTGACCGGGATGTCCTCCTGCTGCGGCAGGCCGACCGCCTGCAGGAGCGCCTGCAGGAACGGTTTTTTGAAGTCGACCCGCTGCGAGTTGGCGAAGTCCCAACCGAGGGCGGCGCCGGTGCAGGAGATCAGCACCAGCCCGCGCACCGCCGGGCCGTTGCCGTCCTGGATCGAGCTGGCCGAGTTGAAGTTGTGGTTCAGCCACGGCAGGTAGAAGAGGAAGCTCTGCCGGCTGCCCTTCGGCTTGTAGGCGAGCATGTTGAGGAACTTGTTGAAGCCGCCGAGCGCGTTGCCGAACCCGCGCACGGACGTCTTGAACGGGGCGGCGGTTTCCTTGGTGTGGACCAGCACCGGCCGGATTTCGCGCGTGAAGGGCCGGATCTGGTCGCGGATCGGCCGCAGCGTCTGGCTGAAGAGCCGTTCGGTGGAGCGGAAGGCCGGCGTCAGCGCCTGCGCCTGCGGGATCAGCTTCGTCAGCGCCGGGCGGGCCGCGGTCGAGAAGCGGTCCGAGGCGGCGAGCCCGGCGTTGGCCGCCCGCAACGCGCCGGGGAACTCCTGCAGCGCTTCCTGGATCGCCTGCTGCTGGTTGGCGAAGTCGCCGAGGGCGTGGTTGGACGAGGTGACGAAGCGCTTGATCGTCGCGTCGTGGCGGGCCAGCTCGGTCGTCAGGCGACCGAAGTTGTGGATCACGCGCGCCAGCTCGCGGCGCCGCTGGGCGACCGCCTTGTTGAGCTTGGCGACGTAGTGGACGAAGGGCTGGAAGCGCCGCAGCGCGCTGGAGAGCTGNGTCGCGCGGCCGCCGATCCCTTCCGCGCCGCCGGCCACCAGCAGCTGGATGTACTGCCGCGTGTCGGCGTCGAGGGTGTTGAGGAACGCCTCGAGGTTGGTGTTCGGTTCGGTCTGCGCCTGGGTGAAGTGGTGGCCGTCCTCGATCGTCTCCGGCCCGCTGCCGGGGTCGACCTCGATCACCATGTCGTTGAGGCCCGTTTTCGGCCGCAACAGGAAGCTCGCGTTCGGGTGCAGCAGCTCCATGTACTTGGGCTCGATCTCCATCCCGACCACGGCGCGGCCGTCCTTCACCTCCACCGAGGCGACCTTGCCGATTTCGATCCCGGCCACGTCGACCGACTGGCCCTGGCCCGGGGTCACCGCCTGGGCAGTCGAGAACTCGGCCGTGATGTGCTCGAATTCGTCGCCGACGAAGGGGATCCAGGCCGGCAGCGCGGCGTTCTGCTGGGTGAAGATCCCCAGCATCATCACCGTGCCGGCGACCGCCAGCGAGACGATCGCGATCGTGTCCTTGCGCCGGCCGCGCGCCTGGCGCGAGAGCCAGGCTCTGAAGTGCCGCCAGCGGCTCACCTGCGGGTCCCGGGCGCTCACGGGCCCACCCCCGCGACCGAGGGAGACGGCGGGCCGGGCTGGGCCAGCGGCCCGTTGACGTCCGGCACCGGGTTGGTGTGACAGGCCACTTCGGGCCGGATCGGCGGCTGCCCGGCCAGTCGCGGCTGGGTGCCGAGCGGCTCGACGACCACGTTCGCGTAGTTGCGCTCTTCACCGAACACGTCTTTGTTGCCGTGCGGGTTCGGTTCTGCGACCAGCAGCGGGCCGTTGGCGGCGTGGGCGCGCAGGAAGGGCCCGTTGCCGTCGAAGTTCCCGGTCGCGCCGGCGAAGTTGGTCATCGTGTAGAGGAACTCGCGGTAGTTCGGGCCGCCGGTGCTGAAGCGGTCCTCGATCACCTGGTTGCCGGTCGGCACCATCACCTTGCTGGTGCAGAGGCTGATCAGGTTGAGCTGCGGCAGCGCCACGTCCTTGCCCGCCTCCGCGGCGCCGGCCAGGCCCGGGGTCGCTTCGCGCAGCAGCCGCACCGCGCCGCCGCCCTCGCGGCCGGAGAGCAGCGGGCGCACCTGGGCCAGCCACGGTTTGGAGGCGCGGATCAGGGCCGGCAGCTCCGCCACCGCCGGGCGGAACTGGATCGCGTAGCCGCGCAGCGGCGGCAGGGTGCGGTTGAGGCTGACCAGCGAGCTGCGGGCGACGCGCAGCGTCGGCGCCAGCAGGCGGACCGTTTCCGTGAGGTTGCGCGACTGGGCGGCCAGCGCCCCGGTGAAGGTGTTGAAGTTCTCGATCAGCCCCTGCAGGTCGGCCCGGCGGCTGGCGAAGGAGTCGAAGGCGCGCCCGGCGCCGGCGACCAGGCGCGCCAGGTCGCCCTGACGGGTGCCGAGGAACGCGTTGGTGACCTGGGCGGCGTAGCGGCCCGCGTCGCCGCCGTAGCGGAAGGCGCCGTTGAGCGCTTCGGCCGCGGTGCGCCCTTTCACCTCCGGCAGCTGGGTGCGGTCTTCCTCCGGGGTCGGCTCGTGGGTGAGGGCTTTGCCGTAACTTTCGAGCAGTCGGCTGAGGTCGGCCCGCACCGGCGACTGCAGGGCGGTGAGGATCTCGTCGATCTGCACCGAGATCGAGGTGCGGCTGGCCGGGATGGTGGCGCCGCTCTTCATCTCCGGCGCGCTCGGGCTGCCGGGGTCGAGGTCGATGAAGAAGTTGCCCTCGAGGAAGATGCGCGGCCGGATCACCGCGAAGGCGTCCTCGTGGACCGGCCGCCCGTCGTCCTTGACCGTGAACGTGACGGTGGTCGCGTCCCCGTCCCGTTCGCGGGCGATCACTTTGCCGACGTCGATGCCGGCGATGCGGACCGGCGAGTTGAGCGCGATGTTGGCGGAGTTCGAGAAGGTGGCCTTGAGCTGGTAGCCGTAGCTGGTGAACGGCACGTGTTTGGTGAACGCCAGGTACGGCCCGACGGTGATGATCACGATGAAGATGATCGCCACCGTGACGTTGCTCGGCCGCCAGCGGAAGCGGCCGCCGCCGTGCTTTTGGGCGCGCAGGTCTCTCTCCGGCAGGCGGCTCATTTCCCCTTCGTTTCCCTCGTGTCGGTGCCCCACAGCGACGGCGCGCGCCCGATCACGGTCCGTCCCGGAGCGTACTTCTCGTTCCCCGCTTCACACACGTTGCCCTGGCCCGGCGCCGCGGTGCGCGGGAAGGGGTTGTAGTGCAGGTGGTTGGCCGGCTCGGGGCCGTTCGCCGGCGCCGCCGCCAGGCCGCTCTCGCTGTTGACGCCTTCCGGCGGCGCGAAGGCCAGCACCTGCATCCAGTTGCCGTTCGAGTTGCCGAGGCTGACGGTGTCGGAGAGCTGGCGGAAAGCGAGGCTCATGTAGTTGCAGACCGTCTGCGCCGGGGTGATGTAGCGCAGGCTCGGCTTCAGCAGCCGGTTGGTGTCGGTGAGCAGCTCGAGGCCGTTGAAGACGCCGGGCGCTTCCTGGAAGGCGAGCAGGGCCCGCGCGGTCGGCGCCAGCTGGTCGTTGAGGCGCGGCGCCTCGTTCAGCGCCGGAACCCCGGCGTGCAGCGCTTCGGCGATCACCGGCGAGGTGCGCGCCAGCGCCCGCACGCCCGGTCGCAGGGCGGCGAAGAAGCGCCCGGAGCTGCGCAGGAAGGGGCGCAGGACCGGCAGNTCGGCGTTGACCTCGTCCAGGGTCGGGGGGCTCTTTTCGATCGTTTCCTGGATGTAGGGCCGGGCGACGCGGGCGAAGGCGGCGAAGGTCGCGTTCAGGCCGACGAACATCGAGGCCTGCTCGGCGGCGACCGGCGCCACGGTCGCGGCGAGGCTCTCCAGCGCCCGCCAGAAGCCGTCGAAGTCGGTGCTCGGGGCGACGATCTCCCGCAGCACCGGCTGCGCGTGTTCGGCCGCGCTGCGCAGCGAGCCGAGCGCTTCGTTCAGCTGCGGGCCGCGGCCGGCGAGCGCGTTGCCGAACCCGGCTTGGCTCTGGCGAATCGCCTCCCGGGTCGGCTTGTCGAACATGTCGAAGAACTCGTCGATGTCGACCGGTTCCGGCCGCGCCGCGCGCAGCGGGATCGTGTCCCCGGCCGCGAACCCGCGCTCCGAGCTGCCGGGCGTCACTTGGAGGAATTTGAGGCCCAGGGCCGACTTCGGCCGCACCATCACGGTCGAGTCGACCGGCAGCGGTTCGGCGCTCTTGTCGAGGCTCAGCTCCAGCTCCGCCGCCACCTTGCCGTCGCGGAGCCGGACCGGCTTCACCGACTTCACCACCCCGACGCGCACGCCGCCGATCCGCACCTCGTTGCCTTTCACCAGCGCGTCGGCGTTCGGCACCAGGGCCTTGAGGTCGTAGGTGGCGACGAAGGGCAGCCCGTTGTTGGCGTTGTAGGCGAGGAAGACGGCGACGATCACGACCAGGACGGTCACCGCCCCGACGATCACCGGGCTGCTCGCCACCCCCCCTATGCCGCGACGGTTTCTCATCGGCCGAGCAGGTAGTCGAGGAGCGGTTCGGTGCCTTCGGCCTCGGCGCTGGAGGCGTTGCCGAGGCCGGCTCGCGGCTGCGCCGCGTCGGCCTGGCCGACGCCGACCGCGGGCCCTTCGTCGGCGATCGCGCCGCCGTTGTCGAACGTGCCGGCGCGCTCGAGCAGCAGCTGCATGATCGCCCGCGGGTCGAAGGCCGACGCGCCGGCGGCGCTGGTGTCGGCCACGTTCGGCCCGTTGAAGTTCGACACGCAGCCCGTGTAGCCCGCCGGTTCGGTTTCGTACTCGACGCAGGCGGAGAGCGTGATCCGGGTGCGGCCGAAGTGGCCGTACTGGTCGAACCCGTTCAGCGAAGCGTTGGTGTTGTAGATCAGTTTCACCAGCCCTTCCCAGCCGCCGGTGCGGCGCAGGTTGGTGAACAGCTTCGCCAGGTTGGTGGTTGGTTCGGCGCCCGACTTCGCCAGTTCGCGCGCCTTGCGCACCACGCGGTCGGCCTGGCGGAACACCGGCCCGGCCGCTTCGCCCGCGTCGCCGAGGCTGCGCAGCGACACGGTCAGCGCCTCGTTGAACGGGGTCAGGGTGCGGGTCGCGTCGGTCAGCGCCGGGGCGGCGGCGTTGAAGTCGCGGAACACCGGCGCCGCTGCGTCGGCGAAGCCCTTCAGCTCCAGCATCGTCTTGCGGAACTCGCGCAGGAAGGTGGGGAACTTGGCGAACGACTCTTCGAGCTGCTCGCCCTTTTCGGCGCTCGCCTCGGCGGCCGCCCCCGAGTTGGAGAAGAACCCGGCCACGTGGCGCCGCTCGCGCGCCAGCGGCCCCAGGATCGCGTCGGAGTCGGCGGTCAGCTTGGCGAGCTGGCGGCGCTGGTCGGAGAGGATCTTGAACATCGTGTCGAGGTCGCGCAGCACCGGGTTGGCGCGCTTGACCAGCTCTTTGAGGTCGCCGCCGCGGCCCGCGAAGCCGGCGCCGAGTTCGTTGAAGATCAGCCGGAAGCGCTGCGCGTAGGGCAGCGTCTGGATGTCGTTGATCAGGTCGGGGTCGACGCTGGCGCCGCTGCGCCCCAGCGGCAGCAGGTACTGCCCCTCGCCCGGCTCGCCCTCGGGGATCTTCTTCAGCGGCGGGGGCGGCGGGCTGCCCGGCGCCCGCGGGGCGGTCATCCGGCAATCGACGAACTTCTCGCCGATCAGCGATTGCGGCCGGATGTGGCAGTTGGCGTCCTGCCGGAAGTCCTGGAAGCCGGGCTCGGTGATCTCCATCACCAGCNCCGCCCTGCCGGGCTTCTCGACCGGCTTGCCGTCCCGCCAGGCGACCGTCTCCCCCGGCATCGTCACGTCGACCGACTTGATCTTGCCCACCGTGGCGCCGGCCACCCGCACTTCCTCGCCCTCGACCATGAAGGCGCCGTTGTCGAAGATCGCCCGCACCAGGTAGGCGTCGTCCTCGTCGCGGGCGATCAGCAGCACCGCCACGACGAGCGCCGCGACCAGGGCCAGCGTGGCTATGACCCAATTCCTCATGGCGCCGGGGGAACGTCGGAGGGGTTGCATTCCTCGGCGCTGACGCCGCCCGCGCCGACCCAGGGGTTGGAGCCGTCGGGGGCGGGGACCGCGCCGCCGCCCGGGCAGCGGCGCCGGGTCGGGATCGAGCCGCCGAAGGTGTCGAGCTGTTCGCCGCGGCCGATCGGCTCCAGCGTCCCGCCCGCGTAGCGGAACAGGTTCTGCATGCTGGTCACGGCGCGGACGTAGTGCCCGTTGCCGTCGTAGTAGCCGGCGACCTGGCCGATCTTGCCCAGCGCGTTGAACAGGTCGGGGGTGTAGGCGCGAATGAAGTTGAGGTTGGGCTGGAAGTCGGCGATTGCGCGTTCGGAGGCGGGGAAGGCCTTCGAGGCGCGCCGGAACACGGTCGGCATCGCCGCCAGCAGGTCGGCGGTGTCGTTGCCCTTGCCGGGCTTGTCGACGATCAGCCGCAGGTCGCGGGTGAAGGGCAGCAATCGGTCGAAGACCGGCCGCAGTTCGCGCAGGAACGGCGCCAGGTCCTTGGTCGCCGGCTTGGCGGTGTCGATCAGCGGTTCGAGGTCGTCGAGGGCGGCGCGCAGGTTGACGAAGGTGGTGTTGGCCTGGCGCATCACCTGCGGCAGCCGCTGCAAGGTGGCGTCGAAGGCGCGGTTCTCGCGCGCGATCGCGTCGAAGGCGGTGGCCGCGTTACCGATCGCGCTCGACAGCTCCTCCCCCTTGCCGGCGATCGTGTTGCTGAGCTTGCTCGAGGCGACGATGAACCGTTCCAGCAGCCGCTCGTCGGCGTTCAGTTCGGCCACCCAGGCGCGGGTGCGGTCGAGCGCCGGGCCGAAGTACTTGTAGGCACGGTTGGCGGCCTCGGCCTGCCCCGCGTAGATGGTGCTGTTGCCCTTGATGAAGTTGGCCAGGCCGCGGCGCACCGAGCGCGGGAAGGTGTTGAAGAGCTGGTCGACGTCGACCGGCGTGGTGGTCGAGCCGAGCCCGATCTCGGCCCCGTCCTCCAGCTCGGGGTTGCTGTTCGGGCCGGGGTGGATGGAGACGTAGTGGTTGGCGACGCCGCCCAGCGAGGTGGCGCGGATCACCGCCGTGCTGCCCTCGTGCAGCTTCTGGTCGATGGTGATGTGGACCTCGGCCAGGTTGTCCTCGGTCAACTCGATGTCGTCGACCGTCCCGACCGACGAGCCGCCGATCATCACCTCGTTGTCGGGCACCAGTTGGCCGGCGTTCTGGAACACCAGCGTGTACTTGTGGCCGCCGTTGCCGCCGAAGTACACGATCGCCAGCGCGATCACGGCCACCGCCAGGGCGGCGATCGCCGCGACCCGCCCTCGGGTAGGCCCCCGGCTCGTCGCCGGCCCCTGCTCCTCGCCTACGGAATTAGCAGCCACGGATCGTCGTCGATCGCTCGGTTCCCCTGGCCAGCCCCTCCGACCCGATGGAACGGCCGCAGAATCGTATCCGAGGGCCTCCCGGCCGAACCGGGGGGCGCGCGGGGCTTAACTCGATGTCAACGCGCTACTTCGCGCGCCCGATCGGGTTGGAACGGGTAGGGGAGGCGCCCACCGAACTCGATCGGAGGAGCGACCCATGCTCAAGCGCCCACCCCTTATCGCCGTCCTCGCCGCCGTCCTCGGCGCCTCGCTCGTCGCCCCGGCGGCCCTCGCGGGGCCGATGGTGGTCGGCCCGAACGGCAACACGCAGTCGATCGACGTGCGCGTGAAGCCACGCAAGCTGCCACGCAGCGGCCTCGCGCCGGCGACGCTGGAAGTGACGACCAAGACGACCTCCACCACCGACCCGTCCGGGGTGCCGATCCCGGCCCGGCGCGCGGTGGTCGACTTCGACCGCAGCATCAGCCTGTTCACCAACGGCCTGCCGACGTGCGACCCCGGGCGGCTGCAGAGCGTCTCCACCGAACAGGCGCGCTCCGTCTGTCGCCGCGCCCAGATCGGGACCGGCCACGCCACCGTGCTGCTGCCCCTGGCGGGCAAAGTGTTCGTCGAGCCGGCCGTGGTCACCGCCTTCCACGGCCCGCGCGTGAACGGCAATCCGACCGTGCTGCTGCACGCCTACGGGGTCGCGCCCGTGCAGACCACCCTGGTGCTCTCCGGCCCGGTGACCCGGTTCGGGCGGCAGGGGATCGGCTGGCGGATCGACCTCGACATCCCGCGCATCGCCGGCGGGGTCGGCGCGCTGACCGACTTCCACGTCAAGATCAACCGGCGCTGGCGCTTCAAGCGCCGGCAGCGCAGCTTCATTTCCGCCGGCTGCCCGAGCTCGAAGCGGATGCGCTCCCGCGGCACCTTCACCTTCGCCGACGGCGAAGCGCTGACCGCGATCTCGGTCCGCGGCTGCGCGCAGCGGCGCTGAGCGGGGCGCGCGGCGGTCGGCCCTGCGCCGGCCGCCGCGCTCCGTCGCGCCACGGCGCTCAGACGTGCAGCTTCGGCACCACGCGCGCCAGCGGGCGCGGGAACCACCAGACCCGGTCGCCGAGCAGCAGCATCAGCGCCGGCAGCAGCACGATCCGCACCACGGTGGCGTCGAGCAGGACGGCGACCGTCAGCCCGACCCCGAGCTGGCTGACGGTGGCGATCGGGGCGCCGGCGAAGGCAATGAACACCGCCATCATGATCGCCGCCGCGCCGGTGATCACCCCCGCGGTCTTGGAGAGGCCGAAGCGGACCGCCGCGTCGCTGTCGCCGTTGGCGTCGTAGTGCTCCCGCATCCGCATCAGCAGAAACACCGCGTAGTCGATCGAGAGGCCGAAGACGAGCCCGAAGATCATCGTCGCGCCGACCGCGTCGACGTAGGTCCGCCCGCCCAGCGGCCAGTCGTCGGGCAGCTCGAAGAGCAGCGTCAGCACCCCGAAGGCCACCGCCACCGTGAGCAGGTTGAGCCCGACCGCGATCGCCGCCACCGGCACCGAGCGCAGCACGATCACGAGGACGAGGAAGGTGGCGATCGTGATCGCCACCACCACCCAGGGGATGCGCTCGCGGGTGACGCGGCTGTAGTCGTTGAGCTGCGCGGCGCCGCCCGCGACCCCGGCCTTCAGGCCCGACTCCCGTTCGAACTGCTCGGCCTCGCGATTGAGCCGTTTGTTGAGCGCGATCGAGCCCGGGGTGTTGAACGAGTGGTGCGAGATGACCAACATCGAGGCGGCGCCGCCGTTCTTCAGGTCGACCGTGGTCGCCGCCGCCTCGC
>JGI25327J35509_1002585_pt1 | contig 12315 bp, 10 predicted proteins | sample HigsolmetaAR202D_FD_35509 | JGI IMG/M metagenome (IMG submission 35509)
AGACCTCCAGCACCACCGCCCAATCCGCTTCCGTCATCTTCGTGGACATGCCGACCTCCAGAATCAGTCGGCAATCCATGAATCACACTGGATTCCTTCGTAGAATCCTCAGGCCAATACCTGAGTCAATTCGTCCACACGGCCTAACTCAATTCGCGGGCATTTGTGGGAGGCAGACCAGATAAAAAGAAGCTCCAATAAGCTTATTCGGCCGCCTTAAGCATGGGCTGCTGGAAGACCTCAAGGTGGCAAAGCCCTTCGAGCACCTTGTATTCGCGGATGCTGTCAAGCAGCCCATCATGCTGCAGAAACTGCATCTGCTTGGCTATGTAGCCACGGAAGGCGGGATCGGCGTCCGTGCAGATGCTGTTCCGCCCCTCCTGTATCGCGACGCGCGCCGTGACCCCGCTGCCTGCGAAGAAGTCCAGTACCGTCGACCCTGGGTAGGAGAGGGCGCGAACAAGGCGCTCGATCACCTGTGCGGGTTTCTGGGTCGGGTGGCCGACCCGTTCTAGCGAGTTGCCGTTCAAGCGAACCATCCTCCATACGTTCGTCGGGTTGCGACCCTTCGCCACGGATTCTGGATTGAGGCGCTTGTCCTTCATGTAGGCAGCCTTCGTCTCTTCATCGTAGGGCTCCCGGACCGAGTCAAGGTCGAAGTAGTATTTCTTCGTCTTCGCGAACCATGCGATCTCCTCATGCCTGTTGGCGAAGAAGCGTTGGGCGCTCATCCCATTCGGGTAGTTCCAGATGATGAGGTTGACGAGCAGCATCTTAGAGTGCTGCCGCATGTGCGAAATGATGGACAGCAGGTCGCCTGACCCTGCCTCGCCCTGATACTGCAGCCCACCGAAGATCGCAATGCTTCCGGTTGGCGCGAGGACGCGCTCCGCTTCCGCGAGCCACTTCGAGGCCCAGCGGATGTAATCCTGGTGGGAATCCCAGTCAGCCAGCAGGATGTTGTAGGGCGGGTCGCAGACTATCAGCTGGATGGACTCGTCGGGAATTCTTGCCAGCACGTCAAGGCAGTCGGCGACGTCGAACACGTGGTGGGTCTTGCCTGACACATCGGTCCTCAGCAGCGACTCCGAGGAGTGCTTCTGTCCCAACTTCCGGAGGGCGTTCATTGCCCGGTGGCCTGCGTTTCTATGAGATCTGTTAGCCATGTAATCTCTTCCAATTGCTAGGCCGTGTGGACGGATTTGGCCAAGTTGAAGCCTGCGACGAGCGCGAGGGAACTTGATGCGTGGATTTCGCGGCTGGCTGCTTCGACCGCTTCCTCAAGCGCGGCGTCGCTGCGCGCTATCTCCTTGCCAGCGTTCTGGACCGCCTCGAGGATGGCGTGCAGCTCGCGAAGCAGGGTAGCGTTCTGCTCGATCAATTTCGCGTTCTCAGCTTCGAGCTCGTCAATGCGCCCGTCTCGCTGACGGATTTCGGCTAGCGCCTCCTCCTTTGCGCGCCGCTCGACTCGATACAGGCCGAGCAGCTCCGTGAGGATCGAGGCAATCCGCCTCTGCTCCCCCCGCGCGGCGTCGACGGCCTCGGAGAGGACCTGGAAAACGTTGCCCAGGATCTGGGCTTCCGGGATGGCGGTGGGCTGGATCGACATGAATTCTCCTGGAAGATCAGCAAGGTCAGGCCGGACGGGGTTCCATGGCGGGGCACAAGAACGGTTCTATTGCCGAAGGCATCAGGTTCACCTTGACACCAAGGCGAGACGCGATGCCGGACGCAAGAACGGCCGCCTCGATCCGGTCGTTGATCGGCACGCCCGCACGCTCGATCGACCTCAGGAGGGAGACGAAGCCCTCGAGAAGAAGCCGATTGTCGGAGGAGAGGCGCGCGATCTCTCGCTCGAGCTCGGCGCAGCGCGATGATGCCGCGCCGAGTTCCTCCGATAGCGCCCTGACCCTTTCACGAAGAAGGGCGAGCGCGACGACTGCCCTGCCGGATGAGGCGTCAAGCCTCGCGAGGGGGGCGGACAACGCTCGTCGGGCGGCCTCCGCCGCCGTGCCGGGTGTCTCGCATCCTTGTTCCTGCATCGCCCGAAACCTTGTTCGATTGGGTCGGGGTACTGAGCACGAAAGGACTCGTTCTGTCAACTAATTCCGGTTTCCGCGCCCAGATTCCGCGCCCAGAGCGAATCCCTTATGGACGTGGCGACGAAGGCCGAGAACGACGCCTCCTCCTCGGGGGTCGGCAGCAGCGGGGGGCGGGCTGGGCGAGGCATGCGCCGGATGGGGGCTGCGGCAACCTCGATGTGCTCCGTCGGCTTGGCGGCGGACGGATCCATCTCGAGCCGCAGCATGTCGAGGCCCATCATCTTGATGTAGACTTGGGCCAGCAGGTCTGCGTCGATGAGCGCCCCGTGCAGGTGGCGTCCGGAATTGTCCACCCCCAGACGTGTGCAGAGGGCGTCGAGGGAGGCGCGCTGGCCCGGCCACTTCAGCCTCGCGAGGGACAGCGTGTCGCGCACCTCGTTCGGCATGGGCGGGAGGCCGAGGAGCCGGCGCTCCATGTTGATGAAGGCCATGTCGAACGAGGCGTTGTGGATCACCAGCGGCGACGAACCGACGAAATCGAAGAATTTCTTTTGGATGTCGCGAAACTTCGGCTGGCGCGCAAGGAATTCGTCGGTGAGACCGTGAACCGCCCGTGCGCCTTCCTCGACTTTCACGCCGGCCGGATTCACGTACGTGTGGAAGGTGTTGCCGGTGATAAGGCTCCCGACAACCTCCACGCAGCCGATCTCGACGATCCTGCCGGTCTCGGCCGAGCGCCCCGTGGTCTCCGTGTCGAGCACGACGACGCGCTCGGGGCCGTCGCGCCGGGAGTCGATCGAATCCATGAGTTCCTCCGCTTCGCGATTGCGCCATGGACGGGGTGATGATTCAATCCATCGGCGCAACGCGCATTGGTTCATGGGGAGCGAGTCCTTGTCAACGTCGACGTCACGCGATTGGATCCTTGTGGCGTTCGCCGTCGGATGCGGGGCGCTGGCAACGATGGCGACGCGGCCGACGGCCCCGGACGTTGACGGCCTCGCACGGGAGGTCGCCAACGGGGTCTCGGCCGCATCGGGCCTGAACGCGCCGTGCCGGAAGCTGGCGCTTAAGCTGGCCGAGGCGGGCATCAGGGCAAGGATCCGCCTGCCGCACGGCGCCCTCGGTCAGGAGGAACTGGCGGCCGCGGAACAATGGGAGTTGGCTCGGTGCCCCGACAGGGCGCTTCCCGGCATCACCGTCGGCATCGCGGAAGCCGCCAGAAAGGTGATCGGCGGCGTCCGCATTGGCGAGGGTTGAACCCATGGCGAGGATGTCGGAAGCGGAGTTCGCGCGTCTGGGGCTCGGGAAAAGGGCCGTCGCCGGGTCCGTCCGGCAACTTCGCCAGCCATCCNCGTCAAAGGGAAGGGAGCGCCTCGACCGCATCCCCTACGAGGAGGAAGCCATCGAGTTCGAGGTTCCCCTGCCATTCAATCCGAGGCCGAAGGAGCGTCCGAAGACGGTTCCCGATCTGAGGAGGATTGAGCAGGCATTCCTGGCTGCACGCGGTAACCTCGGGGCCTTCCGCGAGATGCTGTCCAAGGGCTTCAGCCGCACGTACACGCCAAGACGGACGAAAGACTACGAGGATCTCATCGCAATGGCCGCACGGGCGGCCATGAGGTCACGTCGACCGCTGGCCTGCCCCGTTGACGTGAGCATTAGGTTCGTTCTCGCCGGCGACCCTGGGAAATGGCCGACGTCATCAGTCGATGGCGACGGAGACAACCTTGAGAAGGCGGTGCTCGACGCCTTGAACGGAATCGTGTTCGAGGACGACAGGCAGGTGGTCCGGAGTTTCCGGGAAAAATCCTGCGGGCCTATCCCGCTCGTTGTCGTCAGGGTCGCCCCGGCGGCTCCATAAGGACAACGCGTCGAGACGCTCCGGACTGAGGCCAAGGGCGGGAGCGCCCGGATCCATCAGTCATCCCAATCGCTCCACCGCTTGCCGCCCCACTTGCCGCCCGACTTCCGGCGCCCTCCAGGGCTCGAGTACTCGAGTTCGCACTCGTGGATGAGGCACGATGGGCCGCCGCCACCGAAGGAAAACCGGAATCGCCGCCAGGGGAAACTCACGTCGAGGGTCTTCCTCGCCCGCGTGAACGCGACATGGGCCAGTCGGCGCTCTTCCTCGATGCCCCCGCCGCATGGACCGTTCCATGGGTCGCCTGGCTTCCCGCGACCAATCTCTTCGAGAGCCCGACCGCTCGGCATGACGCCGTCATCGAATCCAGGGCAGAAGACGTGGTCGAATTCGAGCCCTTTTGAAGCGTGCATCGTCATCAGGCGAACGCATGAGGCATCATCGGCCTCCGCGTCGGTCAGGATGGCGATCTCCTGAAGGAACGCGGCAACGTCGTCATACGGCTCAGACAGTCGATGGACGATCTCGAGGCAGCGGATCTTCTCCCTCCCACCTTCCTTGAGGCCTTCTACCCAGTCACGGTAGCCGGTCTCGCGAAGCGCGGTCCCGACCGCATCGTAGGCCGGTCGGCCCCACTTGCCGTCCTCAGCGAGCATCGTGAGGGCGCGGCCGAGCGACGCGGCGCCCTCTTTCGCATCCTTCCGGAACTTNGCGCCAGAGCGCTCGTCTACCGCGGCATGGCACGCCTCGTGGAACGTGATGCCGCGTGCAGTGGCGATGGAGCAGATGGTGTCAACTGCCACGGGGCCGAGCCCTCGCACCGGACGGTTCGCGATCCTGCGGAACGCAAGTTCGTCGTAGGGATTGATCGCCAAACGCAGGAACGCCAACAGGTCCTTCACCTCCTCCCGCTGGAGAAGGGATGTGCCGCGCATCATGCGGACGCCGATGCCCTTGGAAAGCAGCGCTTCCTCGAACGGCGGCATGAGCCAAGAGGCGCGGACAAGGATGGCGATCTCGCCGGGATTCGTTCCCGCATCGATCAGGTCACGAATGCGGGCAGCTATCCATTCCGCTTCCTTCTTTTCGGTCGCGTGGGCGGTGGTCCTGACGGCGGCACCGTGCCTGCCGGAGATCAGGACCTTGGGCTCCTTGCGACGGTTGTAGTCGACGACGAGGTTCGCGGGGCGAAGGATCTCCTCGGTGCACCGGCGATTTGTTCGCAGTACGAAGGTCCTCGCCGTCGGACCCACCATGTCCTGCAGGGCGCCGGGATAACCGCCCTGGAATCCGTAGATGCTCTGATCCTCGTCGCCCACCACGGTCACGGCGTTATGCCATGAGGACATCAGACGGACCCATTCCACCTGGACGGGGTTCGCATCCTGTCCCTCGTCGACGAGGAGATGACGGACCCTTGAGGCTTCCTCCTCTCGGATTGAAGGGTTCTCGCGGAGAATGCGGACGACCTTCAGGATCAGGTCGCCAAAGTCCGCCATGTTGCGGCTCTCGAGTTCGTACTGATAGGCCACATAGGCGGCGGCGTAGGCCTCCTCGATGGGCGTGCGCGGGGCGCGTGTGGCATCTCCGGCCTCGACCTCCGACAAGCCCCATGCCTTCCAGAGGGCGGGGCGNCCTGCCTCAAGGCGGCCTCGACAAACCTCTTCAAGCCCGTCTCCCACTCCTTCCTCACGGCTTCCACGGCCTCCTCGCGCCCTTCTGGCGGCGTAAACGGACCGTAGGCACCCGGGACGGTGGCCGCCATCCTCATCAGCTTCCTTGCGTCATCTTCGTCGACGATCGTGAACCTTCCGTCGCGAAGACCGGCATGCTCGGCATAACGACGCAGCAGGCGGCAGGACAAAGCATGGAAGGTGCCAATCCGCAGCCCGTCGGCGGCCGCGCCGACGTTCGCGGCGACGCGCTCGCGGAGCTCCCGGGCGGCCTTATTGGTGAAGGTAACGGCGACGATGGAATGTGCCGGTAGTCCCTGGCTGATCAGGTAGGCGATGCGGGCAGTGAGCGTGGTCGTCTTCCCGGTGCCGGCGCCCGCCGAGACCAAGGTGGGGCCGTTGGGGGCGGTGGCGGCGGCGAGCTGCTCCGGATCGAGTCCTTCGAGAAGATTCATGGCGACTCCTTGTCGCCCAAACTGTTGACGTGCCGACGACGGGCATGTCAAGAACGAATCCTTGATCGACGACGCGGTGAGGGGTTCGTATCCTTATCGCGTCTAGAGCGAGGAAGGCCCGAGATGACTGAAACCTTCGTCCACCTGCACGTCCACAGCGACTACTCCCTGTCGAAAGGGGCGAGCAAGGTTCCGGCGCTGGTCAAGAGGGCCGCTTCGCTAGGGATNCCGGCGCTTGCCCTCGTCGACGAGGGCAACATGTTCGGGGCCTACGAGTTCTCGAAGTACGCCTCGGCGTCGGGCGTCCAGCCGATCGTCGGGACGAAGCTCTGGTTCGCGATCGGAGATCGAAGCCGCGGCAGCGTGCTGCTGCTCGCTCAAACCGACAAGGGCTACGAGAACCTGTGTGGACTCCTCGCCCGATCCCACCAGCCCCGAGACGGTTCACCGGGAGGCGAGGGCATCATCCCGACCGAGGCCCTCGATGGAGACCTCGAGGGCGTGATCTGCCTGACCGGGGGACGGGACGGTGTCCTGTGGCGTCTCCTCGAGGAGAATCGCGCGGACGACGCGAGTGAGATGCTGGACTGGCTCCGCTTCTCCTTCTCGGACCGACTGTATGTGGAGGTCTGTCGCTTCGGCGACGAGAGCCCGGCGGAGATCGCCATCGAGAACCAGCTCCTGGATCTCGCATTCAATGCCAATGCGATCGAGGACCGCCATGGCAGGGTCCTCGTTTCCGTGCCGATCGTCGGGACGACCGAGGTTTGGTACGCGACCGAGGACCGCCATGACGCCTTTGAGCTCCTGCTGGCGATCGAGGGGCGGCGGGGCATCACCATCCAGGACGGGGAGATCATCCCGACCAGCAACCGTCGGTACCATCTTCGCGACGCAGCGGAGATGCGGGCACTGTTCTCGGATATCCCGGAGGCGTTCGAGAACGCGGTCGCGTTGGCGCGTCGCTGCTCTTTCATGGTGAAGGGCCGAAAGCCGATCCTTCCGCCTTTCCAGACGGAAGGCGGAAGGTCGGAGGCAGAAGAACTGCGCGCGCAAGCCTGGATCGGTCTTGAGAAGAGACTGGCGAGGAACAAGATCCCCGAGGACCGCCATCAGGTCTACCGTGACCGTCTCGAGTATGAGCTCGGCATCATCGAGCGCATGCAGTTCCCGGGCTACTTCCTGATCGTGTCGGACTTCATCAAGTGGGCGAAGGCGCGCGGCATTCCGGTCGGTCCGGGACGTGGTTCGGGCGCCGGGTCGCTCGTCGCCTACTCGATCGAGATTACAGACATCGATCCGCTGCCTTTCGGNCTCCTGTTCGAGCGCTTCCTCAATCCCGAGCGCGTGTCGATGCCGGATTTCGACATCGACTTCTGCCAGGACCGACGCGAGGAGGTGATCCAATATGTCCGGGAGAAGTACGGCACCGAGTACGTGGCACTGATCGCGACCTTCGGCGAGATCAAGTCGAAGACAGCCATCAAGGACGTCGGCCGCGTCGCCCGCTCGGACGACTTCGGCGGCTATGGCTTCGGCGAGCTTGACCAGATCACGAAGCTCGTGCCGATGAACGGCGCCGTGCCGAAGACACTGAGGGAGTCGTACGAGGACGATACCAACACCGACTTCAGGGNGCGGATCGACTCGGAGGCGAAGTATCGCGTCCTCTTCGAGAACGCTCTCAAGATCGAGGGGCTATTCCGCAACCAGGGTTCGCATGCTGCGGGCGTCATCATCGGTGGTCAGCCGCTTCACCAGCTCGTTCCGGTGGGGTGGGATCCCGAGAAGCAGATGCCCGTCTGCCAGTTCAACATGAAGGGAGCCGAGGCCACGGGCCTCGTGAAGTTCGACTTCCTCGGCCTCAAGACGCTCTCGGTCATCCGGGAGGCGCTCAACCACATCCGCGAGACTACCGGCGAGGAGATCGACCTCAGCATCCTCCCCCTCGACGACGAACCGACGTACCGGATGCTCGCAGAGGGCAGGACCAATGGCGTGTTCCAGTTCGAAAGCGAAGGCATGAAGCGCGCCCTTCGCGACATCAAGCCAACGCGCATCGAGGACCTCATTGCCGTGGCCGCCCTCTATCGGCCTGGTCCGATGGACATGATCCCGCACTACGCGGCCTGCAAGAATGGCCTTGCGGAACCGGAATACCCCGAGCCGGCCGACAGGACGCGGCCGTACCTCGAGGAAACATTCGGCATCATGGTCTATCAGGAGCAGGTGATGCAGGTTGCGCAGGTCGTCGCCGGCTACTCACTCGGCGGCGCCGACCTGCTGCGCCGAGCCATGGGCAAAAAGATCCAGTCGGAGATGATCGCGCAGCGCGAAATCTTCGTGAAAGGCGCGGTTGAGCGCGGCACCTCTGAGGAAGCGGCGAACGCCCTGTTCGACCTCATCGCCAAGTTCGCGGACTACGGCTTCAACAAATCGCATGCGGCCGCCTACGCTGTCATCGCCTACCAGACCGCATACCTGAAGTGCCACTATCCCGCGCAGTTCCTGGCGGCGCTCCTTTCCTACGAGAGCTCGTCGCCAGAGAAGATGGCCAAGGCCAAGGACGATATGGACGCGTTCGGCATCGAGATGTTGCCGCCGTGCGTCAACGCTTCGTTCCCCCGCTTCCGGCCCGAGCGCAAGCCGGATGGGACGCTGCATATCCGCTTCGGCCTGACGGCGATCAAGGGAATCTCCGGTGACCTCCCCATACTGATGGAGGCACGACGCAAGGGCGGCCCGTTCAAGTCCCTCGAGGACTTCCATGTCAGGGCTGGCGCTCAGTTCAACAAGGGGCAGATCGAGAAGATCGCGGAGGCAGGCGGCTTCGACCGCATCTCGCCGAAGGGACGTCACTCTGCCGTCAACGTCCTCAACTACCTTGCCAAGGGAGCAAGCAAGCAGACGGATCACGGCACGGATCTGTTTGGTGGCGCGCTTCCTGTCGCTGTCCCGAGCACGATCTCGGACGTCGCGGAGTGGGGTAACGTCGCCGACCGGGAGTTCAACGCCGTCGGGTTCTACTTCGGCAAGCACCCGCTAGACGTCTACCGCGCCCACTTCATCAAATCCAAGGTCAAGCGCAAGTCGTCGCTCCTGACGTGGATGCTGGAGAACGGGGTCGAGGCCCTCAAGCAGAAGCGCCTTGCTGGGTTGGTCGGCCGAGTTGAGCGCCGCACCTCGAAGAAGGGCAAGAACTACATCTTGGCCCTCATCCAGGAACGGCATGACTCCTTCTACGCGAACTTCTTCAGTGACAAGCCCGAGGAACTCAACGCCATCTGGTCTAAGCTCGAGAACGCCCGGATCGCGCGCAGACCGGTGATCGTCACGGCGGACGTTGCCATCTCGAAGGACAACGACCTATCCGTATGGGGACGCAACGTCACGGACGCAGACGAGATCCTCGCTCAGGAAAGGGGCAAGATCGTCATCCGCGTGGATTCCTCGTCGGTCATCCTCGACCTTTCCCAACAACGGGAGCTGAGGGAGGCAAAGGAGCAGTTCCGAAAGGGAAGCCTCCCGGAGGAGCAATTGCGGGATCTGGAGACGAGGCTGCGTACCGTCGCCCTAGCGGAGAAGGTCAAGACCTTGGACGGAATGCTTGAAGGGTTCCGCAGGGACGACGATCCGAAGGCAACGTCCATCAAGATCATCGCCGTCGACGGCGCCCGGGAGTACGCGATCGAGCGCGAAGGACGCTATGTCATCGGCCTTTCCGAGGAAAACTCGATCAAGGCGATCGATGGCGTCGTCTCCATCGGGGAGATCGTCTAGTTCTGTCGACGACAGGGTTCAAGGCGAGGGCGCTCGCTCTGACAGCGTGGTGCCTCCTCGTTTCCTGGATAGCCAATACGTCCGGGGAAGGCTGGCAGACTGATCCGCGAGGCGAGGCCGGGACCTTGCGGCATGGGACTTCGTGGAGAGAACCAGAAGCGGCCAGCCTTGGGTTCGTGACGACTTCCGCACAGCACCCGAGGTCCGGTCAGATCTGCCCCCTCCGAGCCTTCGCCATCAGGTTGGCGATGTAATCCTTGCGCTTGCTCGGGTGGATGAGCGGGACGCGATCTAGGTTCCAAAGCAGGTCCTTGTTGCGCGTGGCAAGATAATGCGCGAGTCCGTGCGATTTCCTGTCTCCGCCCCACTGCACGGGTCGACTGTCATCAAACATGCCTTCCGCGATGTCGATCATGTTGGGCATCACGCCAAGGGACAGTCCGTCGTTGATGAGGTCACGGAGCATCTCCTCCTGCACGCTTACGCGGACCCAACCGAGGCCGTAGGAAACGACCGTGTAGCCCATCTTGGCGAGTTCGAGAGCGACGAGGAACATGGAGACCTTATCGTGGGCCTTCACCCATGCTCCCTGCCATGACGTGTGGGCCCGGTCCTCGCCGTCGCGCAGCGTGCCGACCTTGGACTTTTCCTCGGGAAGGGTGGTTGCGCGCCACAGCGTCTCGGCGATGACCCCAGCGGACCACGAAAGGTCGTTGTATTTGTCCGTCAGGAACTCCTTAACGGCGTCTGGGATGTCGAGCATCAGGCTCGCGTACTCGCGACCGACGTAGGCAGCCTTGACGTCGATTTCGGCGAGGCGCGCGAGCATGATGAATTCCGGGTGGGACACCCAGCTCCGCATCGACTTCCTGTCGCGGTCGGTCGCATTGCCAAACCCGTAGACCGGAGCGATCTCGGGATTCATCCGCTCAATCGAGATTTCCGCCATGCATGGCTCGGTGAGATCCCTGATCCACGCCACGCGGTCTGGAGACTTCGCCCTGAGCTCTCCGCGCGTCATGTGCTCGAATGGACCCCGCGGGACGATCGCCTGCAGCATCTCGGTCGCGTAGAGCATCCTCGGTCGACGGAGCATGATCGGCCTGGCGTCCCGCATGGGGCGCATGCCCGTCACCGTGAACTCCTCGAACGCCTGCCCCGACTTCATGATCGAAGCGGCCTCGCCCTTAGGGTACTCGGGCTCCGGGAGGATGCGCCTGAGGTCATGCCGAAGCGTTTGCCCAGTGAACACCTGGTCCATGCGCACGCGAGGCTCGATCCTCCGCACGAGGCTGAACGCGATGCTCATGATGCGGCCGAACACCTTGGCTGCGAACTGACAAACGAAGTCGGCACCCAGCCCTTTGGGGTCATAGCCCCATTCCTTAAGCAAGTCGACGTGGCTGATGACGAGATACTTGTCGTGGCGCAGCCACGAGCGACGCCAGACCTCGGTCTTCCTGAAGAAGAACTCGTAGGTCATGTTCGTCCACCAGATGGTGCCCGTGGGAAGGTCGTCAGGTCCGGAGATGCGCCGTGCCTCGCCGTCGGCAACGGCCGCCCATCCCGCACCCGGATCCTTGTCGTCGTCAAAGATGACGACGCCGAAGTTGCGGTTCATCCCGTCGTCCGAATGGCGCGTCCTGGAGTCGGGGTTCATGCCTTGATCGTCCATGCCGAGGAACGCCTCCGAGAATTCAGGATTCAGGCGACAGGGAGCATCAAGGAGACTAGCCGCGCACCGAACCGAGCACCGAATGAAGAAGCCCGATCCACGAGTTGGGCTTGAGGTTGAAGTAGGGGCCGCCCGCCTCGATCCAGCTGTCGACCTGCTTCTGCATCACGTCCTCGCCGTTCTGCACGCGCGTGCCGAGAGGCAAAAGGCGAATTCCGGCGAGCTTGTCCGCGCGTTGCGCGTACGCGTCGTCGGGCATGAGCATCAGGGCATTGCCGATGTCGGCCGGGTTGCTGGATCCAAGCATCGCCTCGGCCTTCGCCTCGCGCTCCCGCAGGGCGGCGAGGACGGCCTTGGAGACGTCGGCAGCCTCACGACACGAACGGATCATATCGGGCCTGGCGTGGCGATCCGAGGCCACGGTCTGATTCATCCGCGTAGCGACGAGTGCGGTACGAACGACGTGATGGAGATTGGCCTGCGAGATCTCCGGCAGGAAGATGAGGACAGCTTCCTTCCGCGTTCCGGCGAAGCCGATGTGCTGGCAATTGTGGCAGAAGGTGCAAGCAGTGACGAGATTCTCGAGACGATTGTCTGCGTGGTCGTCGTTGGCGTGATGGACCTCCTGCCACTTCAACGCACGGAAGCCGCAGAATCTGCACGTGTAATTGTCGCGCTCGAGTGCCTGCTTGCGAACCCGCTCGAACTCCGCGTCGGCATCCGCGGAGCCCTTGTCGAACATGCGCCAGTTGGAGCACTTGACGCTTAGGACGAGCGGCAATCTCTGAGCCACCATGTACCTCCCGGCGTGACGCGGATCACCGCG
>JGI25327J35509_1002654_pt1 | contig 12102 bp, 10 predicted proteins | sample HigsolmetaAR202D_FD_35509 | JGI IMG/M metagenome (IMG submission 35509)
CCGCCCGGAGCGACCTCCGCGACGTCCCGCGCGTACGTCTCGACGTTCATCGCGACCATTATGTCCACGGTGCCCGAGCGCGCCGCGTAGCCGTCGCGCGTGACGCGGATCTCGTACCAGGTCGGCAGGCCCTGGATGTTCGAGGGGAAGTAGTTCTTGCCGACCACGGGAACGCCGCTCCTGAAGATCGCCTTCATGAGGAGCGCGTTCGCGCTCGCCGAGCCGGTGCCGTTGACCGTCGCGATCTTGATCACGAAGTCGTTGATGCCCGGACTCGTGGCCGGCGGCGACACGTTCATACACCAGCCTCTACCGTTCGCTCATCGCCCTTCACCCGTCCTTCGCTCACCCGCTCTCCCCTGCGAGGCGCGGGCTCGGGCACATCGCCCGCGTGCGGCCAGTGCACGTGCGATTTCTGCATGTCCCACGCGGCGGTCGGGCAGCGCTCGGCGCAGAGGCCGCAGTGCACGCAGAGATTCTCGTCCTTGACCATCACGCGACCCGTCTGCCTGAGCGGCGCGGAGACGAAGAGCGGCTGCGACCTGTTGAGCGCCGGCGCCTTGAGGCGCATGCGGAGCTCGTCTTCCGGACCGTTCTCGGTGATGGTGAGGCAGTCCACCGGGCAGATGTCGACGCACGCGTCGCANTCGATGCAGAGCTTCGCGTCGAAAACCGTCTGCACGTCGCAGTTGAGGCAGCGCTGCGTCTCCTCGGCGGCCTGCTCCGCCGTGAAGCCGAGCTCGACCTCGATGTCGATCTTCCTGAAGCGCTCCTTGAGCGAGACGTGCGGCACGAGGCGCCGCTCGACGGGGCTGTATTCGTTCGCGTATGCCCACTCGTGGATGCCCATCTTGCGGCTCTGGAGCGTGACGCGCGGCCGCGGCCGGTCGGTGAGGCTCTCGCCGCGNCAGTACCGGTCTATCGAGATCGCTGCCTGATGGCCGTGCTCGACCGCCCAGATGATGTTCTTCGGTCCGAATGCCGCGTCGCCGCCGAAGAACACGCCTTCGCGCGTGGACTGGAACGTCACCGGATCGACCTTCGGCACGTCCCGCGCGTCGAACTCGATGCCGATGTCGCGCTCGATCCAGGGGAACGCGTTCTCCTGTCCGATCGCGAGAATCACGTCGTCCGCCGGGAAGAACTCTTCACCCGTCACGCGCTCGCCCGTGATACGCCCCGAGGCGTCGATGTCGTACTCCATGACGTCGAACGTCATGCCCGCAAGGCGCCCGTCGCGCACGACGAAGGCCTTCGGCGAGCGATTGACGACGATCTGTACGCGCTCCTCCTCGGCGTCCTCGAGCTCCCACTCGGACGCCTTGAAGAACTGCCGCGGCTTGCGCGCCATCACCTTCACGTCGCGCGCGCCGAGACGCAGCGACGTGCGACAGCAGTCCATCGCCGTGTTGCCGACTCCGATGATGAGCACGCGCTCGCCGATCCGGTCGACGTGACCGAAAGCCACGGACTCGAGCCAGGTGATGCCGATGTGCACGTTTGCGGCGGCTTCCTCGCGCCCCGGCAGAAGGAGATCCTTGCCTCTCGGCGCACCGGAGCCGATGAAGATCGCGTCGAACCCGCCATCCTCGAGGAGCGCGCGGAGGCTGCGGATCGGCGTGTCGAGCCGCAGATCCACGCCCATGTCGAGGATCATTCCGATCTCTTCATCGAGCACGCTCTGCGGCAGACGGAAGGCGGGAATGTTCGTACGCATGAGCCCGCCCGGCGCGCCGTGCTGCTCGAAGATCGTGACCTCGTAGCCGAGCGGCATCAGATCGTTCGCGAGGGTGAGCGAAGCGCAGCCTGCACCGATACAGGCGATGCGATGCCCGTTCTTCACCCTGGGCACCTTCGGCAGCAGCGCCCGCACCTCGTCGCGATGATCGGCGGCGTAGCGCTTGAGCCGGCAGATCGCCACGGGTTTGCGCTCCACGCGCCCCCGCCGGCACGCGGGCTCACACGGTCTGTCGCACACGCGTCCCAGGATGCCGGGGAACACGTTCGAGCGGCGGTTCACCATATAGGCCTCGGTGAAACGCCCCTGGGCGATCAGCCGAATGTATTCAGGGACATCGGTGTGGGCCGGGCAGGCCCACTGGCAATCCACGACTCTGTGGAAATAGTCGGGATGGGAGGTGTCGGTCGGTTGCATTCGCTGAGCGCGGCCACCGCCATCAAAGGATGGGTATGCTCAGTATAGGGGTGCGCCGCGAAATGTCACTTTGAGCGTCGACGCGAGCGTTACCAGCGGTTTGTGCGCCGCAGAGACGTCGCCTTCAACTCGGCAGATGGATGCGGCCGATGCTGTAGACTCCGCGGTCCGCCATGACTACCGAACAGAGCCCGATACCGACCGAGATCAGACTGCGCAGCCGCTCGCGGCTGCTCGCGGTGACCTTCGACGACGGCAGCCGTTTCGAGCTTCCGTTCGAATACCTGCGCGTCTATTCGCCGTCCGCGGAAGTGAAAGGCCACGGACCGGGTCACGAGGTGCTGGTGCTCGGCAAGGAGAACGTCGGCATCCGCAGGATCGAGCCGATCGGACAGTACGCCGTGCGGCTCGTGTTCGACGACGGCCACGACACGGGCCTCTACTCGTGGCGCTATCTGTACGAGCTCGGGCGCGACTACGAGAAGAACTGGGCGCGCTACCTCGAACGCCGCGCCTCTGCCACGCGCAAGGAAGACCGCCCGGCCGGGTGACGGGTGCGAAGCGCCCGCTGCAGCCGCCGATCAGGAATCAGTTCGGTCGGGTGCGCGGCCCTGGCCGCTCGGGCAGCTCCGGCAGACCGCCGGCGTCGGTGATCCCTTCGATGTACACCGGCTCGAGCCGTGCGTTCGCCGGCCCGCAGATCACGTGGCCGTGAGGATCGAAGCGCGAGCCGTGACAGGGACAGTCCCAGCTCTCCTCCGTCTCGTTCCAGCGCACGATGCAGCGCGCGTGAGGACAGACCGCGGAATACGTGTGCACGCTCCCGGCCGGGTCGCGGTACACGGCGATCTTGCCCGGCCCATGACGCATCAGTGCACCGCTTCCCGGCGCGATCTGCTCGACGTGGCTCACCTCGCCGCGCCGGACGTAACGCGCGTACTGGCGCGCGACGTTGAGATTCTCACGGGCGTACCGCCTGACCGCTGAACCGCGCAGCACCTTCCGTCCGGGATCGTAGAGCGCTGCCCAGGGATTCTCCTTCCCGCAGATGAGGTCGCGGACGAGCATTCCCGCGATCGTGCCGTGGGTCATCCCCTGGCCGGCGTCACCCGTGGCGATGTAGACGTGAGGCGCGTCGAGCGGGTTGCGGCCGATGAAGGCGAGTCCGTCGACCGGCTCCATCACCTGTCCCGACCAGCGCCACACGACCGGGCCGTCCGCCCCGAAGCGCCTGCGCGCCCAGGCCTCGAGCCGCTCGAAACGCTGACGCGTGTCGTGTGCCTGCCCGGTCCGGTGATCCTCGCCGCCGACGATCAGCAGATCGTGCGAGTCCGACTCGCGCTGGAGCCTCGCGTAGTGGTAGGGCTCCTCCGTATCCCAGTACAGCGCGCGCGGCACCGATCCGCGCGGGATGCGCACGCCGATGACGTATGTCCGGTACGCCGACAGCTTCGTGTGAATGACGAGCCCGCCGTTCACCGGCACGTTGGTCGCGACGACGANCGAGTCGGCGTGCACCGTGTGTCCGCTCTCCGTCACCGCCCGGCACGGCTTGCCGCCCCTGACTTCGGCGACACGCGTACCGGTGAACACTCTGCCGCCGTCGCGCACGANCGCGCGCGCGAGGCCTTCCAGATATCGCAGCGGATGGAACTGCGCCTGTCGCGGGAAGTGCATGCAGGGCACGGCAAGCGACTGCACGCCCGGCACGCGCGGCAGCAGACGCACGTCCGCGACCCCGGCGCGCANCGCGGCGCCGAGCTCGTCTTCGAGCTTTTCGGCTGAATCCCCCCGCGCGAGGAACAGGTAGCCGTCGAGGCGCTCGAAGTCGCACTCGATCCCTTCCTGATTCACGATCGCTTCGATCTGATCGATCGCGGCCGTGTGGCTTTCCGCAGCGAGCCGCGTCGCCCGCTCGCCGTGNAGCCGCTCGAGGTTGCAGTAGCCCTCGTCNAGCGCGTTGCTGAGGTGCGCGGTGGTCCGCCCCGTCTCGCCGCTGCCGATCGCGCCGGCGTCGAGCACGACGACCGCCCGCCCTACCCGCTGCAGCAGATAGGCGGTGGTGAGCCCCGTGATGCCGGCACCGACGACGCAGACATCCGCGCGCACGTCGTTCTCGAGCGGCGCAAAACCTTCCGCGCGCTCGTGCATCCAGGGCGAGGTTGTGGCGCCCGAGTCACTGGGCATTCCGCGCTCCGACATGATCGCCGGAATAGCGAAGCAACTAGCATGCCGCCGCGCAGCGGAAGTTGTGGTGCGCGCGCGAAAGATGTCTGCGGCTCGCGCGCACATGCGCGAAGCATCAGACTCTGGATTCAGTTCGGAGTGTTGTGCCTTGATCCTTCGAACGCCTGCACGGGTGTGTGCAGGTATCGCCCGTCCCGGCCGCTGGATGGACGATGAGCCGACGGGTGCCACGCGCCGGCGTCGCGCACAAAAAACAAGGGCCGAGCTGTCAGCTTCGGCCCTGAGGATTTTCAAGACCCCCGTTTGGTATTCAGCCCGTTGCCCCAGGCTGTGCGCGTGTTGGCCGGGATTCTGCGTGACGGGTCTGGCCGTTGCAATGGCCTGTATGCGCAGAAGGCGACGCAGTCGACGCTTTTTCTCTCGATTTCCGCTGGGCCCTGAGCTTGGCAGTGCATCGAGGAGCGACCCGGGCGGTGCTCGGGCGGCCTTCGAGTTTCTGCTGCGCGGCCGATAGAATGGCGGGTCCTTTACAGACCCGACGCCCCCGTGACCCACGACAGACGAGCAGGTACGACCGACTTCGGCTTCCAGGAAGTGCCGTGGGAGGAGAAGGCACGCCGCGTGCGCGGCGTCTTCGACTCCGTCGCCGACCGGTACGACCTCATGAACGACCTCATGTCGGCCGGGATCCATCGGGTCTGGAAGCGTTTCACCCTGGGACTCACCGGCCTGCGCCCGGGTCAGCGCGCGCTCGACGTGGCGGGCGGCACCGGCGACCTCGCGGCGGGAATGGCGCGCCAGGTCGGCCGACACGGTCTGGTCGTCCTCACGGACATCAACGCGTCGATGCTCGCGCGCGGACGCGACCGGCTGATCGACGAGGGGCTCGTCGGCAACGTGCAGGTCGTCCAGGCCAATGCAGAATGCCTGCCGTTCGCGGACGCCACGTTCGACTGCGTGACCATCGGCTTCGGGCTGCGCAACGTCACCGACAAGCAGGCAGCCCTCGCTTCCATGCGCCGGGTGCTGAAACCCGGCGGGCAGCTCCTGGTGCTGGAGTTCTCGCATCCCATCCCGGCGCTGCGGCCGCTGTACGACGCGTACTCCTTCAACGTCCTGCCGCTCCTCGGACGGGTGGTGGCCGGGGACGAGGCGAGCTACCGGTATCTCGCCGAGTCCATCCGCCGGCATCCCGATCAGGAAACGCTTCTTGCGATGATGCGGGAGGCGGGGCTCGAGGACTGCCGCTACCACAATCTGACGGGCGGCATCGTGGCCGTCCACCGCGGCTACCGTTATTGAGCGCCCTGGAATCATGCTGATCTCGACTGCCGAGAACCTTCTGAACCGCGGTCTGCCTCGATCGCCGCGCGCGCGCGAGCTCTGTGCCGAGCTCGCCGGCCGGCGCATCGCCGTCGAGGTGCGCGGCTTCACGCGGGTTCTCGTCGAGTCCGACGGTGTCGCCCTTCGACTGACCTCCGATGCGGAGACCCCTGCGGACGCCGAGATCAGGGGCGCGCCGATCTCGCTGCTCGCGCTCACCGGCTCGTCGCCGGAGGAAGTCATCCAGCGCGGCGACGTCGAGATCGTCGGTGATGCGGAGCTGGCGCAGCGCTTCCGGGAGCTGGCAAGGCTCCTGCGGCCGGACATCGAAGAAGAAGTCGCCATGCTGATCGGCGACGCGCCCGCGCACCGGCTCGGGCGTTTCGCGCGGATGGCGGTCGGCTGGGGCCGGCGTGCCGTGCGCACGACGGTGGAGAACGTGGCGGAGTACCTCGCGCACGAGCGCTCCGACCTCGTGCCGCGTGCCGAGGGCGAACAGTTCCTGCGAGGCGTCGACGCGCTGCGCGAGGACGTCGACCGCTTCGAGGCTCGCCTCGAGCTCCTCGAGCGGCGCAAGGCGGCAGCATCAGGGGAGACGCGCGGCAAGTGACGCACGAGATGGGGGGTAGCCGATGAGGCTGCGCGTGCTCGTGCGCCTCATCCAGATCCAGCGCGTGCTCCTCAAGCACGGGCTCGACGATCTCGTGCGCGCGACGCATCTCTACCGCCCGATGCGATTCCTTTTCTATCTCTCGCCGGACGTGTGGTTCGAGCGGCGCCGCAAGGCGAGCCGCGGCGAGCGGCTGCGCCTTGCGCTCGAGGAGCTGGGCCCGATCTTCGTGAAGTTCGGCCAGGCGGTTTCGACCCGGCGCGATCTGCTGCCCCCCGACATCGCGGACGAGCTCGCGAAGCTCCAGGACCGGGTGCCGCCGTTCCCCGGATCGATTGCGCGCGAGAGCCTCGAGCGCACCTACGGGCGGCCGCTCAGCGAGGTGTTCGCATCGTTCGACGAGACACCGCTCGCGGCAGCTTCCATCGCACAGGTGCACGTCGCACGCCTGCCCGACGGCAAGGAAGTGATCGTCAAGGTGCTGCGGCCCGGCATGCGCGAGGTGATCGAGCGCGACATCGAAGTGCTCTACACGCTCGCCGAGCTCGCCGAGCGCTACTCCGCNGAAGCCCGTCGTCTCCGCCCGCGGGAAGTCGTGGCGGAGTACGAGAAAACCGTGCTCGACGAGCTCGATCTGCTGCGCGANGCCGCGAACGCGTCGCAGCTCCGGCGCAACTTCGAGGGCTCGACGCAGCTCTACGTGCCCGAGGTCTACTGGGACTGGTGCCGTGTCGACGTGATGGTGATGGAACGCATCCACGGCGTGCCCATCAGCGACATGGCGCGGCTGCGCGCCGCGGGCGTCGATATCCCCAAGCTCGCGCGCAACGGCGTCGAGATCTTCTTCACCCAGGTGTTCCGGCACAACTTCTTCCATGCCGACATGCACCCGGGGAACATCTTCGTGCTCATCGACGACCCGGCGAACCCGCGCTACGCGGCCGTGGACTTCGGCATCGTGGGCACGCTCGACCCGCGCGACCAGCACTACCTGGCGCAGAACTTCCTCGCGGTGTTCGACCGCGACTACCGGCGGGTGGCTACGCTCCACGTGGAATCCGGCTGGGTGCCGCCCAACACGCGCGTCGACGAGATGGAATCCGCCGTGCGCACCGTGTGCGAGCCGATCTTCGACCGGCCGCTCAAGGACATTTCCTTCGGCCACCTGCTGTTGCGCCTGTTCGAGATCTCGCGGCGCTTCGACATGGTGATCCAGCCGCAGCTCATTCTCCTGCAGAAGACGCTGCTCAACGTGGAAGGTCTCGGTCGCGAGCTCTATCCCGATCTCGACATCTGGAGCACCGCGAGCCCGATCCTGCGCGAATGGATGCGCGAGCGCGCGAGCGCCCGCGGCGTGCTCAGGAGCCTGCGCGCCCAGCTCCCGGAGGTGATGGACGCGATCCGCGCGCTGCCGCCGATCGTGAAGAGCGCCGTTCAGCGCGCCCAGGACGGAAGGCTGCGCCTCACGGTGGAGTCGCCCGAGATCGAGTCGCTCAAGGCGACCATCCGCGAGACGAACCGCCGCCGCGACGGCGTGATCGCGGGATCGGCGGTTCTGCTCGGCGGACTGGTCTGGCTCGCCGTCGACCACAATCCAGCCTGGCCGGGCTGGGTGCTGGCGGCGATCGGAACGCTGATCATTCTTCTGGGCCGGCGCTGAATGCCGCAGGGATCGTCCCCCGAGCCGTTCGAGCCCGAATCCCGCCGCCGCGCGTCGCTGGACGCAGGCGGCACCGACTGGTAGCCTGCGCCGCCCTCTCCTGCCGAGGCATCTTTCGCTTCACATGCAAGGCCCGCGTTCACTCACGGAAGGATCGATCAGCCGGAACCTGCTGGTCTTCATGCTGCCGATCCTCCTCGGCAACGTGCTGCACTCGCTGAACGGGTCGATCAACTCCATCTGGATCGGACGCTTCCTGGGCGAGGCCGCGCTCACCGCCTCGGCGAACGCCAACGTCGTCGTCTTCCTGCTGATCGGCGGCGTGTTCGGCATCTCGATGGCCACAACGATCCTGGTCGGCCAGCACATCGGCGCGCGCGACATGCCCGGCGCGAAGCGGGTGGTGGGCGCAAGTGCCTCGTTCTTCTTTCTCTCGTCGCTCGCCATGGCCCTCCTCGGCTGGTTCGCCGCCGAGCCCCTGCTCGTCGGGATGAGCACACCCGCCGACGCGATGCCCTATGCCATGGCCTACATGCGCATGTTCTTCCTGGCGCTGCCGTTCATGTGCATGCACGCGTTCATCATGGCCGTGCTGCGCGGCGCCGGGGACTCGCGCACGCCGCTCAACTTCCTGGCGCTCGGCATCTTCCTCGACATCGTGCTCAACCCGGTGCTGATCTTCGGCGTCGGCCCGATTCCGGCGTTCGGCATCACCGGCTCCGCGCTCGCGACCTTCATCGCACAGGGCGTGAGCCTCGTGGCGCTGATCGTGCACCTCTACCGCCGCCGCAATCCGCTCTGCCTGCACCGCGACGAGCTGCGTCTCCTCTCCGTGGACTGGGCGCTCGTCGGCGTGCTCGTCCGCAAGGGCATACCGATGGGCCTGCAGCTCATCGTGATCTCGGTGAGCTCGGTGCTCATGATCACGCTCGTCAACCGCTTCGGCGTGGACACCACGGCCGCCTACGGCGCTGCGTTCCAGCTCTGGAACTACATCCAGATGCCGCAGTTCGCGCTCGGCATGGCGGTCTCGGCCATGGCCGCGCAGAACGTCGGCGCGCAGAAGTGGGACCGCGTGAACGCCACCGCCCGCATCGGCGTGATCTACAGCGTGCTGCTCACCGGAACGCTGGTAACCCTGGTCGAGATCTTCAGCAGCTGGGCGCTCGGCATCTTCCTGCCCGTGGGTTCCCCGGCGCTCGCCATCGCCGAGCACCTGAACCGCATCGTCGCATGGTCCTTCGTCTTCTTCGGGATCTCGATGGTGCTCTTCGGCATCGTCCGCGCCACGGGCGCAGTGATGGCGCCGCTCGCGATTCTGGCGTGCTCGCTGCTGCTCGTGCGCTTCCCCGTCGCAGAGCTGATGCTCGACCGCTGGCAGGCCGACGCGATCTGGTGGAGCTTCCCGATCTCTTCGATCGTCGCCGTCGTGCTCGCCATTCTCTACTACCGCTTCGGCAACTGGCGGCATGCGCGCATGATGGCGCCGCAGCGCGCGGCTTCCTCTCCGCGTTCCTGATCCTCCTCCCCACCCGCGCTGCTCGACACTGTCTCTCGCGCAGTGCCGCTCTTTCCGCGTGGGCGCACAGGGCATTAGCGCGCACTGCGTACGGACCTGATGGACCGTACCCCTGCGCTGATGAATGCTGGTCGAGCGCCCTGCCGTGGCCAGTGGGTGGCGAGCGGAGATACCATCCCGCCCGGCGCGGTATCCACAGACACCCTGAGAATGTCCGCGGCAGAAAGAAGCGGGCACCCCGACGCATGGTCAGGTGCGTCCGACGTGCTTCAGTGGCTTCGTGACATCCTGCATGGAACGACGGAGCTCGAAGTGGTGGGCGCCCGTCAAGAGCCTTCTCGTCTGGCTTCGAGATCTCTTCGATGTTGACTCCATTCTCGGGCAACGGCGGGAACGTCGTATCAGTTCCTGAAAGCGCGTTGGTATCCTCGATACCTCATTTCTGTGTACGCGCTGTTCGTCATACTCACGTACAGGGCACACGTGATCCGCGGAGTTTCCGCTTCACCGTTCCGGCGGCCGTGGCCCTCGGCTTTCTGAACCTCAAGTTCGTGAAGTTCTGCCTGAACTGTGGATACCGCAACATCGTCCGGGGAGGTGGTGTGGACTACTGCCATGGCTGCGGTGCCGAGTTGCCGCGCTCGCGGCCGGATCGTTGAGGCGCGCCCTCCGCTTTGATCGTGGCTTGATCGGCTGCGCTCATGCTCATCCGCTTCACCAGACTTACGAACGACCGCCACCGATTCGAGATCGTGCGCGACGATGGAACGCGGGAGTCGCACGAGCTGGAGACGCGCTCGACGCTCGTGCACGATCTCGCACACTACGCGGTCGAGCTCGAAGGCGGGTTGAGCCGTTCGTTCTACGGACGGCTGGCCCGGGGGATGAAATACTCCGAGCTCACGACCGTACCGCCCGAAGGGCCTGAGGCGATGCAGACCGAGCGTGTCGTGGCCATGGTTCAGGGCACGCTGAAGACGGCTGCCCAAAGCAGGCCCGATCCTGCGCGACTGTTCCAGAGCGTGATAGCGAGTTTCGACGCGACGGGTGATGAACGCCCCGCCTGGCTCACCGTCGACCTCATGGCGCGGATCATCGACCGGCGGCGCCGGGTATACGGCCAGTGGCGCGCCACGCCGTTTCACGAAACCCTTGAACTGAAGTTCGACGTTCGGCCGAGTCCTGTCGCGTGACCTTCATGCGAGCCCCCAATAGTACATTTGGCGGTACGCGGGGCCGCAGCACGCAGCTCAGTCTCCCGCGGCAGCGTTGATATGAGCGAACGTTTGCGATCGATCGTGGAGTCTATGGCCACAAGGCCAGGTGACGACGTGCTCGAGATCGGGTGCGGTCATGGCGTTGCAGCTGCCATGATCTGCGAGAAGCTCGCGACAGGACGCCTCGTGGCGATCGATCGCTCGCGGAAGATGATCGATGCATCCGTCCGCCGGAACGGAAAGTACATCGAAGCGGGAATCGCGGAGTTCCGAGTTGCCGACGTGCTCGACTATGACCCCGGACCCCGGCGATTCGACAGGATTCTCGCCGTCCGTGTCGGCCTGTTTCACCGGGGGCGGGGAAGCCGCGGAGGCACGTCGCCGTACCCAGAAATGGCTCAAGCGCGACGGAAAGATGTCCCTCGTGTATGACGAGCCGTAGAAGACGAACATAAGAGCCACGCACCGCGTTTCGGGCGAGTCGCGCGTATGGAGATCATCAGGTTCGGACGCACTGACGCGAAGAAGATCCTTGCGTTCGGGTCACGACGCAGCGCGAGTGTGCCGCTCGCGAGTGGCTCCGGCAATGCACATGCGTACTGCCTCTATTTCAGGCCTGGCGGGATGATCGGGCCCCATGTCGCGGGCTTCGATCAGCTGTTTCTCGTCGTATCGGGCCGCGGCTGGGTCTCGGGGCGTGATGGAAAGCGATTCGCGCTGCGCGCCGGTCAGGGCGCGATCTTTCGCCGCGGCGAAATGCATTCCAAGGGAAGTCGCACCGGAATGACGGCGATGATGTTCCAGGTTACACGGCTGCGCCGCCGGGCCAGACGTGTGCGGTGAGCGATCATCGCCCTCGTCGAGCCGTTGCAGCAGACCGTGCAATCCGATCGCCTGTGCGTCGCGACTGCGCTATCTTCCGTGCGCTCGCGGCGCGCGGCACTTGGCAGCGTGTCGACCTGGAGCCGGAACGTCAGACGGCGGGAAGGGCAATGAAACGCTTGTGGACGATCATCGGCGTCAACGATGTTGCCCGGAGCTTCGCGTGGTATCAGTCTCTCCTGGGGCTTCCTCCCACGCAGCCCGCTCACGACTGTTTCGGTGTCTCGAAGCGGACGGCGCCGTTCTGCTCTGCCTGCATCGGTGGGGCGACCACGAGCATCCGCCACTCGCCAGCCCGGCTCGTGCCGCACCCGGCAACGGGCTGCTGCTCTTCTTTCGCGTGGATGACTTCGACGATGCGCTGGCGCGTGCGCGCACGCTCGTCGATGCGCTCGAGGAGGAACCGCACGTCAATCCCGGCACCGGTACCCGGGAGTTTGCGCTACGTGACCCGGATGGCTACTACGTGATGGTGAGCGCGCTTCCCGCCGCCTGACAGGCTCCTGCAGGCAGACGAGCAATCGCCAGGCTCCAGTCCCTGCTCATCCG